>Ga0163144_10015908_pt1 | contig 15455 bp, 11 predicted proteins | sample OliLak19BULKMAT1_FD_123175 | JGI IMG/M metagenome (GOLD analysis project Ga0163144, IMG submission 123175) | Freshwater microbial mat bacterial communities from Lake Vanda, McMurdo Dry Valleys, Antarctica - Oligotrophic Lake LV.19.BULKMAT1 | ecosystem: Environmental > Aquatic > Freshwater >...
AGCGCGACGGCAAGCCACTATATGAATACGCTCGCGCTGGCATAGACGTAGAGCGCCCGCCGAGGCCGGTGATCATTCATGAGCTTCACGTGCTTTCCTGGGAGCGTGAGAGATTCGTAGTCGAGGTCACTTGCAGCAAAGGCACGTATGTACGCACGCTGGCGGCCGATATCGGTGAAAGGCTCGGTTGTGGCGCCCATCTGGCAGCACTTCGTCGGACCGGCATCGGATCACTTGATGTCGAGTCAGCGTATTCACTGGCGCGCCTGGAGGTATTGCCGCCAGAAAAACTAGACACCCTGCTCCGGCCAACCGACTCACTTCTGCACCGGCTTGACGCCGCAAATCTTGATGCTGACAGCACCGCCCGCATCTTGCATGGACAGGCGATTTCCTGGTCTGCAGCGCCATACACGCGCTTGAGGACATACAGTGCCCAAGCGCAGTTCATCGGTGTTTGCAGGGTCAACGCGGACGGATGGCTACAACCGGAACGACTCGTCGCCAACAGCAATACCGAAGCAGCCACAGCGACTAACGCTTTAACGATAGTTGCTTGATAAGAACCCATTCTGAACGCTATAATCGCTAGCTCTTCGAGAGACCAAAAATCATAGGATTCGCAAGGAAATCATAATGTCACTGTCCCCCCCAGATAAAGCAAAAATCGTCACCGACTACCAGCGCGCCCAAGGTGATACGGGCTCCCCAGAAGTACAGGTCGCGTTGCTTACGGCCCGCATCAACGATCTAACGGGCCATTTCAAAGCTCACAGCAAAGACCATCATTCACGCCGGGGGCTCCTGAAAATGGTCAGTCAGCGCCGCACGATGCTGGATTATCTCAAGCGTAAAAATGCCGACGCTTATCGTTCGTTGATTGAGCGCCTTGGTCTTCGTAAGTAATTATTCTGCCCGGACTACTGTTGTTGCGCGCGCCTCGCGTGCCATGTTTAAAGTGCGGGCTTGGTGAACAGGCCGATACAGCCGTAGTGGCTGTATCGGCTTTTATTTTTTGCTGAAAGGAAGTGTTGTGCTGAATTCAATCAAAAAGACTTTCGCCTATGGCGACCATACGATCACCATCGAAACCGGAGAGATCGCCCGCCAGGCGGGAGGTGCTGTACTAGTAACCATGAATGACACGGTGGTTCTGGCGACCGTCGTGGCCGCCCGCTCGGCGAAACCAGGCCAGGACTTTTTTCCTCTGACCGTCGATTACCAAGAGAAAACCTACGCCGCTGGACGCATCCCTGGAGGCTTCTTCAAACGCGAAGGCCGCCCGTCCGAGAAGGAAACCCTGACCTGCCGTTTGATCGACCGTCCGCTCCGCCCATTGTTTCCTGAAGGCTTTTACAACGAAGTTCAGGTAATTTGCACGGTAATGTCCAGCAATCCGGAGATCGATTCGGATATCCCGTCGCTCATCGGCGCCTCCGCCGCAATTTCAATTTCCGGCATTCCGTTTAACGGCCCAATTGGCGCGGCGCGCGTGGGCTATATCGATGGCAAATACATTTTGTGCCCCACCAAGACTCAGCTTGGAGACACATTGCTTGACCTGGTTGTAGCTGGAACTGAAGGTGCAGTGCTGATGGTCGAGTCGGAAGCCAAGCAGTTGTCCGAGGACATCATGCTAGGTGCGGTGGTTTTCGGCCACGAACAGATGCAGGTGGCGATCAAAGCCATTAACGAGTTGGTGGAACTCGCGGGCAAGCCCGAATGGGATTGGCAGCCAGCAGCCAAGGATGAGGCACTTGTCGCCCGCATCACAGAACTCGCGGAGAGTGAACTGCGCGCCGCCTATCTCATCACCAGCAAGCAGGAACGCACGCAAAGAACACGCGAGATCACCAAGAAGACCATCAGCGTCCTGACCGAAGGGGTGGACAACGCGCCTGACGTCAATTCGATCAACAATGCCGTGTTTGATCTCGAAGCCAAGATTGTTCGCAGCCAGATTTTGAACGGTCAGCCGCGTATTGACGGACGCGACACGCGGACCGTACGTCCGATCATCATCCGCAATGGCGTCCTTCCGCGTACCCACGGCTCCGCCTTATTCACCCGCGGCGAGACACAGGCTCTGGTTGTTGCCACCTTGGGCACCGGACGCGATGAACAGATGATCGACGCGCTGCAGGGCGAATATCGCGATCGATTCATGCTGCACTACAACATGCCTCCCTATGCCACGGGAGAAACGGGCCGAGTTGGTACACCCAAGCGCCGGGAAATCGGCCATGGGCGCTTGGCCAAACGCGCATTGCTCGCCGTACTGCCCTCCCCGGAAGAGTTCGGCTATTCGATTCGCGTCGTCTCTGAAATCACTGAATCCAACGGGTCTTCGTCAATGGCCTCCGTCTGCGGCGGGTCGCTCGCGCTAATGGACGCCGGTGTGCCTCTGAAGGCACATGTGGCCGGAATTGCCATGGGCTTGATCAAGGAAGGCGGCCGATTTGCAGTGCTCACTGACATTCTCGGTGATGAGGACCACCTGGGCGACATGGACTTCAAGGTCGCCGGTACCGACGCCGGAATCACTGCACTACAAATGGACATCAAGATCCAGGGGATTACCAAAGAGATCATGCAGGTAGCCTTGGCCCAAGCCAAAGATGCACGCCTGCATATTCTCGCCTTGATGGCACAGTCGATGTCGGGTCACCGAGAGGAAGTCTCGACATTTGCTCCACGAATGATTCATATCAAGATTAATCCGGAAAAAATTCGTGATGTGATCGGCAAAGGAGGAGCGGTCATTCGTGCCCTTACCGAAGAGACGGGCTGCGTGATCGACATTGAAGACGACGGGTCGATAACGATCTCTTCAATCAATGCCGACGCGGCACAAGCCGCAAAGAAGCGAATTGAGGACATCACGGCCGAAGTGGAAGTCGGTCGAATCTATGAAGGTACCGTGCTTCGTCTGCTCGATTTTGGCGCAATTGTTAGCCTGTTGCCCGGAAAAGATGGCTTGTTGCACATTTCTCAAATTGCCAATGAGCGCGTCAACGCCGTGGCTGACTATCTAAAGGAAGGTCAGGTCGTGAGGGTAAAGGTCATCGAGACCGACGATAAGGGCCGTGTCCGCTTGTCGATGAAGGCGATCGCAGAAGGTCCCGCCATACCTGTTGCCGCCTAGGCCTAGGGCGGCCCTGCTAAAGCCCAAAGGAACAAAGGACGCCTCGGCGTCCTTTGTTCTATCCAAGCCAAGTTCCCCTCAGTCGCTGCTATTTCCCGACTTGCTTTTCCCGATGCTCCTCCAGCGTCTTGCAGTCAATGCACAGTGTTGCGGTCGGGCGCGCTTCCAACCGCTTCAGGCCGATCTCGACACCGCATGAGTCGCAATAACCGTATTCACCACTTTCGATACGAGCAATGGACTCGTCGATCTTCTTGATAAGCTTCCGCTCTCGGTCGCGATTTCGCAGCTCCAGTGCAATGTCCGACTCTTGGCTGGCCCGATCATTGGGATCGGCGAACACTGTTGCTTCGTCCTGCATCGTATGCACGGTACGCTCGATGTCCTCACCAAGTTCGCTCTTCAGCGAAAGCAAGATCGCGCGAAAATGGGCCAGCTGTTTGGCATTCATATATTCCTCACTCTTTTTTGGAGTGTAGGGTGGAAAGTGCTTCTTATGTAACAGGTCTTCAGCCATTGCAGATAGTCCGTATAGTCGGAGAAACGGCGTTTATAAACCAAACCTGCGGCAATCGCAAGTCTCGATTTCGTTAAGTACACAAGCGGGTCCTTCGATTGACGCGCCAGCCACGCTTGGCTAACATCCACAACCCCTGAACCGCAGGCGCGGCGCTCCTTTCGCCTGTGCCATAAGACAACCCCATGCAATTTTTTTACCGCCTTTCGACAGCTTTATTTCTACCGCTGTACTTATTTGTTGCGACCAGCGCAGCGACAGCCGCTGCCGACCATCCATTGCAGCTTTCCCCTGCCCTGTCTAAAGCGAGGGAAAAGGCTCCTGACGTCGACGCGGCGTCAACGCTCAGTCTCGTTCCGCTGCCGTCGGAGGAAATTCGTGACGAGCTGCCGTCAATGCCTACGATCGATCTGACCACACCGGCCGATGATGTTTGGCAACGAATGCGGAACGGGTTCTCAATGCCTGACCTGGATAGCCCCTTGGTTGCCAACCGTCAAGCCTGGTACTTGAATCGCCCCGATCTACTGGAACGAGTATTTGAACGTAGCCGACGCTACCTGTATCACATCGTGGTTGAACTTGAGAAGCGCGGCATGCCTACCGAACTGGCGCTACTACCGGTTGTTGAAAGCTCATTCAATCCGACAGCCAATTCGAGTGCCCGCGCGCTTGGCATGTGGCAGTTCATCCCATCTACGGGAAAACAGTACAAGCTGCAACAGAATGCCTGGTTCGATCAGCGACGTGATGTAGTCGCCTCTACCAACGCGGCACTCGACTACCTCCAGCGAATTTACGAACGTCACGGCGATTGGCACCTGGCTCTGGCGTCGTATAACTGGGGGGAAGGCTCCGTGGGCAAGGCGATTTCAAAGAACATTGCAAAAGGCCTTCCCACCGATTACCTGCACCTGACAATGCCCGATGAAACCCGCTACTACGTGCCCAAGCTACAGGCGATCAAGAACATCATCGCGCAACCCGAACTATTTGGAATTCGCCTGGACCCTATTCCGAATCAACCTTACTTCAGTTCCGTCGAACGACGTGGAAACATGGACGTGGCGCTCGCCGCTCGCCTCGCAGAAATCCCGATTGACGAATTCATCGCGCTAAACCCGGCATACAGTCGGCCGGTGATGCCGAGCGCCTCCAAGAACCCTCTTGCACTGCCAACCGACAAGGTGCAAACCTATCTGAACAATCTTCAACGCCATGAGGCGCAAGACAAGCCGCTTTCCAGTTGGCTGACTCATACGTTGAAAAAAGGTGAACGGATTGACGCCGTGGCGATCCGCTATGGAGTCAATCCGATTCGGCTCAAACAAATGAACGGCATCAATCCACGAACCAGGCTAGCACCCGGATTTACCTTACTCGTCCCCGGGAAAGGAGCCGCAGGTTACGATGCACTCGCCTCAAAGCTACCGCGGACCGTCTATCAGACTCCGCAAGCAAGCACGGGAAAGCCGATCCGAAATGGTAGTACGGCCAAAAGCGGCAAGAAAAAACTGTCTCTGATTAAGCCGAAAGTCAGGAAGTCGCGTGCCAAGAGCGCTACCAGCTTCAAGATCAAACCGCCTCAACGACCCGTCGCCAAGAGCAACATGAAACGTAGCAAAGATTGATCAGCTGTTTAGCGGAAAGAAGCAACGTACGTGGTGTGTCTCACCAAACCGGGTTTCAGCCGGATAGCTCTCAGCACACGCAGCCACAGCGAACGGACACCGCGTATGGAAATGACAGCCAGAAGGTGGCTTAGCGGATGAAGGCATGTCACCGTGGAGGCCTGGCCCCTGACGTTCGCCATCGAGCTTCGGAACAGCCGCCAACAAGGCCTGGGTGTACGGATGGCGCGGGGTTCTCAACACTTCAGCAACGGATCCTCGCTCGACGATGCGTCCCAGATACATTACCGCCACCTCGTCAGCCAGGTATTCGACGACGGCGATATTGTGCGTAATGAATAAGTAGGCGAGATTCAGATCGCGTTGAAGTTCCGAAAGTAAATTGAGTATCTGAGCCTGCACGGAAACGTCCAGCGCACTCGTGGGTTCATCGCAAATCAGCAAGTTCGGCTTTACCGCCAAGGCTCGGGCGATCGCAATTCGTTGGCGCTGACCACCAGAAAACTCGTGCGGATAACGCCGCCCCATGTCCGGCCGAAGCCCGACTTTCTCCAGCAACTCCGCAACGCGTACCCCGCCTTTGGCCTCGTTACGCAAGGCGACAGGCCCCTCCGCAAGTATCTCGCCAACGCGCATCCGGGGGTTGAGTGACGCAAACGGATCCTGAAACACCATCTGCATCTTGGCACGCAGCGGACGCAGATCTTGCGCCGTCAGCGTCGTCAGTTCCGCATCCTCCAGCCGCACGCTGCCGGCACTCGGTTGAACCAGTTGCAGTATGGCCTTTCCTACCGTTGTCTTGCCACACCCCGATTCGCCCACCAACGCCATCGTGCGTCCTGGCATGATTTTCAACGACACACCATCGACCGCGCGTACGTGGCCTACGGTTCTCTGAAGCAGTCCCCGCCTGATCGGAAAATGAACCCTCAGGTCGGTCACCTCCAGCAAAGGCTGCCTATCCTTTCCGGTCGTTGGCTTCGTAGCGACCTTAGCGGAGGACGTACCGGCGGCGACTCGCTCATCAAGGTGGCAGCGTACGACATGACCATCACCACGATCAGTCAAGATCGGAATTTCAACCCTGCAGATGGGCATCACTTCGCTGCACCGATCGGCAAAGCGACAACCGCGATGCTGTATCTCGAGTGGCGGCACGCTGCCGGGTATCATCGAGAGTGGCTCTCCGCGCCGCGTTGAATCGGGTAAGGCCGCAAACAACCTTACTGAATACGGATGGGTGGCCTTCGAGAAGAACTGCGCACGAGAAGCCTCTTCGACCAACTGACCCGCATACATCACGCCGATACGATCAGCCATCCGCGCGACCACACCCAGATCGTGTGTAATCAACAGCAACGCCATACCCCGCTCGCGCCGGAGGCTGTCAAGCAAATCCAACACCTGCGCCTGAATTGTCACATCCAGCGCCGTCGTTGGCTCATCCGCAATCAGCAAGCGCGGATTGCCGGCCAAGGCGATGGCTATCATCACACGCTGGCGCATGCCGCCCGATAGTTGGAAAGGATATTCGCCCAGACGCCTTTGCGGATCTGGAATGCCTACCTGCGTAAGCAGCTCCAGCGCGCGTTCATTGGCCGGCTTTCCTCTCAAGCCCGCATGCAACTCAAGCGATTCAACGACCTGCCGACCGACCGTCAGCACTGGGTTAAGGCTCGTTGCCGGTTCCTGAAAGATCATCCCGATTCCACCACCGCGTACTTCACGCATGGTTGCTTCGGGCAATCCTAGCAATTCACGCCCGAGGAAATCAACTTCGCCGCCAGACACTCGAGCCGCTTCTGGCAATAGCCTCGCAATAGCCAAGGCCGTCATGGATTTTCCACAACCCGATTCACCCAGCAAGCTGTAGCACTCGCCAGCGGCAATCGTGAAGCTGATGCCATCGACGGGCCGCAAAGGCGACGGCGTCTCACCAATGCGTATTACCAAGTCACGGACTGACAGGACATCGCTCATCGGGACGTACTCGGGTCAAACGCGTCACGAACTGCATCGGCGAACAAGTTCGCCGCCAGAACCAGGACGAACATGAAGCCGAAGGCCGCCGCCAGTGACCACCAGACCATCGGCTCGCGCGCCAATTCCATGCGGGCGGAGTTGATCATGCCGCCAAAGGAGATCGTGCTCGAGTCCACACCGACTCCAACGTAAGAAAGTACGGCCTCGGCCAGTACCAACCCGGAAAAATCCATGACTAGAGCGATTAATACAATGTGCATCAGATTGGGCAGAATGTGGCGCCGCATTATTGCCACTGGCCCTACACCAAACGCTTTGGCTGCCTGAACATACTCCAGCTCCCGGAGCTTCAATGTTTCAGCGCGTAGCAATCGGGCAACGCCGGTCCAACTCGTCATGCCGAGGATCAGACACAGCGCCAACAGACGCGCGTCGGCGCGTTCGGCAGACGTGGGGAAGGCTTCTGGGTTAGTGTCGATGACTACCTGCATCATCAACACCGCCGCCGCGATCAAAAGCACCCCGGGAATGGAGCTCAGCGTGGTGTAAAGGTACTGAATAACATCATCCACCCAACCACCCAGATAGCCCGCCAAAATCCCCAGCAACACAGCCGCCGGGAGCATGATCAATGTTGTCAGGGTGCCGATCAAAAGGCCCGTGCGAATGCTTTTCAGGGAGAGGAAGAGTACATCCTGCCCCACCTTGTCGGTACCAAATACGTGATATCCATCCGCGAGGGAAAACACCGGTCCCAACACTAAAAAAATACCCAGCAGCGTCAGCATAACCACGGAGCTTGCCGGCGTCAGCTGCAACATAGTCCTCTCCCCGTCCGCCAGTGATCGCCCTCTGCGGCTTAGTAGCCAGAGCAGTAGCCACGCCATCCCTGCGGCCGCGATTCCGCTGGCAACGCCGCGCAAGACCCGCCGTGCGACGTCTCGGTCGTACTCTGCCAAATCGCTGCCCAAGTGTGCTCCACCGTGCTTCAAGCGTGGAAACTCGCGCCGCGCGGAGTCTTCAACCGCTTCCTTGGCAAAAAGATGCGTCGCCAAGGGCGCCGAATAGGTCTTCTCCGTATTCAGACGCAGATCGGCCAGCACGGCATCCAAAACAGAATGAACCTCGACCGAATAGCTAACCGCCGATCCCGCCTGTGGCTCCATCCGAGCACGAAAGTGAACCGAGTCCAATACCCCCACCAATACAAATACAGCCAATATCGTCGCTGCGGACATCGCCACCTTGCTTCGCCCCACCCGCGCCCAAGCGGCCGCTAGGGCATCTTGTCGCCAAGACCATGCGGCCAACGCAGCCACTACGACCATCAGCAAGAATAGCAGCGCATCCGACCAAAGAATTACCGGCTGAGCCGTGCTCAAGACCTCAAACCACTTCATTGCAGTCGAACCCGTGGATCAGCAAAGGTATACGAGATGTCTGTAAGGATAAGGCCCGCAATGTAAAGCACGGAGCCGATGAAAACCATCGAACGTACAACCGCGAAATCCTGCGCGTTGATAGCGTCAATGGTGTAGCTGCCTAGCCCCGGAACGCCGAAGAATGACTCCGTCAAAAGGCTGCCCATAAATAATGTCGGAATCACCACGACCACGCCCGTAAGAATCGGAATCAAGGCGTTTCGTAATACATGGCGGAATAGCACCACACGCTCAGGCAGTCCCTTTGCTCTGGCGGTACGGACATAGTCGCGCAGTATCTCTTCGAGAAAAATGGTACGGTACCACCGTGCGGAACTCCCGATACCCGCGATCACCCCGATAACAACGGGCAGAATCAAGAACTTCGGGGCGTCCAACCCCGAGCTATACCCTGATATAGGCACCAGATGCCATATTTTCGACACCAACCATTGGCCACCAATGACATAAAACAAACCCGATATCGACATCATCGCCACGCAGAGCACTACGCCGGCAAAATCCAAAGCGGTAGCCCGGAAAAATACCTGCAGCAAGGCGAAACTAACGGCAACAGACAGGCCCAGAATAAAGGTCGGCAGGGCAATTGCCAAACTTGGCCCCATACGGGTCAGAATCTCTGTGGCGATGTCGCGACCGTCGTCCGCGCGACCGAAGTCCCCGACGAACATTCGCACAGACTTGGTAAAGAAGATGGTTTCGGTCAGTTTCCCGCGCCCCTCGGCCGCGCCATTCCAAACCAAGGGTTTGTCATAGCCACGCTCGGCCTTCCACTTCGTGATCGCCTCAACGGTCACACGCTTGACACCCAACTGCATTCGGGCCATGTCGTCCGGTGTATTGACGACAAAGAACAACGCAAACGTCAGGAGATTCACACCGATCAAAATCGGAATGGCGTAAAGCAAACGACGAGCAATATAGGCAAGCATGGGACGAAATATACACTGGGGCGTCGATGCCAGAGCCAGGCGAGGGAGAGGCATTCGCACTAGAAATTCAGTCTAACCCCGAAACGAAACGACGAAATGGAGTCCTCGATCCAGCGTATTAAAACGGCTTAATGCGGCCCCTTGTGTGGCTATAAAAACCCTTGTCAAAGGAATACAACGAGCGTATTGTCCCGAACTTGTCTATAAACAGACCCGAGCGTCGCTAGTTCATGGCGCGCTTAATTCACTGACAAACAATAAAAGGAGATGATCTGATGGCTAAAGCAAGCACGGCAAAACCACCTGCAAATGGAAATGCCGAACAACTGGCGGCAAGAATGCAGAACTTGCATACGGATGACCTGATCAACCGTAGCACCGAGGAATTGGACGAACTGTTTCTACTGGCAAGCACGCCGACCATTGAAGAAATCCACGGCGCAACCAACGGTAGAGTTTTGTCGGGCGAACTCTTTCTAAAGCAGCAAGCAGGGCGCTTTTTCATCAACCTTCCTTGGATGCCGTGGAAAGGCAAGATTTTCGAGCCGTTGTCCAAAACGCGAGGCAAAGGCATCAATCGAATGGACGTTGGCCCGGCCAAAGGAAAGCTTTTCAATTTCGAAACCAGTCTCATTGATCCATTGGTCGGCGACGACAGGGTCTTTAACCTCAACTACGATATTCCGGGTAATCCGTGGATCATTCGTCAGATTCGCGACGACGTGAAAAAGCTTCGCGATGGGCTCTTTCTGGGCACGGCGAATCTGAAGTGGCGTGGCGAGCATCTTTTCGTTTTGTATTTTTCACTGGAAGTGCCGTAATTTAGACGCCAGCACTTTGACGCTAAAAAGCCCGTTCGTCTGTTAGACGAACGGGCTTTTTAACCTTCAGCGGCCGAAAAAGAAGCCTACCGCAGAGTCCCCGCACCCGGGATAAACGTAGTGATACTCGCTACTTGGCTGCCGTGGCGTGAAAGACCTTGAATGCAACCCGCCCAGCAATACGCTCCGAGATTCCGGTGGTTAACCAACGATGCGCCTGATTTAGGAAACCCGGCACAACAAATCCATGCCGTTGCTCCAATGCGGCGATACCTTTGGCCGCCACGTCGGAGGGTGTCATCGCGACTTTGTTTGCCAATGAACTGAGCGAACCTTTGGGCGCATGATCCACATCCAGACCGCACCCCGCCAAGAAAGCGGTTCGAGTGGTTCCGGGACACAAGGTAGTAACGTAAACATTGTGCGGAGCCAATTCCTGCGCCAACGCTTCTGAAAACGCCAGCACATAATGCTTGCTGGCCGCATAGGCCGCCAAGTAAGGAAGTGGCTGAAAGGCCGTGGTTGAGGCGACGTTCAAAATCGAGCCATAGCCGTTGGCGCGCATATGCGCCGCCACGTCGGTAAAAATGCGGGTGAACGCGACAATATTGAGGTTGAGCATTTTCTCGACCCTCCCGGCATCGATATCGAGATGCTCGCCGAATAGGCCGAAACCGGCATTGTTAACAAAGGCGTCAATACTCAATCCGTCCGCCTCAATAGCCTTCATCAATTCCGGAATTGCATTTGCGGTGGTTAGGTCGACTGTAAACGTGGTGCTGCCCGGCAACTCCTCCTTGAGCGAAGCTAACTCTGCGCCGACTAGGCTGGCGCCAATGATATGCGCCCCTTTTCGATGCAGTTGCCGCGCGAATTCGCGCCCGATTCCTGCCCCCGCCCCGGTAATCAAAACAGACCGCCCTTGCCATTGCATGGTGAAACTCCTCGATGAGACATCAAAGCGGGACATTACACCGTTGCACACTTCCTTGGCAATCGGTTTTGAGGCAACACGTCCTACAAAAGCAAGAAGATTTGCGTTTCCGAAACTCAGGTTGACATGACCTTTAGCGCATCGTATAAGTCATCACCCTTAACGAAGACACTGACATGAGCCCAACCGAAAACCAAGCAGCCGATCCTCAGACTGCATCGAAATACCTGGACCAGAGCTTTCAGGCACTTGGACTCAAGGAAGGAATGCGGACGAAGCCAGATCTTCTGAAGCATATTTTCGAAGGCGAGATGTATCTTGCTGATTTTCCACCGATTCAAACTCGGATGAGGGCGGCCATTGCCGAACCCGCATCCTTTGACCCGATGTTTCAAACAATTCGGTCCGCGATCCTTAAACGACACCCTGCCATCTGCGACTTCCTCGCGGTTGCGGTAAGAGAAAATCTCTTTGCGGGAGCGATAGAAAAAGCCCAAGTCATTGAGAAGACACTTCATCGAATGTTTCTGCTCGAAATACTGGTTCAGGAAATGATCCAGAGTCCGGAATTTATGGTTCAGCTACAGGAACATTACGGGAAAAAGCGGCGCGAGTTGGGGATCAGCGAATCGTTTCTTAGCGCAGTCAAGGATGTTTACAAGGCCACCCATGACCCGTTTGAAACAGCCAAGATTCTTACCGTCGACAACACCGTTACGCAATATCTTGAGTTCAGGACAAAAACTCAGCTGGACGCAGAGGACCTCAAAAAGAAAAACAAGGGACTCCTGCTAAACGTTTTCGAGGCAACGGCAGCAGATTATGCCCGCGGGTACAAGGACAATGCCCTAGGTGGCGTGGCGCTCACCATGAGCCTTGCCCAAAGCGTATCGGTTGAGGGTAGCAATCGAATGGTGATTCAGAATTTCAAGGATGGCTGGGCGAGTCTCTATGAAACCTGGAACCTTGCCTTCGTTGTGGGAAAGGTCGGCAACTCGGACATCCTGTTGCCTAAGCTGCTCATTCCACAAGTGATTGACGCCGAGCCGGGGCATTACCTTTTCATCCGGGGGATAACTCTCTGGGCAAGTGCGCACATGTTGCTTTTTTATCGCTTGAATGGTGGCGGCCGCGATCCCAAGGTATCGGAAGAAATGGCTGCCATTTCGAAACGATGGGGACAAACCAACCTACCGCACGCAGAAGCCTTCTCTCAAAGTTCGACCGGGAAAAAAGTCAATGAAAGCATCCTGCTGAGGTATGTCCAGCAAATCTGGCATACCTTCGTCCGCGGCCTCGCCCAATGATTAGAGTGGTATACCAAATATTCACTGTTTATGTTTAAATGAAGCGGTAATGATCCAGCCATCAATTACAACAACATTAACCATTTGAGGAGAACCCTGTGGATATCAAAGAAAAGTTTGCCTATACGCAATCTGTAGATGCCGTGTTCAAGTTTTTCGGCGACAAAGCCGCGATAGAAAAAAAACAGGCGAAGTTAGGCGCCCGGAATGTCAACATCGAAACCTGCAAGTCCACCAAGGACTCTCTCGAGTTGAAGTTCTCTAAGGAATCCCCTTTGGACGCGCCTTCAGCGCTAAAGAAGTTCCTCGGCGAATGGCAGGCAGCGACTCAGGAGGAAAGCTGGACAGGCAGTGCCGCCAAAGGCTACAAGGGCACGCTCAAGATTGACCTCAAGGGCGTCCCTGTAAAAATGAGCGGCACCTATAGCCTGGTTGCAGAAGGCAGCGGCAGCATGCTCGAGGTAACCATGTCCATTACATGCGGCATCCCGTTGATTGGCGGCAAATTGGCCGATTTCATCGGCAAGACCGCCAAGGAAGAAATGCAAAAAGAATACGACTACAACAAGTCAGCGCTTAAGTAATCAACTACAACAACAACGTCAGTAGAGGTGAGCCTCTTTACGTTGTTGTTTTCCATTTGACTCCTAGTAATCCCGCTGCCTAAAACTTAACCCTCCGAGAGACCACGATGACAAAAATGAAAATTTTCGGCGTCGGCCTTTTGTCGGTCATCGCGGCAAGTGTAGTTGTACACTTTGCCACGATGCCGCCAGCGCCGCCTGGAATCCCCCCTGTCCCTGACAATATTCCAAATCCAGTCGTTCCGCCATTAACCGCCTACGACATCCCGACCGGCTCCGTTCCGGTTTCGACCGACCAGTGGGGACCGGTCTTGCGCAGTGTTTCGCTAGCCCAAGTAACTGCGGCAAAGCTCGATACCGGCAACTACAGCGGAACTCCATACTGGAAGAAACGCGAAAAATGGTTCGAAGACAACTTCTACAATACCCTCGCGGCACGCCGCGTATGGAATCCAGGTACGTCACCTGAGACCCACCAAAAGGGCGGACCAGTCACCTGGAAATACGAGCCCATCCCCCAGTACATTCCACCGCCCTGCGATAAGCCACAACCGACCGGCTACGATGCTGAAGGCTGTCGCTATGTAATGGCTCTATTCAAGGAACTGGAAGCCAAAGATCCAGCAGCCGCCAAAGTCGCACGCGAGCAAGTGCGGCGTGGTCGCGATGTCTGGTTTAAAGGCACCTTTGGTAATCAGGACGAAAACATGATCCACACGATCCGAAATTATGGGATCGGCAAGGAAAACATGTATTACGCGTTTCTGGATACCCGCACCCGCAAGGAGCGTTATACCAAATGGGGTCTGATCAACGATCCTGATTGCGTTGAGGGCGATGCCTCGACTAACTGGTACGACAAGTGCCAAGATCCGCATTCCACTGGCGTCCTTGGCTATCGCAAGTACTACAAAGAGCAGATCAAGGATAAAGACGGTAAGGTGACTTACGATCCTGCGACCGCCGCTTATGAGCCGGATGAAATCAAACTCAACAAGCGATTCCACATCGGCCATCCCTGCGTTCAGTGCCATGTCAGCTTCGAGCCGACACGTCCACCGGCGAATGGTAACGATCCGAAATGGGAGCACCTGAGCGGCACAATCGGCGGCCAGTATATTCGCCAGCCTTGGGCCTTCTTTACCGGCGTGCCGAGAGACAATTTCGCGGTGCAGGTCACCGGAGCGGCGCGTATTGGCACGGTTGACACGTCATTGAACCCAAATGACTTCATGCACAATCCCGGCACCCAGAACAACATTATGGACTTTGCCAACAAGCGATTGTTCGTGAAAGACATTCGGGATCCGGTCACTGGAAAGGTGTCGAAGGCAAATACCCGCCACGTATTGAAGGGTGGTGAAGATGACGTTGGCGAGCATCTGGCCTTGATTCGTGTTTACATCAATATCGGCTTGTGTACAGAAGACTGCTGGGTGCCCAATTTCCCGTATCCTGGGCGTCTGATAGGACAAGGCACCAAGCAAAGCCCAATGCGGATCATGCAATGTGCGGCGGACTGTGACGCATGGAACTACACTGACGCGAAGATGGGAGATTTGTCTGCCTACTTGCTCACGGCAGGTCCAACTTATCTTCCCGCGGCCAAGGAAGCTAAAGATGGCTCGATGGGTGACAAGTACATCGACAAGACGGTCGTGCCACAAGGCCATGACATCTTCGCCCGTGAATGCGCTGGTTGCCATAGTTCCAAAATGGCGCCGGAAGCCGTCCGTGCTGACAAGGTAGCGATGGGCAAATACTACGAAGGTCATGTCTTCGGCAAAGAAGACTATTGGCAGACAGAGTTCACGGAAGCCAAACGAAATGATCCGGCCTTTATCGAAAAATACCTCGTGAAGGATGCCAACGGCACACTACGGCCAAAACAGTTCGTTGATGCCGTCAAAAAATTTGGCTTGGGCGAACTATCCTTCGTCGGTGGTCATCCAACGGAATTCACGGGTCAGGACTGGCTTAGTAACGACGAGCGCATTCCCCACACGATAGTCGGCACCAACAGGTGCCGGGCGCTGCACGATAACCACAGCAAAGGTCACATTTGGGAAGAGTTTGCCTCGGACTCCTATCGTGCGTCAGCTCCCGTCGGTGGCGAAAAGAACGTCCTCAATCGGATGATTCCGGTTATTGGCGGAATG
>Ga0163144_10015909_pt1 | contig 15454 bp, 13 predicted proteins | sample OliLak19BULKMAT1_FD_123175 | JGI IMG/M metagenome (GOLD analysis project Ga0163144, IMG submission 123175) | Freshwater microbial mat bacterial communities from Lake Vanda, McMurdo Dry Valleys, Antarctica - Oligotrophic Lake LV.19.BULKMAT1 | ecosystem: Environmental > Aquatic > Freshwater >...
CGTTGCCAACGGCCCTGCCAACCCCGGCCCCTCGATGGCCGCGATGAAGATCCGCTTCGGCATCCGTCCGGCATACGGCGAGTCCGGGGACGGCATCATCGTCGAGGGCGTCGTCGAGGGCGGGAGCGCCGCCGCGGCGGGGATCAAGGCCGGCGATCGCCTGGTGAAGTGGAACGCGGACAAGATCACCGACATCCGTGCGTGGATGGGGATGATGGGCAAGCACAGCCCGGGCGATGTGGTGGATGTCGCGGTGATGCGCGGCGGTGAGGAGCAGGTGATCAAGGTGACGCTGAAGGCGGCGGATGCGGGGGCGCGCTGAGGACCGGACCGGAAGGAACTCAGAGCGAGCAGAGCAAGCAGAGGACAGCAGAGAGATCGGAATGAAGCGTTTGTTGGGAGTTTTGCACGGTCTATTGCGCTACTAACGCCGCTGGATCAGTGACGGCTCAACATGTACAGTGTCGCAGGCACAGGATGACTCTCATGCCGGATGCGACAACAACGTCGAAGAAGGACAGCGCCCCCGAACCCTCGAAGAAGCCGAAGATTTCTTTGACTGGTAAGGGTCGAACACCGGACCCCGATCCCGATCAGGTGACGGGCGAGGCGACGGTTCGCGGCATCCTGCGGGGCAGGGCTCTGGCGCGCATGCGCAAGCCGACCAAGTAGCATGCGGCGGCTAGGCCCACACCGTCAAGACCCCCGCAAGGCCCGGTTTGGGCCTGGATTGTCCGCTGCCATCTCTGCTCGTCTCTGCTCACTCTGCTTCTCTGAGTTCCTCCGGATCGACCGCGCTCAGTACTTCAGCACGGAATGCGCATCGCCGTATTCCATGAGCCGCGCACGGCCTTGGAGCGCGACGAGTTCGATAAGCACCGTAATCCCCATGATCTTCGCGTTCATGTCGCTCACGAGGCGGCAGCACGCCTTCATCGTCCCGCCGGTGGCGAGCAGGTCATCAACAAGCAGGACGCGCTGGCCGGGGTCGATGGCATCGGTGTGGATCTCGAGCGAGTCGCTTCCGTACTCGAGTTCGTAACTCATCGAGGTGCGCTTGGAGGGCAGTTTGCCGGGCTTGCGGATGGGCACGAACCCGCACGAGAGCGCCTGCGCGATGGCGATCCCGAAGATGAACCCGCGCGACTCCGCGCCGATGACCAGGTCGATGCCCTTGCCGCGGTAAGGGTTGGCCATGAGTTCGACGCCCAGGGCGAGCGCGGCGGGATCGCGGAGCAAGGGCGTGAAGTCCTTGAAGATGATGCCGGGCTTTGGAAAGTCCTGCACATCACGGATGAGCGAGCGGATGCGTTCGAGTTGGTGCATGGGGCGGGGTTCCGTGGGGCGGGCGCACAAGTGCGAGGGGGGCGCAAAGCCTACCCGGTGCGGAGGGGATATGCGCGTGAAGCGGTGCCGCGCACGGTGGTTGAACCTACACTGCGGTGATGAGCAAGGCCCCATCGAATCCCGGCTCGCAGGGTTCCCCCGGTCCCGCACGGCGCGAGGGCGGCGATGGGGGGCAGGGCGGGGCCGCTCGGCCCGCGCCCAAGCACGAGGTCGTCGAGCCGATCGGCAAGCGTGTGCTCATCCGCAAGGATGAGGATCGCAAGACCACCAAGACGGGCATCCACCTGCCCGACAAGATCGAGATCCCGACCATCACGGGCCGGATCGTGGCGATCTCGCGCCAGGTCGAGAAGGATGACGACTATCCCCTGCGCCGCTACGACCGTATCCTCTTCAACCCCAAGCACGCGATCCCGGTCGAGTTCGACGGCGACAACCGGCTGTTCGTCCTGCCGATCGAGGATGTGGTGGCGGTGTTCCGCAAAGCGGAAGATGCGGCGGATTGAGAACGAGGAAGGAACTTTGAGCGAGCAGAGGGAGCAGAGCCGCGGCACAGCGGGAGTTGGTGTGGTCTGAACGAGTACAGGCTCGGGCGCAAGCACGGGCGTTTGACCGTGGCAATGTCCCCACCGGCTCAACAAGCACTCCCAGTTCGTGTGTCCCTGCATTCGGAACGTTTCACTATCCAGGTCTGATCCGCGTTCATCTGCGTTGATCTGCGGCCCCTGCCTCCTCAGCGCCACGGCTCGATCGCCGGGCGACCTCATTGTGGGCGTGGGGGCGGAGTGCAACTTCACGACCGATAACGCTTGCTTCCGGGCCGCGGCGGGCCAAAATCTCGCGCATCGAAGTTCAACGCCGATAATCCGTTGGGTCCGCGGCCGGTGCGTCTTTTCGTGCCGACTCCGCGTCGCTCAAAACCGAGACTTCTCCATGCCTCCGCCGACTGCCACTCCTGCTCCCGTCGCGATCGGCTTTACCGCGCCCGCGCCGAACTCAGCCGATGTCGGGCTGGTGGGCCTGGCGGTGATGGGCGCGAACCTCGCGCTCAACATGGCCGACCACGGGTTCAAGGTCGCGGTCTACAACCGCACGACCGCCGTTACGGATCAGTTCATCAAGGACAACCCGCCGGGCGTCATCGGCCCCGGCGGCGCGCTGATCCCAGCCATGGACCTGAAGCAGTTTGTCGCGAGCATCAAGCGGCCGCGACGTGTGGTGGTGCTGGTGAAGGCGGGGACGGGGACGGACGCGGTGATCGACGGTCTCTCGCCGCTGCTGGAGCCGGGGGACTGCATCATCGACGGCGGCAACGCCGAGTGGACGGACACGGTGCGACGCGAGAAGGCGCTGGCCGACCGCGCCCTGCTGTTCGTCGGCTCGGGCGTCTCGGGCGGCGAGGCGGGCGCGCGCTACGGGCCGTCGCTCATGCCCGGCGGCCGGCCCGAGGCGTGGGAACTCATCAAGCCGGTGTGGACAGCGATCGCGGCGAAGGTGGACGCGAAGTCGGGCACGCCGTTTCTGGATGCCGCGCCGGGCAGGCCGGTGAATGTGCCGGGGTCGGTGCCATGCACGACGTACATCGGGCCGGGCGGCGCGGGGCACTACGTCAAGATGGTGCATAACGGGATCGAGTACGGTGACATGCAACTCATCTGCGAGGCGTACCACTTCATGCGCGAGGTGCTCGCGATGGATGTGGCGAAGATCGCCGGGGTGTTCGCGGAGTGGAACACGGGTGACCTGGACTCGTTCCTCATCGAGATCACCGCGGACATCCTCAAGCAGAAGGACCCGGTGACGGGCAAGCCCTTCGTGGATGTCGTGCTGGACGCCGCGGGGCAGAAGGGCACAGGAAAGTGGACGATCAACTCCGCGCTCGACCTGGGTGTGCCGGTGCCGACGATGGCGGAGGCGGTGTTTGCGCGGAACATCAGCGCGATCAAGGACGAGCGCGTGAGCGCGGCGGGGGTGCTGCGCGGGCCCAAGGTCGGCGAGCACTCGCACTCCATCGGCTCGGGCAAGTACGACTGGGTGGACGCGGTGCGCGATGCGCTGTACTGCTCGAAGATATGCTCGTACGCGCAGGGCTTTGCGCTCATGCAGAGCGCGGGCAGGGCCGCGGATTGGAACCTGAAACTCGGCGAGATCGCCTCGATCTTCCGCGGCGGGTGCATCATCCGCGCGAGATTCCTGCAGAAGATCACCGAGGCGTATGCCCGCCGGCCGGACCTGCCCAACCTCCTGCTCGATGCGTACTTCGCGGAGACCATCGAGCGCGTGCAGCAGCACTGGCGCGGCGTGGTGGCGCGGGCGGCGGTGCAGGGTGTGCCGGTTCCGGCGTTCGCCTCCGCGCTCTCGTACTTTGATTCCTATCGCGCAGCGCGCCTGCCGGCGAGTCTCCTGCAGGCTCAGCGCGACTACTTCGGCTCGCACACCTACGAGCGCATCGACCAGCCCCGCGGCAAGTTCTTCCACCTGGATTGGCTCGATCCCAAGCGTCCGCAGTTGGAACTTTGAGAGTTTGCGCACCGGTCTAAAGACCGGTGCCACCAGGAGGTGATGGATGGCATCGCTGCCGGTTCAAGGCGCACAGAGTCTGATGCGGCTCACGACCGCCGCGAGGTTGGCGCGGATGCGCCCCGACTCGTCGGTGCGGGTGGAGTCGGTCGGTGTGCTGCACACCGAGCGTCTGCTGATCCGTCCCATGACGTGGGCGGACCGCGCGGCGTTCCTCGGGGCGGCGCGGGCCAGCCGCGATGTGCTGGACCGGTTCTGCCCGCTGCACCAGGGCGCGGAGGATGACGATGCGATGTTCGACCGTCAACTCGCCGTGGCCCGCGCAGCGCAGGCCACAGGCAGGGCGTGGCGGCGGGTGATCGAGGACCGGCGCGATGGCGAGCGCGGCGGCGGGACCGGCCGCATCGTGGGCGCGATCAACCTGAACAATGTTCTGCAGGGGTTCGAGCCGCGGGCGGAGGTGAACTTCTGGGTCCGCAGCGACGCGGCGGGCCTGGGCTTCGGGGCGGAGGCGATGCGGGCCGTCATCGCGCACGCGTTCGGGCCGACTTGGGCACCGCGCGCCGGGGGCGCGATGCACCGGCCCGGCCTTGGACTTTCCCGCATCGATGCGCTGATCGCGCCGGCGAACTCCGGGTGCAGACGGGTGGTCGAGCGTCTGGGCTTCGCGCCCGACCCGGACGGGCCGGGGCGCACCCTGCGCATCGGGGGAACGGATGTGGAGCACCTGGCGTACACCGCGTTCGCGCCGATTGAAAATGCCGTTTCACCCGCGCCGCCGGGCAGGAACATCGACTCGCTCACCAGGGTCATCGACATCATCCTCGGTGTTGAGCGGATCGCCCGCGAGCGGGGAAGTTGAAGTCTTGTGGCCCCCCGGTCAGTCCGTCTCGGCTTCAATGCCGCTGCCCCAACCGCGCCTGCGGACAGCGCAGTTGCTGCTGCGATTGCCAACAGAGTCAGACCGGGCCGAGTTTGTGCGTGCGATGACGCTGTCGGAATCGCATATGCGCCCGTGGGTGCCGCGGCACGTTGAGGGAGCGCGCGCGGACGCGTGGTTTGATCGAAGCCTGGAGCGGGCCAACCGCGAGTGGGGCGCGGGCACCGGCGTGCGACTGTTCGCGTTCCTCGATGACGGCCGGATGGCGGGCTCGTTCAGTCTGAACAACATCGTGCGGGGCGTGTTCCAGAACGCAGATGCGGGATGGATGGTGATGGTCGATTGCCTGCGGCGGGGCGTGGCGACCGAGGGTGTTGGAGCGCTGCTCGACTATGCGCTTGCGCCCGAGCCGGTGGGGCTGGGGCTGCACCGCGTGCAGGCGAACGTCATCCCGCGCAACGAGGCGAGCCTGAAGGTGGCTAGGAAGTGCGGATTCCGAGAGGAAGGGCTGGCCAAAGCGATGCTGAATATCGACGGCCAGTGGCAGGACCACATCATGTTCGCGAAGATCGCCGATGAGCATCGCGCGCCTACGGAGTGACTGGTGCGGCGGGGGGAACCGGGGGGGCGGGAGGGGCGGGCGTCACGTCCATCCCCGGCACGGGGTCGAGCGAGCCGTCGCGGTTGACGCGCAGTTGGCCGGTGGCGACGAGGTAGTCGAGCACGGAGTTGCGGAGGTCGGTGCGGGCCTGGTCGCGTGCCTGCTCGGCGGTGAGCAGGTCGTTGGCGGTATCGACGCGGGCCTGCGTCTCGACCTCGTCAGCGCGAATCTCCTGCTCCTCCTGCCGGCGACGGGTGATCTCGACGCGCTGCTCGGCGAGCACGAGGTTGAAGCGGGCACGCTCGATCTCACGGACGCTGGCTCGGACATCCAGGATGAGTTCATCGCGGAAGCGGTCGAAGTTCCGCTCGGCGGTTCGCAGGGAGATGATGCTCGTGCGCAGTTGCAGGCGCTCGATCTCGCGGTCCAGCGGCAGGCCGAAGGTCAGGCCCGCGTTGTACTGCACATCGTCGAGTTCGTAGACCGCGCCGCCCTCGCGAGCGTCGCCGTCGGTGGGGAGGCTGACTCCCGCCGCGAGGTTGAGGTCGGGCAGCAGGTTGTTGCGGGCGATACTCACCTGGCGCTTGGAATCGTCGAGTTGGTCGCGCCGGTTCTGGAGGTCCAGGCGATAGGCCAGCGCAAACTCGGTGGCCTCGGTCATCGAGATGTCGGGCTCGGGGATGGCCAGTTCGAAGGGCTTGATGACGACGCTCTGGCGGACGGGGAGTCCCAGCCGCACCTTGAAGCGGTCGAGCGCAAGGACGTAGGTCTCGCGCCGGTTGGCCAGGCCCGCGCGCGCGTTGAGGGTGTTGTTGGCGGCCAGGTTGACATCGATCTCCGGCAGTTTTCCGGCCTCGTACCACGCGCGCTGACGCGCCTCCAGGGCCTCGAAACTAGCGAGTTGCTGCTCCTGGCTCTCGATGCCGTCGAGTTGCTGGAGGAGCGCGAAGTAGTCGCGTGCGATACCGACGAACAGGTCGCGCCGGAAGGCCTCGAAGTCGCGCGAGGCGTACACGAGATTGCGCTCCGACTGGATCAGGCTCTCCTGGGCCGAGTAGCCCGCGCCGCGGAGCAGGGGAACCGAGCCGTCGAGCACGATGCGGGAACTCTGCACATAGCGTCCGGTCGCGCTGGAGCGCAGGTCCTCGCTGGCCTGCCAGATCCACCGGGCCGCAACCTCGCCGCCGAAGGGGAGTTGCTTTCGGACGGAGAGTTCGTTGACGATGCTCAGCGCGGAGGATGATGTGCCGTCATCGAACCCGCCGGCAACGTTCACCGCCGAGGTTGCGAAGAGGCGCGGATCCCAGCGGTGCCGCTCGATGAGCAGCCGGATGCCCGAGAGGATGTAGTCCTCCTCGGCGGAGAGGTACTCGCGCGCGGTGAGGTGGGACTGCCTGAGGGCCGCCGGGAGATCGACTTCGATGGCGTCCGGAGTCGTCGCGGCATCCTCATCCTGCAAAGCCTTGAGGCGCGAGGCGACATCGCGGGCCTCATCCGCGACCTTGAAAGACAGGTCATCCGCGGCCGGGTTGGTGGACTTCGGATCTTTGTCCACGAACCTGGCGTGCTTCCCCTCGCTGGGGTCTTGCCATGTCCGCTCCGGGGTGATGGCCCCGCCGTCGAGCCGTCGCGAACTCTCCGCGAGCAGCGCGTTGGTTCGGCGATCGACCCCCTCCAGACCAGACGTGCAGCCTGCGGCGTGGGCGAGCAGCGCGGCGAGTGGGAAAGCCGTTCTGAGGGAAAACAGCAGGTGTTTAGTTAGGTATGAAGAAGTCATGCATATCGCAGAAGATAGGTTGTATTTCGATGCAGATCGAGGATGTTCATTGCGAAATCCAGAGTTCCAGCCTACGGTTGGCGGATTGACACGAAGTTGAGGAACTTGTCCTCGATGGCGGCCGCTAAATGGGGGGGGTCGGAGGGTGGTGTATCGCGGCTGCGCTGAGAGACAGGGCTTGTTGAGGCTGGATGGATTCGGCCCCTTGACTGTTTCCGCCAACAAGGAGCCCGTGACAACCCATGGCCTCGATCACCTACGACGGGCAGTCTTTCGTCCTTGACGGACGGCGCATCTGGATCGTGAGCGGCGGGATCAACTATGCCCGCGTGCCGCGGGCGAGTTGGGCCGATCGCATACAGCAGGCCCGGGCGAGCGGCCTGAACTGCGTTGAAACGCCGGTGATCTGGTCGCGACACGAGGCGCGTCCCGGGCAGTTTGATTTCAAGGGCGAGAACGATATCCGCCACTTTATCGAGTTGGTGGGTCAGGCGGGGATGTACTGCATCTTGCGCCCGGGCCCGTTCGTGGATTGCGGGACGGACATGGGCGGTCTGCCGCCCTGGCTGCTCGGGGTGCCCAATATCCGCCTGCGGACCAACAGCCAGGCCTTCCTGGAGGCGTGCTCTCGCTATATCACCGCGCTCGCCCAGCAGGTGCGCGACCTCCAAGTGGTAAGCCCCTCGCCCAAACGCGGCGCGGCTGCGGCGACCGGGGGCGGGCCGGTGCTGTTGATCCAGAGCGAGTGGGGCTGGACGTGCGGGCATGATGCGATCGCGACGGGGTATCTGGGTGAACTCGACAGGTACTACCGCGAGGCGGGCCTCGCGGTGCCGATCGTCAACGCCAATGAACTCTGGCAGGCCGTCGAGGGGGAGATCGACACATGGTCGGGGTACGACGGGCTGCTGTCGCACTTGCGGCAGTTGGGGTGGGTGCGTCCGGAGCAGCCTCGCCTCGTGATGGACCTTCGGATCGGGCGGGAGCGGTCGTGGGGAACGCCGGCAGCCCCTGCTCGATCGGGCCAGGAGGCTCTGCGGGCGATCGCAGAGGTTCTAGCGGCCGGGGCGCAGTACAACCTGACGCCATTCGCCGGGGGGACGAGTTTCGGGTTCACTGCTGGGCGTTCCCCCTTGGCAGCGGGGGCGTTCGGGACGACCAGCGCGGACGCGGGCGCGCCCGTGAGTGAGACGGGCGAGGCGGGACCATCGCTCGGCGCTGTGCGCCGCATCAGCACGTTCGCCTCGCGGTTTGCGCGCGTGCTCTCGCACCTCGAGAGCCGGACGCCGCAGGTCTCGCTCATGCCGGGCAGTTCAGGCGAAGGCGGGGGGGGCGGCAGCGCGGGTGTGAGCGTGATCCACTGCACGGGCGCGCAGGGCAGTGTGGCATTCCTTTTCGGCTCGGGTGAGGGCCGCGCCGCAGGCGGCAGGGCAAGTTCGCGTGGCGATGATCCGGCGCTGCTACTGCAGGACGGCTCGACACTGCCGGTGCCCATGGCGGGCGAGCGTGTGGTGTGGTGCCTGCTCGACACGCGACTCGCGGGCCGGTCGCAACTCAACTACTGCAACATGAGCGCGCTGGCGATGGTGGGCAAGGTGTTCGTGTGCTTTGGTCCGGAGGGCGCGCGGGCCCAACTCTCGATCAACGGCTCGCCGCTGGAGGCGTCCGTCCCCGGGGGCGGGGCGAGCAGGCTGCCGACGGTGCTCGAGCACGAGGGCATGACGGTGGTCATCGCCAACCACGCGCAGTTGGACATTCTGCACCTCAACGATTCGCCGATCGGCGCGCCGCTCACCGGCACCGGCACCGGTACCGGCAGCGCGAGCGCGGCGAGCGGCAACAAGGGCGTTGGTGGAGAGGCCGGGGTCTACCTCGGAGTCCTCGGCATCGACCCGCAGGGCAAGCCGACCCCGCATCCGAACTTCAAGGCGTACATTCACATCGATGCCGATGGGCAATCGACCTCGCACAAGGTTCCGCAGGCCGCCGCGCACGGGCCGGCCAAGCCGCACAAGGCGCTCAAGGTCCCGCTGGGTGAGTGGGGGTGCGCGCCACAGGAGATGTATGTCGATGGCACCGGCCCGCGCTTCGCCGTAATCGAGAAGCCCTCGGACCTTGTTGCGCTGGGCTCGCCGACGGGCTACGGGTGGTACCGCTTCCGCTCCACCGGCGGCTCGGCCAAGCGCCTGCGGCTGATCTTCCCGCATTCGGCGCACCGCCTGCACCTGTTCGTGGACGGTGCGGAGGCGGGGATTGTCGGCGTGGGCGCGGGAGCAGACATCGAGGCGACGCTGGCGCTCGCCAAGGGCGAGCGCACGCTCGTGGCGCTGGCCGAGAACCTCGGGCGCGTCGCGGGCGGGTCGGACCTTGGCGAGGCCACGGGTCTTTACGGACACGCGTGGGAGGTCAAGGAGATCAAGCCGGGCAAGCCCAAACTGGTGCCCAGCGACCCGGTGAACCTGCTGGCGTTCCGCGCGCCGCTGTGGAAGGTGCAGGAGGACGATGTCACCGACCCCGCGCGTCTGACGTGGACGATCGCGCACCGGAGCAAGACACCGATCGCGATGCTCCTCCCGGAGTTCGGCGCGGACGCGGCCGCGGCGGGCCTCCCCGGCATCGTGCTGGTCAACGGGCGGCCGTTCCACTACTTCCAGACGGGCGGCTGCGGGGGCGGCGGCGGGATGCTCTTCATCGACCTGCCCGCGCTCACCCGCGGCAACAATGAGGTGCAGATCACGCTCGTGCAGTCCACCAAGGAGCACGCGGAGGAACTGGGGGCGAAGGTCCGGTTCTTTGACTGTGTCGACTGCGCCACCGCCAAGGGCGAGTGGGCGTTTGCGCGCTGGGAGCGACCCGCGCCCAGCGCCTTCGAGCCTGCCCCGCCCAAGGGCGGTCGCAAGGGCGGCGTGCCGTGCTGGTGGCGGTCGATGTTCACCGCGCCGCAGGAGGACAACGTGGGCGCGGGCCTGCTGTTCGACGCCGCCGGCCTGAGCAAGGGACAGTTGTACGTCAACGGGCATCACATCGGCCGCTACTGGACGGCGACGGGCACGGGCAAGGGTGTCGGCCCGCAGACGAAACTCTTTGTGCCGCGCTCGATGCTGTCGCTAGGCGAGCCCAACGAGGTGTATGTGTTCGAGGAGCACGGGCACTCGCCCTCGCGATGCCGGCTGACGGGCGCGGAGGGCGGAGTGTGGGGCAGCGTGAGCGCGGCGGTGCCGGTGAGCGGCGGGTAAGACAAGCCTTCGTTCAGGGGCAGGTAGATGAAGACCGCGAACTCGAGCGTTGATCTCTGGCAGCGTGCAGCGGGCTTCGCAGCGCGGGCGCACGAGCATCAGAAGCGGCGCGACGGCAAAACTCCGTATGTGTCGCATGTGTTCCGCGTGGCGATGACGGTGCGCGACCTGTTCGCGTGCGACGATCCGGTGTGCCTTGCCGCCGCGCTCCTCCACGACACGATCGAGGATACGGGCACCGACTACGACGAGATCGCGGACGGCTTTGGGGCAGATGTCGCCCGGTGCGTGGGCGCGCTCACCAAGAACATGTCCCTGCCGGAGAAGGCGAGGGAGAAGGATTACGATGAGCGGCTGGCCGCGGCGGACTGGCGGGCTCGCCTGGTGAAACTCGCCGACCAGTTCGACAACCTGAGCGATGTCGAGGGCCGGGAAAAGAAGTTCCGCGCCCGGGCGGTGGCGAAGGCGCGGCGGGCGATCACACTCGCGGAGGCGGACAAGGGCGTAGCGGTGGTGAAGCGGGCGGTGGGAATTGTGAAGGCAAAGGTCGAGGCACTAGGCAACAGGCAATAGACGCCGGTTTTGTCGCCCTGTGGCGTGGCTGCTTTCCTGATGCAATGCCTATCGCCTCTCTTCACTCCTCCGCGCTCGCCGCGGACGACTGCTTCGGCTGGGCGGCCGTCCCGAGTTCCGCGGCCTCGGTCTCGACGGCCTCGATCTGACGATCGACCGCGCGGATGGTGCGTTCGAGTGAGCCGGAGCGTGCGTGCAGGATCGCGGCCTCGCCGGGCGCGATCGAGGGGCGTCCCACCTCGCGCACGCTGCGCTCAAGGACCGCCGACAGATCGAACCTGCGCTTGCGAAGACGGTCCAGTTCATCGGCGTGGGTCATCGGCGGGCGCGGGCTGGGGTCGTCGAAGTCGAGAAGAGCCTGGAGGGCCTGCGGGTTCGCGCCCCCGCCCCACACGTTGAGGCGCCCGCCGTTGAGGCCGCGAGCCTGCGCGGGGTACCACGAACTGTCGATGGTGAGGTTCGAGGTCCGCGCCCGCCCGCCCGCGTGTACGACCATCGAGGGGCTGTGCGGCTGCCCCTTCATCTGCTGGAGTTGTCTCTGCCGGCTGAGTTCAATGGCATCGGGCCACGCGTCGAGATGGACCTCGGGCCGGATGGGCACATCGGCGAGGTCGTAGTTGCGGGAGCGGGTCTTCCAGGCGCGGTACAGGCGCACCTCGTCGAGGCTGTTGTTCTCGAGATGGCGGAAGTCGCCCAGCGTCACGGGAAGCGTGAGGCGCTCCTTGCCGCGCCGGATGACAAGCGTCATGGTGTCGCCGGGATCGCGAGAGATGATGAGGCCCTGGATCAGCGGGCGTGCGCCCGTGCCCACGAGCGGGACGCCCTCGGCCTCGATGATGATGTCGCCCGATTCAAGAACCCGAGTGCTGTCGAAGGGGGGGATCGTGTCGTCGATGACGATGCGGTGGGGAAGCGTCTGGAGGTCGAACTTCACGCCCATCGCCGCGCGCGGCGAGGCGGAGAACTTCTCGCGCGCGATGGTGGTCAGCCGGGCGCGGGCTTCGAGGGAGAGGTCCGCGGATACGAGCACGTTCTCGATCTGCGCCAGTCGGATGGACTTGTCCTCGCGCAGGCGCAGGGTCGCGAGATCCCTTGCGTGGAAGTCTGTTGAGCCGAGGTCGGCGACGAGTTGATCGAGCGTCGGCTCAACCGCTCCGGGCGTCGCCAGGGCGCGCTCGGCGGCGGTCGGCAGGTTCAGAATCGGGAGCGATGGCGGTGGCTCCGCGGCAGAATGCACCGCCGCGACCAGCACCGCCATTGAAACGGCGCTGCGCATTGGTGCGGACAAGTTGATCGCGTATTCCACGGCTCGCTCCCCTCGCTTTCCTGAAACCACCTTCGCCGGTCAGGGTTTGTACCGTCACTCTAAGGGTTGGTGGCCCGGGTGACAAGGCTTTCGTGCTGGCTCTCAAACCAGGCGGCGGTGCGGGCCGCTAGCCGGAGCACGCCCGGGGCCGCGAACCGCCCAAACCGCCCTGTCGCGGCGATGGGCAGGGCGACTTCCGCGATGATCGCTTCGATGCAGAGGGAAGGAATGGCCGCGGCTGGCCAGGACAGCATGGCAACGGGCTCGGCATCGCGGTAGCCGGCCCAGAATGCACCGAAGAGCCCAGGGTCGAAGGAAACCGAAAATGGCGCTTTGGTGGGAGGAGGAAGGGGGTCGATCGGGCGGCGTCGGAGCGCGAACTGCAGCGCGCCGTTTGCGGCATCGGTCAGCGCGGGCGCGAGGGAGACGGTGTCAAAGTCGAGGATGGCGGCGACTTCCGGCGAGGGCGACGGCCGGGCCCAGAGCAAGTTGCCGGGATGCCAGTCGCCATGGATGAGTTGGTCGGGGAGGGTCGGGACGCCGGCGGCATCGGCCGCGGCCGCCGCGCGGAGGTAACGCTCCGCGAGGTCGGTGGTCGTCTCGCGGAGCGCGGGCTCGTTCAGCGACAAGTGCAGTTCGGCGAGGATGACCGGGAGCCGCGCGTGCGCGTGATAGGAGCGTCGGGGCGGGGGCCAGTCCGGTCGGAGGTCGCGGAGCGCGCTGTGGCACTGTCCCAGCAGGCGGCCGGCAGCCCGGGCGGAATCGGTGGTCCGGTCGTACCCGCGCCCACGCACGAATCGGTAGAGTTCGTAGACATGCTCCCCGATCTGGAGCATGGAGTTGTGCTCGTCCCGCGTGCCGAGGAGCGCGGGCACGGGGAGGCCGCGAGTGGCGAGGTGCAGGACGATCTGGTGGGAGAGGGCAACGCGGTGGAGCCAGTCGGCGGCGGTGATGCCCGAGGGCGGGGCCGCGCGGCGTTTGAGGAGGAAGTCGCCGGTCGAGGTGGTGAGCAGGGACTTGGGACTGGCGCGCGACCCGGCCTTGATGGGCACCGCCGTGCGGACATCGCCAATGTCGTAACGCGAGCAGACGATCGCGAGTTCGCCGGCTGAGATTCGGGCTCGGTGGTCGGGCACCGGAAGTCCCCAGCGTGCTCGGAAGAGAAGGAGAGAGCGAAGGGAGCGTCACGATTCGTCGCCCCCCCCCCGCCCGCCCGGGTGCGACTCATCGTGGGCGTGTGGGCCTGTGAGACTATTCCACGTTCTGGACCTGTTCCTTGATGCGGTCGATCGCGCCCTTGATCTCGACTGTCCACCGTGAGATCTCGGCATCCTGGCACTTGCTGGCGATGGTGTTCGCCTCGCGCAGCATCTCCTGCGTGAGGAAGTCGAGCGTGCGTCCGACGGGGCGCGGGTCGGGCCCGGAGAGGAGTTCGGCGAACTGGTCGATGTGCGCGGTGAGGCGGCTGATCTCTTCGGAGGTGTCGGCCCGCTCCGCGGCGATGCCGATCTCGCGGACCACGTCCACGGCCTCGACGGTCACGCCCAGTTCCTTGATCATGGTCTGGATGCGCGCCTTGAGACGCTTCTCGTACTCGGCCATGACCTTGGGCGCGCGGGCGCTGACCAGGCGCAGACGATCGGCGATCACGTCGCGGTGCGTGAGCATGTCGGCGCGGACCACCTCGCCCTCCCGCAGGCGCATCGCCAGCACGCCCTCGCACGCGCGATTGACAAGCGCGGTGAGTGTGGCGCGGGAGTGGGCCAGCCGCTGCTCCTCATCCGCGGGGGGCTGGAGGACGCCGGGCAGCGCGAGCAGCGCGCTCAACTCGAGTTTGACAGCCGCCCCGCCGGATTGGGGCAGCGCGGCGAGTTGCGTCAGGTAACTCGCCAGCGCGGCCTGGTTGATGGTGTGCGCAGCACCGCCGGAGGCGTCGGTGTGCTTGGCCGTCATGAACACCGAGCCGCGTGCAAGTTTGTGGCGCAGGATCGTCTCGAGTTCAGCCTCGAGGGCCTGAAGCGAGTCGGGCAGGCGGATCATCGCCTTGAAGTACTTGCTGTTGAGCGAGCGGACCTCAACGAAGTAGTGCGCGGCATCGACGTGCGTAGAGGCTTCCCCAAACCCCGTCATGCTTCGGATCAAGCCGTTGCTCCTTGGCAGGCGGGACGGATCAGCCGGGATTGGCGGGGCGATTCACTGGTGGTGCGACGGGCGGGGCGACGGGCGGCGCAGTGGGGGGAACAGTCGGCTCGGTGGCGGGCGGGGTCTGCGGCTCGTTCGTGGGTGTTGTGGCGGGGGGTGTCGCGGGGGGTGTTCCGGGGGTCGCAGCCGGTGGGGTCGCAGCCGGTGGGGTCGCAGCCGGTGGGGTCGCAGCCGGTGGGGTCGCAGCCGGTGGGGTCGCGCCTGGCGGGCCTGAACTGGGAGTCAGAATAATGGGTGTGGGGCCTGGCGCTGGCATTGTGCCTGTCGGCGCGGCGGGCGAGGTGCCCGGCTCGGCCACGGGCGCGGCATCAGGGTCCGTCTGGGCCTGCGGCTCGGCCGGCGCGGCGACCACGGGACGAACGGCATAGTTCAGCCCGACTGCGGCGATGATGTAAACCACGAAGATACCGATGGTTGCGACCGTCAGGGCATCACCGGTTCGCGCGCCGAAGGCTGTCTGTCCGGAGCCGGCACCGGAGCCGAACGCGCCTGACAGGCCGCCGCCCTGGGGCTTCTGGATCAGGACCGTGAGGATCATGATGATGCACAGGATGAAGAACCCGACGATCATCAGGTTGATGGCGAAGGGCGGGAGTTGAGCGGCGAGCATCAGGGTCATCGTGCGTCCTTTGAGGGGTCGCAACTCTAGGAATGGCAAGGGGTGTCCGCCAGCCTGAGGCCGAAAAGCGGGTCATTTGGCTTGACTGGAAGCCGCCGCAGCCTTCACGATGCCCAGGAACTCGTCGGCCTTGAGCGATGCCCCGCCGATCAGCCCGCCATCGATATCCGGCTGGGCGAAAAGTTCCGCGGCGTTGGAGGCCTTGACGGAGCCGCCGTATTGGACGCGGATGCTGGCCGCGGCCGCATTGCCGAAGAGCGAGGTGAGGACCGCGCGGCAGTGGGCATGGGCATCTTGCGCATCGGCGGGTGTGGCATTCTTGCCGGTGCCGATGGCCCATACCGGCTCGTAGGCGATGGTCAGGCGGACGAGTTGATCGGGCTTCACGCCCGC
>Ga0163144_10015910_pt1 | contig 15454 bp, 11 predicted proteins | sample OliLak19BULKMAT1_FD_123175 | JGI IMG/M metagenome (GOLD analysis project Ga0163144, IMG submission 123175) | Freshwater microbial mat bacterial communities from Lake Vanda, McMurdo Dry Valleys, Antarctica - Oligotrophic Lake LV.19.BULKMAT1 | ecosystem: Environmental > Aquatic > Freshwater >...
AATGATTCCGTCGCCAAGATTGAGGGCTTCCAATTCCACCGCAACCAAAGGCCGTAGCCGGCCGCCTTTGATCAGGCTGATCTGCTCGGCCAGAGCAGTATGAACAAGGTCAACCTCCCGGGAAAGCGCCGCGATTTGGGAGGCGCTGCTGCCTTCATAGGGTATGTAACGCAGGTCGAGACCGCTCTGCAGGCGCAGCATTTCGGTGCGCAGATGCCAGATGCTGCCGCGACCGGAAGCGGCGATCGACAACCGTCCCGGCTCAGCGCGAACGGCTTTCAGCAGGTCTTCATACGTGCGCAAAGGAGACTCCACGGGAACCGAGATGACTCCAGGCGACCCGGCAAAAACGAAGTGATGCCAGTCTTCTGTCGTTGTGTGATGGCTGCCGCGCGCTGCCAGGGAAAGGATGGACTCGGACACCCCGAGCCAGCGATATCCATCGTGGCGACGCCCGAAGACATATTCGGCCGCGACGCCGCCCCGCCCGCCGGTCATGTTGGCCACACGAATTTCTGCTCCGAGCGGCCCCGCCATTGCCGCCGCCAGCGTGCGACAGGCTTGGTCGACGCTGCCACCTGGCGCGGTGAAAACCACGAGTTCGACCGGACGCTGCGGCCATGGTCTCTCGACGGGTGCAAGCCATCGGGCGAGTGGAAGCAGGGCCGCACCGAGCGCGATCACCAGCAGCAAATCCCGAACCCGCGAAGTAGGGTGAAGGGAGGAAGAAGTCATCGACCAGAACTCAATTTGGGGAACAATGCGGTAGCAATATATTCGTATGACTGGATACAGTGTCAACTGATAGGAGATTAATTTTTGGCATGCTGAAGGAGCGAGGTGGCTCGTTGGATTTAAAGGTTAGTTGCTAATTTCGCAGCGGAATGCCACGATCCGGAGCGGCAGTCACACCATTCGAGCCAGCACGATCAGCGCCAACGTGACGGTGACAGCGCCCCCGATCCGAGTGGCAATTTGGGCGAACGGCATGAGTTGCAGGCGGTTCGCGGCGGTGAGAATGGCGACATCCCCGCTGCTGCCCTGGCCGCTGTGGCAGGCGTTCACGATCGCGGCTTCGATCGGGTAGATCTTCACCCACCGGCTGACGATGAAACCGGTGGCCATGAGCGTCGCCACGGTGGCGACGATCGTAACGAGGTTCTTCCACGCGAGCGCGGCAACGAGATTCTCCCAGGGCAGAAACGTGATGCCGACGGCGAAAAGCACGGGGAAGGTCAGCGCGGTGTTGAAGAATTTATAGACCACGCGGGCGTCCTCCTGCATCGCGGGCGGGGTGACGCGGCCGATCTTCACGAACACGGCGAGGAACAGCATGCCGATCGGCGCAGGCAGGCCGGTGAAATGATAGAGAATCAAGCCGAGGAGATAGAGGGAGATGATCAACATGCCGGCGGCAGCGACGCCTGCGAGATCGATGGAGTGTGACACGATAGGTTCGCTCACGGAGTCGACCTGGCCGTGCTCGCCAGGCTGGAGACGACCTTCCCCGGTGAGGTGTGGGAATCTTTTGCCGATGAAATTGAGCAGTCCAGAAAGCACGACGGCCACGAGACTGCCGAACATGACGGGCGGGAGCACCCGGGCGAACTCCTCGCCCTGCGTGGTACCGTTGATTCCGGAATAGCCGATCGAGAGCGGGATCGCGCCCTCGCCCACGCCGCCAGCCATGATCGGGATGACGATATAGAAAAGCGTGTGCTTCGCGCCGAGGCCGAGGGCCGCGCCGACGGCGGTGCCGGCCAGCATGGCGGCTACCGAGCCGACGGCCAGCGGGACGAAAATCTTGAAGAAGCCGCGCACGAGCACCGTGCGGTCCATGCTCAAAATGCTGCCGACGCAGATCGCGGCGATGAACAGGTAGAGCATCTTCGTCGAATTCGTGAAATCGGCGATCGTGTTCACCACCGCCGGAGGGATGAGCTGCTGGTAGGAAAGATACGAAGGCAGGAATGTGGCGAAAATGATCGGGCCGCCGACATGTTTGAGCAGCGGCACGCGTTTACCGAGCGCGGCGGCGGTAAAGCCGGCGACGGCGAGCAGCGCCATCACCATGGAGATTTCCGTCGGAAGTTTGCCCAGCGCGAGAAACGCGACCGTTATCGCCACAAGAATGAAATACACGGGGAGCGGAATGACGCCGATGCGGAATTCCATCCAGCGCCACCAACCGTACGGCCAAAACGGCCGGGCCTGTGCCGCGAGCGATGCTATAGGGGAGTTTTCGGGCGGGGTGACGGGGGGCATAAATGTTTTTGATCAAATGAGCTTGCTGCCAGCCGGTATGACTGGATACTGAAAGCCATTCCTATGACAAGCCCTATGGTTGCCATTCTCTTTCCAACGGTCGCGGCGCTTGCCGCCGCCTCGGCGTGAACCTCGAAGCCCAGCTCATCGAGACCGGGCGCGCCATGCTCGCGAACGGCCTCGCGTGGGGCACCTCGGGCAACCTGAGCGCCCGTGTCAATGCAGAGCAGATGCTTGTCTCCGCCTCCGGCACCGCGCTCGGAGCCATGAAGCCCGGCGACTTCGTGAACGTGCGTGTGACCGACGGCCATTGGACGGGCGCGCGCAAACCCTCCAAGGAAGTGCCAATGCACACGGGCATTTACCAGCAGCGGCCCGATGCGCAGGTCGTGCTGCACTCGTCACCGCTCTACACCACCCTCATTGCGTGCAGCGGGGAGGCGATCCCGTCGGAGCTGTTCATCGAGACGATGTATTATCTGGAGCGCGTGGCGTGGGTGGATTACGCGCACCCCGGCTCGGCCGAATTGGGTGCCAGCGTGAAGCACGCCGCCGCCGAGGCGGAAGTCATCATGATGCGCAACCACGGCGTCATTCTCTTCGACGATTCGTTTCAGGAGGCACTCCTCAGGCTCCAAACCCTGGAGATGACCTGCCGCATGCTCGTCGAGGCGAAGGGCGCGGGCATTGCCTGGAAAAAAATCCCCTCCGACACTGTACGTGAATTTCTCCACAGTGGACGTTACAAACCGCGCAAACCCTGGCACGCTGCCGCTTCAGCCTGACTCAACCCATCTTCGTTTCGTCCCGCCATGCCTCCCATTGCCGAATCCCCGCCGCCCGTCGCCCACGCCAGCCTCACCGCCGGGATCAACGAGCTGAAAAACGTCGCGCAGTTCATCGCGCAAAAACTTGAGGAAATGATCCTCGGCGGCACGCTCGCTCCTGGCCAGCACCTCGTGCAAACCGACATTGCGACCCAGTTCGGGGTGTCGCGGCTGCCGGTGCGCGATGCCATCAAGATTCTCGAAAGGCGGGAGCTGGCGGTTACGCAGCCGCGCCGCGGCGTGATCGTGCGTCCGCTCAATCTGCAGGAAGTGTCCGACCTCTACGAACTGCGGCGGCTGCTCGAAGGGCACGCGTTTGCGCGCTCGGTCAAAAATTTTACCGCCGCCGACATCGCGGACGTCGACGCGATCGTCAAGCGGCAAGAGGCGCTCACGATGGGAGAATTTATCCAAATCCTCGATCTCGACGAGCGCTTTCATATCAAGCTTTGTTGCCGCTGCGAAAACCAGGAGATCAAGTCGTATCTCGGGAAAATCTGGAGCCGCATCCGCGTGCTGCGTGCTCTCGAGCGCGACTGGGAGGACTGGAATAAGAATTCCGTCAAAAGCCACCGCGGCATTCTCGCCGCCATCCGCGCCGAGGATTTCAAAAAAGCCCGCCAACTCCTCGAGGAGGGCATCGACCGGGCGGAAACAAAGATCGCGGCGACCGTGGGGGAGCTTTTGAAACGGTCCGCGTCGACGGCGTCGGGCGGACTCCGGCAGCCCTGAACGCTAACCATGGCGATAGCCTCCCCCACCCCACTCCGCGGCCTCTTCTGCGGTGCCGGACATTTCGCCAGGATTCAACTCGATGCCTGGCGTGCCGTGCCCGACGCCCGCATCGTCGCTCTCTACAACCGCACGCTCGAAAGGGCCCACGTCATGCAAGCGGAGTTCGGCATTGAAGCGATTTCGGAGAATATGGAGGCCCTGCTCGAGACGGCCCGTCCGGATTTCGTCGATATCTGCACTGCCGTCGAAACCCACCTCCCGCTTGCCCGCGCCGCCGCCGCCCGGGGTTTGCCTGTTCTCTGTCAGAAACCGCTGGCGCCGCGTATCGCCGATTCCGAGGAACTCGTCGCCGCCTGCGCGGCGGGAAAATCCCGCCTGATGGCCAACGAAAACTGGCGTTGGCAGGGTTGGTATCGGGAACTCCGCCGACTCATTGACGCCGGTACCATCGGTGCGCCTTGCCACGCCCGTTTTGTCCAACGTCCCGGTGACGGCGCGGGCGAGGAGCCATATCCCCTTCAACCCTTCTTCCGCGATATGGAGCGTTTTTTGATTCTGGAGGTGGGCGGCCACTATTTTGACACGATGAGTTTCCTGCTCGGCCCCATCGTCTCCCTGCACGCCACTCTGCGTAGGCGCAACCCCCGGATCCGCGGCGAGGACGCAGCACTCATCACCTTGGAATTTGCGGGCGGCGTCACCGCCGTTTTCGACGCCGACCGCACTGCCTGCACCGAAAAGGTTCGGCCACCCGTCAACGGCCACGCCTTCATTGAGGGCGAGCATGGGAATCTCCGGCTCGACGAGCAGGGCGCGATTTTCATCCAGCGGCGGGGAGCGTGCGAGGAACGCCACGCCTATGAGCTGCCGCCAGGCTATCGCGGCGGCAGCGCGATCGCCGCTCAGCGGCATTTTATCGAGTGCCTGCGGACGGGTTCGCCTTTCGAAACCGACGGTCGCGACTATCTCACCGTCGAACGCGCGATCGATGCCTGCTACCGCTCGGCCAGCCGACGCACCCTCGAGGTGCTGGCATAATTTCGGTCCCCCGCCGGTGCGCCCTCCTCAGAAAACACGCTTGCAGTCCAATCAGAACTGCTTGATTACTGGATACGGTATTATCGTTGTTCAAATTACGACCATGTCAGCCACTCAGCCTGTCCCTGCTTCGGCCCCCGTGATCGGGCTCGTGCATGCAACCCTCGCCGCCGTGCAGCCCATGGTCGCGGCATTTCGCCGCCACGCTCCGGACGTGACCTTGCTTCACTTTCTCGACGAGGGATTGCTGCCGCTCGTAAACCGCTCCGGCCTCACCCCCGCGACCGTGGGCGAACTTGAACGGCTCGTGGAGCGAGCCGCCGCCTCCGGGGCGACCGGGGTGTTGCTGACGTGCTCGGCGTATTCCCCCGCCGTGCCGGAGGTGCAAAGCCACTTCGCCATTCCTGTAGTGAGCGTCGACGAGGCGATGTTGCGGCGTGCGCTCGAACACGGCGCCCGTATCGGTGTGGTCGCAACCGTTGAGGCCGCCGGGCCTACCACCGCCAATCTGCTCCGCGACTACGCCATTGAAGTCGGACGCACGATCGAAGTCTCCGTGCGCGTGGTGGCGGAGGCATTTGCTGCCCTCAAGTCCGGTGATGAAGAGCGCCACGACGCCCTGGTGCGCGAACAGATTGTCGCGCTCCTCCCTGCCTGCGACGTCGTCGTCCTCGCGCAAATTTCCATTGCGCGTGCGCTCACGGGCGCGCCCGCTTACGCAAAACCTGTGCTCACCAGTCCTGAGGTGAGCATCCGCGCTCTTCTCTCCCGCCTACTCGCACCCGTCGCATGAAACTTTCCTACCCCATCGCCACCCCTGAAGTCCGCGCCGCCATCCTGGGTGCCAAAGGTGCACCTGGGGAAATCCTCCCCGCGCTCCGCGACGCCGGCTACGCAGCCATCGAGCCGTTTGTCGGCGATCCCGATGCCTTCGACTCATCCGAGTGGATCACCGCCGTGCAGCGCAGCGGACTCGCCGTCGCCGCGCTCGGCACCGGTCCCGTCGTGTTCGACCACAAACTGACGTTTACCGATCCCGATGCCTCCGTGCGCCGTGCCGCCGTCGCGCGCGCAAAAACCATCGTCGATCTCGCCGCGCGCCTCGGCACACAAGTCAACATCGGGAAACTCCGCGGCGATCTCGCCGCGGGTGATGCCGCGCAAACCAACCGTGACTGGATGCGGGCCGCGTTCACGGACGTATGCGCCCATGCGGCCACACGTGGCGTCGTCGTTACGCTGGAGCCGCAAAACCGCACCATCATTAACAACCTCAACACCACCGCCGAGTCGCTAATTTGGCTCCGCGAACTCGCGCTTCCCAACCTCAAGCTGATGCTCGACGTGTTTCACATGGACCACGAGCGCGAGGACATCCCCAGCAGCCTCGGTGCCGCCCGTGAGGTTCTCCTGCACGTCCACTACGCCGATACCGCGCGACGTGCGCCCGGCGACGGCGATCTCGATTTCGTCGCGATCACCCGCGCGCTTCGCGCCGTCGGCTACGACCGCGCCATTACCGTCGAGATCAAACAGGAGCCTGACGTGCTCTCCGCCGCCCGGCGTTCGGCGGCCTTCCTGCTCCCGCTGCTCAACGCATCCTGAAGTTACATGCACATCGGTATTCTCAAAGGCAACGGTATCGGCCCGGAAATCACGGCCGCCACCCAGCGCGTGCTCACCGCCACGGGCTGTCCGTTCACATGGGTGGACATTCCCATCGCCAACGAGGCCGTCGCACTCCACGGCCACCCGCTTCCCCAGGAAACCGTCGAGGCACTCAAGGCCGTGCGTGTCTCCCTCAAAGGCCCGCTCATCGTGGACAAACTCCAGGGCCGACTTACCTGCGTGCATCGCGATGGCAGCGAACACACCTACCCGTCCCTCAACAACGCCATCCGCCGCGAGCTCGCGCTCTTCGTCAATCCTCGCCCCATCCTCGGCATGGGTGCGCTCTCCGGCCGCCACGCCTCGCTCGACATGGTGATTATGCGCGAGATTACCGAGGATGTTTACATCGGCTGGGAACACCGGATCGGCGACTATGCCGCCGAGGCGATCAAGCTCACTACCCGCGCCGCCTCCGAGCGCGTGGCGCGCTACAGCTTCGAATTCGCCCGCCAGAACGGGCGCAAGCGCGTCACCTGCGTTCACAAGGCCAATGTCCTCAACTACACCGACGGCCTTTTCCTCCGTTGCTGCCGGGAAGTTGCCGCGCAGTTCCCGGACATCGCCTTCGATGACTGCATGATCGACGCCGCTTGTTACCACGTCGTCAAGAACCCCGCGCGTTTCGACGTCGTCGTCACCTCAAACCAATACGGCGACATTTTCAGTGACCTCGGTGCCGGCCTTATCGGCAGCCTCGGTCTCGCCCCCGGCGCCAACATCGGCCCGGACGCCGCGGTCTTTGAAGCCTCGCACGGCGCCGCGCCCGACATCGCCGGCCGGGGCATTGCCAATCCCATTGCTCTCATCCTCTCCGGCGCATTGCTCCTACGCCACGTCGGACTGCCGACCGAGGCTGCGCGCGTGGAACATGCGGTCCGCGAGGTTGTGCTCGCGGGCCAGGTGCTCACACCCGACCTCGGCGGTTCTGCCACCACGGACCAAGTGAGTGACGCCATCTGTGCCCGCTTGCGTAACACATAAATTTTCATGATCGGCGTAGTCGCAGACGATACAACGGGGGCCAACGACATTGGCGTGATGTTCGCCAAACACGGCTATGTGACTCAAATTGCGACGTGGCAGGACGGCGACGCCATCATCGACCCGCGCGCCGAGATTGTCGTCATCGATACCGACAGCCGTCTCGACCCACGCACACTGGCCTACGACAAAGTTTTCGCCGCTACGCGCCAACTCGTCGCGCTCGGCTGCACCACGCTGCACAAAAAAACCTGCTCCGTCTTCCGCGGCAATATCGGAGCCGAGTTCGATGCGATGCTCGATGCCGCGCGGGGCGAATTCTGCGTGGTGAGCCTCGCTTTCCCGAAAAACGGTCGTCAAACCTCCTCCGGCATCCACACGGTCAATGGCCGCAGGTTGGAGGATTCGCCTTTTGTCAACGATCCGGTTCATCCCACCCGCGAATCGGACCTTGTCAAAATCCTGCGGGCACAAACGCAGCGGCGCGTAGGGTTGGTCACCCTTGAGGACGTGCGGGCCGGCACCGTCGCCCTGCGCGCCGCCCTCGCCGCCCGGCGCGACGACTGCGAGTACTGCATCGTGGATGCCGTCGATCAGGCGGACCTCACTGCACTCGCCGCGGTCGTCCACGATTTCCCGTTTCTCGCCGGCAGCTCCGCCCTCGCAGAGGAATTGCCCAAATTCTGGCCAGGCCGCGTGTCGTGCGATCTTTTGGCAGACCGCAGTTTTTCCGATACACACGGTGTGCTGATCGTCTCCGGCAGTCTCACTCCGCAGACGAAGGCCCAGACCTCCGCCCTGATAGCCTCGGGCACGGCGGCCATCGTGCTCGATTCCCGTTTGGTTTTTGACGAAGCTGGGCGACGGACAGAAATTGAGCGGGTGACGAATGCCGCGCTGACACCGTTGCGCGCCGGTCGGGATACCCTTGTCATGGCAGCCCAAGAGGATGGCATCGTGAGCGCAACGAAAACGGCCGGGGAACGCAACGGTCTCGACCCACTGTCAGCGAGTAAAGTTGTGTCGGCCGCGCTAGCCGATGTTGCGCACGCCCTGGTTGAGGCGACCGGACTCAAGCGCCTCATTGTTGCGGGCGGCGACACCAGTGGCACTGTCTGCCGCCGTCTTGGCATTCGCGGAAACCTCGTCCTCGCAGAGATCGCACCGGGCTTGCCTTCAGGGTTGGCGCTCGGGCGCGACATCTTGATCGTGCTCAAGTCGGGAAGTTTCGGAGGAACGGAATTCCTCGCCAACGCGGTCAACCATCTAAAAGCCTTGGGCTCCTCCTCACCATGAATTTTCCCGGCCTCGTAGAGATGCACGTCCACACCGCTCCCGACGTGAGACCGCGGCGGCATACCGATGCCGAACTCGCGCAGCTCGCCCGCTCCGCGGGCGCAAAGGCCGTGGTGCTCAAGTCGCATCATGTTCCGACGATGGAGCGCGCCCGACAGGCGGAGCTGGCCACGCCCGGCGTCAAGGTCATGGGCGCGATCGTCCTGAATCTTCCGCAGGGTGGCCTCGACCCGACGGTTGTCGAAAGCGCCCTCATGCAGGGCGCTCGGGTCGTTTGGTTGCCCACACTCCACGCCGAAAATCACCGGCGCAGAGAGGGCCACAGCGACGGCATTGTGAGCGTGCGCGGCGGACGTGTCGTTCCCGCAGCCGAGGCCATCTTTGCGCGCATCGCCGCCGCCGATGCGATTCTCGCCACGGGTCATCTTAGTGCGGACGAGATTCCGGTCGCGGTCGCCGCCGCCTGGGCGTGCGGAGTCCGCAAGATCGTGGTGACGCATCCCGAGCATCAAGTCGTCGGCATGGACATCGAAGCGCAGCGCGTCCTCCTCCGTAATTTCCCGGTCTATTTCGAGCGTTGCTACGCGCAGCCTGTGGGGGGCGGTCGCTACGCGAACAACCTCGAAACCAACTTACAGGCGATCCAAGCGCTCGGTGCCGCGTCCACCATCCTAGCGACGGACGCGGGGCAGGTGGAAAACTCGTCTTGGGACGAATGCTGGGCGCACATCGTTAGGTTCCTACGCTCGGCCGGAGTCAGCGAGAGCGAACTAACGACGATGTGTGTCACAAACCCGTCGTTGCTACTTGGCCTCGCCGACTGACCGCCAATGCATCAAAAGTCCCTTGCCCGGACTTCGCACTTGATAGTTCCGCCTACTTTCGTCGCGAGGGACACGAGTCATTCCACTGGGCGCTGATGGCTGGGCTCTTGCGGCCCTCGGCCCTCCACTTTCGCATGCCGGCTTGTCACTTCATCCGCCCGCCTCGGCAGCTCAGCGTCTTGCGCTCCGCTCCTCGCCTGTCCAATACGGCCCGCGCCGTCATGCCACGATGCAGCGCCACAACGCGCCGATCTGGACAAAGCTGGAGGACGAATGGATGGAGGCGGCCAGGACGCTGGGAACGGTTGTGGCGGTGATTTCCGGGCCGGTGTATGCGCCGGATCCTGCGCTGCTGCTGCCGGGAAATGAACAACGAACGCCCCCGCAAAATCCTCAGCTGGAATTCTCCCACTCAATGTTTCCACGACCTTATATCAAAAAATCTTCACGTTCAGTCTTGAATGTGTCCCCAAAGAAACCCGCGACCGGCTTTGGCGGTGGTCATTCGTATCTTTCCGGCATCGCCATATGGGAGGGACGAACGACGCCGGTGTTTGTTTTCCTGAAAGATGAAGAAGAAGAAAAGAAGATCGAAGCGGTGGCCATCGATGGTCCACTTACTTTCGACGCTCAGCGGTATGACTTTGTCGCCGGTCACGGGTTATCACTATGGGAAGCGGAGCTAAAATGAAGAAGGAGCCTATCCAGAGCACTACAGCACAACGCGCTTCGCGCGTGGCTGACCGCTGACGTTAGCCAAAAAAGAATCGTTCACGTTAGTTCATCCCAAATTCAAATATGATCACAAGCATCCTTGCCACAATTAGCTTCGGTCCGCGTCAAGTCACCGCGACGTTCGAAGTCATTGAGAAAGACGGTCGGCATTTCATCATTCTAGCCGATCATGGCCTCGGAGCGGACCGCCTCTTGACCAATTTGGGTGCGCCGGCTCCACTTCAAGGACTGTTACCATACCAGTACGATCAGCTTGCGCAGGCCTGCCGTGTCGTCACTCAGAAAGATAAATACCCGTCCCGATGCCCCATCTGCATTCCTCCGTCACGCGTGTCCCAAATCTCCTCCGCGTTGCCGTTGTCGCACTATTGACAGCTCCGCTTCCGGGCATCTCCGCGGAGTCTGGAGTCGGTGGGCTCCCGTCACTTCGGCTGGACTTCGGTCCGCCAGGTTCCGAGGTGCTGTCTGGATCGACCCGTGCTGGAAACGAACCCTATGACCTGCGCCGGGGATACGGCTGGAATGGACAACCACCGGAATTAATTGAGTTTCCCGTACCGCCGGAATCAGGCCAGCCGCACCATCGTTCCGAGGCCAAGGTCCACGCTGAGGCGGGGGATCCGCAGAAACGCGATGCCGCCATCAGTACATCCGACATGGAGTTCCGCGCTGATGTACCCAATGGAACCTATGACGTGACGCTCATCATCGGCGATCTGCGCGAGACCCTTGGATCGATCGACGTCCATTTCAATGGCCAACTCGCCGCTGAACACGTGGCAGCGTGGGCTCCGCGCCACCGCAATCTTCTGCGCAACACCTTGGGTTGGTGGAACAAGATTCGGCGGACCGTCGAAGTGAAGGACGGCATGGTCCAGATCCGGCTGACCGGCAACGAGACGTACTATCGGGCTGAGTGCGAGCGCCAGGAGAAGGTCGAACCAGCTTGGGCCGCTCAGTTTCCGAAGTCGAACAACGTGGATATTTACGCGCGCGTGGGCTTTCGTGAGGCCCCCTACATTTACGCGGGTTTCCCCTTCCGCCGGAACGCCCTGATGGGCCTGGAAATCGTCCCGCATCGCCCCCCTCCCGTAGTGGCCAACGGCGACCAGCTCTCCCTGACGCACGGAACCTCGTCCCTCGCGCTCAGGCGCGCGATCGAAGCGTTCAATGCGAAAAGATTCAAAGAGGCCGTCACCACTCTGGCAGAGGTGAAAGAAGACGATGCCCAGACCGCCAAAGCCATCGTCCAGCTCTGGCTGGTCGGGCGCTTGGAACTCGACGCCTTCAGCGGCTTGCTGGTATCCGCCCTGGCCACCCTGCGGCCCTATGTTGCGGCAAGTCCGAACGAACATGGCGTCGCCGCGATTCTGGAAGATGCAGAAATTTTTTCCACCGCGCTGCAGATTCACGACAACCGCGGGCACATCACGTTCGGGGAAGGTCACTTCAGTCAGAACTCTCGCGCCATTGGCTATTGGTGGCTGATCCACCCGGAATCTCCTGTCTACTATCGCGCCCAGTTGTTCATCGGGCGGGCTGCCCACATGCTCGTGCCGTATCTGCCGACCCGGGGCACCGAACGCGACATCTTCGAAAAGCTCCGGCAGATTTTCCCGGACAACCGTTTTGTCCGCTACCAGCTCACCCAAGAATGGGAGCCCTATGGCGACGGCTCCGACTACTACGACTGGGTGTGGAACGACTACAGGCCTGCGGTAAAAGGAGCGCCGGCCTGGGTCGCTTCATTATATCCGGCATTGCAGCACTACATCGATTGGTGCGAATGGTGGTTCAAGTTCCGCATGGACGAGAATGGGTCGCTGGGCGGCGGTTGGGGTGATGATGTCGAAATCATCGCCGCCATGGCGTACACGGCGTATACCAGCCCCGACATTTCCAAGCTGCTCAACGATGGCACCCGCAAATTCATGGATGGCTTGTGGAATTATTCTGAAATCGATCCCGAGTTGGGCTTTTACCAACCTCTCTGGGACGCCGAACATAGCGCCGAATGGACCGGCAACACCCTGGGGATGGCTGTCCAGATCAACTATGGCAGCCCCACCTGGATCGAACGCGCCATGAAAACCGGCCAGCTGATGCGCGATGTCTGGACAGACTACGATACCAAGGGACTGCGCCGCTTCCGGGCAAACTACTTCGGAGCGGCGACCGTGGGTCTCCTCCGGGGCCACCAGTACGATTCGTGGATCAACTACCGCGCCATCCGCCCGGCCTCCGCCGTGCTCTGGTACAACCAAAATCAGGCGATCGCCAAATTGATGGTCGAGCACGCAGATGCCTGGCTTGATGCAGCGATGTCGACCGAACGAGACAAGCCCCGGGGTGTCATTCCTCACAATATCGGATATCCCAATGCAATCATCGGGGGCCATGACACCGACACGTGGTATGGTTTGCCTCCCACTGGCGGAGAAATCACGAACCGAGAGTGGGCAGACCAACCCTACAAGGCCTATATTTACGATCTGTTGATGACGGCCTATGAACGGACCAGAGCAGTAAAGTATCTGGAACCTCTCCGCCTGGAATATGAACTGGCCGCCAAATACGGAAATGTGCCAGCCAGCCAGTCGGCCGCGCGCCTGCAGGCGATTCCAGGAGAGCGGTCCGCAGTCCAGGCTGGACGGAACCGCCTGACACCTGCTGCGAGCCTGACCCCCGGCAGCGAGGAATGGGTCGCGATGAACTTGAAGGGTGTAAACGCCTGGATTCTGGCCAAACGCAAGATAGACGGCCGCCAAGGACCATTGCAGAATGACATCACGGTCGAGGATGTCATCCGGAATTCCGATCACATGCGCGCCGATCTACGCCGGGTATATCCGCTCGTTACGACCGAAGCAGGACCTACTGACAGACTCGGCATTTCGGGCGGAATTAATCCCCTGTTAATCTATACGGGAGGCCGGGTGGGCGGTCCGATGCTTGAGTGCGCGGTCACCTATCGTCATACCACCCGTCAGTTCGCTGCCGCAGTGCTGGGAACCGACTCGCAGGGATTCCGGCTGCTGTATTACAGTATGGCGCCGGACATGCGCACGATCAGTTTGGTGCCCTGGCATCTCGAGGCGGGAGGAAAGTACATTCTCCGCTTTGGCCCGGACGAGAACGACGATCAGAAAGCCGATCGGTTCATTGAAGCGCGCACGTTCGATTTCCCTCAACGGGGCACCGAGATTACCTTGATGGTGGAACCGGGCGTAAACTATGTCGTAGAAGTCGAGCAGGTTCAGCGCGGCGGTCTGCCTGAACTCGCACCAGATCCGGGCATCGAGAGCGCGGACATCCGGTTTGCCCCGTACGCAGGTCAAATTCTCGCCCGCATTCACAATGTCGGCTCGGAAAACGTACGGAATGTTGAAGTCGCAGCCTACGACGGGGATCCGCGCCGCGGTGGCACGCTGATCGCCAAGGGGACGATCCCCAATCTCGAAGCGCCTGTCGACCTGTCACCTCGGACAACCACGATCGGCTTCGAATGGCGTCCGTCACGGAAGGCGCATGAGATCCATATCATAATCGATCCCGACCGCAAACTCATCGAGGAAATCACCACGTTCAACAACCACGCCCACACCGTCATCGAAAAGCCGGCTGAGATCAGTGTTTCGCGACGAGACTGAGACGGTCACGGCCCGCTGGTCTGCTCCTGTGATCTCTAGGCAGTGGACCGATCGTACGAATGAATGCCTCGTGCCGCTCTCCTGTTCAATCCATGAATAGTAGGTGTCTCGACCTGCGGTGGCATCTGGGGCTGTGGCTTGCTTTCTTGTCGAGCCAACACCTTTATCCCCAGTCGGATCCTCCCGCTGCACCCCCGAAAGACCAATGGGAAGGCGCGCCGGCGAGGGTGTCGATTCTACGCGGATTGAATTTCGGACTGGCGGTTAAGACCCACCGCATCGAACGCGGCCATCTTTCAGTGCTGGTCCTGGACAATTCGCACTCCCCGGAGGTACTCGGCGGTGTCGATACATTGATCAACCGGCAGGATGCTCCGAACTTCGATGCTTTCGATCCTGACTCCCGGGCAGTTCGTCAGGGCTGAACTAGCCCTACCTTCGCAGGTGGGACAGATATTTGTGTATAATTGAGCGGAAAGTAACAGGTGTGTGCTTGCATAGTCGTGAGGTTAAGTAATAGTTGAAGGATGTACTTTTTTTGAACGCCGAGTCGGCGGGCGCTTATATCGCGTCGTGGCACAGGCAGTGTGGAATCCCCGGACGAAACAACCCGTTTCCCGTCAGGTACTGCTCGGGCCGGCGGACCCGGCACCGGTCGCGAACCTGGCCAAGACCTGCACCTTGGGCGCGAAGCGGGTCGGTGATGTCGGGGGCCTGAGCTGGGTGGCCGAGAAGCTCGATCTGGTGCGACTGATCAACGAGGCCTGCGACCAAGCCGCGGGCACCCAAGGTCCGACGGTGGGAGAGTTGGCAGTGGCGGTGGGGTGCAACGGGCGTGTGCGCCGGGGGCGAAACGCGACTTGGCCGATTTCCTCGATCAGAGTGTACCGCGGATTTCTTGCCTGCCGGCGGAGAGCTTTACCGGTCAGGCGTTTCATCGGGCGGGGACCAAGGTCACCGACGAACAGTTGGAGCGTGCCCAGCTGGCGATCGCGCGAGCGGCGGTCGTCCACTTTAATCTTTCGGCGGAGGTGCTCGCCTTCGATTCCACGAACTTCGATACCCACATCGCAACGACGACCCCCGGGGAGTTGGCGCAGCGTGGTCACGCCAAGAGTAAGCGGAGCGATTTACGGGTGGTTGGGCTCGGGATGATGGTCAGTGAGGTCGGCCACGTGCCGCTGCTCTATCGCACGTACCCCGGCAATAGCTCCGACCAAGCGGTACTCACCTCGTGCCTCAAGGGTTTGGCCAAGTTGCACGACGAGCTGGACGGTGCCGACGGCGGTCCGCGGCGGTCGGGCCGCACGCTCGTGCGCGACGGGGGATTTTGGAAGGAACAGTTGGAACTGGACCTCGAGACCGCGCGTTACCACTCGATCATCTCTTTGCCCATGTCGCACACCGCAGCCAACGCGGCTTTGGATCATGC
>Ga0163144_10015911_pt1 | contig 15453 bp, 16 predicted proteins | sample OliLak19BULKMAT1_FD_123175 | JGI IMG/M metagenome (GOLD analysis project Ga0163144, IMG submission 123175) | Freshwater microbial mat bacterial communities from Lake Vanda, McMurdo Dry Valleys, Antarctica - Oligotrophic Lake LV.19.BULKMAT1 | ecosystem: Environmental > Aquatic > Freshwater >...
ACGCCATAGGTTTAGTGGCGCGAAAGCAAATCGAACAAACAATCTTCTCGGAGGAAGGTAACAACAATGCCAACAACGAATATCAGTCAGTGGACTAAGCGTACCGTGGAAGAGCTAACGCTCCCGAGCGGCGCCGTAGTAAAGGCTAAGCGACCGAAGACTCAGAGTCTTCTCAGTAACCTACCGTCAAGCGTCCTCGGCGCAATGAACAAGGCTATTGAGACGGACGATGACCGAGCAGACCAGTTCCGCGCGGCGGCAGCTTACCGGCTCCATGTGGTAGTGGCAACGCTCGTTGAGCCTAAGGTCTTGATTGATCCGACTACCGATACCGACGTAGACGTAGAGGACATTCCGTCAGAAGACCTCGACTATCTCCTAGCGTTCGCAGAAGGCGGCATGGAGGCGGCTGAGGCAACCCGCGAAGGTGAGACCTTTCGAGACGACGTACAGTCTGATACTGACGCAGCAGCACCTAAGGCTCGCAAGCGTAGCTAAAGAGTTCGGGCTAGCACCGTCTCATTATCTTGATAAGCCCGGGTCGCACTTCGTCTTAGATGAAGCTGCGGCCCTCGCTATATGGGGAGCGCGAGAAGAGCAAGAGAAACAAGAATCAAGGCGCCAGAGACAGCGGAAGCCCGATATGGCCCCCATGTTCCAGGAAGACGAAGAATGAATTCATCAGTAACCGAGGCTCCGAATGGCTAGGAGCCAATCCCTTCAAGTAAACATCATTGGCGAAAACAAGTCGCTCAAGAGAGCGCTAGGCGACTCTGAGAAGCGCATGAGCCGCTTTGGTGGAGCGGCAGGCAAGATCGGCAAGGGACTCAAGGTTGCTGGCGCTGGCGCTGCAATCGGTGTCGGCGCTGTCGTTGTCGTTCTCGGTAAGGCTGCCAAGGCTGCTATGGAAGCTGAGAAGTCCGCTACGCGGATGAACACTCAGCTATCGGCCCTCGGCAAGAACACTCCCGCGGTCAAGAAGAATATTGACGCTACTGTAACCTCAATGGCAGCCATGAGCGGCTTCGACGATGAGGACTTACAAGATGCGTTTACCAGAATCGTCCGGTCTACTGGCAACGTCAAGACGGCACTAGGCCCTCAGGGTCTAGCCCTGGCTATGGACATCGCCCGAGCTAAGGGCATCGACGCTGCTAAGGCGGCCGAGATTGTGGCCAAGGCTCAGGACGGCCAGACGGGAGCCCTCAAGAAGCTAGGCGTTGAAGTCACCAAGGGCATGACGGGCCAGCAAGCTCTAGCGGCGGCTCAGAAGACCTTCGCGGGACAAGCTGAGGCATACGGCAAGACTGCGGCAGGCGCTCAGGAGCGATTCGGAGTAGCGATAGAAGGTGTCCAGGAGAAGATCGGAGCCAAGCTGCTTCCGATCCTGACTCAGTTGATGAATTGGGTCAGTGCCAACATGCCGGCTATCGAACGGGTTATCTCGCAGGTAATGAATGCTGTCTCTGCGGTGATCGGTACAGCCGTTGGCTTCATCCGGCAGCATTGGGATTCGATCAAGGCGGCTGTCCAGGGAGTAATCACCTTCTTCCAACAAGAGGTATTGCCGACTATCACTGTGATCTTCAACGCCATCAAGCCGGTCTTCAATGCCATCAAGGAATTTTGGAACAAGTGGGGAGCGAACATCGTTGCCTTCTTCAAGCGGACATTTGAGCTTTTTGTTAGCAACGTTCGAGCCGTCCTCCAGATCATCAGGGGTATCTTTACCGGCGACTGGCAGGCGGTATGGAATGGCGTCAAGACCATTGTCAGCAACGCTGTCGAGCAGGTCAAGAACATTCTCAGGAACCTTGGCCCGATTGTCCTTTCGCTGATGAAGACAGTAGGTTCGAAGCTCTGGGAAGGTTTCAAGTCTGGCGCGGCAGGACTGGCAGGCAAACTTGGTGATCTGATGTCGGATGGTCTCGCGGCGATACCGAAGTACGCGAAAGAGGCATTCAACAAGGCTAAGACTATCGGTGGAGAGATTCTTGATGGAATCGGAAGCATCATCTCTCAGATGCCGAGCAAGGTTGGCGAGATTGCTACAGCCGTAATTAAGGCTATTCCTGGCGCTTTCTCCAGCGTTGGAAGCAAGATCATCGAGGTACTAAAGGACGCTCTATCTAGTGTCAACTTGCCTACTCCGTACTTCAAGATGAGGGAGTTTGATCCTCCAGGCCCCGGCTCTATCGACGTGCCCTACTCCATTGGCTGGAAGGCTCGCGGAGGAAAAGTAAAGACTCCGATGGTCATGGTAGGCGAGGAAGCCCCTCAGCATCCCGAATGGGTCATCGCTACCAATCCGGCTTACCGCAAGAAGAATCTTGGTTATCTAGCTCAGGCGGCAGGCGCTCTAGGTGTCGGTAGGGCACAAGGCGGCTTGGTCTATCCGTTGGCTCGTAAGGCAACCGGCATCATCGGTACACCGGGAGGAGGCACACACAACGCTTCTGATTGGCAGAGTCGAAACGCACTCGACTTCGCAGCCCCCATGGGAACCGATATCTTGGCCGTTGCGAACGGAATCATCAGCGGAGTAGGCGGCTCGATGGGCGTTCGTCGCAGTGGAGGCAAGGTTATCTACGGTCAGAAGTTTACGTTGAACACAGATAAGGGTGGAGTCTTCTATACCCATATGGGCAACGTGAAGGTTCACTCTGGCCAGAGGGTCACCGCAGGCCAGCACCTAGCGGATATCTGGGCTCCATCTGGAATGCCACCGCACTTACATCTAGGTGTACAGAATGGCAGCCCGTATCTCTACAACAACGCCGCTTTGTACGACAATGCGCCCCTTGTCGAAACGGGAGGTGCGGTTAGAGGCCCGGTGGTCGCGAGGCCGGACGGCAAGGGGCCTATGCTTCTCACCGGCGGCATTGCAAAGACCCCGTACGGGAAGGGAGAGAACGCTAGGCGCATTAAATGGTGGAATAAGCATCATCCTTACAAGAAAGTTGACAAGAACGGCAAGCCGATTCCTTCTAAGAAAAACGCTCCTCCGGGACAAGCGCCGGAAGGAACAGAGTCAGAGGTAGAGCCAACAATTGAAACTCCATGGGCTTCCGATTGGGATAACTGGCTCAAGGACGCTACCTTTGGCTCTGCTCAGGCCCTAATGACTCCCGATAAAACGGATGATGCGAATTGGGCTGCGATCACCAAGCAGGGCTACAAGGATCGAATCACGACACTTGAAGGTGCTCTTGCATCAACCTCTGATCCGCATATGCAGCGAGTAATCAAAGATGAACTGACGGGACTCTACTCGACATATTCAGGCATGGACTCTGCCGGTTCCACTCCCGAATCTGCTCCAGTCTATGACCCGACGAATGACCTACAGGCTCAAGTAACTCAGAAGGAAGGGCTACTAGCAAGTGCTCGCAGAGCGGCAGGTCTATCTAACGAAAGTAACCGCGTCTTCACTGGCGCCGGAGACCTTCAACTTCTAGTCGTCAACACTCCTTCAGGGCAGGCAATGCTAGCCAACAACGCTACCGCAGGCATGGGCGCTCAGACGGGCACAGCCTCAAATAGGTCAAGGTTCTAAAATGACAGCACTACTCAAGATAACAACCAATCGAGGATCAACACTCACCCTACTAGACGGCTCAGTAGATACCGGCTACATGCTTCCGCATGGAGCGGACTTCGGCAACGTCGATTGGGAGAACAGTTTTTCTGGTCATCGTGGCCTGCTCGGAAATATCGCCACCTTCGCGGTTCCCAAGAATCGAGAAATCAGCATTCCCGTCCGGATTGCTGCTATCTCCAAGGGCGATATGGCAAGTCGCGTCAACGCGGTTACCAGGATCATAGAAGAGCTACGCAACTTCGGCGGGTTGCTTTATTGGCAGGCTCCCGGCTCTAGCTATCGAATCGTCTTTACGATCTTCACGGCTGGCGACAGTTGGGAGACCTCCGCTAGCCGAGCCATCGCTAGGAACGTCGTTGAGGGACTGATCGTCCTTGGCGCCGCTCCGCTAGGCGAGGGAGACCCGCTGTCCTTTGTCGAGAAGTGGGAGACCAACACCATTACCGCTGGCGATTGGGTCATTGACGCCGGCTCGACTCCTACCGTTTCCGGTGGAAGGCTCATCCCTAACGGCACGTCTGTTGTCTATGTCCGCAGGGTCGCAGAGGGCTACGAATATGACGACGTAGAGATTGAGATTGCCTATGTGGCTGGCTCGACTTCTGCCATCGGCATTGCGGCCCTGCTAGGTATCCAGGCGGCAAATAACGACAACTTGCTAGACATCGGCTTCGACTCCACCGGAGTACTCGACATAAGGACTCGCAGTAGCGATACGGACACTAGCGTTGCGTCTTCGTTCCCTACGACTTACCCGCCGTCAGCGGCAGGCGACAAACGATGGCTCATCTCAAGGCGAGAGGGAAGCCTGCTCACCGCGGAGCACTGGACATCAGAGCCGACTCCGAAGGGCTCTCCTACAGCTACTCAGACGTGGGTAATGACCGCGGCGCAGGCAGCACTATTCAACCAAGGACGCATAGGATTCCGGCTTGACCCTGGCCACGTCGATGATCGCATCGAGACCGTTACCGTGCGAGCCAATAAGTATCGCAACCTAGCAGCGCCGGACGTTATCCGAGTCCCGCTAATCCCGGGAACTCATGGCCCTCGGTTTGAAGTTGAGATTGCCGCAGACGGTTCTACAGGCACCAATCCCGCTGTATGGGCTCAGGTTGCTTGGTGGGAGCGCCCGACTCTCTGGAACATGATTTGGAACGGAGACCTTGAAGATTCTACCCTCGACACCAACGGTTGGTCGTCTAGCTCCTTCTCCCTGAACTCTGGCTCTACCCTCAGCCGAGTAACGACGGCAGCTAAGTACGGCGCAGGAAGCCTCCAGGCAGTGACCACCAACGCTAGCTCTAACCAAGGAGCTAGCTTCACTCCCCGCTGGCGCTTCGACCAAGGCAAGACGTATCTTGCATGGGGATGGGTCAGGGCTGCCTCAGGAACCAACAATGTTCAGATCGTCGCGGGCTCTACCGCTACTGATAACAGTATAAGCTCTCCGTCAAAGGCTCTCTCGACTGCGTGGCAATTCCTCTCTACTACATGGCGTCCGACCGCTGAGCGTGAAGGGCTCTTCGGAGTTGCCTTCCGCACTACTGCGGCAGTCACCCAAACCTTCACAGTCGATGGCGTCGGCTTATGCGAAACCGTGGCAACGACCATTGCTGCGAACATGCTTTCTTCAGACAGCACAGTCACCCTAAGGCATGTTCCGGACGATGTACCAGTGCTCCCGGCACTAGCTGTCATCGGGCCAGGAACCACGAGCGCTGAGATTGTGCGAGTAACAGGTATCACCGCTTCCGTGGCAACCATCGAACGTGGCATGGAAGGCAGCACGGCGGCTACTCACTCCATCAATGACGAATTCTGCTTCATGCCCGAGTTTCTTTCGCACGTCGAAGGAGCGGGAGCGTATCCAACCTTCGGCATCATCGAGGGAGAGGCATATGGCGCCGTTGGCGGCACGAATGCTTGGGCCACTGCAACTGATGCAACCGCACGAGGCGGCTCATCGGTCTCTGATACTGCTCTCGCGGCAGGCGCAGGCAACATGTATGCCGAGTATCAGATCGACCCGGCTCTAGTAGCTCCCGACAACTATACGCAGGCCAGCGAAACGGTAATCGAAGTCTACGGCAGGTTCTCTATCGACGTTGACGCGGACGTTCCTACCGTCGTCTTGAGTGCCACCGCTCCTTATACCCAGCGAAGGTATGCGGCCGAGTTCGGCTCTGAGGGCACTGTGCTCGTTGAGCCTACGTCTGGCACGGTCTGGCGCTATGTGTTCCTCGGAACGATGCGACTCCCGGCGGATAGGCTCAACCCTCAGCGATGGACGTTGCGAGTTGATTACTCATGGGGACCTAGCACCACTATCGCCGCATCGGGAGCCCTTGACTATCTCATCTTGATTCCTGCGAACAAGAGAGCGGCGAGTCCTGAGGGCAAGGTCAACGATTCAACCTACCCGAAATTCATTGGCCAGGTTGCCGAGACCATCAAGACCATTCGCTCTGACCTATCCGGAGTGGTACGCAAGCCTTCCGGCTCGGGACGAGCAGCTACTCAGGACATCGGCCTAGGCGGCAACGTGTTAGAGCTTCCGGCTTCTAAGCGCGGCTGGGAAGTATTAGTGAAGCTCTCTAACCTCGTTACAGGAGACCCGACGATAGACACCACAACAGAGGACGCAGCCCATGCGGTTCACGTCCGCATAGGCATGACCCCTAGATTCGGAATAATGCGAGATGCATAGTCACGAGATTAGAGTTCAGGTAGTTGATGGCACTTGGGAGACCATAGGTGTCGATAGGGGGCGCGGCGTCGTTGCCGAAGGTATCAGCGCTTCGTCAAATGATTGGGGAAGCGACACGTTCTCATGCACTTTGAAGCGTGACGTTCACGCCGCATGGCCTGACATGACGGCATTCACGCCACTTGAGTACAGCGTCAACGGTATGAAGGTATGGAGCGGCTTCCTCGTTGAAGCTCCGGTCAGTGATGGCGCTGAGCACGAAATCACCCTGCAAGCCAAGGGTTGGCATTATCACTTGGACGATGATCCTCTAAGACGAAGCTACGTCACCAACACCATGACGGAATTCATGGACGTTCGCAGTCATCCTACCGCGGCACTAGGAGTTTGGGTAGGGCAGCCGACACTGCCTAGCGAGGGATTGCTTACCATATTCTATCCCAGAGGAACCTACCCTAGCTGCTACGCAGGAGTCCTCGTAGAACAAGTTGGTGGCCCTGGCATTCAGGCTTGTCGCCTCGATTGGGAAACGAGCGCGAATGCAGCAGGAATGCTCTTCGTAGTGGCTGGCTGCGACATTGCCGACTACAGCGCTTCGGTAGCGGCACAACAAAGCAACTTCCTAGCCCAAGCCGTCAGCGTTACTAGCGGCATTACGGTATCTACCACTCTGACCGCTCGGCGCTTCTTCCTGATAATGCTTGTGTACCCGGGCGGTGGAACATTAAACGCAGACGTATGGATCAGGGTTACGAACTTCCAGGGTTATCATGGCTGGTGGTCATCGGCCGGCAACTCGATTCTGTATCCGGACGAGGTTATCAAGGACGTTCGAGACCGGAACGCGCCGCTGCTATCAAAGAGCAACACCAAGATTCTGTATCCGCCTACCCACGGCTCAAACTTTCCTATTCCTGACTTCGGCTCTAGGGCTGCGTACCTGACGCCGAGAGAATACATTCAGAAAGCGACAGCTATGTATGACTGGACAGTGAAGGTTGACCCTGAGAAGAGGATCGAGTTTCGTCCTCGGCCGACGACTGCCTCACTTGAACTGGGAGCGTCGTGGTCGGGTAGCTTTTTTGAGGATGCGAGTGCCAACAGTGGAGACGACCTATACAATAAAGTTATCATTGAGGCTGTGAAGTCCGACGGCTCGGTCATAGATATCGTTCGCACTACCGCCGATGGAGTCGGCTCGGTCTTTAGCGCAGCTTCGCAGGTAACCAACCCGAGCTTTGATACCAACGTTACCGGGTGGACTGTCAACGCGGGAACATTGACGAGAGATACCGCAAAGTTTGACTCTACGCCGGCTTCCGGTCGAATGACTACTAGCGCTGGCGGCACTGCGGAAATCGAATGTGTTTTGCCGAACCAGATTCCAGGCAGGACGTACACTGTAACGATCCGAAACGAAGTATCAGCATCGACAGCCATTTACCGCTTGTTGGCCACAGTACTAAATGCAGCCGAAACGCGGAACCTTTCGACCATTACCCTCGGTAACGACATCGGCGCGTTTGCCACCAACTCGATCACATATGTAGCTGAGAACACGACGCAAGTGTTGCTCGTCAATGCAGTTGGAACGATTAGCTCTGACATTCTGTGGATTGATTCCGTCAGCGTCACGACGAACCGCTCCAGCCTCCTCGACAAGCGCGGCAGAGTCCGTACACATGTACTTTCAACGAGTCTAGCCCTAACAGAGGCTGCGGCGCAGGTCGTCGCCGACACATTCCTCCGCATTCACTCCAAGTCTCAGCTAAAGGGCTCTCTAAATGTAGAGAACAACATGGCAAGAGAAGTCTTGACCGGCAGGCAGGTTCCAGCGGCCGAATGGTTGCTTTTAACTGGTGAGCGCGTAAGACTAACGGACAAGCGAGACCCTGATACTGGCGATCTCGGCCGCGAAGGGGTAATAAAACATGTGCACTACAGCGCTGAGCGAAATTCTGTGTCGGTCACATTGGATAACGAGAGAACAAATTTCGAAGCTCTGCTTTCCCGACTAGGCGCTCGTCTCGCGACTGTACGCTAGCTAGGCAAGAGCGGGCTTTGGAGCACGCGGACGCTTATTGTTGGCTTGCTCGACGGCAGTTGCCCAACGACAATTCTCCTTGCAGTAATTCCCATCGTTGTCGATTCTGTCGATGCTCGTGCCTGCGGGTTTTTCGCCCATATCCTCCAAGAACAGTTCGAACGAGTTCCACTTTGGGTCATAGGTAATCCCTCTACCGCCATAGTAGGAATAGTACGTAGCGTTTTTGTTGCTGCATCGTGTTTTCATACTTTGCCACGTTTTATAAGTCGGACTGATCGCTCCACCGCGACTGTGCCCATGTGTGGTCTTTGCCTCTGTAACGATCCTTCGACGCTCGCATCCGCAACTTTTCGTTGCTCCTGAGACTAGGCTGCTCGCCTGAACGACAGACGTATTCCCGCATTCGCAGACTACCCTCCAGGTTGACTTCCTACCCTGGTTCTCAGCACGCTCGATCACGGTTAATAACCCATATGTTTTGCCAGTGTGGTCGGTCACTCTACTCATCTTCACTCTTCTCCTCGTTTGTAATTCCATGAGCGGGGCACTCTCTTTTAGAGTAGCCAGGCAAAATATAGCCCTTATCGTCCCTCCCGGCGAGCCAGGATACTGGCACGACCCCTGCCGCCAGTTCTTGCGGACAGTCGAGTCCGATTAAATCTGAAACCAGCACGATGGGCCTCCTTTGTTTTTGTTTTGATCTTCTTGAAATAATATCATAGTATCTGGCAACCAACGCTAAAGTCGATTTAGAGCCAATTCTCGCTCATATTAAATAGTCAAGACATGAGGGCTGACTTTATTATTAGACTGGCTCCTAGGGGCGTTTACGGGGCCTTCCTGGGCAATCTAGCGGCCTCTCCGTAATGCGGCTCAGACGCCGGCAGTAACGTCCCGGGGGCCAGAGACCTAACTTATAGAAGCCCGCTAGGCGGCTGCGAAACAAGGAACGTTTATGCAAATCAAGATGAGCTACAGAGATGCCGTGTCGAGAATCGTGTGGACTTTCCTCCAGGCAAGCCTAGCCGCTTTAGTTGTTGCGCCAGCGCTCGATGTCTCGGCGGCCAAAGCAGCGGCGTTTGTCGGTCTGACCGCGGTTATCGCTGTAATCAAGAACATTGCCGCCACTCGTGTCGGCGAACTAGACGCAATCGAGTAGGCCACCATGACCGCAGCAGTCGATCCCACCAGGACAATGAGTCCCGATGAGGTAGTGGCGAGCTATGTGAGTAGCAAATTACGCTTTGCTGGCTACACAAGAGAAGAAGCCGACGAGATTGCTGAACATCGGATTGACAGCGAACTCGCGATTCATGCGCTCACATGTTGCAAGGGACGACTCGAATCTTCTCACGCGGCCCTCTATCTGCTCGGACTACGTGACGAGTTGTAGGAAAAATAATAAGGCGAGCCTCGAAACTCTTCTCGGAATGACGAAGATTGTCGAGGCTTTTGCCTTTTGAAGGGAGACAAAATGAACGAACAAGAATTCACGAATGCTCTTCCGAAGTTGATCGGTTTTGCTAAGGCTCACGCGGCGCGGATTCCATCAGATGCAGTTGTCGACAAGGACGACATGGTGCAGGAAGCACTATTGTCGGTGTGGGCGAAGCGCAATGATTTCGACCCCCATGGCGAAGGAGCCTTCGCGACATTCTCATACAACCGTCTGCGCTGGGGCGCACTAAAAGGAAAAAGCCGCGGTGACTGGCGAAAGACACGACCTGGCGAGAAGAAGCCGGAGCGGCAGCAAGTTGAGCTTTTCGAAGACGAAGTAAATATTCCGGCAAAGGACGATGAAACTCTTACGGAGATTCTTCTCTCCATGGATATCGTGAATCTGAATCCCCAGGAGAAGAGAGCCGTGACCTTGTATCTTGCAGGGTTTAGTGTAAATGAAATATCGAGACTAATGGCTGTTCACAAAACCACAGTTTGGTACTACATCAATGGGGGCGGGAAGAAAATCTTAGCCGGAACTCGCTCGGAGGTGGGGAAAAATGAATGACAAGGAGTTCAACGACGCTTTGCCGAAACTCACCGGCTTTGCTAAAGGGCACGCAGCGCGAATCCCGTCTGATGCCGTGATCGACAAGGAAGACATGGTGCAAGAGGCGCTGGAGGCTGTCTGGCGCGGGAGGCATATCTACGATGCAGAAGGAACGGCTTCGTTCAGCAGCTTCGCTTACAAGGGATTGCGATGGGGCGCACTGACCGGAAAGAAAAGGGGCGATTGGCGCAAGCAAGATCAGAAAGATACAGGGCGAGTGCAAGTCGAGCTTTTTGAAGAAACGGTTGATGCCCCGGCGAGGGACGATGAAAGTCTTCGAGAAATTCTGCTTTCCATGGATATCGTGAATCTGAATCCCAAAGAGAAGAGAGCCGTAACCCTCTACTTGGCAGGATTCCGGGTCAGCGAGATTGCACGACTCATGGAAGTACACGAAACCACGGTTTGGTTTTATATCGAGGTAGGCAGCAAGAAAATCTTGGGTATACATTGGCCCAAGGCCCGCGGCAAGAAGCCAGGACAGCCGCCAAAGGACAAACGACCGAAGTTGCGACGCGATTCGGCAGGGACAATGTGCCTGGCATGCGCTAAGGTGGAAGTGAAACGCAATGATAAAGGCTGGATTCCTGCTTACTGCGATGAATGCGAAGTCAAACGCGATAGCTATGAGGGGCTAGGGGGGCACAAAAAATGAACGAACAGGAATTCAACGATTCTCTGGTAAAGATGACCGGCTACGCCCGAGGCATGGCCGCACGCATCCCTACCAACGCCGTTGTAGACCACGATGACATGGTTCAAGAAGCCTTGCTTGCAGTGTGGGCAAAACGAGATGTTTACGTGAAAATGGACAATGCAACCTTCGCCACCTTCGCGTATAACCGGTTAAAGTGGGGCACATTAGCGGGCAGGCAGGCGGGCGACTGGAAAGGCAAAGGGCAAAAAGACACCGGCCAGGAACTAACTGAATTATTTGACGACACAGACGTAGCTATGCCTGAAGATGAGAGTTTGCGAGAGATACTTTTGTCCATGGACTCTCTCAGTCTTCAACAGAAACGGTCTCTCATTTTGTATCTCGCCGGATTTAGGATCGTAGAAATAGCGAATCTTCTAGAAGTCAAGGAAAGTACAGCTAATGAGTTCGTCGAAACAGCCGCCAAAAAAGTGTTCGGAATCCACGATACAAGGCTGAACAGAAGCAAAGCTGCTGAGCGGCGCGAAGCGGCCAAAGTTTCTCTTGCAAAGCTGACAGACGATCGCCGATCCTGATATAATTAGTCAAGTAATACCCCCCCCGGTCGCAGGCAGGGAGTCGCCATCTGGCGGCTCCCCAAGCTCCGAGCTTGAGGTAGCTCCCATCACCTGACCTGGCTAACTGGTCATAGTTGAGAGCTTAGAGGGGTTAAGGTGCCATAGTTGAGACCTTAAGCCGGCAGCCAAGCAACAGGATGTATAGTGACTGCTACCTCAATCGATCATCAATAGCAAGCATTGGCTCCCCTCGCGTATGTAGCAGTCCGCGGGCGGGAGCCTTTCTTATGCCCAAATACATTAAAGCGGCAGATTGCGGTGGCGAATAGATAGACCACCCAATCTAATAGGAGACCACCATGATCACCACGGTACGCGAAGCGGCCAGCGAAGCTGGAGTCTGCGAAGCAGCCAGCGAAGCTGGAGCCACCATGACCACCATCACTACGCCAAGAGATGAATGGGACGAGCTACTGCTCTGGGCAGACTCTATTCCTGAAAGAGAACGGTTTGCGGATGAACCAATCGTAGAATACGAATATCTATCTGCTGAGGAAGCGGCAGCAAAGTATGGCGAATGGGAAGAGTGGAGCTTAGGAGTAGTCCCATGGGAAGGCGGCTTACAGGGATCGGAGCATGAAGTTCCCTGCGGTCACAATAACCATGTACAGTTGCCAACCCCTCCAGGTAACACGAGAGGTACCAATCTTTACACAACCTTTACAAACTGGCACAAAAATCACTACAGAGACCTCTTATTCCTGAAGAGCAGCTTCACTCGCGGCGGTCTTGACAGTGACGAAGCCGAGTCAACGGCTATCTTAGCTGTATGGAAAGCGGCTATTCGGTGGAACCCCTATCAGGGAGCATCCTTCCGTGTATTCGCTCGCGTGTGTATGAGAAACGCGCTGATGAATGCGCTACAGAAGCAGGAGAGGGAAACCGTTACACAACCGTTACAAGAGGATTGTTACCTCAAGGCCTCTCCGGCTGTACTAGTCATTGAGAGCATAATCCTGCGAGAAGCACTCAAGGCGATTCCAGACTCCGACTTGCTAATTCTCCACGCAGCGGGATTCTCGGACGCAGAGTTAGGCGAAGCGTCTGTTATCAAAATGAGACGCACTAGGGCCGGAATAAAACTTCATGCCTTGCTTGCGGCATAGTCCTTACAAAATCCTTACATTCGGCCACTGTATAGTTCACGAACCCTCGGATGGAATAAGTGAGAGATCTAACAATATATAACCAAGGAGAAGAGTGATGAGTAGTAGAGCGACCGATCACACTGGCAAAACATATGGGCTTCTTACTGTTCTTTCGCGTGCTGAGAACAAGGGGCCTAATGCAACCTGGAGGGTAGTCTGCGAATGCGGGAATACGTCTGTCGTCCAGGCGCGCAGCCTAGTCTCAGGAGCAACGAAAAGTTGTGGTTGCGAGCAACGCAGGCTCGCTACAGAGAAAGCCACCGATCACACTGGCAAGGTTTTCGGACTTCTGACCGTGATCGAGCGAGCCGGGAGCCAGGGGTCTAATGCAATCTGGAACGTCATCTGCGACTGTGGCAATACGACCACCGTCCGGGCGGGCAATCTCGTCGAAGGGTCAACGAAAAGTTGTGGATGCGAGCAACGCAGGATCGCTACCACACACGGGCACAGTCGCGGCGGAGAAATGAGCCGTACTTATAAAACGTGGATCTGCATGCGGCAGCGTTGCAGCAACAAAAACGCCACGAACTATTCCTACTATGGCGGTAGGGGAATAACCTATGATCCAAGGTGGGAGAAGTTTGAAGCTTTTCTTTTGGATATGGGCGAAAGACCAGAGGGCCTGAGCATCGACCGGATAAACAACGACGGGAACTATTGCAAATCGAATTGTCGTTGGGCTGATGCTACGACACAGGCCAATAATCAGCGTCCTAAGAAACTTAGAATTGCCAAAGTGTTTGTTTAAACACATAAGTATATGAGATATTCGTTGCAAACATTACTCGTCGAAGCGGGACTAACCGAGCGGGAGGCAGAGTACGTACTGTTGCGTAATACCGGCCTCGGTTATCACTTAGCCGGAGTTGCTACCGGAAAATATATGAGCTTGGCTCGCCGCCATACCGTGAAAGGTTTGGACAAACTAAGAGTCTACGCAGATAAGTATGGGATCGATGTAGACAAGGAATTCCCTAATCTTTGGCACCGGAAATCCCGCTATCGCATCAATACGAATATGCCTCAACCATTGCAAGACCTAGAGATTGCAGCTAAGAAGGCAAGGTTAGGCAAGAGACAGACAGAAGCAATCCTTCTAACGGCAAACGGCAAAGGCCATCTGGAAGTCGCGGCAAGGCTAGGACTGAAACCCTCGCAGGCTAAACAAGCAATCGAGACGGGCTTAGAACGGCTAGGCGCCAACCCTGAGCGCTACTTCCCTAAGCTCATCGATTCGGGATACGGAATGTTTGATCTCTGCGTAGACGCAGGTTTAGCACAAGAGCAGACACAGATCATCGTTATGTTATCCGAAGGGTGGTCGAAAGCAGCACTACAGCGGCGGCTACATATCCCAAGCACTACCTTTGACGAGAGATACGCGGAGACCCTGGAAGCGCTTCAAAGATATGTGGCTTCGGCAAAACTGGAGCCCTCCACTCTCAGCGAGTGGCAGGAACGGGAAGAGCTAGAGCAAGAGCGGCAACAGAGTGAGACGGAGAATTTGATGGCACAAGACCAGCCCGAGCACGCGGACTTGCAATACAGAAACACACACCGCGGCTGGCAGCCAGACGGATGGCGAGTAGTTTCAAGTAAGCAAGATGAGATGAAGGTCGTATGAGTAACTGCGAGACGATAGGATGAGAGATGACGTTCCAGACAATTACAACCGAGAACAACACTTTTTCTCCCGCCGAGCGCGCAGAGTTGGTGGCGTCTGTGACCGGCCTAATCTACAAGGAAGCTCGGCGCTACGCAAGTGCAATTCGAGACAGCAAGGTTACGGATATTGACGATTTAGTACAAGCCGCTAACCTTATGGTGTGGGAGAAAATATATCAATGGAACCCATCACGCGGCGCATTCACCACCTGGAGCCACGGTTGGATTCGCAACGCTGTACAGCGAGAATACCAGCGCATGACCTGGCAGCGTGACTGGTCGGGCGACAAGAAGCTTGTGCCGGGTCGTGTACAGGTCTCTGTGTCGAGAGACGCGAGCGGCGAAGTGATTGAGCTTGAAGGCGTAAGCGAGAACGGATACGCGGCTATCGAAGATGCATCATCGATCGATAACCTCCTAGCTGTCCTGACCGACCGAGAGCGGGAGATTGTCCTGCGCCGAGTCGTGGAAGATGAGACGTTGGAGACGGTGGGAGACACTATCGGTCTCTCCCGCGAAAGAGTTCGGCAGATCGAGCGATCGGCCATAAGGAAAGTAAAGGCCGCTTACCACGCGGCAGAAGATCAAACCAAAGAGGAGAACACATGAACTATCAAGAGTACGTACGCAAGCTCAACCATCTAAGAAAGTCCTACCATTCTTCGGATATGCAATGGATGGAATACCTATCTGCGCATGGCGAACTCGATGCAGAGTACAAGCAGGCGCGAGATAAAGTGGAAGAGACCATTGCCGAAGCAGCCAAGCAGCCTATGCAAGTTCACTTCAAGGATCATCAGATGAGCATTGACGATCTAATCAGCAGGAGCAATGAGGCATGAGCGGAGCGCATTGTTATGAGCGGAGCGCATTGTTATGAGCGGAGCGCATTGAATATGAGTGGAGCGCATTGACATGACCGAATATGAGAAGAGTCTGCTAAAGCAGCCGAGC
>Ga0163144_10015912_pt1 | contig 15453 bp, 16 predicted proteins | sample OliLak19BULKMAT1_FD_123175 | JGI IMG/M metagenome (GOLD analysis project Ga0163144, IMG submission 123175) | Freshwater microbial mat bacterial communities from Lake Vanda, McMurdo Dry Valleys, Antarctica - Oligotrophic Lake LV.19.BULKMAT1 | ecosystem: Environmental > Aquatic > Freshwater >...
GAGGACGCGGGCATGGGCAAGGCTAGGCGGCGATCGGCTTGCCAGAGGTCGCCAAGGGGTCGCGGGCCTCCGGCCCGCGCATCGGTCGCTTGCTCAGACAATCCTGAAGCCAACCGTCTTTGGTCGCCCGGTGTTGGGCCGGAGGCCCACCACCCCTGTCGGCAAGAATCGCGCGGTTGCTATCAACGCCTCCGCCGAGCCATCAGCAGCCCCGCCGCGCCCAGCAAGGCCGCCGAGCCGGGCGCGGGCATGGGCGAGAAGCTGAAGATCAGGTACTCTCCGTGGTGGACTCGGCCCATGCCGCGCGGTCCGGGCGGACGACCCAGGTTCACATACCGGGGCGTCGCATCCGGCGCGCGTCAGCCCGGTTTCCGGACCAGAACCGGCCACCACCGCGCGGACATCGCGATGAGCAGGCCCGGGGCGAGCCAGATCGACTCGCGCCACAGGAAGCCAGCGGCGAAGAATGGCATCGCCACGAGCACGCCGGCGATGCAGGCGAGCCGTGCCGTGCGGCGTGGAACAGCGGTGGTCCGCGGCAGCACGCAGACCCAGACATACATGGGAAACACCAGGCCGTAGAACGCCATGAAGGAGCGGTAACCGATCTCGTTGGCCGAAAGGCCCGCGAGATTCGGCAGGAGTTTGACGGCGGTGCCGAGGCCCGCGGCCGCGAGGACGCAGAGGAGCAGGATGGTCCGTGCGGAGCGGGGTTGCCCAGAGTCCGGGAAGGCAGAGGCTACTCGCCCGGAGGGCGAGTGAGGTTCGTCGGCGCGCTGGGCGGTGGGTTCATCGGCGGCGGTCCCGGGGCCAAAGCCCCTGGCTCTGGTCGTGCGCCCTGCGGGCGTGGGCGTAGCCGTGGGCGATGCGACCAACGCTGGCTCCGGCGTCGCCAGTTCGATCACATGCACCGCGAGCGTGAACGCGACCTGCACTCCGATGTGGATCACCGCCAGTTGCGCCCAGCGCGGGCGCTCATGGAACGGCAGCGACGCGATGGCCGGGTCGAGCATGGTCGCATACCCGAGCGTCAGCACGATCATCGAGGCGAACATGATGCCGAATCCGATCGTGAACGCGGCCACGCCGGTCGGGCCGTCGCAGATCCGGCGGACACGAAGGAACGTCAGGTCCAGGTAGGGGCAGAGCGCGAAGCCGAACGCGCACACGGGTGACATCCAAAGGATGTCGGACGCCCTTAGCACGCCCGACCGGCTGAGTTCCAGTGAGATCGCGCCCGGCTGGGCGACCAGCAGGTTGACCAGCACCAATGCCGAGCTGACCCAGACGAGAAGCGCGAACCAGCCGGCGTGCTCCTTGAGCGCGAGCACCATCGCGCCGCCCACGAGAACCGCGGCGATGATCCCGGGCATCGCGATCAGCGGGATGAGGTTGCCCGTCATCCACGACAGGAAGAAGACGTGGAACGCGATGGTGACCAGGCTGAACGCACGGGCCGCGCGCAGGTGGGCGGCCCGCACGCGCGATGCGGCCAGGCTTGACCGCAGCACCCAGCCCATCGCCCCTGCGCCGACGACGTTGGGGATCGCAAACGCCCACCAGCCCGCCTGGCCGAAATCCCTCACCAGCAGGATCGGCAGGAACATGCCGATGCACCAGGTCCAAGAGCACGCCAGGTACGCCCCCCACGAGATGGCGCGGGGCCAGGAGATGGATGGGCGCGACGGCACGGGCGGAGTGTAAGCGGAGCGCGTCCAACACAACCGCCCGCGCGAGCGGTCGGCCAACGACTGGCCGCCCGTGGGATTGGGCTCCCCCGTTGTCGACGACGATGCAGTGTCCGAGAGTCCACGGCGATTCACCCCCATCCGTTGCCGGCAGGTGCCCGACCGCTCGCGCGGTCGGTTGTGTGAATCTCGGACCCCGGCACGCGGTCGCGCCGCCTCCCTACCGTCCGCCATGTCCACCCCCGCACACGAGGTCAAGGCGGCAAAGGTCAAGCAGTACGCCTCGCAAGTCGACTTCGGCAAGACGTCGGACGATTATGCGCGGTTCCGACCCGGGCCGCCGGCGTCGTTCTATGACCGTCTGACGCGCTTCGCGCCGATTGCCGGATCATCCATCCTCGACATCGGGTGCGGTGTGGGCTGGATCGCCCTCGAGTTCGCGGCCCGCGGGACCAGACGCGCGGTCGGGGTCGATCCCTCCCCGCAGCAGGTCGAGGCCGCGGGGCGTCTGGCCTCGCAGCGCGGCCTGCCGTGTGAGTTCGCGGTGGGCAAGGCCGAGCACAACGCCCAGCCGAGTGGCGCGTTCGACTGGTGCGTGGCGAGCCAGGCGTGGCACTGGTTCGAGCCCAAGGCCGCTGGGGCCGAGTGCCTGCGCGTGCTGGGGCCAGGCGGCCTGATGGTGGTCGTCGCGTTTGACTACCTGCCGGGACGCTCGCCGATCGCGAAGGCTTCGGAAGCCCTGATCCTCAAGTACAACCCGACCTGGCCGATGGCCGACGGCACGGGGTCGCATGTCGCTCCGCTGTTTGATCTCCCGGCGGCGGGTTTCGTCGACATCGAGCAGTTCTCCTACGAGCACCCGCAGCCCTTCACCCACGAGTCATGGAGGGGCCGGATGCGGACGTGCAACGGCGTGGCGGCGACGCAGTCGCCGGAGATCGTGGCCGCGTATGACCGCGATCTGGCGGCGGTGCTGGCCGAGCGATTCCCCGAGGACGCAAAGGGCGGCGTTGTCGTTGAGCATCGGGTGTGGGTGGCTGTGGCGAGGAAGCCCGGGGCTGCCCGTCCGTAGCCCGGGGATTGAGCGAAGCGAAACCCCTGGAACAGTCGAGCCAGTTGGTCTCGACCCTGAACAGGGTTTGTGGGATCTGAATGCGTGCCCGGGGGGTCTAGCGGCGCGACCCCCGGCCAAGGGCGAGGAGCCCTTCACGCTCCTGGAGGTTTGGGGTGTTTCGCGGAGGCCGGTCGGATTCCGTGTGCGGGGTACCGGCACCCGGTCACCCGGCTCTTTCCCGTATATTCAAGTTCCCACTTGCATTGGGGGGCGGGAGTGGTCAAACTGGGATTCTTGGGCGGCCTTGCCGCTCGACCAGCGGGTTGGGAATCGGGGAAGAGAGTCCTTCCGACATCGGGCAGTGGCATCGGGTGTGCGTGCCGGGGGGTGTTCGCCCTGGAGCCGAGGCGTTGCCGGATCGTCGTGTGCTTTAGGGGGTTTTACCATGAAGATCAGTCTCGTCGTGCTCGCGGGGCTTGCGATGACCAGCGTTGCGCACGCCCAGTACGCGACCGATTTCGAGTCGCCTACGTACGCGCCGGGGATCGTCACCGGTCAGGACGGATGGTTCCTGCCGCCGGTGGCCAACACGGCCGACGGCTTGGTGCAGGCCTACGCCGGCAATCCGACGGGGTTCGCGGCGCACCCGACGGGGGGCGGGGCTCAGTTCATGCTGACCAAGTGGGAGAATCGGGCTGGCGTGGCGGCCAACTCGCGGGCGCAGCACAACCACGATTTCACGACGGCGGACGTGTGGACGGTGACGTACGACTTCGCGATCATCCGCGAGGGCGTCAACCCGGCGGTGAACAACGCCGGGTCGTTCTCGCTGCAGGATAGCGTGACGACGCAGTTCTTCCAGACGCTGTTCATGTACCCGGACCTGGTGTTGGGCGCGACGTTCAACATCCAGTACAGCGCGCACCCCCTGGTGGGCGGCGGGAACGTGTTCCAGAACCCGCCGGGCACCGCATTCCAGGGCTTGGCGTTCAACACGTGGTACCGCAACACCACGACGGTGGACTTCGCGGCCCACCGGATCGTGGAGATCTCGATTGACAATCTGTCCGACGCGAATCCCGCGGTGGTTGCGGACGTGTCCGGTCTGCCGTGGTTCCTGTTCGGCGGCGCGTCGGGGTTCACCAATCCGCGTCCGACGGCGTTCCGCTGCTTCGGCTCGGGCTCGCTGCGGGCGCTGCCGGCGGGCGACTTCATCAGCCCGCTGGCGTGGGACAACCTGTCGATCGCGGTCGCGGTGCCCGCGTGCGCCCCGGACCTGACGACGGGCGCGATCCCGGGCCAGCCCGGGTACGGCGTGCCGAACGGCATCCTGAACAACGATGACTTCTTCTATTACCTGTCCCAGTTCGCCGCGGGCAACCTCGCCGTCGCCGACCTGACCACGGGCGCCATCTCGGGCCAGCCCGGGTACGGCGTGCCGAACGGCATCATCAACAACGACGACTTCTTCTACTACCTGACGATCTTCGCCGCCGGCTGCTGAGAGCCGTTTCGGAGCGTTTGGAGTGTGTGACCAAGGGGGCGGGCCGCGATGGCCCGCCCCGTTTGTTTTGGGCGGGTGGGTTAGTATGGGGGGCGTGCCAAGGTGGGGGCGCGGCGATCTCGTCTACTGGGTGAAGCAGCACGCCATGTCCGAGCCACCGCCCAAGACGTTCGCCGACTGTGCCCGCCCGGAGGGTGTGAGCACGCTGGCGGAGGACAACACGATCAACGCCAACCTGCGGAACAACGGGATCGGGCTGGTGCCGCGGATTGTAAGTGTGGATGAGCAGGCGCGGTCGGCCACGCTGGGGTGCGGGGCGATCATGGCGTTTGCGAGCATCCCGCTGGGGTGGCACATCATCGACGACGGGCGGCGGGTGCTGGTGTTCGTTAAGGACAGCCAGTCGCAGGTGAACTTCAGGCGGGTGGATGACGGGGTCGAGTCGGCCAACCTGATCGAGCAGATGCTGGCGCACCGGGCGCCCGGCGCGGGCGAGGCCAAGTGGATCACGATGGAACTGGCGGGGATGAAGACGCTGGCGATCCGTGGATTGCCGATCCATCAGCCCGGCGAGGAGCCGGTGCATGTGGATCAGGTGTTCATGTACATGCCGGTGCCGGGCAAGGCGACGGGGTACTGCGAGGTCCGTGCGACGTCGGACATTGAGAAGATCGAGCCGGTGATGCACATGGTCGGGGTGATCCTGGGGTCGATGAGGTTTGCGGCGTGAGCCGCGGGAGGGGGGCGTGGCCGCGACTCTGAGCGGCCACGCGATTGATACGAACTCGCGATGGAACCCGGGCGTCGTCGTGCCACCGATCGCTGCGTTGGGCGATCGGTGCCTCGGTCACAACCAGCAAACCCGCACCGATCGTGCGGAGCCACGATCGGTGGCACGCTCGAGTCGCAACGACGATCCGTATGAGTCGTGATTGTGGGGCCAAGGGCGTGGTCGCCCAGCGTCGCGACCACGCCACAAAGCCGAGACTCGCGTGCTTACGCCCGGGGAGAAGTGCCGCCCAGGGGGGCGCGTTTGGGTTCGCCGTCGCGACGTGGGTACATCTTCGGCGTCAGGCGTTGCTTTTCCAGGACGACCAGGCGGCCCGTGGGGGTTTGCACGGTGCCGACGTGGGTGGCGTGGAGCAGGTGCAGGGCGGCCTTGGCGGCGGCGAGTTCGTCGTCGGCCCGCTCGCCTTTGACCAGGACGATGAGGCCGCCCGCGCGGACGAGGGGCGTGGTGAGTTCGGCGATGACGGCCAAGGGTCCGACGGCGCGGGCGACGGCGGCGTCGTAGGCGTCGCGGCGGTCGGGTTCGCGACCGGCGGCTTCGGCTCGGGATGAGAGCACGTCGGCGTTGGTCAGGCCCAGGGCGGCGGGGCCGATGGCGTGGCGGAGGAACTCGGCCTTCTTGCCGGTGGCTTCGAGCAGCGTGAACTTCATGGTGGGCATGGCGATGGCCAGCGGGATGCCGGGCAGGCCGCCGCCGGTTCCCACGTCGATGATGCGGGAGCCAGCGGGGAGTTCTGCGAGGGCGGGGATGAGGGTGAGGCTATCGAAGATGTGTCGGACCCAGGCCTCGGCGGGGTCCTTGCTGGCGGTGAGATTGTGGGATTTGCTGGTTTCGAGCAGGAGCCAGAGGTAGCGGCCCAGTTGGTCGATCTCGGCGGGTTCGAGGGCGAGGCCGAAGTCGGCGCACAGGCGGGTGAAGTCTGGGGTGGGTCCGAGCGAGCCGCCGGAGGGGAAGGCCGGGGCGGGGCGGGGGTCTGGTTTGGTGGGCTTGGTCAAGGGCGAAGGGTACGGGCGATCCGCGGACTGGGCGTCTCTGCGGTGAGCGCTCTACCTCTCGCGGGGAAAACCCAGAGGGCGTGTCACTCTTCGTCGTGCCACTCGAAGGACGGACGGAAGGGTGGGCGTGGTCTGTGAAGCGCGACGTTGAAGACCAGGCCGGTCATGAGCCACACGGTGAGGATGCTGGAGCCGCCGTAGGAGACGAAGGGGAGGGTGATGCCGACGATGGGGAGCAGGCCGATGTTCATGCCGACGTTGATGGCGGTCTGTGCGGCGACGAAGGCGGCCAAGCCCACGCAGACGAGGCGACCGAAGGGCTCCTTGCAGGACGCGGCCGTGAGCAGCGCGCCCAGCACCCACGCGGCGGAGAGCAGAACGACGGCGACGGCGCCCAGCAGTCCCCAGCGGAGGGCCACGACGGCGATGACCATGTCGTTGTGGGCTTCGGGGAGGCGGTTGAGTTCGAGCAGGAGTCGGGCGCGGTCGTGCCCCACGCCGGTCGCGCCGCCGGCGCCGATGAGGGTCTGGGCGGTGAAGGCCTGGTAGTTGATGTCTCCGGCGGTGGTCTGGTCGCCCTGGAACTGCCGGATGAGGGCGACGATGCGGGTCTTCTGGTGCGGGCGGAGGAAGGGGTACATCGCGGGCCCGGCCAGCATGGCGGCGGCGACGATGAGGGTGAGGTGTCGGAGCCTCGCGCCGGCGGCGAGTAGCATGGCCAGAAGCGACGGGGCGAAGAGGGTCGCGGTGCCCAGGTCGGGCTGGAGCATGATGAGGCCCACGGGGATGGCGGTGAGGATGCCCAGTGGGATGAGGCCCACGAAGGTGCGGTGCTCGCGGCGGTAGCGCATGTAGCCGGCGACGACCAGGACGTACGCGATTTTGGCGACCTCGCTGGGCTGGAAGTCGGCGGGACCCATGTTGATCCAGCCGCGGGTGCCGTTGCGGGGGGTGACGATGGAGGAGGGGATGCCGGGGAGCAGAAGGAAGATGAGCAGCAGGACGGCGACGGCCATGGCGGGGATGGCCAGACCCTTGATGAGGCGGTAGTGGGGGAGTGCGATGGTCATGGCGGCGGCGAGGCCAAGCAGGGCGAAGATCGCCTGCTTGAGGGCGACGCCCGCGAGGCCCAGCGGGCCGCTGGCGGCGCCCTCGGCGTGCTCAGCGAGGTCGATGGCCAGGATGCCGGCGAGGGTGAGCAGACCGGCGGAGATGAGCGAGAGCCAGGCGGCGTTGCCGATCCGCAGGACGGAGGTGGTGGGGCGTGCGGCGTCTGAGGTGCCGCGGATGATGGTGGGGAGTTGGTCCAGGACGCGGGTCATGGCGTGCCCCCGGCCGGGCGGGAGGGGGTGCCGCTGGCCTGGGTCTGGGGCGCGACGCGAGGCAGGTAGCCCTCCTCGACGAGGGCCTGGACGATCTGGTTGCAGATGGGGCCGGAGACTTTGCCGCCGCTGCCAGCGTTCTCCATCATGACGGCGATGGCGTATTTGAGTCGCCCCGCGCCGGGGCCGGAGTCTGGGCCGTTGGCTGGGCCGACGAGCGCGACGTACCACGAGTGGTCGGGCACGACGGTGACGGTGTCGCCCAGATCGTCGAGGATGGGGCGGCCATCTGGCCCGAGCAGGTCGATCTCGCGCGCGGTGGCGGTGCCGGTCTTGCCGATGACGCGGACGCCCGGGATGTTGAAGATCTCCTCGCGGAGTTCGCGGGTGGAGGTGGTGGTGCCGTCGGCGAGCGTGAGGCCGTCGGCGGCGAGGGTGAACGTGATGTGGTGGCCGGTGCCATGGATGGCGTCGTGGACGGCGCCGTCGAGGCCCTCCAGCACGGCCTCGATGGCGCGGGGGTCGAGGCCCATGTCCTCGGGTTCGGCTGGGGCGTCGTCCTGCACGATGCGGGGCTGAATGTGAACGCCGCCGCGGGCGATGGTGGCGACCGCGTCGGCGGCGTGCATGGGGGTCCAGGTGACGGGGCCTTGGCCGATGCCCATGAGGATGGCCTGGCCCAGGTCTTCGGCGGAGACGCGGCCGCGCGCGGTGGGTCCGACGCCGAAGTCGTAGCCGCGGCCGACGCCCCAGTTGCGGTAGGCCTGCTGGATGCCGTCGACGCCGAGGCGTCGGCCCAGGGTGTAGAAGAAGATGTTGCAGGAGCCGGCGAGGGCTTCGGGGGCGGAGAGATCGTGGCCCATGGTGTCGGAGTGGGTGGTCTGGAAGCGTTTGAAGATCCAGCAGCGGAGCTGGTTGGGGTTGTTCTCGAGGAGATGGCCCGTGCAGGCGATGCGCTCGGAGAGGCGGTAGGCGCCGGCGCGGACGGCTTCGAGCAGGATGATGACCTTGGAGACCGAGCCGGGCGCATAGGCCGCGCCCACGGCCTTGTTGAACTGGAGCATGGCGTCCGGGTCGATGGTGTGGTCGTAGGGGGCCAGGGGGAGGCGCGGCGGGCGCTGTTCCTTCTGGGCGAGCGTGTGCTCCGCTTGGGCGTTGGCTTCTCGGCGGACGCGCTGCTGGACCCGGCCCTCGGCGCGGCGGCGCTGGGCCTGGGTCGCGCCGGGGGTTGAGACCATCGCGAGAACCTCACCGGTGTCGACGTCGAGGACGACGGCCGCGCCGACCAGGGGCGCGCCGCTGGGCAGGGCCTGGTTGGCGTGCCACGCCTGGACGCTGGCCAGGCCCAGGTCGGGGGACATGGCGGCCTGGACGCGGGCCTGGAGGAGCACGTCGATGGTGAGGTGGACGTCCTGGCCCGGCGTGGGTGGGAACTCGACGGACTGGTTGGTGTCGCGACGGATCTGGCGTTGGCCCCGCAGGCCTCGGAGGTAGGATTCCTGTCGGGCTTCGAGGCCGCGGGTTCCGGCCAGGTCGCCGGGGAGATATCCGCCGAGGTCGATCTGGCCGTCGAGGCCGGCGGCGGTGATGCGGCCCGCGAAGGCGGGGTCGGAGGCGGTGAGGTCGCGCCGGGTGTTGAGAGTTTCGCGGGTGGGGGTGCCCATCCAGCCCAGGATGTCGCTGAGGACGCCGATGGCGGGGATGCCGCGGGTGGCGTCGGCGCGCAGGGGGAGCGGGAGGGTGCGCTGGTCGATCTCGACGATGATGGACTCGAAGGGGTACTCGCGGGTCGCGCCGTCTTCGACCGCGAGGCCGGGCAGGAGCGGAACCCGGGCTTGTGACGCCGAGTCGCCTGAGCCGGTGGGGTCGAGGATGGTCGTCTGGTCGGCCAAGCGGAGCAGGGCGAAGGCGATCTCGTCGGGGACGGCGCGGATGATGACGTGGGGGGAGCGCTGCTCGGCGATTTCCTGAGTGGATTGGCGTTCGAGGCGGCGCTGGTCGTCGGGTTCCAGGGCGCGGCCCGTGAGAGCGTGCTGTGCCAGGAACTGCTCGCGCCAGGTCGTGCGGAGGTCGGCGGCCATGGCCTCGACAGTCTCGAAGACGATCTGGCGCTCGTTGGCCAGGTCGTCGCGGGTGGTGCCGGACTCGAGGGCGAGCCGGCCCCACGCGCCGTCGACGTGGCGCTCGAAGGCGGGCAGGTATCGGGCGGTCAGGTCGTCACGCTGGGCGGGGGTGAGGCGTCGCCATTCGGGGCGGTGCAGCCGGTGGGCAAAGGTGCGGGCCTGTTCGCGGGCCCACGCGCCGGAGATGACGCGGTAGTCGATGGCGACGTGGTAGCAGGCGCGGTCGTGGGCGACGACGCGGCCCTTGCGGTCGAGGATGCGGCCGCGGGTGGTGGGGATCCACTCCGCGTAGCGGAGCCGCGCCTCGGCCTGCTGGCGGAGTTGCTGGCCGCGGACCAGTGTGAGGTGGCCGAGCTGGAGGGCGAGGGCGGCGATGGCCAGGGCGTAGGCGGTCCCGATGAGGACCAGGCGCCGGTGGAACATGCTGGGGATCAGTCGCTTCATGCGTGTTGTCGCGTGGCTCCGCCTCGCCGGAGTGTACGATCGGTTGGTGTGGGGCGGGGGCGTGAACGCGCCGTCCGAGTGAGAGCTCGCCGTCCGCGCCGCCCCCCTGCTCGAAAACGCAACGGACGCGCGAACAGGGTCGCGCGTCCGTGGGATGGTGGCCTTCTGGCGGAAGCCGTTGGGGTGCCTCGTGGGGTGGGCTCAAGGCGTGATGTGCGGCTCGCGGGAGAGATAGCCCATCCGGCGGAGGAAGCGCTCGGCCTCCAGCACATCGCGGCCGTCGAAGGGGGCGAGGGCTTCGGAGTGGATCGCGCCCAGGATGGCGTCCTGCTCGGTCGAGGCGTTCTGGAGGCTGATGGCGTGGACAAGGGCTTCGGTGGCTTCGAAGAGCATGTCTGCGTCGACCACATAAGCGTCCTGGGTGTTGACGCGGTCGAGGTGGGTGTCGGCATGGCTGGTTGCAGGGCCGGCCTGGGTCTTGCGGGCGTTCGGCTTGTTGTTGTTCTGCTCCACGGTCGGCTCCTTGTCTCGCTTCGGCGGGGCTTTCCAAGCCCCGTCTCCACAGGTGGGAGCGAGGATTGGGCCGGTGGACTCACGCCTGGGGCGTCGATTTCCGAGGCGCTTGGTGGTCGCGTCTTGGCCAGTGTCCCCAGCCCGAAGGGCCGCGCGTCCGGAGCCGGGGGTTGAGCGCGGCGAAATGCCCGGAACGGGCCTCCATTTCATCACGACCCTGGAGGGGTTGGCGTACGCAAGCCGCTTCGGGGTTTGGTGGTCGGGGGCTGAGTCCCTGGGGTGTTGCTGCGCTCAACCCCCGGCCACTGACGCAGAGCCCTTCGGGCCTTCAGAGCCCGAAGTCGGCGGGTCACAGGGTTTGGCGATAGGCAGCCGGGGGGCGTGCGGCGGTCCTATGCCGCGGCGCGATAGGCGGCTTCTTCGATGGTGGGAATGACGCGCTTGACCGAGGTGGTCTGGGAGAGGTCCAGGATGGCGTCGCGCTGCTCGGCGGTGAGGTCCACGAACTCGACGCCGTACTCGAAGGTCATGAATCCCAGGCGCTCGCGGCGCATGATTTTGCCGAGGATGACGACGGTGGTGCCCTCGCCGGAGAGGGTGAAGGTGTAGGTTCCGCCGATCGTGAAGGGCATCATCCGGCGGCATCGAATCCGGCAACCGCCGGCGGAGAGGTCGGGAACCTGGCCCAGGTCCGAGACCAGGCCCACGCAGACGAGTCGTCCAGATTTGCGGCGGTTGGAACTCATTGGCACCCGGCGTGTAGTATCGGCCCTACGGCCCGCAGACTCCAGCCCACTCCGGCCGGAGCCTCGTCAAGGCGCGGGGCAACCCCGCCGATGTCATGCCGTGCCCCGGCTCTTCTTCAACTGCGGACTCGCCAAGGGCGACCCCAAGCGTCGCAAGTCGCCTCGTTATCACACAAGCACGTTGCCGGCGTTCAACTTTGGGGAGGTCATGGATTTGTCGGCGACGGGGATGCGGATCAGGCGTCCGGGCAAGCCGCACGCGGTGGCGGGGGCGGTCGAGAAGTTCGTGATCGTCGCCGGCTCCGGGCCTCTGTGCTTGCAGGGCAAGGTGGTCTGGGTGCGCGGGCCTGGGTTGCTGTCGAACGTCCACGAGTATGGCGTGCAGTTCATGGGGCTTGACGCGTCGCTCAAAGAGCGGCTGGCGCACATCGGGGAGTACGGGTTTGACGCTGGGCCGGCGCTGGAGTCGCAAGTGGAGCGGGCCACGCGGAAGATCATCGCATCGATTGAGGTGGAGGACCTGTACCCGATTCTGGGGGTTCGACCGGAAGCGTCGCAGGAGGAGTTGGGGGCGGCTTATCGGACGCTGGTGAGACGTTGGCACCCGGATGTCTGCAAGGAGCCGGACGCCGAGGAGCAGTTGTCGCGGGTGTCGAAGGCGTACCGGGTGCTGCGGGATCCGGAACTTCGGAGCCGGTACGACCAGATGCGTGAGGCGGCGCGGCGGGCGGCGTGAGACCGGCGTAAACCGGAGAAGCGTGGCGTCAGCGGCCGGGTGCGGGAGCGGGCTCGCTGGTGGGCGTCTCGGGCGGTGTTTCAGGATCGTTGGCGGGGGTTCCGGCCGGGGTGGGTTCCGTGGAACCGCCGCCAGCTTCGCTGTTGTATCGTTCTTCGGCGGTGCGGGGCGTGCCGGGGGTGGCAGGGATGAGATCGGGCTTCCCGCTGAAGAAAGGCGGGAGCCAGGCACCGATGAAGAGGCCCAGAACGAGGCCCAGGACGAGCCCCGGGAGGAAGGCCTTGGCGAACTGCCCGCCGGCGGCATCGGCGGTGGCGACGGTCTCGGTGTGCTGATGATCGCTCATGCCTGTCTCCGCGCGTCGAGATCTGGGTTGCGTCCCGGCGGCAAGAATAGTCGAGCCGGCGCGGGTTTGGCGTCACAGGGGCGTCACCTGCGGATGCCGCACGCCATCTTCATCGGTCCTTCATGTCCATACGGTAGAGAGGACTGTGGCGGGGCGGGGCTAGAGGCGCCTCATGCGGCGGGCCCAGTGGCCGAAGCGGAGGACGGACCAGATCAGTTCTTTGCGTGGGGGCGTGCCGCGGCCGAAGGCGGTGTTCCAGCGCCAGGACCAGTACGGGCCGCGGAGGCGGAAGCGGGTGGTGATGGCGAGGCGGAGCAGTTCGAGGGAGCCCAGGAAGATGGTGGAGAGGGTTCGCACGGGGTGGTTGGGGTGAGCGGGGCGGGAGCCTGGAACAGAAATCTGGAGGTGGAGCGATTCGAGGGTAGACAGGGGAAGTCGGAGGCGGTTCAATGGGGACCGCGGGATGGGCCGATTGGAGTGGGAGGCGGGACGCCTCTTGGAGCCGGGCATGACGTGGATGCATCGGATGAGGATGAGGACGCTGGCGTTCGTGGTGGCGCTGGTGGTGGCTGGCTTGGGCGTGGCGGCGGCGTTTACGCTGCCGGTGCTGCCGGTGCTGGGTGTTGCGGTGGCGGCGGCGGCGGTGGTGGTGAACCAGATGGGGTATCGGCTGGTGCATCCGACGTGCTATGGATGCGGGCGGGATGTGGGGCAGTTGGCGGCTGGGACGTATGGGGTGGAGTGCCCGGACTGCGGCGCGATCACCCAGGTGTTGCCTCGGTTTGCGGGCAAGAGCGTGGGGCGGGGTGACGCGGGTTCGGACGATGCGGTGGCGTGAGGTGGGCTGGGGTCGAGTTCTCATCACGCGGACACGGAGAGAGGCGCCGCGGCGTTGACGGCAGCGCGGCCTGTGTCGCCCCCCACGACTGCTGATCACTATTTTCGTGCGATCGTACCCGGGACTTCGTCGCAGAGCCTCCGCAGTCCCGCCATCCATCGCCCGAGTGGTTGATGCACGACGTATGCTGGCGTCATGCGGGCACATCTGGTTCAACTTGATATTGCGTGGGAGGACCACGGGGCGAACTTCCGCGAGGTGGATCGCCTGCTGACGCACGCCGGCGTGGGGGCGGGGGACCTGGTGGTGCTGCCGGAGATGTTCTCGACGGGGTTCAGCCTGAATACAGCGGTGACGGCGGATCGGGACGGGACGGTGCTGGAGTACCTGCGGGGCTTGGCGACGGACCTGGGGGCGTGGGTGCAGGGTGGGCGGACGGTACACGAATGCGACTGCACGCACGCGACGAATGAGGCGCCGGTGATTGATCCGAGCGGGCGGGTGGTCTTGTCGTATCGGAAGATCCACCCGTTCTCGTACGGGCGGGAGGCGGAGCGGTTTGTGGGTGGGTCAAAGGTGATGACGTATTGGTGGGGCGAGGGCGCGGATGCGACGGCCGGCAACGGTCTGGCCGTGTGTCCCGCGATCTGCTATGACCTGCGGTTTCCTGAGCTATTCAGGCGTGGGCTGGACATGGGGGCCGAGTGTTATGCGGTGGGGGCGTGCTGGCCCAAGGCGAGGCAGCATCACTGGCGATCGCTGCTGGTGGCGAGGGCGATCGAGAATCAGGCGATCGTGCTGGGGGTGAACCGGACGGGGCGCGACCCGACGCTGGAGTACGCGGGAGGCAGCATCGCGGTAGGGGCATCGGGCGAGGTGCTGGGAGAGTTGGGCGATGACCAGACGGTGCTGAGCGTTGAGGTTGATGTGGAGGCGATGCGGGCGTGGCGGGCGAAGTTCCCGGCGTGGAAGGATCGGAAGCTGGGGTGAGGCAGCGAGCTTGGTTCGTGACCCGGAGGGCGCACGACCGTAGCGAGGGGCTTCAGCCCCTGGAAGCCCCCGTGTGGTTGTTCCGCCCGGAGGGCGGACGAATGCGCGATACGCGGGGTCCATGCCCAGCACGTTCACCCAGAACCTGGATCACATGGTCTTCAGCACCAAGTCGAGGGAGTTGTGGCTCGCGCCCGCGGTGGAGGAGCGATTGCATCCGTTCCTTGGCGGCGTGGCGCGTGATCTGGGCTGCGTGGCGATGGCGATCAACGGGCATCTGGACCACGTCCACCTCGTGCTCCGCTTTCGGTCGAAGTTGTCGATCTCCGAGCTTGCGATGAATATCGAGGGGCGCTCGTCAAAGTGGGTCCATGAGACGTTCCCTGAGATGGGCAGGTTCAGTTGGGCCTCCTTCAATCGACACAGTGAGAGAGGCATTATAACGGAAACCGAACGGCGTAGGGTAGGATTATGGCGAGTTCCGGGCGGTGGTGGGGTCGAGCCAGGTGGTGCCAGCGCTGATGGGTCGCACCCGCTGGCGAGAATGCTCGATGGTTGGAATCCAAGGGTTTCGGCGCCCTCGGGCGAACATGGTTGCCCGACCGGTCGCGCGGTCGGCTCCGTTGGAGTGTTTCCGTCGGGCCGGTTCGGCTTCACTTTTCCCGTTCCACCTGCCTAGTATCCTGACCCGGGCGGGCGCGGGTTTGGTCCGGGGGTGGTGGTCGGTTGCGCGGCGGGCGCGGCCGACGGGTGAATCAGCAGGCTTTCCGGTCGCCGCGCGGGGTCGTCCCGGGCGAGGGTCGGCGTCGAAACGTGAGGTAGGGCGTGAAGGTGAAGGCAAGTGTTCGTCGCATCTGCAACGCGTGCCAGATTGTCCGGCGCAAGGGCAAGGTGCGTGTGATCTGCAAGTCCGAGCCCAAGCACAAGCAGGTGCAGGGGTAATCGGAAGTCCGTGATTCTCGGTCCTTGGTCCTGATGGTCGGGGCTATGGCGGGCCGAGGCGATTCGACATGTCGGTCGGTCAACGCCATCCGGTTGCCCGACCTCCAGGACCGAGGACTCAGGACTGAGGACTCGGTTGCTGGACCAAGCGTCCACGTCCGACAGACCCGTTCGGGAGATTCCAAGCGTGCCACGTGTAGCCGGTATCGATGTTCCCGACAAGAAGAAGTTTCTGTACGCCCTGCAGTATGTGCATGGGATCGGCGCGAAGATCGCGGGCGAGATCTGCGAGCAGGCCGGGATCAACCCGGACACGCGGGCCAACGCGGTGACCGAGCAGCAGCTCGCGCAGGTCAACTCGATCATCGATTCGAACTACCTGGTCGAGGGTGCGCTGCGTCGGCAGGTGTCGCAGAACATCC
>Ga0163144_10015913_pt1 | contig 15451 bp, 12 predicted proteins | sample OliLak19BULKMAT1_FD_123175 | JGI IMG/M metagenome (GOLD analysis project Ga0163144, IMG submission 123175) | Freshwater microbial mat bacterial communities from Lake Vanda, McMurdo Dry Valleys, Antarctica - Oligotrophic Lake LV.19.BULKMAT1 | ecosystem: Environmental > Aquatic > Freshwater >...
CATGATTGTACTGCTATCTTCACTGGTGGCTGCTGCAATGGTTTCCAAGCCAACGGGACCTCCATTAAATTTTTCTATAATGGTAAGAAGAATACGACGGTCAACTTCATCTAGCCCTAAATGGTCAACATTCATGAGGGTGAGCGATTTTTGTGTCACATCCAGTGTGATAATACCGTCCGCCCGTGTTTGCGCAAAGTCTCGCACTCTACGAAGTAATCGTAGCCCGATACGGGGTGTTCCCCGTGACCTTTTTGCAATTTCACTTGCACCTTCGGGGTGAATTTCTATGTTAAGCATTTTTGATGCACGTGTCACGATGCTTTCCATTGCCTCTTGCGAGTAATAATCAAGGCGAAATCTTGCCCCAAAGCGGTCACGAAGTGGGCTGGCTAAAAGCGAAAGCTGTGTTGTTGCGCCAATCACTGTAAAACGAGGTAAGTTAAGCCGAACCGTTTTGGCTGCGGGACCTTTACCAATAACAATATCTAACACAAAGTCCTCCATTGCGGGATACAGGATTTCTTCTACGGCTTTTCCTAAGCGATGTATTTCATCAATAAAAAGGATGTCACCTTTTTTAAGGTGCGTAAGGATGGCAGCAAGGTCACCCGCCCGTTCGATAGAGGGTCCGGCAGTAACACGAATGTTTGCGGGCATTTCATTGGCGATAACATGCGCTAACGACGTTTTCCCTAAGCCCGGAGGCCCATAAAAGAGAATGTGGTCAATGGGTTCTTTACGCATTTTAGCGGCATCAATAATAATTTGAAGGTTATCACGGAGGGTATCTTGCCCCACCATTTCACCCAAGCGTTTGGGGCGTAATGCTATATTTTCGCGGTCGTCCCGTCTCGGAGCCCCCGCCACTATCCGCCCGTCTTCCGACATAAAGTCTCTCCGATGTGTGTCCTTATCTTTGTATTTCAGTATAGCGTTTATAGGTTTTGTCGCAATCCTTGCTTTGACAGAAGCCGATGAAACTCGTACACTCATACTGTTTTTATCCATAAAAGGAGCCAACCTATGACTTCGGCTACAGCACATATTTCTCAACATCCTTTAGTAAAACACAAACTCACTATTTTAAGAGATGTTAAAACAGATCATCGTCAATTTAGAGAACTTGTCCGTGAGATTACATTACTACTAACTTATGAAGCAACCCAAGACATTACGCTCTCTGCAAAGGTGGCATATACACCGATGGGCGAGGCACAAGGGTTTCATGCTAATGAGACGATTGGGCTAGTGCCTATCATGCGAGCTGGTATGGGTATGATGGATGGCATCATGGGTTTGCTTCCGAGTGTGCAGGTGTGGCACATTGGCGTTTATCGCGATGAAAAGACATTGAAGCCTATTGAGTATTATAATAAGCTTCCCTCAGAAGCAACTGTGCAATTATGTTTGGTACTCGATCCCATGTTAGCTACGGGCGGTTCTGCTATTGCCACCGTTGATATCCTAAAAAAATGGGGTGTTAAGCGCATTAAGTTCATAGGCTTGCTGGGTGCGCCTGAAGGTGTAGAGGCTTTATCAAAAGCTCACCCTGATGTTCCTATTTTTCTAGCATCGCTGGATGAGCGTTTGAACGATATAGGGTTTATTGTCCCCGGTCTTGGCGATGCGGGTGACCGTATGTTTGGAACATAGAGCTATGCCTACGACTTGGATTTCATTTCTCCTTACTTTTTTGATTGCTTTTGGCACGTCTTTGGCATTAATTCCATTGGCGAAGTGGCTGAGCTTTCGGTATAAGGTTTTGTCAAATCCGGGTGGTAGGCGACAAGAAAGCCAACCGATGCCCAAACTAGGCAGTTTAGCAATGTTTGGCGGTTTTATGGTAGCGGCAGTTGTGGCACAGTTTCTTCCTGTGCCACGCCAAGACCCTTATGAAATTATTCGCTTGATTGGGTTACTTTTAAGTGGGTCTGTCATTTTTGCAGTGGGTGTGCTGGACGATATTTATGAATTGAGTTACTTCTGGCAAGCCGTAGCACAAATTCTTGTCGCTTCAATTGCCATCATTTTTCAAATTTTCATCGAATATTTCACGAACCCTTTTAGTGGGTTACCCACAGAAGGTTGGTCTTACATTGTCACGGTCATACTTACACTTTTGTGGTTTGGTACGATGATGAACACGGTGAATTTCTTAGATGGCATTGACGGTTTGGCGGGGGGTGTAACATTTATTGCCTGTGTGATGCTATTTGCGAATAGTGCGTTTGTTTTAGAGCCATCACAAACCAGCATAAGCCTTTTACCGTTAGCCATGATGGGGGCTTGTTTAGGGTTCTTGGTGTATAATTTTTATCCCGCTCAAATTTATATGGGGGGAGGGGCGTTGTACTTGGGCTTTCAACTTGGTGCGTTAAGTGTGATTGGTGGCGCGAAGATGGCGACAATTCTCCTGGTGATGGGGTTACCACTGATGGACTTGGCATGGCAAGCTTTTAACAGAATACGCCATAAGCGCAATCCGTTTCAGGGCGACAGGGGGCATGTTCACTTTCGCTTATTGGATAGCGGTTTAATGACACACCGTCAGATTGCACTCACTTATTACAGTTTTTGCGCGTTTTTTGGGGTTCTTACACTTGTACTAGACAGTCAACTTTATAAGTTTTTGGCATTTGGCGCGATGTTACTTGTCATTGTCATCGGGTTTGTCATTGTTGGTCGCATTAAACCGCTTCACATCACCTCAGAATAAATCGTTTTTTGCATCGTCGCCCGATTCATCCAAATTATCTTCATCATCGTCGTCAAACTCTGAATCGTCATCGTCGTCAGGTTCTGAACTAAACAGAGCGCTAGGTGAGGTTCGGGGCGTGAAAGCGGACACCGATGAGAGTGGTTTGGTGGGTGGCTCATCATCGTCGTCAAACCCTGAATCGTCATCTAATGCGTCATCCTTTTTATCTTGATACCTTGCACCAAATAAAGACTTTGGTGAGGTCGGGAACGCTGGTTTAACACTAATTACGTTGCTTTCCTCGCTCTCGCCGTCACTTAACTCTTTTAGGGAGTTGGATAGTGATATAGGGGCACTTACACGAACACCTGTTGTTGGTTCTGCCACTAGTAGAGTGGGTGTTGAGGATGGTTTAATAGGGGCATCGCTAGTGTCCTCTAAAATGGTGAGCTTCATTTGGCTAACAGGTTCGCGACCTGGCGCATTGGGAATAGGAAAAGTGAGTTTATAGATACTGGACACACGGTTATCTTGTTCAACGCGCTGTTGGGGCTTAGTGGCACGTTGGCGGACTTTTTCTTGTTCTGCTAACGCCTCTTCACGCGTCATAGCAATCATTTTGCCTTTGCGAAAGGTTGCACTCCGTCCAGTAGTGGTCTCAATACCATATTCTATGACCCCCAGTATTGAAGTCATAATGAGGTTAATACCAATCATCATTAACAATATCACCTGAAGCGTACTGACAAAGCCAATTAACGGGAGCGTTGCTGTTGAGATAAATTGATTTCTGACGCTGATGATGGACAAGATAACTACAACTGCGATGATAATAATAAAAATAAGCCTTAAAGGTTGAAGTTCTTTAGAAATTGTGGGAAACATAGTGTTCCCCACGGTGAAAACGAAGTAAAACCATAGCCAAAAGTCTGGTATGCTTCCAAGTTCTCTAAACCCAAGTGATACATCACTAAGCTGACCCGTGCTTATGGTAACAACAAAGTCTTGAACACGAAAAATGTTGGTTGCGACATGCCAAATAAACACTACACCCACAATAAGGGGCGAAAAAGTGATGATGGCTTTTTTGTAGGTCTCAGTACGCGGGTTAATTTTAACAAAATTGAGCTTTAGCTCGCCAATGTCTTGTTTTTCGGGCATCACGATAGCTCGATCTGCCCGTACATTAAGTATTCCTGCCACTAGCCACAAAATAAGCTCGTGAAGCACCACGCCAGGCAGGAAAAAAGTGTAGTACAAAATGGTTGTTGTGTGCAGATTCTGGGTAATTAACCATCCAACCTTAAAAATGTGTTGGTGTAGCCAACGTTCAATTTGCTTGAAGAAAAAGAACATCCCCGCCGTAATGACTACGGAGAACGTTAGGCTAAGGGCATCCAGAATTACACCCCTTTGGCTTGTGCAGCAAGCGATACTAGGCTCACAAATGAAGTGACATCAAGTGACGCGCCGCCCACTAATGCACCATCAATATCAGGCTGAGACATATAGTCCAGCATGTTGTCGGGTTTAACACTGCCGCCATACTGAATACGAACTTGTGATGAAATAGCTTCGCCATAAAGTTCCGTAAGTGTGGCGCGAATTGTGCCACCTATCATTTCTTGGGCAATTTGTGACGTGGCACTTTTCCCTGTGCCAATTGCCCAAATAGGTTCATAGGCAACAATGACACCAGCAACACTCTCTAAGGATATGCCATCAAAGGCAGCAATAACCTGAGACCTAACGAAAGTATCTGCCTGACCAGAAGACCGAATTTCGTCACTTTCACCTACGGCGATAATGGGAATAAGCCCGTGTGCCAGGCTTGCCTTTAGTTTCTTATTGACAGTTTCATCGGTTTCGCCAAGGTATTGGCGACATTCCGAATGCCCGATAAGCACATAATCAGCAATTCCTCTAAGCATGTTGGGGGCAATTTGTGAGGTATAAGCCCCTTTTTCTTCCCAATGTACTTGTTGTGAACTAACGAAAATGCCTGTTCCTTCTAGGGCAGATGCCACAGCATGTAACGCTAAGAAGGTGGGTGCAACAACGCGCTCAATTCCTGAAAATGCTGAAAGTTCAGGGGCAAGCTGTTTTACAAACTCAATCGACTCATTGATAGTTTTGTGCATTTTCCAGTTGCCTGCAATGATGGGTTTTCTCATTGTGAATCCTCGATTTCTTCAAGTAGTTGTTCTGCACGATTTTTTATCCAATCCGATGCAGAAGACTGTTCAATAGTTTCCAATTGTGTAATAGCTTGCTCTATGTTGCCCTCTGCAAGCGTTAGTTCCGCAAGCAAAAGGTTTTTTTCATTAACTATTGGCGTAATGCCTGATATTTTTTCTATCAAATCACTTGCTTCGGCAAGGTTGTTATTTAAGATGTTGATACGTACCAAAAGCCAAAGTGTCGAGGGGTTCTCTAAAATATCGGAGACATTTGCACCACTAGACGACTCTAGCACATCTACTAGATTATCGCCCAAAATTTCTGTGTCAACGTGTATTGCAACGTCATAGAGCGATTGTCCCAAATTTGGCGCAAATACATCAACGAGGGGAATTAATGTTCTGCTTTCATTGGTGGCAGCATACAGCAAGTAACTGGTTTCTGCTTTATAGTCTTCCATTTCTTTAGCCAAATTGGCAGCTGAAATAAGATAAAAAGTTAGAATGCTGTTGTTTTCACCCTCACTGATTGTTTCATAAGCATTTTTGGGTTCACCCACAGCCCAGTATGATTTAGCAAGAAGCAGGTTTGCTATGGGGTCTTCTGTACTGTTGAGTATGCTTTGGGCTTGAGCAACGCTTACTGTGGGAATGATGAACACAGGAATGCCATTTTGAGGTTCAATGGCTACCCCTACATCAATCAGTTCTTTGGTCAGTGCGATATTGCTAAAGACACTTCTTTGAGCAAGGTCTTGATTGCGAGCAATGAGCTGACCTAATTGCACCAAATTATCCGTTGCACCCAGTAACACAAAGAAGCCGATAAAAAATGTTGCAAGGAAAGTAGAGAAACCACCCACTACCCATGCTCGGCTTGAGGCGTTTGGAATGCTTGCTGTTTGGTAGAGAGTTGCTGTTTTGTAGGGTGCTTTCAGCAATGGTGTTGCATTTTGAGAGGCATTCTGTGCTTGTAGCTTAAATTGCGCCAGTGATATTTCTGCAATTGAGGCTCGCTCTTCATCGAGGGTTTTAAGAGATGTCTTGTCAATCGCACGTTGAAGCTCCTGCATTAGCTCTGTGACTGTTGACTGGCGTTGTGAAGGTTTTTTTTCTATTGCTTTAAGCAACACTTCGGAAACTTCGTTGGGGATTTCTGAATTAACTAGTGTAGGCGCGGGAACAGGGGTGTTGATATGGTCATGAACAATCGCATAGTGGCTGTCTGCGGTAAACGGAACGCGCCCCACAAATAGTTCATACAGTACCACACCAAAAGAATAGACATCTGTCCTGCCGTCAAGGTCTTTTTGTCCTTTAGCTTGTTCGGGTGAGATATAGTGTGGTGTGCCAAGAAGCATATCAGCGCTGAGGGTTGATTGTCCGGCTTGAATCATTCTTGCCAGCCCAAAATCGGTAAGGTAAGGGTACTGATTGTGGCCAATAAAGATATTTGAAGGCTTTATATCGCGGTGTAAAACATCGTTTTGGTGCGCATAATCCAATGCAGCGGCAATACCGCCCATAAGGTGCATAATCTCTTCTATGGGAAGTACACCACGTGCCAAACGCTCTTTAAGGGTTTCACCTTCGAGGTATTTCATGACAAGAAAAGGGCGTTTTTGATATTCATCGTAATCGTATACAGGAACAATGTGGGGATGTGCTAATCGTGCCACAATTTGTGCTTCTCTGGCAAAACGAGCGATAAAGCTATCGTCATCCAAAAAATTAGCATGAATAACTTTTACCGCTACAAACCTATCAAGCGAGGCATGATAGGCTTTGTAAACAGTCGCCATCCCACCTTGCCCTACTTGTTCTCTAAGTTCGTAAGCACCTATGCTTTCGCCGATTTGCCAAACCATATCAACACTTTCTTATAGAGGGCATGAACCTACTCAAAGTATACGTAGATTTTCATTTTAATGTTGTACATGGGGCAGATTTTTACTACCCCATGTTGTATTTATTACTTATCGGCTAAAGCCAAAACGCCAGGGAGCTCTTTGCCTTCTAACATTTCAAGGCTCGCGCCTCCACCGGTTGAGATGTGGGTCATCTTATCTGCCAAGCCAGATTGCTCAGCGGCTGCTGCTGAATCGCCACCACCAATAATGGTGACTGCCCCTGTGGCTGTAATGCTTGCTAGTTTTTCGGCGACACCAAAAGTTCCACCAGAGAAACTTGGCATTTCAAAAACACCCATAGGCCCATTCCAAACAACGGTTTTGGCTGTCGTAAGCAAGTCTTCAAAATGTTCTAGGGTTTTGTTGCCGATGTCAAGAATGCGCCACCCACTAGGAACGCCTTCGCTTACTGTAATTGTGCGCTTTTCTGCATCATTGTCAAACTTATCTGCGATTATACCGTCTACTGGCAAAACGAGCTTGTCGCTACCTTTTTCAATAAGGATTTTTGCTGTCTCAATGGCATCTTTTTCTACCAACGAATCGCCCATCTCATAACCAAGCGCGGCGAAAAAGGTATTTGCCATACCCCCCCCGATAAGCAATTTATCTACTTTGCTTAGTAGGGCTTCAATGACTAGGATTTTATCAGAGACTTTTGCCCCACCCAAAATAGCGATAAAGGGGCGTGCGGGCTTTTCAATGGCATTGGCAAGGTAATCTATCTCGCGTTCCATTAGCAATCCAGCAACCGCTGTGAGATGCTGGGAAAGACCAACATTAGAAGCGTGTGCGCGGTGTGCTGTACCAAAAGCATCATTAACAAAAATATCGCCTAACTTTGCCATTTGTGAGGCAAGTTCAGGGTCATTTTTCTCTTCGCCTTTGTGGTAACGTGTGTTCTCTAAAATAATAATGCCACCCTCTGGTAAATTAGCGACTGCTGTTTCTGCGGGTTCGCCCACACAATCGGTTGCAAAAGCAACTTCAACACCGATAAGCTGTGCTAGGGCAGGAGCAATAGGTGCAAGAGAGGTATCGGCATCGCCTGCTGCTTTGGGACGACCTAGATGCGACAAAAGAATAATTGCTTTGGGGCTTTGCTTTAGAATGTATTCTAAAGTGGGAATAGCAGCGCGAATGCGAGTATCATCACTGATGACCCCATTTTTTAGCGGAACGTTAAAGTCTACACGCACCAAAACGCGCTTGCCAGCAAAACTGACATCGTGGACGGTAAGTTTGTTCATGTTGTGTCCTCTTGATATGGTAAATTCTAGGGAAAGGGCGAAACAAATGTGCTCCGCCCCTAAAACACTTTACGACTTTGAACTAGAGTCTGTCACCCATGTACATGGTGAGGTCTGCAACGCGAGTGGAATAGCCCCATTCGTTGTCATACCAAGTAACGACCTTGACAAGGTTGCCCGACACACTAACAAGCTCTGCATCAATGACGCTAGAGAAACTGCTACCGATGTAGTCAGCAGATACCAAAGGTTCATAGGAAACATCAAGGATTCCCTTCATGCGTCCCTTCTTTGCCTTTTCAAACGCCTTCATCAATTTTTCTTTGTCGGCTTTCTTACGAACAGTGGCTACGAAATCGACAATAGAAACGGTTGGGGTAGGAACGCGCATTGCAATACCATCAAACTTGCCCTTAAGGTCAGGGATGACCAATGAGACGGCTTTTGCAGCCCCAGTGGTTGTAGGAATAATGCTAACTGCGGCAGAACGCGCACGGCGAAGGTCTTTGTGAGGTTGGTCTAGGATTCTTTGGTCATTGGTGTAGCTATGGATGGTGGTCATGAATGCCGTTTGAATATCGAACAACTCATGAACAACTTTAGCTGCGGGTGCAAGGCAGTTTGTAGTGCAAGAAGCATTTGAAACGATGTGGTGAATAGCAGAATCATATAGTTCTTCGTTGACACCCAAGCAAATAGTAATGTCTTCATTGGTGGCAGGGGCAGAGATGATGACCTTCTTTGCGCCACCTTGAAGGTGTAGCGCCGCTTTTTCTCGGCTCGTGAAGATACCTGTGCTTTCAATGACAATATCAGCACCGACTTCGCCCCAAGGAATTTTGGCGGGGTCTTTTTCTGCAAAGGCTTTAATTTCATCGCCATCAATGATGAGCGCACCGTCTTTAACTTCCACTTTGCCTTCATAACGACCATAAGTGGAATCATAGCGGAAAAGATGCGCCATTGTGGGCAAGTCACCCAAGTCATTGAAAGCAACAACATCAATCTTGCCCTTGTACTTCTTCTTTAGAATCTTGACGACTTGGCGACCGATGCGACCAAAACCGTTAATACCTACGCGGATTGCCATTTCCGAATCTCCTTACAGTTGGATAGACACTTTTATGCTTTGAGAACAGGCGTATCCTTCGCAGATGCACGAAGTCCCCAGATGGCTTTTGCCAACTTTTCGGGGTGATGCCGCCATGGATGCTCCTCATCTGTTAAGTCAGTATAGCGTACTTCGTACCTTTGGAGTATCTCATGATTTTCTGGTGCTTGTAAAACATAATGAGTATTTGCTCCTGCATTTTGCATAGGGTACTTGTTGTTTGCTAAAACTGCTTGAAAAACGCCTCGCCCGATATGTTTTTCTAAAGCGATGACGTGGTCGGCAACCGTATAACCCTCTGTTTCTACGGGCTGGGTTGCCACATTACACACATAAATTTTGTATGCGCGTGTTGCTCTAAGCGCATCTGCAATTCCCCGAACTAGCAGGTTAGGTAGAATGCTAGTATAGAGACTTCCGGGACCAATCACAATTAAATCGGCTTCAAGAATGCTACTTACGCTATCAGGATAGGCTTCTGCATTGCTAGGTTCAAGGCTAATTTGTTCTAGTTTGCCCTCAACATCGCTAATTTTAGCTTCTCCAAGCACTTTGATAGAACGCCCCATATCATTTAGGCGAAGCGTACCCTCTAGGAGTACGTCATCTAAGGTTGACGGCAAGACCCGCCCTTGAATGTTTAGCACACGCTCGGCTTCTACTAGAGCTATGGCGAGGCTATTGTGCTGATGACCTTCCCGCTCTGCAATACTTGCCATGGCAGCTATAAACAAATTGCCAAAAGAATGACCTTTTAGTTCGCCGACATCAAAGCGATATTGGAACAACCTTGTCATTAGGCTTTCGTCATCTGCTAATGCCACAATGTTATTACGCAGGTCGCCAGGTGGCAATACTCCCATATCTTTTCGAAGTCGCCCAGAACTTCCGCCATCGTCCGCCACAGTGACAATTGCTGTGATATTTTTAGAATAGCTTTTTAAGCCCCGTAAAGTTGACGGTAATCCCGTTCCACCCCCAATTGCCACGATTGCAATGCCACGCCCCCGCTGGCTATGCTCAACTACTATATCGATAACATTGCCAGTGCGGTGGTAACGATACGGGGCAAGCAAGTTCCTAGATAACTTAAGTATGGCAATCGTATTTAGTGCGATTCCAGCTACTCCAATAAAGGCTATTTCTGGAAATGTAACACTAGGCAAAAAGGCGACAAATTCTAAAAGGGCAAGCGCAATAGCTAATCCGTTTAGGAACAACCCCATCAAAAAGAGAAGCAACCAACGTTTGATGCCAATGCCAGGAACAAGCCACTTAAGGTATTTAAAAAGTGTGGTCATTTGTGCTAAGCGATAATTCGCCACCGCCAACATATTCCCATTACAGCACTAGAAACCGCCACCGATATGCCTCCTAATACCACAGCAGACTGAAACCAGAATTGTTCTGGGTATAATCTAATGAGCGTGTCTGAATAGTAGAATTGCCATGTGCCATCTTCAAAGAACAAGCCGTGAAACAAGTCAAAAAAGACATCCCATGCCCCAATAGCAACAACAGCCACACTTATCAGTAATAGTATCGTGGTGATACTACCTTGAAGTAACGAATTTCGCAATTGTACCCACGCTTTTTTTTGCCAAAGGTAACCTAAAGCTAAGACGAATATCACCCCCATCGCTAAACCTAGAAAAAAAAGAAGCTGTGTGACTTGCTGAACATCCTGCATGTGTTTTAGTTCTGAGACATTAAACATAGGGCAGGATGTATTCGACGGAGGATAGCATTTATTGGCGGGTAGTTGACGATTTCCTAAAAAACCGACTGTGCGATTTTCTAGAAGGTATTGAAGCCCTAGCGGTGCATAGAGCAATCTATCTTCTGTAGTAAACCCGTAAGCATCTTGATAAAACCCGTCTTGGGTGTAAACAAGCGAAAGCCACGCTGGAGTCATTAGTAATCTTGCGCTAAAGACCAACAAAATAACGGGAAAAGATGCAATCAGTACATATTTTGAGAGGGTATTCATTGTTTGCCTTAACGCAAAAGCGACGTGCCGTCGCCTAACAAAAAGTTGAGAACAAGAGAATCTACCAGCGTTTCAAGCGGAGCGCGGTCATCTGTGAACAGCACTTCATTGGTGTTGACAGGGACTTGTGATATTGCTATGGTGCTTAGTGCTTGAACGAGTAGCGGGTGTTCTTCTGGTGAGATTCTTGCAAAATTTGATTGAAAATAGTCTGTATTGGTTTCGTTTAATGTAGCGACCAAAATAGTGTTGAACGAGCGTGGCACATCCATTGCATGCACTGTGGGAAACACCTTTAGAATTGTGTTTGTAAGCGCATCCACAAGCCGCCTATCGGTATTCGTGCGACCTACGTTAATAACCACCACGCCATTCTCGGATAACTTCGCGCGTACCTCTTGGAAAAATTCTACTGTTGTAAGATGCCAAGGAATGTAGGGAGGACGGTAGGCATCAATACCAATGACCGTATAGGTTCGGTCTAGCTCTCGTAAACCATAGCGTCCATCTTGTGCAATAGCATTTAGAGTAGGCATCTGCTCTTTATTCATGTCAAAAAAAAGCTCACCTACATGAATGATGTCGGGGTCAATTTCAAGACCATCTATAGCAAGATTAGGGTAAATGGCAAGGTGTTGCCGCGCCACTGTGCCAGTAGCTAACCCTATAACCAGCAGTGAATCCATATCAGAGGGGGCAAAAGAAGCGTTGTAGTAGGGTGCGCTTAGGAAAAAATCCCAAGTGCGATTGTATAGAATTGTTTCAGGATGCCATTGGCTATGGATACCTTGTCCCTCATTAAGATATAAGTAGCGATTGCCTTCGGGGTCTTCTTGCACCTGAATATAGTTGTACGCACTGTCATCTGCATAAAGCATTTTATTCTCGCCGTATGGCGGGCGCAGAAGACCTTCTGTAATGATAAAATTTAACGCGATGATAACGATCGCCATCCACAGCCAAATCAACGCCCGCTTGCCGATTTCTTGCCATAAGCCACACATACCCATAAGGTATAACAATCCTGCAAATATGAAAAATGTGGCGCGTGTTCCTAGCTCTGGAATTGTGTACAGAACAGGCAAAAACGTTCCAAAAATGCTCCCTACCGTACTTATGGCATAGACTTGTCCAGAAACTTGTCCCGCACGACTCACATCGCTAAACGACAGACGAATGACAAAGGGCGATACAGTCCCTAGCAATGTAATCGGTACAGAGAACAAAATCAGAATAGAGACAAAAGAGCCTAAAGCTAATGCTGCTTCTAGTTGCGAGAAGGCTGTTGCTGCCGTTCTTATGATGGGCGTAGCAATGATGGGAATTAAAGCACTTAAAAATGCACCCCAAAGTAAAATGTGATAAAGCGTCTTACGGTAAGGTGAACGGTCTGCCCAGCGTCCGCCAATAAAGTACCCCACCGTGAGGTAAAGCAAAATTAGCCCGATAACGTTTGCCCACACAATATTACTTGTGCCAAAAACGTTACCCAGCAAGCGAGATGCAGTGAGTTCGATGGCGAGAGTTGCCATTCCTGAAGTAAAAACAACAAGATAAAGATAGCGATTTGACATGATAGATTTACCTAGCGGGTAGTGTGAGCCAAAACAGAGGGAATATCATCCCCACAACTCACGGAGTAGGTGGGAATTTTTAGTAACTGCAAATTTCCGCGTATCTCTTTTGAACTGTGAATGCCCCCAAAACTGGTCGGCTCAAGATAAATACACACGGGACGTACCCCTCTTTGAGAGAGGATTTGTAGTTCTGGCAACCAACGGGGATTGGTGGAAGACGTAATGAAAATAAGCGTTGTTCCTCGTGTAAAACTATGTGCTTCTGAGGCAAGCATTTCGTGCATGGTATAGGATGTTTGGCTTCTTGCTACAGCAAGTGTTTCTAGGATGCGCGTTAACTGCCGATTGCCCCGTTCTGGGGTATATACTTCCCTGTGTGGGGCATAAGCAATAAAGCCAATGGCGCGTTCTTGCTCAATGAAGTAACTGACCAACGATGAGGCAATAACAACGGCATATTCTTCTGTGGAGTGAGGAATTGTTTGCCCAGAAGGAATAACCGTTCCTGTTGTTCCCAGCCGTTGCAGGTTTGGGGCTTCTACTAGGGATTCTTTTGAAAAATCCACAAACAACCAAATATCCACTAAGGGGTCTAACTCAAACTCTTTAACGATGAGTTTGTTCCGCTTTGCGGTACTTTTCCAGTGAATCCGATTAATGCTATCTCCCATTACGTATTCCCTTACGCCGGCAGCGTTGGTTGTAACGTTCTGTGTGATTTGACGTTGAGCCTCACCGCCAGAAAGAAAACCAGAAGGTAGCTGAAACTGTGTAATGGGAAGAATGGTAGGGTAAACGATGAGGCGTTCTGAAGTATTGATAATTTTTGGTATGTTAAACAACCCAAAGGGGTCACTACTGGTAATTGAAATGGGGCCCAACTGGAACTCGCCACGCACTAAGCACAGTGTTTCAACACGCCAATCATATTGTCCCCAGCTAGTGAGAGACGGGGTGACAAAGCTGGCTTTATGGTTGGGAAGCGTAGAGAAATCTCTGATTTCTAGCCATAACTTTGGCAAGATACTTTTGTTATAAACCCGAAATTGCTCTACAAATTTTCTACCAACTTGTGAACGCCTTGTGCGTGTTGTTCTGGAAAGACGAATCCCTGATGTCGCCAGAAATGACCAAAACAAAGCGAGAATAAATATCGCTGCCACGAACAAAGCGAGTGTAAATAGCACAGAACGCCCAGTAAACAAGCCTAATAGAAGTAAGGCAATGAGAATGATGTAAACGTTGTTACGGCGATTTTCCATAAGGGTTTATCGCACACTGCTTCCTGCGACAGGCGTTGTAGCCAGAATGTCTTGGACGATGTTTCGTGATGAGATGTTATTTACACGGGCAGATGACCCTACAATGATGCGGTGAGAGAGTGTTACCTCAGCCAACGCTTTAACATCATCAGGAATAACATAATCGCGCCCAGCCATTGCAGCCCTAGCTTGTGCAGTTCTAAACAACGACAATGACCCACGTGGACTACTTCCAAGATAAATATCGGGATGCGTGCGTGTTGCGGTAACAATAGCAACAATATATTGTTTGATTTCCTCTGCTACGTAAACCTGAAGCACCGCTTGTTGCGCTCTAATCAATTCATCTACGGTGATGACCTGTTGGATATTCTGAATAGGATGTTGATATTGTTGCGCAGAAAGGATAGTGAGTTCTTCTGCTGGGGTGGGGTAGCCGATTTGCAATACCATCAAGAACCGGTCTAGCTGGGCTTCTGGTAATGGAAATGTCCCCTCATACTCAATGGGGTTTTGGGTTGCTAGAATCATAAAAGGGTTGCTCATGGGGTATGTGACCCCATCGACGGTTACCTGTTTCTCTTCCATGGCTTCTAGTAGAGCAGATTGCGTTTTGGGCGTAGCACGATTAATTTCGTCTGCCAACACAATTTGGGACATGATGGGGCCAGGACGAAATTCAAATTGCATGGTTTTTTGGTTAAATATAGAAACGCCTGTCACATCCGAAGGGAGCATGTCGGGTGTAAACTGGATACGATTAAAATCACACCCAATTGTTTTAGAAAGAGCTTTTGCCATCATGGTTTTACCTACGCCGGGAATATCCTCTAGCAGAAGATGACCTTTGCATAAAAGCCCTAAGATAGCTAAACGAACCTCATTACGCTTACCAATAATGACTTGCCCAACACTTTGAGCAACACGCTCAGCAACTTCTTGAACTATTCTTGGATTGTTGGCATCCGAAGTGCGTCGAGTTTGTTGAGAGTATTCCGTCATAGGTTATCACTTTTCACTGGTTTACAATGAGTCTATCATACACTCTAACTGAAGAGGATGGGAGATACGAGTAGTGTACGGATAACCTACGCCAAATAGGAAGGGGAAAGTGCTTGCCGTTTGGGTTTTAGTGGGTATAATAAGCAAGAGTGCTATAATTAGGTTTGTTAGCTTTATCCTTTGATATTTTACGGCTTTTATAGAGCTTATATTCTTCGCTCGGTAACTAATCCGAGATTTTCGGAGAGGAGTGCATTATGGCAAAGTCACGGGCTGATTTAATGGTGGAACGCCTCCGTGAACTACAAGGTGCAACGCCAGAAATCGAAGCCTCTGCTGTCGTCAGCGTGGATGGGTTGATTATTGCTTCTGCGTTGCCTGTTGGAGTAGAAGAAGACCGTGTTTCGGCGATGTCTGCGGCGATGATTTCACTGGGCGAGCGCATTGCGGGGGAACTAGGGCGCGGTA
>Ga0163144_10015914_pt1 | contig 15451 bp, 12 predicted proteins | sample OliLak19BULKMAT1_FD_123175 | JGI IMG/M metagenome (GOLD analysis project Ga0163144, IMG submission 123175) | Freshwater microbial mat bacterial communities from Lake Vanda, McMurdo Dry Valleys, Antarctica - Oligotrophic Lake LV.19.BULKMAT1 | ecosystem: Environmental > Aquatic > Freshwater >...
CGAAGGTCTTCTCGCCGGCGACATGCACCTGCCGGAGCGCGGGCTCCACGGTGTCCGTCCACGCCCGGTAGCGCCGACAGAACGGCGTGTACTGATAGCCGTCCGGCGTCTGCTGCTTGTCCTCGAGCCAGAGGAGCGGCAGGGTCACGCCTTTCCGCTTGAGGTCGGCGTGGAGCGCGGGCCAGTCGGGCACCGCCCGGCCGGTGGTTCGCACGGCGTCGCTCGCGAAGAGTCGGGCGTCGACGACGGCCTCATCGACCTCGGGCGGCAGCGGCCACCCCAGCCCCGCCGCCCGGAAGCGGCGGAGGTACTCGTGGACGGTACGCTGGGAGAGACCGAGCGCCCGCGCGATCTCGCGCTGGCTCCGGCCTTGGTCAAACGCGAGGCGGAACGCCTCGAACACCTGTCGCATGGGAATTCGCTCTGCTGGCAACGCCTCGCTCCGGATGGAAGTCTCGGAGGAGTAGTGCCGGCGGTGAGCGCCCGGGGTCCCGCGTCACGCCCTGATCGGCTTCGACCGAAACAGGTGATCGGCTTCGAACGAAATCCGCACTCCACGCAATGTTGCATCGACCCATTGAACCCACCACTGTTTTTAGACATAAATGACGATTCCTGACGCCAGCCACTTTCAGCGCGTATCACCGCAGCTTTTGAGCGCATCTCTAACTCGTGCCGTATGGTCACCACCTCATCGATTGCGGCCCGAAGGGCATTGGTTACTGGCGCGACCGGCTTCGCCGGCTTGCAACTGGTACGCGAACTCGGGCGCGCCGGATGGCACATCCTGTCGCTTAGGACATCGACCAGTCGCGAGGATCGCGTCGCGGCGCTCGAAGCGGTCGGAAGCGAGGTTGTGCCCACCCCGCCCGACACTGATTCGTGGATCGAGGCAATCGCGCGCTGGCGTCCGGACGTGACGTTTCATCTCGCAAGCTTTTTCTGCGGCGAGCACGGGGCTCGAGACGTCGTTCCCCTGATTGAGACCAATCTGCTGCTCGGAACCCAGTTGCTTGAGGCACTGCGCGTAAACAACGCGGGTGCCATCGTGGTGGCCGGCAGTGCGTGGGAGCACCATGAAAATCGGACGTACTCGCCGGTGTCGCTCTACGCGGCGTCGAAGGCCGCGCTCCAGGCCATGCTGGCATGGTACGTCGAAGTCGGTGGCGTCCGGGCCGTGACGCTGGACCTCACCGACATGTATGGTCCTGAGGATCCGCGTCGCAAACTGCTGACGGCCCTCATGGAGGCGGCCTTGCTCGGGAGTACAGTGCAGATGAACGCCGGTGAGCCGTACATGGACTTGCTGTACGTGAAGGATGCTGCGCGTGCGCTGGCCCACGCCGGAGAACGGGTGCGTGCGCTGGCGTCGGGACAACAGGAACGGTGTTCCGTTAGGCCAGATGGGCCGCGCACGCTACGTTCGCTTGTGTCGCTCGTCGAACAGGTGACCGGGCGGTCGATTGCCGTGGAGTGGGGGGCCCGCGCCTACCGCGCCCGAGAGGCTCTCACCCCTTGGACCAGTGGGACGGTTCTACTTGGGTGGTCGCCAGCGGTTGACCTCGCTAGCGGTATCAATGGGTTGTGGCATGCGCGAAGCGATCAGGCCCCGGCATTGTCATTTCCTTCTGGAAAAGGATATTCTCAACGGCCATGGCATTATGTTCCCCTGCGTGCTCTATCCAACCGTGACAGTTCCTTTGCAGGATCCGGCCCGTCGCGGAATCCTTCTAGCTGGGGGTGCCGGTACGCGGCTTCATCCGGCGTCGCTCGCCGTCAGCAAACAGCTGATGCCGATTTTCGACAAGCCGATGGTGTACTATCCGCTCACGACGCTCATGCTCGCAGGAATTCGCGAGTTATTGCTTATCTCCACGCCGCACGACCAGCCCGCGTTTGAACGTTTGCTCGGTGACGGATCTGCTTGGGGCGTGTCCATCACGTACGCGAGCCAGACCGAACCGAAAGGCATTGCTGAGGCCTTCCTGATCGGAGAGCAGTTTCTCGACGAACGTCCTGCGGCGCTCGTACTGGGTGACAATATCTTTCACGGGGCTAGACTTGGCGAACTCCTTGTGGAGGCTACTGGCAAGACCGAGCGAGCTTCAGTCTTCGCGTATCATGTCGCGGATCCCCGTGCATACGGTGTCGTCGAGATTGATGCCGAGGGGCGTCCGCGCCAGATCGTCGAGAAGCCGGCGAATCCGCCCTCACCGTACGCGGTGACCGGCATGTATTTCTACGACCGCCAGGTCTGTGTCGTTGCGAGCCAGCTGCGTCCGTCGGCCCGCGGTGAACTCGAAATCACAGACCTCAATCAGTGGTACCTCCAGCGCGACCTTCTGGATGTGACGATCCTGCCACGTGGAACGGCGTGGCTCGACACTGGCACGCATGACTCGATGCTCGAGGCCGGCAACTTCATCGCCGCGATCCAGAAGCGGCAGGGGTATCTTGTGGGGGCCCCGGAGGAGGTCGCGTTTCGTGCCGGTTGGATTGACGCCGCACAGCTGCGTCGGCTCGCCGCCCCGCTGCGCAAGAGCGGCTACGGGCTGCTCCTCGACGCGGTCGCCGACGAGGCAGAGTCCTCATGAGAGTTTTAGAGTCTGCGCTGAACGGCGTCTTGCACTTGGAGCCACGCGTGTTCCGGGATGCCCGCGGCATCTTCTTCGAGACATGGAATGCCGAGGTGTTCGCCCGGAACGGGATTCCGGACACCTTTGTGCAGGACAATCAGAGCGGTTCTATCAGGGGCACGCTGCGCGGCCTGCACTACCAGTCGCGCGTGCCGCAGGGAAAGCTCTTACGGGTGCTCGCCGGTGAAATTCTGGATGTTGTAGTGGACTTGCGGCGTAGTTCTGCCAGCTTCGGCCAGTGGCGCAGTTGGCGGCTCGACGCCGGCGGCCATCAGCTGCTCTGGGTGCCAGAAGGGTTCGCGCACGGGTTCATCGCGCTGTCGGAATGGGCGGAGATCGCCTACAAGTGCACGGCGCCGTACCACGCCGCGTCTGAGGTGAGCATCCGGTGGGACGACGCCTGTCTGGCCATCGATTGGCAGATTCCTCCCGGAATCGAGCCGCTCCTTTCGGAGAAGGACGCGGCCGGGCTCGCGTTTCGCGATGCGCCGATGTTCTAGCGTGGACACGTCGTCGCGTTGACCTTTGGCACGGATGTGGTTGAATCAAAAACTTCGTCATACCCGCGCCACCGCCTCGCCACCATCCGGCTGGCCACGAGCGGATCAGGGTTGACGGCGTTCAGCGTGCCCCGGTGTGCGACTCCATAGGCACTCGGATGCGGGGCGTAGGCGAATACTGAATCCACGACCCAGCCTGCGGTCCAATCCAACGAGATCGAGCTGATGATGCGACTTGGGGTCAGGATGTCCGCGGGGACCTCGGCGTTGCGCGGCAGGAACTGCGTAGCCGCGATGAACGGCAATCGCAGAATTATGGAGTCCGCCCCGTGCGGCAATGCCACAGTGCCGACCGAGGTATCGATAGCGAAGGCTCGAAGGTCGAGCCAGCTCAGCACCGAGGATGCGGCTGGAGTCGCCCGCGCCCGCCCGAGCGGCAGGATGGGGATCCAGACCGTCTCCGGCGAGAGGTCCCATCCATGGAGGCCGCCGTACGCAACGCCCGGCCGGTCACTCGGAGGAAAGCGTTGTCCGTGATCCGACGTCACGACGGCGGCCACGCGCGCATCGTGGAGCGGTTGCCACTCCGCCATTGCTGCAAGCATCGCGGCCGCACGCGCCACGTAGACAGCCCGTGCATCCACGAAACCGGTGTCGGTGTGAGGTACCTGTTCGATGCGCACCTCGAACGCCCCGGCCGCGCGCCGCCACCAGCGCTCGCCGCCCGCGCGACGCAACTCGTCGTAACGGTACGGTGGATGCTGCAACCACACCGTGTGGGCAATCACGACCGCATTGCGGTGAAGGGCGCGCTCGGTATCACGTAACAGCGTCGCGAAGTCGCTCCACGGATTGATTCCCTCGACCGGGCCGGCGATGTTCCAGAGCCATGATGCCAAGGGCACCATCCAAGTGCCCGCGAGCAAAGCATCCTGGATCCCGTCGGCCGGCGCGTCATACTCGTGGGGCGAGATTCCAATGGACGCCGCGCTCGCGGTCAGCGGATCGTCGATGAGGAACGCCACGCGTCGGCCGCTCCGCTCCACACGGTGTGTTAGAAGGCTTTCCGGAACCATGGCCTCAAGCTCGTGCCGACTGGGAATGAACAGCGTCGGGGCCACCGCTGCCGCGTCGCCGGTGAAGAGCAGGCGATACTGCTTCCGCGTGGAGCCGAAATGCGACACACCCAATAGTACGTCGCGGCGCCACGGTTCCGGCGCTGTGGCGCAGAAGGTGTCAAGCCGCAATGCATCAACTACAAACAGGAGTGTGCGGGGCGCACCTTCAACAAGATGAGGCGCCCCGTAGTCGCGGACAACCCGGAGGATGTCGTGCGGACACCAGGTTGGGATGCTCACCACCGCCAGCCAGCCCAGACCCGCCCACGGGGCCCGATGGAAAAGCTTTACCAGCAGGACGGCGATCGTCAATGCAGCGATCGCGAGGTCCAGTCCGATCGGCCATCGCGAGAAGATCGGCAGACGGACGAACGCGGCCGGGCCAGCCAAAAGCAGCGCCGCGGTAATCGCAGGATACGTAGCCGCCCCAAGAACGGCCGCCGCACGCCACGATCGCGTCGGCCATGTCCACGCCGCAAGCAGCGCCAGCGGAACGCTAACGACTGCCGCGAATGCCACAGCAGGGATGAGCGTCTTCAGCGCAAAGTGTCCGAGGATTACCTCGACGAGATTGGGCACTTTGTCAATCGATGTGCCGAGGTAGCGCCCGCCGGTGCGGAGCGCGGTGTAGGCGAGAAAAATGGCAACCCAGACCGCGTGCACCGCTAAGAAGGAGATTCCGCCAGCGATCGCACCGCGGACCATCGCCAGCGCTCGGCATGGCCGAAAAACGGTCACGAGGCAGGCACCGTCCGCCGGAGCTGCTGGGCCAATCGCCCGCTGAGTAGGCTCCCGATGCCAAGGCCGACGATGAGCCAAACAGGGAGCGTGTTGAGCTTCGGCGTGAAGAACGCGATGAAGGTCACGAAGCACAAGTTGGCCCAAGCGACGAGGGCCATGGGGCGGCCGCTTCGCAGGAAGAGCAGTCCCAGCAGGTCCAGTCCGATCGTGTGGAGCGCGACGCCGACCGATGCCAGCAGGACGCCGCCGTCCCGGTACCAAGGTTCGAGAAACGTGCCGACGTTTATGGGGAAGGGAACCCAGTATACCTCGTTGACCTGCGACGGCGGTTCCGCAGCCATCTTGAGGCGTGAAAGCAGCTTCCACATCGGATTGAGCACGCGTTGGGAGTCGTAGTCCGCTGGCGCCAGTCGGTTCAGCATTTCGTTGAAGTAGGCGAAGCCAGCTGTCCCGTACGAGTACATGGACTGTAAGGGCACGGGGAGTGTTGAGCGACCGAACGCGCCTTCTTCGGGGATCTTGCCCAGCCAGTTGGCCACAGCGGAGAACACGAGGAGGAACGCGAGGACCGTGAGCAGGCCGCCGCCTAGGAGGCGTCGCCACGGGAGATGGCGCGCCGTCGCAACCATCAGCGTAACCGACATGAACCCGAGCCAAGTCGGCCGGGTGCGGTCGACGAAGAGGAAGTTCGCGGCGAATTGGACCACTGCCAGCGTCGTTAGCATCCCCGAGCGGCGTCCGCGCCGGGTACGCACGATTGTGAGGCCGACTGCGATCCAGCCGAAGTACGAGAGCTGTGTGCCGATCGAAGACGTGTCTTCAAGCGCCCAGCGGATGAGATGACTGCCAAAGGCGAGCGCGCCGAAGAACTCGGGCCAGCCGCCGAGTCGCGCGGCCAGATCGCGTGCATACACACCGATGCCGACGAATCCGATAATGTGCAGCAGGACCAGCATTCCGGCCGGATAGGCCTTGGCTGGCGCCTCGCTATCAGCGTCCCAGTGCAGCGCGCGCGCGCCGTACGGGCGTCGCATGACGAGCAAGGAGGCTGCCCACGCCACCCAGACGGCGGCAAAGACCGCGAGGGACAGCGTCGAGACCGGGTCCCATCGGATCAGGCGGCCAAGATACAGCAGCAACCACACGGTCCAGCTGGTCAATCCCCACGCGCTCGGGATTAGCCAGATGGGGGCCGGACGCCGTTTGGCAGCCCCGGGTTCACTCATGTGCGCGCCCGCGCGAGGCCACGAACGCCACGCCAGACGTAGGCGCCGAGCGCGACGGCGACGGAGGATGCGTACAGCGCGGGAGACTGCCACCAGACGCCCATTAGCGCGAGCGAACCGCCCGCGAGGAGTCCGGTTGCCAGTGCGCTATTGACCTGATCGTGGCATTCATCTCGGAGGAAGGCATACGTGACGGTGTTGGCGGGCAGGGCCATCATCGCCGCGGCGAGGAAGGGCAGAGTAAGGATGGCGTCGGGACGTGTGGGCGCAACGATGGCGAAAGTTGCAGATGCGGCGACGAGCGTGCTACCGATCACCGCCGCCCAGCGGCCGAGGTCCAGATCCGCGGGCGATTGACGGCCGCGGATCGCATCATAGAGCGTCGGGAGGTACATCGGCGCCAGTGTGACTAGGACCGCTGAGACCAGCTCCGGAAACCGCGCGAGATATACGTATTCGCGTGCCGCGCCGGGACTCGCTTGACCAAAGAGATGCGCTGCCACCACCGGCAGGAGTAGCTGATCCCCGCGAAACACCAGATAGTTCAGCGATTGCTGGATCCCTAAGGCAAGAGGGGCGACGACCGGCGTCGCCACCCGGCTCTGCGTAGAAAGCGGCCGACTGACGATGTATCCCCACCGAGCGACGCTGCTCGCGGCAAAGCACCAAGCGGCCCCAGCGACACCCAGTTCGCCATATAACGGAACGGTGGCGAGCAGTAAGAAAAAGAGCGGGTAGTTGAGTATGTTTCCAAAGCTGAACTCTCGTAGGCGATAGCGCGCGGCAAGGTCAGCCATGAGAACCACGGCATGCGTGTCTGCGAGCGTCGCCACGAGTCCTGCGATCGCCGTGGCGGGTCCAAAGACGGGCCACATGGCAAGCGCCGCAAGCAGTGCGATCGGAACTGCGCGTTGAAGCATGTGCTGGGCTAGTATTGGACGCTGGGTCGGGTCTCCGGTCACCATGGCATACACCAGCTGATCGGCGCCGAACTTAGCGGCTGTCAGCATCATTACTTCCCACTGGATGAACAATACCAACGTGGAAGCACGATCAGGCGAGAGTCCCGGGAGCCATCCTCGGGCAAGCAGAACCAAGCCGAACGCGCCGAGCAGACCGGACCCCAGCAGCGCAATCGCTGAGCGCGCCACCGGAGCAAATGGTCGCGGGGGAGAGGAACCGATCACGAGCTTTCAGTCATGAGAGTGCTGTCCTTGGCTCGCTACGGGCCGCGGGCCGCTAGCTCCCGCTACCGCATGTACGACATGGTGCCACGCCTTGCCGCTCTCGGTATCGACTTGGTCGTTCACCCGCTGCTTCCGGACGTCTACGTCCGGAGCTTGCGGGTAGACCGCCCGACCACCGCGCTTGCTCTCGCAGCCTCGTACCTGCGTCGCACGTGTGATATGGTGACCAGCGGCGGGTTCGACGCGCTGTTCATCCAGTACGAGGCGCTCCCCTTTGTTCCCGCCGCGATCGAACGATTCCTGCTGCCTGCACGCACCCCATGGGTGCTCGATTACGACGATGCTTGGCACCATCACTACGACGCGCATGGGAACGCGCACGTGCGTCGATGGATGACCGATAAGGTTCCGCGTTTGATCGAGGCGGCGGCGGCGGTGGTAGTGGGCAGCACGTATCTGGAGGAATATGCTCGTCAGCGGAACGCGCGCGTTGTGCGCATCCCGACCAGCATCGACGTCGAAAGATATCCCGCCGCGCCCGTGGATCGCGACATGAGTCGGGCACCCGTCATCGGGTGGATTGGCAGCCCGTCCACGTCACCGTATCTGCGAGCGATAGCGGCGCCGCTGGAGACAGTCGCGTGTGAGACCGGGGCCACCGTCCGGCTGGTGGGCGCAGCCGATCACGCACTCTCGTTTCCCGGGGTGGAGTCGCATGCATGGAGCGAAGCAACCGAGGTGGGTCTCATCGCAACTATGGACGTGGGGATCATGCCACTGCCGGACGAACCATTCGCGCGCGGCAAGTGTGCCTTCAAGCTCATACAGTATATGGGGGCGTGGAAGCCGGTGGTCGCGTCGCCCGTGGGGGAAAATCGGCGCGTGGTCACGGCCGGCGAGAATGGGTTCCTGCCGACAACGGATTCAGAATGGGTCGCCAACCTGAAGACGCTTTTGGGGGATGCCACGCTGTCTCGGCGATTCGGTAAGGCCGGACGCCAGCGTGTCGAACACGGCTACGACCAGGGGGGAGCGGCCGAAAGGTTGGCGGATCTCTTCCGCAGCGTAGCGCGATGAGTCATCGGTATGGGAGCACACGCTGATGTGCGGGATCGCGGGATTTCAGGAGCTGAGGGCCGGCGTGGGGAGCCTGCCGATCGAGGAGATCGGCCGGCGCATGTGCGATGCGATCGCGTCGCGCGGACCTGACGGGAGCGGTCTGTGGAGCGATCCCACAGCAGGATTGTGCTTCGGCCACCGACGGCTCGCGATCGTTGACCTAACGCCCACAGGTGCGCAGCCGATGCACTCGCGCAGCGGGCGGTTCGTGATCACGTACAACGGCGAGATCTACAACGCGCCGGCCTTGCGGGACGAGCTCACTGCGCGAGGGGTACGCTTCATTGGAACCTCCGATACCGAGGTCATGCTCGCGGGTTTCGAGTTTTGGGGTGTGGCCGCAGCCCTGAGTCGCTTCGCAGGAATGTTTGCGCTGGCGCTGTGGGATCGCCATGAACGGCGGCTCGTCCTTGCCCGCGACAGGATGGGCGAGAAGCCACTTTACTACGGCTGGGTCGGCCAGCGGTTCGCCTTTGCCTCGGACCTCGCCGCGCTTCGGCAACTTCCTGGCTGGTCCGGGGCGATCGCCACAGCCGCGGTCGACCAACTCCTCCGCGCGAACTACATCCCCGCGCCCCTCAGCATTTATGCCGGTATACGAAAGCTCCCGCCGGCGAGCTTTCTCACAATGGACGAGCGGTCCCTCGCAGGACGCGGGCTAGGGTCCCCCGAGGCCTACTGGTCGCTGGCCGAGGTTGCGCTGCGGGGCGAGGCGGATCCCTTCGGCGGGTCCGATGTCGAGGCCGTGGATTCCTTGCATCGCCTCCTTCGTGAGGTGATCGCCGAGCAACGCGTGGCCGACGTGCCTGTTGGGGCGCTGCTCTCGGGAGGCATCGATTCGAGCACTGTCGTGGCCTTGATGCAGGAGGTCGCAGCGCCGGTGCGCACGTTCACGATGGCGTCCGACGACCCTGCCTACGACGAGTCAGCCGCCGCCGCCGCAGTGTCCCGCCATCTGGGCACCGCGCACACGGAATTGCCGGTCACGGATCGTGAAGCACTCGCCCTCATCCCGTCGTTGCCGGACATCTACACGGAACCGTTCGCGGATTCGTCTCAGATTCCAACGACGCTCGTGTGCCGGCGCGCCCGCCAGTCGGTCACGGTGTGCCTTACGGGCGATGGTGGAGATGAGGTCTTCTGCGGGTACAACCGGCACGTCCGTCTCGACCAGCTCTGGTCGCTGGCGTCTCGCGTGCCAGAGCCGGTGCGTCGGGCGTTGGGGCGGGGGATAGCCGCGGTGCCTCCGGCCGCCTACGCCTCACTCCTCCGAATGGCGGGGCCCGGCGTGTTGGGTGACCGCCTCCAGAAGCTTGGACTCGCGATGGCTAGCGATAGCATGGAGAGCGCCTATCGCCTGCTGGCGACGCAATGGCCTGCGCCGACTCCTGCACTGGGCGTCCGCAGAGACGCCACATGGATCATGGACGACCCAGCCCGCTGGCCACAGCTGCGTTCCGCACTTGGTCGCCTGTTGTGGGCGGAGAACATGACGTCGCTGCCCGATGATATGCTGGTGAAGGTGGATAGGGCGGCCATGTCGTGCGGGCTCGAGACGCGTGCGCCATTGCTCGATCATCGTGTCGTGGAGTTCGCTTGGCGCCTGCCGTGGCACATGCGCGTCCGGGACGACCGCGGCAAGTGGATTCTGCGCGCCCTTCTCGGCCGGTATCTGCCAGCCTCGATGATTGATCGCCGCAAACAGGGCTTCTCGATTCCGATGGATCGGTGGCTGTCAGGGCCACTTCGTGAGTGGGCGGAAGCATTGCTCACTCCGGAAGCTCTCTCGGACGGGGGTCTTCTCGATGTCGCCCCGATTCGTGCGGCGTGGCGAGAACACCTCGAGGGTCGGCGGCGCTGGCAGGGACGGCTCTGGGGGGTGTTGATGCTGCAGGCGTGGCGGGCGTCCGTATCCTCCGCACCACGGTCGTGAAAGCCGTGAAGCGTCGGCTGGTGTACGTGGTGAACGATCGGGCGAGTTTCGTGGCACGGCGCATGGCGATTGCGTGCGCGGCGCACGCCGCTGGATTCGACGTGCACGCTATCTTGCCTGGTCCGGAGATCGGCGCCGCAGCACACAGTGTGCGCTTTACCGACCTCGGTGCCGGCGAAACAGAGGCGTCGTTAGCTTCAGGGCCTGTGACCGTGCACAACATTCCGCTGTCGCGGCGCGGCACGGCTCTCGCTGGGGAGTGGCGCACCCTACGCGCCATCGGGGACGTACTGAACCGTCTGCATCCGGATGTGGTTCACCAATTCACTCTCAAACCGATCCTATACGGCACCCTGAGCCGGTTGTGGCGTCGCCCCCCGGCCCTCATCAACTCGTTCGTCGGTCTTGGCTACTTGTTGGAAGGCGCTGGCGTGATCGCCGCCGCGCGGCGCCGCGTCGTACTCGGAGGCTACGGCGCGATGGCGCGTCGAACCGGCGCGTGGTCCGTTTTTCAGAATCCGGACAACTTACGGGCCGTCATGACCCAGGGAGCGCTCGATCCGTCACGTGTGGTGCTGATTCGCGGTTCCGGCGTGGATCTCGCGTCATTTCCCTTTCGGGCGGAACCGGTTACCGACCGGCCGTTGGTGGTGCTCCCAGCGCGGATGCTAGCTGACAAAGGGATCAACGAATTCGTGGCGGCGGCGCGCGCCCTCCGCGCGCAGGGCGTCTCCGCGCGCTTTGCGCTGGTCGGGGGGGCGGATCCCGGCAATCCCGCCGCGATCCCCGAGGATACACTGCGGACGTGGCACGCTGAGGGCGCGGTGGAGTGGTGGGGGCATCGTGGCGACATGCCGGAGGTGTTCTTCCAAGCCGCCGTAGTTTGTCTTCCGTCCTATGCAGAGGGGGTACCGCGGAGCTTGCTTGAGGCCGCAGCCACTGGGCGCGCGATCGTGACCTCCGATGTGCCGGGCTGTCGCGAAGTCGTAAGAAGTGGAGTTAATGGTCTTCTCGTTCCTCCGCGGGACTTTGCCGCGCTTTCAAGAGCCTTAACTGTTATACTAGGGGATAGTGCGGCTCGAGCGTCAATGGGGGTTGCGGGTCGCGCGAAGGTCCAAGACGAGTTCAGCCTTACCGAGGTGATCTCTGGGACCCTTGCTCTTTACGATCGCTCCCTCGCGAACGGGCGAGTTTCGCGGGCGTCCTCATCCAATTCCCTGTAAAATGTCTACGGATCCCGAGTCGCTGCCGTTCAAGATCGAGGAACTCGAGGAGCGCAAGCGCGCCGAGATTGAGCACTCGCGCGTCCGGCGAGGCATCCTGCAAAACTCGGAGCGCTCTAGCGATACGAATCCAAAGGAAGAAGCGGGTGGACTCGACAGCCTTATCCGGGATAAGGAAGCGTTCGACTACCACTTCTCGAACATTAAGTTTTATTCGGTGGCGCGTAGGAGCGAGAAGTACCAGCACGATTGGATGCGTCAGCGCTGTAAGCCGGGGATGAAGGTGATCGACTTCGCTTGCGGAAACGGGGAGAACGGCCTATACGCGGCGCACCTCGGGGCGGAAGTGACGGGCATTGACATCTCTCCGGAGGGCATCGCGAACGCGAACCTCAATGCCAAGCAGGCTGGAGTGGACGATCACTGCAAGTTTCAGGTGATGGACGGCGAGAATCTGCTTTTCAGCGACAACACATTTGATGTGGGCGTCGAGTACGGAGCGTTGCATCACGTGGATCTCGACCAAGCTATCGGCGAACTGGCTCGCGTTATCAAGCCTGGCGGTGCGATGATTTGTGTCGAAGCCCTGCGGCACAACCCGTTCATTCACGCCTACCGGAAGCGCACGCCACACCTACGCACCGCGTGGGAGGTGAACCACATCCTTGGCGTCGAGAGCCTCGACACCATCCGGAAGCATTTCTGCAAGGTGGAGGTGCGTTTCTTCCATCTCGCCGTCCTCGCGGCAGTGCCGCTACGACGCACGCCACTCTTTGGACCGGTGCGCCGCTTCCTCGAGAAAGTGGATGATTTGCTGCTATCGTCGCCCGCAATCGGAAAGTACGGATGGATCATGGTGTTCGTCATGAGCGATCCGAAGAAGGGCACCGGACGGGCCGAGTGACCTCGGCGACTCAGTTCACCCGCTAAATTCTTCGGACCCTCCACGTGGAATACTGCGCGCTCGCTGGCGTCGTGCCGGGCGTCTCTCGAATCGGCTTCGGATGTGCACCAATCGGCGGCCATGACTACGGGCCGGTGGATGACGCAACTAGCACGCGTGCCATTCACGCAGCCCTGCATGCTGGAATCACCTTCTTCGATACCGCTGACGTTTACGGACTCGGCCGCTCGGAACGGGTACTCGGTGCAGCACTGCAGGGGCAAAGGCAGCATGCGATTCTCGCAACGAAAGGCGGCGTGGCGTTCGAGTCGGATGGGCGGACCCGGCGCACGCTCGCGCCCGACCACTTGGCACGTGCAATTGAGGCCAGCCTCGAACGTCTCGGAACGGACTACTTAGACCTGTACCAGTTGCACTGGCCCGATGGCGTGACGCCGATTCAGGACGCAATCGAGGTGGTGGCGAAAGCGGTCGACGCCGGCAAGGTACGCGCGATCGGCCTGTGCAACTTTCCGATCGAGGACCTCGTTGCGGCGCGCAAAGCGGCGCCAGTGGTATCACTCCAGGTGCCGCGGAGTCTGCTCGAGCCCGACTGGGCCGAGACACTGGCAGTGGCGTCAGCGCGCTGGGACGTGGGAGGCATCTGCTACAATGCGTTGGCGCAGGGCCTCTTCACTGGTAAGTATTCGGCGACCTCGCGGTTTTGGGGTACGGACCTTCGCGCCCGCAGCGCCCTGTTCACCGACGAACGGCTGGCGAGTGGTCTAGTGATTCTCGAGCGATTGAAGATGGTGGCGGAGCGGCATGGGGTAAGCCCGGCACACGTGGCGCTGCGCTGGTTGCTCGGTCAGGCAGGTGTCGCCGTGGCGCTGTGCGGGACCAAGACGGACGCGCAGGCGCGAGACAACGCAGCCGCGGTGGCACTAAACCTTGAACCGGATGACTGGAAATGCCTCTCGGAGGTGGCTTGCACAGTATAGAAATGGCGACAGAAAACGGGGCGCCCGAACTCGGCGCGCTCGCCGATCCGGCAAAGTTTCACGGAGCGGTCGATGTGACGGGCGAGGACTTGCAGGTGCTCGTGGACGATCTCGAGCGGATGCGACTGATTCGCCGAGTCGAAGAAGTGATTGGCGAGGGCGTGCAGCGCGCGGAGATCAAGTGTCCCTGTCACTTAGCTATCGGACAGGAAGCCTGCGCGGTTGGCGTGGCCGCCGCGATGAGACCGGGTGACCGAGCGTTCGGGGCGCATCGTTCGCACGGTCATTATCTGGCGTTGGGCGGCGACGTATACGGACTTTTTGCCGAGGTACTTGGTCGCGATACCGGTGTCTCGCGTGGTATGGGTGGCTCAATGCATCTTGTTGATCGGGCGCGAGGCCTGTACGGCACCGTACCCATCGTGGGTGCGACGATCCCCATCGCGGTGGGGGCTGGGCTCGCGGCCCGCATGGATGGCGGCGGCCATATCGCGGTGTCGTTCTTTGGCGACGGTGCCACCGAGGAAGGCGGTTTCCATGAGTCGCTCAACCTCGCGATGACTGTCGAATCGCCGACGCTGTTTGTGTGCGAGAACAATCTCTTTTCGAGCCACCTTCACATCGAGCTGCGCCAGCCGGCCATGAGCACAAGTCGCTTTGCCATCGCCCATCGCATGACGGCGCGCTTGGTGGACGGCAATGACCTCGTGGCGGTTCGGGAAGCTGCTCGGGAGTTGGTGGACGAGATGCGGCGCACCAATCGGCCGGCGTATCTCGAGCTCGTCACCTATCGGTGGCGGGGGCACGTTGGCTGGCGCGACGATGATGACGTGGGAGTCGCGCGAAAGAACGATCTTCCGCTGTGGCGCCGTCGCGATCCTGTGCGGCGATTGGAAGCAGGCCTTGTCGCGGCCGGAGCGCTCACTACCCGTGATGTTGTGGCCATGCAGGCGCGAGTGGAGCAGCAGGTTGAGGCAGCGTGGAGTCGCGCTCAGCAGGCACCATTTCCCGATCCAGCGGCGTTGTTGGATCGGGTGTACGTCCAAAGATCCTCAGGAGGCGCGCCATGACCGACTACGGCAGCGCCATTCGGGAGGCTTTCTCGTACCTGCTTTCGACTCACGCGAATGTCTTCTGCATTGGTCAGGGCCTCTGGAGCCCATGGTATGTGGGCAACACCATGACCAATCTTGAAAAGGATTTCGGTAAGGCGCGCGTCCTCGATACGCCCGTCTCCGAATTGGCTACGACCGGTGCTGCCCTTGGGGCGGCACTGGCTGGATACCGCCCCATCGTCGTGCATCCGCGCCTCGACTTCATGCTATTAGCGACTGACCAAATTGTCACCCAGGCCGCTTACTGGTCCTCCATGTTCGGTGGTCGATCGGGGGTCCCGGTGACGGTGCGCGGCATTGTGAACCGCGGCGGCGAACAAGGCGCCCAACACTCGCAGGCCCTCCACGCGTGGTTTGCCCACATACCGGGGTTGCGCGTCGTAATGCCCGCCACACCTCAGGATGCGCGAGACTTGCTCGTGGCGTCCGTGCTGTGTGACGATCCAGTGCTGTACATCGACGATCGCTGGTTGTACGACCTGAATGCGCGCCTACCGCCGATAGTCGAACGGGACCTCCGCCTCGAAGGCGCGTCCATTCGCCGTTCGGGCTCGGCTGTCACGATCGTGGGCGCAAGCTTCAGCGCGGAGCTGGCGCGCCGTGCGGGTGAACTGCTCGCCGCCGACGGCATTGACGCCGAGGTCATTGACCTTCGCATTGTGAATCCTATTGACTACGGCACCGTGCTGGCATCGATTCGTCGCACCCGCCATCTTGTTGTGGTAGACGGTGGGTATGGGCCGTGCGGGCTTGCGGCGGAGATTATAGC
>Ga0163144_10015916_pt1 | contig 15450 bp, 31 predicted proteins | sample OliLak19BULKMAT1_FD_123175 | JGI IMG/M metagenome (GOLD analysis project Ga0163144, IMG submission 123175) | Freshwater microbial mat bacterial communities from Lake Vanda, McMurdo Dry Valleys, Antarctica - Oligotrophic Lake LV.19.BULKMAT1 | ecosystem: Environmental > Aquatic > Freshwater >...
ACCGACCCGCAGGCGTTGTTAGGGTGGCGCCCATCTACCGACCCGCAGGCGTTGTTAGGGTGGCGCCCATCTACCGACCCGCAGGCGTTGTTAGGGTGGCGCCCATCTACCGACCCGCAGGCGTTGTTAGGGTGGCGCCGGAAACACGAGAGCCCCCCCAGGGAAAGGGAGGGCTCTCGTGCCGACTGAAAGGAGGAAGCGCCCCGAGGGGCAACTTCACCCGCTTAGCCTTTAGACCAGGCAACTTCACCCGCTTGGCCTTTAGACCAGGCATCCCGACCTCTCGGGACAGGGCTCAACATAGCAGGGAGTCATGACGCTGTGGCTTTCGTCGCCACTAGGGTCTACAATGAGAAAGGCCAGGGCGTGAACCCCGGCCTTTCATAAGTCAACGGTGATTGCCGCACCGGACATCTGTCATTGAGTATACATGACGGTGCGGCACTCCAGCAACCCCCAGGAGTGTGCGGTATGTCCGATGAAGTGTTCACAGATACGGGGCCGTTCGCCATTGTGCCGTTATGGCTGGTGAAGGCAGTAAGCCCAAACGCCCTGTCCGTCTACGCCCTCTTGGCAGCGAAGTGGGCCAACCGGGAAACGAACGACTGTTACCCGAGTCGCAAGGTGATCGCCAAAGAATGGGGGAAGTCCACCGACACAGTGGACCGAGCCATCAAGGAGCTTGAGGGCGCCGGAGCCATCGAAGTCACCCGGCGAAAGACCGAGGATGGGGACTACACCTCCAACTCCTACCGCATTTTCACGGTCCAAAGGGTGGCAGCAGAACGGCGGGTACCCCCTCCCCGTGATTCTGCGGCGACGGGTCCCCGTGATTCTGCGGCGACGGGTCCCCGCCAGGATGCGGAACTAACTAGAATCAGTTTGAACCAGAATCAGTTAGAACCATTTGTCGCTTCTTCTTCGTCGCCTCTTTCTTCTATTACTACTGATGGCTCCACAATAATACAACCCCCGTCCGCCGCCCCGCTGTCACACCCATCGCATACTACCACCGATATGTCAGAGGCAGCCGCGATTACCCCAGGGCCAGATGGTGATTCGACTGTCCGCCCCGGTTCGACTGGACGGCCCGCCCTGGGCGAGCAGGTGCGCCAGGTCTACGAGGCCTGGGTTGAGATCATGGGCAAGAACGCTGGCGCCAAGCTGAACGACAAGCGCCGTTCTAAGATCGAGGCCCGACTGCGGGAGCAATACAGCGTGGAGGAACTGATCGCCGCCATTCACGGGGCTCGGGCCAATCCCTGGATGATGGGCGACAACGATCGAGGAACTCCCTACAACGACATTGTTACCATCCTGCGCGACGGGGCCACGGTGGAGAAGCACCGGGACTACGTGCCCCAGGATGGTCACAAGAAGGTGGCCCCAATGGATCAACTCCGCGAACTCGAAAGGAAGCTGCAAGAGGCGTCATGAACGAACTCGAAGCACTCAACATCATCAAGCGGGTCAAGGTCACTTGGTCCAACTACCAGATCGAGGACGCCGAGATGCTGCTGTCGGTCTACATGGATTGGCTGGGGGGATTCCCCGCCGAGGATGTGCAGGCCGCCATCAAGACCTTCAAGGGGAGCCGGTTCGCTCCCGGCCCCGCCGAGATCCTGGGAGTGCTGCAACCAGACCCCGAGTTTCTGGGCGAGCCGTGGATGGCCCGGCCCTACGGAGGGGCGAGCTTCTTTAGCCCGGAAACTACAGACACCCCAGAGGTGGCCTGAGCCCTCTCCGGGGTGCTGCCTCCTGGGGCTCACCTCCTTCTTGGTTTGTGTGGTTGTTGTTCACGAGGATTACAATAGCATAGGGGCATGACGTTCTACTATGGGCCATTCGGATCAACGGGTCGGTCCCCTGAGTGTCGCCCCTCCCAGCTAAGCTGGGACCAGAGTTACGGGTAGCCCTCTTTAGACCTCCTTTCGGGGTGAAGGTGGGCCTGCGCCGCCAAGGTTCGTCATTATCCTTGGAATCCGGTGTCAAAGTCAGGGAGCTATAGAGGGAGAGTTGGTCATCTCATTTCGTCGTAGAGCCCCTTCGTGGTGCTCCGGCCCCTTTAGTCCCCAGCCAAGGTCCACCCCCGTGGCTCCACGTAAGCAGTCCTGCGGTGCGATACTTGTTTCATGGAGTTGACGAAAACCCCAGAGGGTAATGTTTCACGACTCGCCCTCGTCCGCGCCATACGAGATCAGACCCACCAAGCCGTGGGGCGCCAAGTTGGCGTGACCCATAATGTCGTCTACGAGTGGGAACGCTACGACATGGTCCCCTCGACCGCCATGGCGAAGCGGCTGGCGATGGCGCTGGGGTGGAAGTGGCAAGACCTACTACTCCCCTCGCTGCCCTACGAGGACGCATGGACGATGCTATTGGACGCCCGCAAACGCCAAGCCTCCCTCCGAACCGGGACTTAAGCCTTTCGGCCTATTGGCAGTGTCGCTCCCATGATGTATTCTTTGTTTATGGCCAACACCGGCCGCACAACGAAAGGAGACACGTATGGGGACTCGTTCCACCACCACCGTCTATGACGGAGAGGAACCACTCGTGACCATCTACCGTCAATACGACGGCCAGCCCAACGGCCACGGCGCCGCCCTCCAAGAGTTCCTGGTCGGCAAAGAGATCGTGAACGGCATCAGAGGCGGCGACAACTCCATGCAGTTCAATGGCGCTGGTGACCTAGCCATGCGGCTCATCACGGCGCTCAAAGGCGGCGATGCCGACAGGATCGGGGGCTTCTACATCTACCCGTACGAGCACGCCGGGAACGAGGACTATCACTACGACATCATCGTGGGCCCGTATGGTTCCGAACCATACGTCAAGGTCAACTACTACGGCGCCCCTTTGGCTGAAGGTTCGGTCAGCGAGTTCGTGGCCAACGCCACGGCAGCCGAGCGGGCCATAGACGAAGGCTAGTCAGCGGCCCACCAGATTTGGCGGCGGCGGGACCCCTCAAGTCCGCCGTCGCCTTTCAAGTCTTGCGCCATGTTCTTGAGGCTGTTCGCCATCAACATCAAGCGCGCACGGTCTAGTTCATCGGGCTCAGACTTCTCCAGCACGGCGAACAGTTCATCGGCATATTCATCCAGCAATCGTGCTGCCACGTTCATCAGGTTTCTACTAGGGGGTTGAGGGCAAACAAAACTAGCAGCAGAGATTGAATCCCGCCAGGGAATCTCCACCACTCCGACGCTACCTCCCTTAGGTTGCCAAAGGGTTTCGTCATCATAAATATCGGCTCAACACCATTGTCCCTAAAGTGTCGAAGGTGGACTACCCTTTAAGGCATGGACAACGGATACCAAATCCTGGGCCTCGTTGAGATCGCTGGTCTCTTAGAGGTTGATATGCGGACCCCTCACGCTTGGTTCTACCGCGGGCTCATGCCCGACGTTGAACACCCGAGCGTGAACGGTGGCCGAGCCTGGTCGCGCCCAACCATCATGGAGTGGGCAGCAAGGACCGGACGACTCCCCGAGTATCTTGCCGCCGAGGGCGCCCACTACTACACCGGCCCCCCACCCAAGCGGCGTGGCGGCAGGGACGCCAAGGCGGCTGGCAATGCTTGACCCGTTCTCTTTCATCATCCTCTGTCTCGCCTCCTACAGGGTCACCCGCTTCCTGGTGAAGGATTCCCTGCTCGGGATGGGCGAGGACTCTGGGTCATGGCTCAGCGCCAAGGTGGACAAGTTCGCCTACGACTCCCAAGGACTGGACCGCTCGACCATTCGTGGGCGCATTGGCGATCTATTGACGTGCTCCTGGTGTACCGGATATTGGGTATCGACGGGGTTGCTCGCCGCCTGGACGTGGAGTTGGCCCTGGTCGCCCGGTCAGCAGTTCCAGCTTTGGGTCCTCACGTCCTTTGCTATCGCCGGGGTCCAGGGCTTCGTCGCCTCTCGGATGAACGCCTAGGTCCCCACTTCTCTCATGTCCGCTCCAATAGGACCTGGACCGCAGCGGCCAGGAGTTCCTTGCCGCGCACTAAAGCGATGACTGCCGTGATGGTGCCGTCCGAGGGGGCCGTCTTGGCTCCGGCGAGTCCGGCGATGCGCTCCCATGAAGCGTCATCGAGCAGCATCAGGTTCTGGGCCGTGGCCGTTGGCATGTGCCGGGAGAGGTGAGCGTCGATCCGTTCCGCCAGGGCGATCCGGTTCTGCATGTGTGGTGTTGCGATTGTCATTGCGGGGGCTCCTTTCGTTGGTGTACTCGTATCATACACTACAGGCATGACTAAGCCATAGGCCGAAAGGATTATCTGTCGAGAAGGGTCCCCAATGTTACGTCAGTACGACACCCTACTATGAGTCAAATGTGTCATTTATGTTGCGACCGTCACCCCTAGCAACTAAGGTGAAAGTCGAACGGCGACCCCTGTTTGATCCCTAGGGTCGCCGTTCTCGTTTACGCAATCGAACCCACAAGGAGAAAGCGATGCGAGCAGCACAACGAATCCTCACAGGCATATTCATGGTAGTCCTTCTGACTACGGTGTTTGTCGCCACGGCGTGCGGGAAGGACCAGGCCATCATCGCCGGACCAGCGGGGGCCGATCCTACGATCGTCTCCACTACTGGGGGGACAACCACCACGGTTGCACCCACAACGACCACCACGGTCGATCCAGCGGCCATTCAGGGCTTTCTGAACGCGTGGAACCAGGCCGAACTGGACGCCGCCACCACAACCACAACCGCACCACAACCATCAGTGACCCAACCCAAGCCAGCGCCCAAGCCTGCGGCTCCGAAGCCCACGACGGCGCCAGCCCCCCAAGGAGGGGGGTCGGCTCCCAACGCTTTCTTGGCGTGCGTGCGTCAACGTGAGTCGGGCAACAACTACCAAGCGGTCAACCCGTCGTCGGGGGCCGGTGGCGCTTACCAGTTCATGGTAAGTACCTGGCGCGCAATGGGGGGCTATGGGCTTCCCCAGAACGCCGATCCCGCTACGCAGGACGCCATGGCGCTCAAGCTCTACAACCAGGCCGGTCGTTCCCCGTGGGCCGGGGGACAGTACGCCTGCTAGAGGTCGCTGGTCTGCATCGTGAGCCATGCCACCAGGGACGCCCGTTCTTCGAGTGTCTCTGAGTGGCGGCTCGCCACCACCTGGATATCACCAGGGGCGATGAAGGCCCCCGAAGTGGCGTAACGCTCACCCAGGTCTTTGAGGGCGGCATCGAAGCGAGGGGAGCGATCACTCATCCTCGTCATCTTCCTGCTCACAGCCGGGGCATACCCGGCCGTTGTGGAAGCCGTACATCTCGTCGCCGCATTCCTCGCAGGTCTCGATGTCATCGGCTTCCTCGGCGTCATCACCGATGAACTCGATCACGAGGCGCTTGACGCGTCGGTTCCAACCGTTTTTCTCGGCGTATTCCACGTAGACCGGGTATTGACCGACACCGAAGCCCGTTGAGCATACAGCGCCAATGCCGTTGCCCAAGATCCCAGCCTGCACTTTGGTCAGCGTGGTCTCGCAGGCTCCGCGGTAACTGAAGTCCGTGTTGGCCGGGCACTCCTGGTCCGAAGCGTCGTGGGCGAACTCGCTCTCCTGATTCCAATGGCTCTCGATGTAGCAGGGATCACAGAGCATCATCCGCCCCGAGTTCACGCCGACGTGTCCGATTAGTTCCATCTGCACTCCTTTCGTCGTAGGTGATGTTGGGCCGGGGGTTTGCTTTTACATCTGCCTTATCCCGGATTTGCGGTGGGCGATACTCCACCTTTCAACGCTCAACACGGTTATCGTCCCACACCTGATAGTATGGGGACAATAGGACATTCGGACTATTCGTCCATACCGTCCGTGATGATCTTGAAGGTGCGCTCAGGCTTGGTGATGGTGATGCCGGGGACCTTGACGCCATCCTTGGTGATGACCACGCCGTCCGAAATGGTGGCGTCCTTGAGGGCCGACTTGGCCTTGGTCTTGTTGATGGTGTCGGGATGGGGCGTGACTGCGGAGGGGATGTTCTCCATGGCCCAAGCCTCGAAGGTCTGATCGTCGTAGACCCACTTGTTCTGACCAGCGTTGCTCTTGAGCACACCAGCCGGGGTCTGGATTGTGACGCGGGTGTCGTCGTTGGCGAGCACCGTGCGGTGGTACATCTCCAGCGCATCGGTCATCCATTCCTCCTGGGTGTCCAGGCTGGAACAGACCTCGGCCAGCTTGGCGTTGAGGCGCTTCGTGGCGGCAGTGTGGGCAGCCTGGTACTCGGCCTTGCGATCGCGGATGTCCTTGACCTGGGCGACCCATTGAGTGGCCTGGTCGAGATCCAGCGGGACTTCCCCCTGCTTGGCGTCGTCGCCAGCCAGGGCTTCATCGAATACGTTGATCATGTGTTGCTCCTTTCGTTGGTGTACGAAAGGATCATAGCACACACCTATGACGCTATGTCAAGCAGGATCTCGAACGGCAGCCACAGACCACCCGGCGCCAAGGTCCCGAAGGCGCTTCTGGGCCGACGCCAGGGTGCCGTAGTTCTCGGTCTCCCCCGGCCCGGTCACGATGTAGCGCAACCGGCGAAAGGGGCGAGGGGCATCGACCGTGGGCATCTGGGGATCGGTGGGCTTACGAGTGACGACCCGATGCACCGGCTCCGTCTTGGCCCGCTGGGGCCCCCCGGCAGCCGCCTTGTTCTTACCGCAGTTGCAACCCATCAGACATTCATCCCTTGCTCGGCCTCGGCATGTTCGTCCGTGAGGAACGCCGTCACCAGCATAAGCCCATCCAGTCGGAAGGTCACGCATGATTGATGCTCGTAAGTCGAGCCATCGGGGCGAGTAAGGATTCGGGGCTCACCCTGTGATTCGGTTGTGGTCACAAAGATCCCACGCCGGTCGTGGTCCCATTGGAGTTTGGCCACGGTCCATATGTTCTTGCGGAACATGAACTGATCGCCGGGCCAGAGGGACGCTATAACCCTCTGGCCCTGACGGTCAGCTTCGTACAGGTCTTGGAGAAGATTCTCCGGCTCGATCATGTGACTTCCTCGTTTTGATAACCTCCCCGATCTGACGGAGAGCCTTTTCGACTTCCTTCACCTTGCGGTCGGAAGGATGGCCGTTGATGATGTCCTCGTCAATTAGGAGCCACTCGTCGCCCCAGACAAGTAGGGGGTGGAGCCCCAGCCTGGTGGCAGCTTCGTCGGCCGTGACCCATGGGACTCGGTTTCCCTGCGACCGCCATCGGGCGACGGCCCTGCTGGAAACGCCGATCATGTCCGCGAAGTATTGGTCCGAGAAACCTCGGCCCTCCATCGGAGTCAGCGGGAGATCCGCCTTCATCCTTGCAATCGCGTACAGGGGTTCGAGCGGTAGTGAAATCGTGGGACTGCTCATATTGCTGTACCTCCTTTCGTTGTCGTGATCGCACCGTACTCTCTGTCGCACCTGTTACACAATAGTCCTAATGGATCATTGCCTATGCCAGTGACAGGGCATACTATCTAACTACCAACCGACAACGAAAGGAGATCCACTATGGGAAGCCTCAGCTACCACACGGAAACCGGCAGTACCGTCAAGCAGAACATCACAGACTATCTCGTGAAGGACTGCGGTATCACGATCCTCGATCTGGCAGTGAGGGGATCGACGGGCTACGCGGCCTGCACGAACCCCGACCATCCCGAGTACGGGACGTTCGCCCTCGTCTGCCTCACGAGCAACCGGCGCAGCGAGTACCACAACTTCAACATCAAGATCGTGGGGGAGGAAATGGGTCCGTGTGAATCGGCCTGCCCCGCCCGCATCCTCGATCTGTTGACCGACACCGACGTGGAATACGCGCTGGCGTGGCGCAAGGAGTGCCGGGCCAACCTCGTGAAGATAGCGGAAGCCAAGAAGGTGAAGCCTGGCACCTGCATCCGCCTCGCCCAACCTCTGCAATTCACCGATGGGGTCGAGCGCGACACCTTCACGTTCATGAAGAACTCGACCTTCCTCGCCGGGCACTCCCTGGTGCGGATCACCCGCTGGCGTGAGCGGGCATTCGAGGTGGTCAGCTAGCCCTGGCCGCCGCTGAACAGACCAGCTACTAGGCCCGCATGGACCTGGCTAGCCATCTGTTCGGCGGTGTCCTCGGCAAACCCCGCCTCCATGGCCCGCATCTTGTGGCCAGCGGCCAGTTCAATGAAGGTGGTCATGGCTTCGGCCAGCAGCGCCATGCGCTCGGCGTGTTCGATCTTCTGGGCCTCTACGTCGTCATCCATGGCACTCAGTATGCCATACCGCCCCAGAAGCCCGCTACGGGCAACTGAGGCTGTCTGACGGGATTCTGGAGATCAGTCCTCTACCTCCACTGCCTGCATGTAGGTATCGCCCGATTCCTCCATGCAGACGAACTCCACGTCGGCGGTGCCGTCGAGGACCTGTTCGGGGGTGGTGCCTTCGGGGGCTTCGACTGTCTAGACCTCGTAGGCCTTGATCAGTTCGTAGGTCATGTGCATGTAGTACTCCTTTCGTCGTCGTTTCAGTAGTCGTAACCATACCATGTCATAGTGACAGAGCAATGAGCCGTCCGGCCCAAATGCTATAATGGCCCAATGAATCCAACCTGGACCGTTCACGATGAAGTAGAGGTAGAGGGCAAACTCCTTGTCCCCGGCACCACGTTCAAGTGCAAAGCGGAGCGCGGCAAGACCTACCGCTTCACCAAGTACGTCACCACCGAGGAAGGCGCTGCCTGGGTCGATTGCTATGGCGGGAGCAGTGGCCGAGAGCAGTCCCGCTCGGTGCGCCTAGACTCCATCGCCCCCGACAGCATCAAGAAGCCAAAGAAGGTCGAATGACCTATTGGTGGTGACGTACCGTGGGTATATCATCATCCCATACCAACAACGAAAGGAGTGCAGCATGACAACTCAAACGGAATGCCGAGTCTCTGCCGACAAGACCGGGCAGACCCCCTTGTGGGAATGCCCGTGCCGAGAGTGCTGGCGTCTGGAAAGGGACATCAACCGTTCCCTCGACATCGAAACCGAGATCTACACTCAGTGGAAGGCCGATCGCACGGAGGTGCCCCATGACTGAGACCATCGAACTCGCCCTCGACATCGAGCAACTCGTTCGCTCGATCGACGTGGCCCTAGCCGACATCAGTCATCGCAACCTCGTCCCCACCGACGAAATGGCGAACCTCCTGCTCGACATTCGACGCATCGCCCTCCCGGTGGGTGAAGGGTGATCGAAGCCAACATCATCCTCCCTTTGGGGCGCATCAAGAGAATCTATGTGGATCAGCACCGCATCAAGCACAACGTCAAGACCGGCGAGGATCTCCCGGTCCTGACGGTCCGAGCGACGGGTGGCCCCTACAAGGCCCACGAGATCGTCGTGGCCGGGCCGAGCACCATCGTCTATGACGGCTCCACGCTTTCCTGCGGGGCAAAGGTGTGGATTGAAACTCATGCGGAGGTGAGTCTTGAGCTACGGACCGAAAGGGCATCTGACGTGCCCTCGTTGCAAGAGGTCGGCTAGCTACCTCGTCAAGCCCTATTGGGAATCCCCCTGGCGCGAGCTAGGGGGATTCTGTGGAATCTGCTGCGAGCATGCTGCGGAGAAGTTCGACGCCGAGAAGGTGTGGCCCGACACTCCCCCCGACGTGGCCGTTCCTACTGTCGTACCACTGGACGGCCCTCCCCCTAACCGCCCCTCGCTGGCCGGAGCGAGGGGTCGGCTTTAGGGTCGGTACTCGACGCCGTTGATGGCAGTGATCTGAGTATCCCAGGCCCACAACTGTCGTCCGGTGGCCTGACCTGAATGGTCAAGCTCCCGGCCCAGGAATCCGCCGAAGCCATCCCTGAGATCGTTGTCGGCATGGACGACGACAACCGAGCGGGGCTCGGCCTCTAGGTCGAGGAAGTCCACGCGGTCACCCGCCCTAGTGACGGTGTTCTCGTTGGAGATCACAGTTCACCGTAGTGGTTGCCCACGTAGTCGTTGACGGTCAAGAGAACTTCCTCGGCGACGCAATCAGCGATGCCGAGCATCGGATCACCTGGACCCATCTCGGGAGTCAGAAGCTTGAGGACCGCTTCGTAGGCGGCGAGTCGCGCCGAGTCGATCACGTCAGCGATGATGTCGAAAACGATTCCTGGAACATCGTTGGGCGTCAGGCCGCTGGCCTCATCGTCGGCAATGGCCAGATCGAAACGACGACATAGCTCATTAGGGGTGAGAACCCCGTGGGCGCTCATCGCCGCACGTCCGGTAGTTCGAGGATCACGAAGTACGTGAACACGGTCTCACGGTTCACGAAGAACTCGAAACCGTTGGTCGTGGTGATCCGGCGTTCAGTGGCCGATTCGCCTCGGTCGGGGAAAAGCCCCCATGCGCCCTCGCGGATCCGGCCCTCAATGTATTCGCCCTCGCGGGAGCGATCGGTGGCGAACCGGACCTTGGTGTAGGCGGGCAGCACCGTGGCGAGCAGGTTGGGGCTCATGCCCCGTTCCAGCGCCTCAATGGCCTCGCGAGCCTGCTCGGTGGCCTTGGTGTCGAAAGCCTGCTCGGCAATGAAGTCGAGCAGTCCTCCTTCTTCCAAGGCCAGCAGCGCCCGGTAGGCGGTGACAAGAGCGATACGAGCCTGGTTGGATTCCAGCGGCGGCATCTCGGTCAGTCTGTTGTTCATGTGGTACTCCTTTCGTCGTGGTGTGCCCCCATTATACACGTAGGGGTGACGACACCTATGGGCCATACGGATCAATATTATCCAACCTTGGTCTGGCGGAAAACAGCGTCATGGCCTCCTGGTAATGTGACTCTCGTTCCACCGGCTCGCCGTGGGAACGCCCTCCTAGGAGCTTGGGGGGCCAGCGACAAGCTGCCCCCACGCTCTTGGTCGAGAAGGCTGCACCAACAAGCAGCAGGCTGCACCAACAGGCAGTAGGCTGCACCAGACTCCACCAACAAGCAGGTGGCAGTAGGGAGATGCAGCAACAAGCAGGTGGCAGCAGCCACCTGGAGGGGGAGGGAGAATCCCCAACAGTAGGGAGACTCAGGCGTTGTTAGGGCGCAGAGGTCTAGGCGTTGTTAGGGCGTGCGGGTGTAGGCCGCATCCAGCGCCGCCAACTCCTCGGCGGAGAGAAGGTCGGGTTCCCCAACGGCTTCCTCGGGGTGGAGCACGTCATCGTAGGCTCCGGTCTCCAGACGCTCCATGAGGTCCATCCACTCGGGGTCTGCCGTGAAGTCGTCCCACCGGCCGTTCTCTTGTTTGGCCCGGAGTAGGGCTGTCTCCTCATCCCAATTCATGACAGCGCCACCCCCGCCATGAACTGAGCGTGCCAGCGAAGGTGGCGAATGATGCGCCGCTCCCCGCTGTCGGTGGTGGGATCGCCGCAGATGATGGCCGACATGGCCTAGACTCGGGAGGCACGGAGCACGGCCTCGGAGTAGACGATCACGAGACCGGCTCCGGGTGCAGCGTGTCCACGAAGTCACGGGCGTAGTTGAAGGCCAGCGCCATAACGGGGCCGGTGAGCATGTCACGCAGATCGTTCTTGCCTACGACCATCGACTGAAGCGCTGCGGTGGCGATGGACTCGGGATCGTTGCCCCCACGGGCAATCACCATCAAAGCGCTGGAGAGCACGGTGATGACGGCCTGGTCATGAAGATCCTTGTCCGCTACGGCGGCGACCTTCTTGGCGACCCGGCAGATCTCCTGCGGATCGAACGTGGTGCGATCGGTCGGGCTCATCGGACCGAGGCCAATCTTTTGGACCCATCCATAGTGCCCATGAGATTCCAAGCGTTGGCCATCTTGACCACCTTGAGTAGGTGCTGGCCGAGCAGTTGGCGCTCGGGGTGGGGCGGCAGGGCGGAGAGGGTGTCGCAGGCTTCGAGAAGCTGGCAGCGCAGACGAGCGAACGTCTCCACCTCATCGACTTCGTTCATGGTTGCGGTAGGCATGGATCTCCTTTGGGGGTCGGGGTATGGCGCCACAATACCATTGAGGCATGACGGCGTTCTTGGGGCCTTCCCTCATTCGACTGTCCGGCACGCGTTCGACTATCCGGGGGTAGTACGACTGGACGGCCCGGACCCTCAAGTAGAGGTTGAGGGTTGAGCTAGCCCTCAACCTCAGGTAGAGAGTCAGCTTGAGAGGCCACCGGCACGACGGCCGCGGAGGTATTCACTCCAGGCCTTCTTGCAAACTAGGCACCGGCAATCCCAATTCGAGTAGCCACTGACGCCATGGACGATCTTGGTCTTGCCCGACTTGAACCGCTTGATGCGCCGTTCCTTGATGGCCCGCTGGACCTCCAGGTTCGCATCCTTGCAGCCGTCGCACCGGCAGCCTCGGGCGTAGCTGGCCGCAGACGGACACAGGCGGATGATGGGGGCGGTATAGCCCGACTCGATTCCTTCAGCGGCAGCCCATCGCTGAACCGTTCGCTTGGAGACACCGGCCTGTGTGGCGGCGGCGGTTGCGCCCCTGTCGGCATAGACATCCAAGACCTTGGCCTTCTCGTCATCTTGGAGAAGGGTCTCGTTCTTTTTCGGCATTCAAAGCTCCTTATAGAGGGTTGTTGCAGTGAGCATAGCAGTTAGGGATGACGCCCGCAATATCCATCGGGGCCGACATCACTACGGACGCGCAAGAGCGCCCCCGGCAAGAGGGGCGCTCTTGGTGAGCAGGTCCGCCGTTAGCTGGCGGCGGCGATCTCCAGAGCTTGGATCGCCACCTCCTCCAGAGAGTTGGCGCGATCGGGGTCGAGCACCGTCTGGGCGAAGCTGGTTATGCTCTGCATGACGCCACCGGCCGTCATCTGGCCGCCCATGATGAAATGACCCAGGATGCCCTCGGCCTCATCGGCAGTGAAGCTCAGGGCCTTGGAGACTTTCTCCAGGACCTTGGTCGGGTTGACCACGGCGATCCCGGCCGCAGACTCAAGCTCAGCGATCTTGGCCGTGACGTACTCGACGTTACAGAAGGTCCGCACGGCGTCGGTGGCCTGGGCCGTGACGAGTTCGGTGTTCTTCCGGTTGGTCTCGTCCGACCAGATGATCGTGCCCTCATCCATGCGCGATCCGAGGTGGACCTTGCGGAGCGCATCCTTAGTGATGACCAGGCCGTTGCGGCAGACCTTGACCATGATGCGGGGGGTGATGGTGAAGGCACCGCCGCCCGTTTCCGAGTTGGAGATGACGAACCCGCCGAACACGACGGGGCGATCGTCGCCCTTGAGCCAACCGTGGGCCTCCGCCTGGGCGGCGCGGGCCGGATCGGCGCTGTCGAGGGGCGAGCGGTAGTTCGCTAGGAGCAGCGGGGCGAGGGCCTCGATTTCCGGCACGACGACCTTGACGTTCATGCGGCGTTCCGAGAGGTCGCACCCGATTACCTGAGCCTCGACTCCGGCGTCACGGATGCCCTTGAGGGCGGCGAGCAGCACATCGAAGTTGTCATAGCAATTGAAGCGATCCGAGAGAAAGGCGCGGGCGACACCACATTCCTCGCCCGCCTGCTTGAAGCCTCGGACGAACCACTGCTTGCCCGAGCGGGCGAGCCAGGTGTTGAGGTTGTGGTCGAGCAGGTCGCCCTCTTTGCTGTCGCGCATCTTGCGGACGTAGCGGATCGGGACATCGAGCCGGTTGGCGATCCCCTCATCGAAGATGCGGGTGGGGGTGAGGCAGGTCTCCTGGATGGTGACGCCCTCATCGGTGAGAACGGCGTTGTCCAGATCCCGGATCTGGAGGTTCCCGCCCTCAAAGCGGAGGTTATCCGAGTGGGCAACCACGTCATAACGGGAATCGGCCTGGCCCTTGAGGGTTTCAGCGACCTCCGCCAGCGTGGCGTTTCGTAGGGTTGTGTCGATCATGGTGATGATCTCCTTTCGTCGTGCAGTCGGTGTTGACTACAAGAGACACTATAGTGGGTGGGGGTGACGTGAGCAAGCGATTTCTATAGGTCATATGGCCTAAACTTCTCCTGAATGATAATTCCTCGAAACTACCGAAACTCAAAACCTAATTCTCCTCAGTCAAAACGGAGGAGCCCGTCACGGCCATCTGGTACCTTTATGACATGCCCGACTTGATGCAAGAACTTGGTTACGGGGGCGATACGTGGTGGGAGGATTCCCGCAACATCTCCGCCCTCGCCCTCTGGCTCCTTGAGAACAACGGGACAGCCCGACAGATGTATGAGGTGTTCGAGTACCCTGACAACTGCCAGGAGCTTTGGACGGCCTTCAGAGAGTGGGTAGCCCAGGCGGATGCCTGACGGCAAGGATCGCCTCGCAGCAGCCCTCGCCCGCAAGGGGCTAGCTACTGATACAAGCACCTCCACCCAGGGGGCTGCTGGTACAAGCAGCGCGTCCCAGCGCGCCCCAGCGCCACGCGTGGGGGTGCAGCGACAAGCAAGTGGCCGCAGGGCCAAGGTGGGGGCAAGAGCGACAGACAGAACGGAACCCCAGGCGTCGTTAGGGGGCAGAGGCCCAGGCGTCGTTAGGGGAGGGGGAACAGGTGGTGTTACCAGAGGGGCTCAGGCGTTGTTAGGGGGCGAGCCCCAGGCGTTGTTAGGCGGGTACCCCGACGCCACCTTCGACGCCATCCTCACTGACCCCGGCGCTGGGCGCTCCGATGAGGTTTCTGGCTGGGTGCGCCAAGTGCCCGGACCGAAGATCTGGCAGGAGTTGTTACGGGTGACCAAGCCCGGTGGCCATGCTGCCGTTTTTGCCAATCGCCGCCACAGCCACAAGCTGGCTTGGTTTGCCGAAGAAGCTGGCTGGGAAGTGCGCGACACACTGATGTGGGTCTATCCCAAGGGAATGCCCATGAGCCTTGATATTGGCCAAGCCGTAGACAAGAAGATGGGCGGCTCGGGTGAGGCCTGGTTTCGTGCCATCGGCGCCATGACCGACGACGAGCGCAAACGGATGAACAAGGCCAACCCCTGGTTTGGGTACGGGACAGAACTCCGTCCTACTTGGGAGCCTATTATCCTGTTTAGGCGGCCGCCAGAAGGAAGCGTTGCCACGAACACTTTGGCATGGGGAACCGGAGCCCTGAATATCGATGCCACCCGGATCAGTGGAGAGGAACGAGATGCGATCGCTACACATATCCCCGAGGGTCAAGGTGAGGCTCATGGCCTGGCTTTGCAAAAGTACCAACAGGTCATTGGTAAGACAACACTCGGGAGATGGCCTGCTGATGCAATATTTTCTCATGGTGAAGATTGCGGACCCGGAGGCTGTCAGGCTGACTGCGGAGTTGGCGCCCTCGAAGAACAAGCCGAGCACGCCGCCAAGTTCTTCTACTGCCCCAAGACCTCTCGGGCTGAGAGGGACTTCGGTCTCCCGGCGAAAGGCAACCAACACAAAAGCGTCAAGCCACTAGCCCTATGCGAATGGCTCTACCGACTCATCTGCCCCCCCATGGGCGCCACCCTCGACCCCTGGTGTGGAACAGGATCTTCCGGCATGGCCGCCGT
>Ga0163144_10015921_pt1 | contig 15446 bp, 19 predicted proteins | sample OliLak19BULKMAT1_FD_123175 | JGI IMG/M metagenome (GOLD analysis project Ga0163144, IMG submission 123175) | Freshwater microbial mat bacterial communities from Lake Vanda, McMurdo Dry Valleys, Antarctica - Oligotrophic Lake LV.19.BULKMAT1 | ecosystem: Environmental > Aquatic > Freshwater >...
ATGCTACATGCTACATGTTACATTACTTTAGTTTCGATCTTCGGAGAAATGCTGGTACTGCACCCCAGTCATCATCAGCATCGTCGATAATAACTTTCTTTTGTTCGGGAGCTTGAACTTTTTCTTTTGGAGAAACTTGTGGGGGTACGGAGTTATAAATTTTTCCTACAGGTTCATTGTTGTTTTGTGAAAGGGGAGCTGACTTTTTTTCTAAACTTTGGTTTTCAGGGAAGCCAGATGCAATAACTGTAATTTTTATTTCACCTTTTTTGAGTCGATCACTGCGAACTGTACCGAAGATTATTTTTGCATTTGGATCAACAGATTCAGTGATTATTTTTGCAGCATCTTGAATTTCGAACATTGTAATATCTTCACCTCCAGCAATAGAGAAGAGAACGCCTCGAGCTCCTGCAATAGAAACTTCAAGAAGAGGTGAATTGATTGCAAGCTTTGCAGCTTCCACAGCTCTGTTTTCACCTGTTGCAGATCCAATACCCATGAGAGCTGAGCCCGCATTTTCCATAACAGCCCTTATGTCAGCGAAGTCTATGTTGATAATTCCAGGTGTAGTGATAAGGTCTGAGATTCCTTCAACGGCATTTTTCAAGACATCATCACAAAGTGCAAAAGCTGACTTGGCTGTTGTTTCTTTATCGATATTTGCAAGTAGTCTATCGTTTGGAACGATAATAATTGCATCCACTGATTTACGAAGTTCATCGAGCGCTTGTTCAGCAATGCGAAGTCTTTGTTGTCCTTCAAAGAAGAATGGTTTTGTTGTTACCGCAACTGTAAGCGAACCAAGTTCTTTTGCGATCTGTGCAATTTTAGGAGCGGCACCAGAGAATGTTCCTCCTCCACAACCTCCAGTAATAAATACCATATCAGAACCTTTGATTGCTTCTTGAATATCTTCAAGAGTTTCTTCGACTGCACGACGTCCAAGATCTGGATTCATTCCAGTACCAAGTCCACGGGTTAGATTTTTTCCAACATGTATTTTTTTCTTTGCTTGAGAGTGATGTAAATCCTGGGCGTCAGTGTTTATGGCAACAAAATCAACACCTCGAACTTTCGAAGTGATCATATGATTGATTGCGTTCTTGCCTGAACCCCCGACACCGAGGACCTTTATTCGTGCGAACGCTTCTACTTCTGGTTTAATTTGGGGCATAATCTTAAAAAATCCAGTATCTCTGGTTAAAAAGTTCCTTCAATAATAGCAGAAAAATCTGAAAGCAAAACCATTGCGAGCTCTGATTTCGCGTGGTATGGTGTTCAATGTTCTTTACACATAAGGAGAATTCGATGATTAAGGTTGATCTCACACTGTCTTTTAAATGTCCTCAGGGGTCTTCAGAAATAATTGAGTGTAGATTTCAGACTCATTCTTTTGTCGCCACAGTTTTTCTGGGTGCTCGGATTGAGATTCGACTTGGTTCACCTAAGCAACCTTATTTTTTTGAAGTTACTCATGTTGGTGTGATTCAGGTTGGTAATTTAAATCAGGTTGTTGAAATAATCTGCGCACCTCAAGGTAAGAATTTGGTTTATCTTGAGAAAATACTTACTGAACTTCGAAAAGCAAAGGAGTGGAAGGAAATAAAATGATGAAACAAAAAATAAACCCACCTTGTCGGTGGGTTTTTCTGTGAAGATTTTAAGGAAGAAGTTTTTTAATCCAGCCGAATAGTTTTTCACCTAAACCTCGCGCTATACGCTTAATACTTATTCCTGAATCATCTTTTGAAGTAAGTCCGAGAATACAAAGTCCGTAAGCAACAGACCATGTTGAATCTTTTATTTGACCTTTGGAGCTTTCGCGAACATTGATTGTTGCAATTCGTGAGGGGAGTTTTAAATATGTTTTTGCGATCTCTTCAATGCTTCCCATTCCAGAACCTCCTCCTGTGATTATAATACCAGCAGGAAGTAATCCACTCCTGTTGATTTTCTTTAAGTGCGCCTCAATAAGTTCAAACATCTCATATAATCGAGAAGAAATAATTTCATCGAGTTTTTTGCGTGAATATGAAGTACCTGTGAGTGTTCCTATTTTTATATCCTCCGCTTCTTCGAGTGGAATTTTAAAACCAAGAGCGATGTCGTGTGTGATGTCGGTTGAGCCCATAGGGAAGACTTCGAGTGATATCGGAATGTTATTTTCGAACACAACAATAGAAATAGTTTCAGCTCCAATGTTTGCAAGAACACAACCAGCAATTTTTTGAGTTTTTGAAAGGGTAACAAAGCTTGCTGCGATAGGAGAGGTAATAACATCAACAACATCAACACCAATATCTTCAACAGCTTGAATTAAATCATTAACGTGATGTTCGAGAGCAGAAATGAAAAGAGCCTTAACTTCAAGTTTTGTGCCTCGCATGCCGATCGGGTTTCCACCAAGTATTGGTTTTCCATCTATTTTGTACGAAATAGGGATAGCATGAATAATTTTTCTATTTAAAGAAAGGGCTGGTGGAATTTCGTGTTCACAAATCTCCATAGCCTTTTCCATATCAAGTTCTGATACTTGGGAATCTGCTCGAGAAATAATAATTGAACCCTGAGAAGTTACTCCAGAAAGTCCAATGCCTCCAACAGAAAGAAAGGCACGTTTTATTTTGACACCACTTGTTTTTTCAGCTTGAGCAACAGCAACAGATATACTTTTGAGTACGTCAGAAGGGTTAATAATATAACCATGTCGAAGACCTTTCGATTCAGCAAAGCCAGATCCAATAATACGAGGTAGTAGCCGATCATTTTCTCGAATGCTTTCGGCGACAAGTACTTTTATTTGGTATGTTCCGATGTCGATACCGACTGTTATGTTGCGTGCCATGAAAATTATATAAATCAGAATTACTTCTTTTTATCTATTCTACTACGAAACACCTTATTTTTTCTATGCACAACAAAATCACCACGCGTAAGCGTGGTGATACGGTGAATTTTTTAATCAATATATGCTCTTCCTTCAAGGTCTTCTCCGCAGATAGGACAGTGTTGGTGCAGGTGTGCTTTTGAGCCTTCTCCATGAACAATACTTTGCTCTTGCCACATTTTGTAACTTTTGTGGCATTTAGGACAAATCCTATTTCTAACAAATAAACAAAAGAGTGCAACGGCGATAAAGGATGGACAAATGATTTTAAAGAAAACATCCATGTAAAACTCCTTATGTAAACAAAAAGTACACTCCAACTCTCTATTTGTTATAGCTGTATTAGTAAAATAATTCAATCTTTACAGGTTGAATTTTTTGAGAGCTTTTGCTTCAAGTTTTTCCATTTCATCTCCATGGTCTAATCCTTTAAGGTGAAATAATCCGTGGATAAAAAGTAATCCAATAAAATTATCGTAAGGCTTGTTCCATTCAACTGCTTCAATGCGAGCTTTGTCAGGGTTTATAAATATCTCACCTTGGTCTCTGTCGAGAGGAAAGGAGAGTACGTTCGTTGGTTTGTCTTTTCCACGGTAGGTAAAGTTAAGTTTTTTAGAAAGCGTTGTTCCAACAAACACTAAACTTAATTCATATTTTTTCCCAAGTACAAAGTCTTTCATTTCGACAAAAGGCAAGCTTGGAAGCTTGCCTTTTGTTTTATTGGTAATTGAAACTCCTTCGATGTCCATTTATTTTCGGCGCTTTCTTACTTCGAGAGCTGGATCTATCATCTTTCCAAGCTTAACCAATTCTTCAATACGAGCCTTTTCTGCTAAACGAGTTAATTTTTTGTTTCGATTAACATTCTCAGACTTAATACGAGTATGATAACGGATACTTCGAACTCGAGGAAGTACTCCAGAGCCCTTAACACGCTTAGTAAAGCGTCTTAGGACACTAAGACTTGTTTCGTTGTTGTTTCTGTTGATTTCTACGTTTACTGCCATAGTGGAAAATATATTACCATAGAAGGATAAGGGGTGCAATCACCAAGGAAAGCATTCGAACACTCTTGTGTATAGTAATAAGGTAATGAGGAAGTTCTTTAAGAGGTACGGTTTCTTGAACACGTGTTTCTGTATTGCGTACAACCACGTTATTTTCCATAGCTTCCTTCTGTCCCATGATGATTATAAAAGGAAGGTCCATGTGTTCTGCAGAAGAAATTTGTCCGGTGATCTGATCACCAGCTAATGCATGAAGAATAGGTATACCCCATTTACGAAGACTTTCAATTATCTTAAGACTTTTAAGTTTTGCTTCAAAACCAAGATGGATAAAGTAAAATTGTGCTGATTTTGGTTTCTTGAGTTTTACTGAATTTTTTAATCTTTGATATGAGCAGGAAAGACTGATTGCAGGAATGTCTTTTTTGAATCCAAGTTTTCGAGAGAGAGGACTATATCTAAAACCAAAACCACATAGCTGGCTATTTTTTTGAGCATCAGTTAGATGTATTTCAAAAAGTGTGTGAGCAAAACAGTCTCGATGTCCAAAGAGTGTTGGATCGATCTGATAAGGAATTTCCATTGTTTCGATAAATTCAAGCACCTCTCTAAAATGTGTTCGAGCACCTTCAGAAAGAAATGCCATAGGTTGTGGAGCGTCACGTCGTATGGCTATGCACTTTTCATCTTCGCAGACATGAGTAATAGGGTTTCTACGAACACAGTCTTTGCAAGGACCTTTTAATTCATTAAGCTTCTTTTTATAGTAATTCCAGAGTTCTCTTTCGAAGCGATGAATAGCTTCACGGTCTCCAATGGTATTAAGTACAATAGAGATATTGTTATAACCTTCTTCTTCGAGAATTGCCTGAGTTGTTTTGATGAGGATTGCTTCGGCAATACTTTTTGTTGTTCCAATAATATCGAGTGAAAATTCAATTATATTCTTTTTTGGTGCTTTACGAGTTATAAGCATTGTCGGCTGATGTGTCTCAAGAGCCTCAAGAGTTTCAAGAGTTTTTTTTCCGTACACGCGGAGGAGTGCAAGTTTTTCTTCTAGTTTAAAAAGAGTATTTGGAGCTTTTGAAAGAGATTCTCTTTCAATGAGATTTTGTTTGGAGAGGCTTTTTACATGAGGCGCATCTTCTTTTTTAATTGAAGGTACGTTAATAGTTTTGAAACCATAATATGAAGCTATTTGTGTTACGTGATCTCTGTCTTCTTTAGGTTTTCTCATACAATAATTATTTGTTATCTTCTTCTGTTTTGTCCCCCGGCCAAAGTCCAATACCATTTAGTGGTAAGAGACGAATAAGTGGTCTGCCAATAATAAATTTCTCAGGTAAGGTACCCCAGTATCGAGAATCCAAACTTCCTGTTCGATTATCTCCCATTACAAAATATTCGTTTTCTGGAACCGTAACAGTTAAAGTGTCATTTTTAGTAAACTCTACATAGGTTTCTTCAAGTTTTAGTCCATCTGGATATTTTGTGTTCTCTATAAATACTTCGCCACGTTCAATTCGGACAGTGTCACCAGGGAGTCCAATGATTCGTTTGATAAAATAGCGTGAGGTATCGAGTGGATATTTAAAAATAAGTACAGAACCTCTTTTTGGTTCGCTAAAGTGATAGCTCAGTTGATCAACAATAAGGTACTGTGCATTTTCAAAAGTTGGATCCATCGACGCTCCATTCACAAGGAAGGGCTGAGCAATAAACATTCTGAACGGAACTATAATGAGAAGGGCGAGAATTGTGAATCGAAGCGTATCAAATAAAAGACTCGGTTGTTTTGTTTCTTGAACCGCTTCTTTTTGTGTTTCACTTTGTTCCATTTGTAATGTTCTAAATTTTCTTAGATGAATTTAGAGTCATTGTAGTACAAAAGAAATGTTTGACACAAGAGATTGAGGTGATGCACAGTAATTTTTTATTTATTTTGTAACTTTTAACCTTTACCCCAACACCTTTTTCAATTAAGTTTTTTTAAAAGTATGTACCTTACATTGTCCTTCTTATCTTTTAGATTTTTATGATAAGAAGAAAGGTGTGGGGGTTTACTTTTTTCTGTTTTGTCTCTACTCTTTCTGTATGGCATATACTATCGTTGGTCTTGGAAATCCTGGTGAAGAATATGTAGAAACTCGTCATAATGTTGGACGAATGGTTTTGGAAATAATTCAAAAGACAAAAGATTTTGAAGAGTGGAAAGAAAATAAAAAATCAAAAGCGCTTATTTCAAAGGGGATGCTTGGTAAACAAAAAGTAACTCTCGTTTTACCGGAAACTTTTATGAATAAGTCTGGAGAGAGTGTGAAAATTCTTGTAAAAAGTCCAAAGCTCGCAGAAAAAATGGTTGTGGTCCATGATGATCTTGATTTGCCACTTGGAACTCTCAAGGTTTCGTTTAATCGTGGAGCGGGTGGACATAAAGGTCTTGAGTCTGTAATTAAAGGGGTTAAGACTGAGAAATTTGCACGTATTCGAATTGGTATTTCTCCAGAAAATAAAAAAGGAGGTGTTAAAAAACCTTCACATGAAAATATAATAGATAATTTTATTGTTGATCCATTTAAACCTGCCGAGATGCTCGAAATAAAAAAAGTTTTAAAACGAGCTGTCGAAGCTGTTGAGATGATTGCAACTGAAGGAGTAGAAAAAGGAATGGGGGAATTCAATAGAAAATAATATTTTCAATTGAATTCAATGCCCAATCTCAAATTTCAAACGTCAAAAAGAAAAACCGCCTTTCGGCGGTTTTTTTGTTTATTTCTTGTTTCCTGTAAAAGAGAGTGCCATTTTTTGTTCCTTCGGATCAAAGAGAGTGATTTTGAAAGGATATGTTTTTCCAAGTTCAAGTTGCTCGCGTAGTTTTTCTTCAGTTCCAAATTCAGAAACATGAATGAGGCCTGCAACACCTTCTTCAATCGAAGCAAGTGCTCCGTGTTTGTTGAAACGAATAATAACTCCTTGCACTGTGTCATCTTTTTTGTACTTTTTACTTGCTTCTGTCCAAGGGTTTGGTTTAAGAGCTTTAATTGAAAGAGAGATTTTTCCGTCTTTTATTTCAATTACTTTTACTTTAACGCTATCATTTACACTATAGAGACTTTTTGGGTTTTCAACGAGCGCCCAGTCGATTTCAGAAATGTGTACCAATCCTTCAAGTCCTTCTTCAAGCTTTACAAAGATACCAAAATCAACAATACCAGTAACTGTTCCGTCAACTTCTTCTCCAACAGTATATTTGTCGATAATTTTCTCTTTATTTTTTGCTTCAGGACTCTTTTCAGAGAAGATAAGTTTTCCTTCTTTAGGAATTGCGGCAATGATAGAGACTGAGATTTTTTCTCCAACAAGCTTTTTCAATTCTTCAAGAATCTTGTCCTTGTCACCATCTTCAACTCGAGGATAGTGGTCAGTCTTTAACTGAGATGCAGGAAGGAATCCTTGAATCCCTTGCCATCCAATAATAAGACCTCCTTTGTTTGCTTCCGTAATAGGAAGTTCAAATACGAGTTTATTTCTAATAGCATCTTCTGCTTCACTCCAGATAAGAGCTTGACGAGCTTCTTTAAGAGATATTTCAACGTAACCATCTTTGTTTTCAACACTGATAACTTTTCCAGCTACCTTGTCACCAATATTTGTCTTCTTGATGATATCTCGAGCAGCAATGAATTCACGTCCGTATATGATTCCAGTTCCAAAAGGATGTAAATCAACATATATAGAAGCTGAATCAATACCAATAACAGCACCTTCTACAAGGTCGCCAACCCCTGGTGGGTTCGGAATAGATGCAAGAATAGCATCCATCATAGTAGTGTCTTTCTTTGGCTTTTCAGGCCCATCATCTTCTACCTTTCGAATTTCTTTCTTTGGCTTTTTTTCTACAACTTCTTCTTTTTTTTCTTCAACAACTTTCTTCTTAAAAATGTTTTTTAACATAATGGTTTTGTAGCAGTGTTATCTTTTTCCGTGTCTCTCGTCTCTCTAAGATAGGATTACTGCAAGTTTATAATAAATCTCTTATATAATAAGAGAGACAATATAGTACTACAAAGATTAGTTTTTTTCAAATAGGGGAGCTGTGTTACAATACCGCAATGATTATCACATACCACGGCGTAGGATGCCTCAAGGTGCAATTTGGCGACACTATTATTGCTGTCGATCCTATTTCAAAAGATTCTAAAGAAAAATCAGCTAAATTTGGTGCCGATATTGCGCTGGTGAGTATTAAAGACGCTGATCACAATGGGGTTGAAAATTCTGCTCACGGTGATCGAAACCCTTTTGTAATTTCTGGTCCAGGTGAATATGAGACAAAAGGGGTGTTTATAAAAGGATTTCCTTCGGTTTCTGCATACGGCAGTGCTGACAGAATTAACTCTATATATAGAGTAACTCTCGAAGGTATGAATATTTGCTCTCTCGGAGCTTTGAATAGTACTGATCTTAAAAGTGAAACAATGGAAGGTCTTAATAATATAGACATTTTACTTGTTCCTGTTGGTGGTGAAGGTGTTCTTACTCCAGCTCAAGCATATAAACTTGCGGTAAATCTTGAACCAAAAATAATTATTCCAACGCACTATAATGCAACTACGCTCAAAACCTTTCTCAAAGAAGCAGGAAGTGATTCTGTCGAAGCTGTTGACAAATTAACACTTAAAAAGAAAGATCTTGATGGTAAGGAAGCTGATATTGTTGTGTTATCTCCTCAGAACTAAGACTGGTTCTTTTGTTTTTACTCTTTTAGATTTAAAATAAACATTATGGGTTTCTTCGAATATCTTGATGGGCTTCGTGCTAAACCTGAACGTACGCGTGCTCGTATTGCTTTTGGTATTTCGCTGTCAGTCACCCTTGTTATCTTAATTGCTTGGAGTATGTCTTTTTATGCTTCTCGAGAAAGTGAAGTTGTTGCTGTGGCAGAACAAAAAGCTGAAAGCCCTCTTAAGTCAGTAAGTTCAAATGTGGCTGGTGTGTTTGCGAGTATTAAAAATGGTTTTTTGGACATAAAATCAAATATTAACGGTCTGTTTTCTGAAAATTATGAGGCCTCAACACCAGTACTTCAGGACACAAAAACACCCTTATTTTAATACCAAACCGAACCCTAATATGTTATAATAAGGTGAATATCCTTATCTAAGGAAGTTTTACATAATGGCAAAAGACCAAGACAAAAAGGACGAAAATGAAGAAATAAAACCTGCTGTAAAAGGGGTTATTGGGCGTGAAATAACACTTGAAATGAAGGATGCGTATCTTGACTACGCCATGTCTGTTATTACATCTCGAGCTCTTCCTGATGTACGTGATGGTTTGAAGCCTGTGCATCGTCGAATTCTTTATGCTATGCATGAAAAAGGATTGGTTGCTGGTGGAAAGTTTCGAAAGTCTGCGGTGGTGGTTGGAGACGTGCTTGGTAATTATCACCCTCACGGTGATGCTTCTGTGTACCAAGCACTCGTAAAAATGGCGCAAGATTTTTCAATGCGTTACCCTCTTGTTTCAGGACAGGGAAACTTTGGAAATATTGATGGTGACAATGCTGCTGCGATGCGTTATACCGAAGCAAAAATGTCACGTATTGCTTCTGAGCTTTTAGGAGACATAGAAAAAGATACTGTTGATTTTAGACCGAACTATGATGGAACTCGAAAAGAGCCAACGGTTATGCCAGCTGCAGTTCCAAATATACTTCTCAATGGAACTCTTGGTATCGCTGTTGGTATGGCGACAAATATTCCTCCACACAATCTTCGTGAAATCGTTGATGCAACTTCGTACTTGGTTGATAACAAGGATGCAACAACTGACGACCTACTCCAGTTTGTTAAAGGTCCTGATTTTCCAACAGGTGGAGCAATTTTCAATCAAAAAGATATTCAACACGCGTATTCAACAGGACGAGGAGGTGTGGTAAATCGAGGTTTGGCAGAAATTATTGAAAATAAGGCTGGAAATTTTCAGATTATCGTTACGTCAATTCCGTTTCGAGTTAATAAGTCTGATTTTTTGCTTAAAATTGCTGACCTTGTTCGTGATAAAAAACTTGAAGGTATAAAAGCTCTGCGTGATGAATCAGCAAAGGATATTCGTGTGGTTATTGAGCTTAAAAATGGAGCTCATCCTCAAAAAGTTCTAAACTTCCTATATAAACATACTCAACTTGAAGATACGTTCCATTTTAATACTGTGTGTCTAGTTGATGGTGTGCCACAAACCCTTTCTTTAAAGGGGATACTTCAAGAATTTGTTGGACATCGTATTGTTGTGGTTCGTCGTCGTACTGAACATGACTTACGAAAAGCTGAAGATAAAGAGCATATTTTACTTGGTTTGAAGAAAGCTCTTGATCATATTGATAAAATTATAAAACTTATTCGTGCTTCGAAAGATTCTGCTGAAGCTCATAAGAATTTAATGGGTGAGTTTAAGTTTTCAGATCGTCAGACAACGGCGATTTTGGAAATGAAACTTCAACGTCTTGCTGGACTTGAAAGAAAGAAGATAGAAGATGATTTGAAGGCGGTTCAAGAGCTTATTACTGAACTTAAATCAATTTTGGCAAGTTCAAAGAAGATTTTAAGTATTATTAAGAAAGAACTTTCAGATATCAGTCTTAAGTATGGAGATGAACGCAAAACTAAAGTTATAAAACATGGTGTGCAGTCTATTTCAGATGAAGATTTAATTCCTGATGAAGAAAATGCACTCGTACTAACATCGGGCGGTTATATTAAGCGTACAAAACCAGAAGAATTTAGAAAACAAAAGCGAGGTGGAGTTGGGGTTATTGATATTGATACAAAAGAAGAAGACTTCGTAACAACACTCCTTACTGCAAGTACACATAGTGATATGCTCTTCTTTACTGACAAAGGTAAGGCGTATCAAATAAAAATGTATGAGCTTCCTGAAGGTAAAAGAGCAACAAAAGGTAAGTCAATTGCGAACTTCTTAGCTATTGAAGCAAGTGAGAGAATCACCTCTGTTCTTGCAATGCCTAAAGATATAAAAAATCAGACACTTTCTTTGATGATGGTTACTAAACAGGGTAATTCTAAGAAAGTGAAAGCTGAGAGTTTTCATGATGTTCGTCGAAACGGAATTATTGCTATCCGTCTTGATGCGGGAGATCAGCTTGTCTCTGTTTCTTTTGCGGACAAGAAAGATGACGTTATGGTAGTTACTTCAAAGGGCCAGTCAATTCGATTTAAAGAGTCAGATATTCGTGAAATGGGACGTGGTGCTGGCGGAGTTCGAGCTATTAGACTTGGAAAAGGGGATAGTGTGGTTGGGGCACAAACAATTAAGCCTGACTTCAAAAATCCTTCTCTTTTGATTATTACTGCAAATGGTTATGGAAAGCGGACAGAACTTCCTGAATATAAAGTCCAAAAACGTGGTGGGTCTGGTATTAAAACAGCAAATATAACAACTAAGACAGCTGAACTTATTGCAGCCCAAATTGTAACCGATGAAGAAACAGAAATTGTTGCAATGTCACAAAAGAGTCAGGTGATTCGGGTGGATATTAAAGAGATCTCACTTCTAGGTAGACAAACTCAGGGTGTGCGTATTATGAAGCTACGTGAGGGAGACAGAATTGCTTCACTCATCTGTCTCTAAAATTTGTATACTGAACCGATCTGCTTCGTTGCGAAGGAAAATTATTCCTGCAGTGTAGTATTTCTACACTTTAGTCACAATTTTCCTTCGCGCCTCGCATCTCAATTCATTATCCAAATTTAGTTAATAATTCATAACCTGTCGCAAGCCTCGCTAGCGCCTTGAATTACATCCAAAAATGTAGTTCTGTTGACATCTTGTGTTGATAAAGGATCTTATTGATGTTTTTTTGACGCCGAGCATTTTCCTTCCAGCCTCGCTCGCGTCTCGAATTGCATCTAAAAATACAAGGTCTTAGTACTTATCTATTTTAAAGACAAATGAGATTTAAGATAGTAAAAAGCTGATTGTGCATATGCACAATCAGCTTTTTAAAGTATACTATTGTATGTTACAAGCTACGTCTTATATATCCAATGTTCTCTGATCCTATAAAAAATATTGAACAGTTTAATTTAAATCCCGGCACTATTGTTGCTGATCTAGGAAGTGGTTCTGGTTTTTATGCTCTTGCTGCAGCAAAAATTGTTGGAGATACTGGCAAGGTCTACGCTGTCGATATTCAAAAAGAGCTTTTAAGTAAGCTTAAAAATGACGCAACTAAGGCAAAACTTTTTAATATAGAAATTGTGTGGGGTGATATTGAAAAAGAAAACGGAACACGACTTGCGGTCGGCGCAGTCGGAGCAGTTATTGTTTCAAATATTTTTTTTCAGGTGAAACATAAAGATATCTTTATACGAGAGGTTTCAAGAATTCTTAAGCCTCAAGGTAGGGTACTTTTTATTGACTGGTCAGAATCATTTGGAGGCTTGGGTCCTCAACCTCAGGATGTTTTTCCACAAACAAAAGCAGAAGAAATGTGGACAGGAGCTGGCTTTGTAAAAGAGAAGACTATTTCAGCAGGAGCGCATCATTACGGTATACTATTTAGTAAACAATAAAAAAATGGGATGAATCCCGTTAGAGATAGAATTATGTTCTATACCTATATTTTGCAAAGTCTAAAATCAAAAAGGTTTTATACGGGCTATACTGCTAATCTACAGAAACGCATTGAGGAACATGATTCGAAGAAGAGTGTGTACACCAAGGTTCGTGTTCCATACAAATTAGTTTATTATGAAGTGTGTTGCGATAAAGATGATGCAAGGTCGAGAGAATTATACTTAAAATCGGGAACGGGTAAGCGTTACATCAAGAATAGATTGAAACGTTTCCTACCTCTAACGGGATGAAAAACATGTCAAAATTTCAGCTTATATTTACCGGCGTTTTTGCCGCGTTTATTGTAATTGGAGTGATGGTTTTTGCTTTAACTCGTAACGATACAACAAGTCTTACTTCTCCTGTTACTGTCTGGGGGTTTGTTTCTGTAGGTCAGTTTAATCAAATACTTAAAACAACAGGTCTTGATCAAGATGAAACACTTAAAATAACGTACATTGAAAAGCGTCAAGAGAATTTTGACAATGAATTTGTGACAGCGCTTGCTGATGGACGTGGGCCAGATTTGTTCTTTATTTCACAAAGTTCAATCTTGAAGCACGAGTCTCGTATTTTTCCGATACCGTATAAATCTCTTCCAGAGCGAAACTATAAAGACTCGTTTGTTGAGGGGGCAGAAATATTTCTTTCGCCACGAGGTATAGTTGCAATGCCTTTTATTGTTGATCCACTGGTTATGTATTGGAATCGCACACTATTTTCAAATGCTGGTTTTGCACGAGAGCCTCGTTTTTGGGAAGAAGTATATTCTCTTACAGGTAGATTAACTCAAAAAGATGCTGCATTAAATATTACTCAGACAACAATTCCATTTGGTGAGTTTAGAAATATTTCAAATGCAAAAGGAATACTTTCAATGCTTATTCTTCAGGCTGGAAACCCTATTCTAGAAAGAAAATCTGACGGGGGAATAAACGTACTTATAAATGAAAAATTAAATTTTTCTATCGCGCCTTCTCCAGAAGCACTTCGTTTCTTTACTGACTTCTCAAATCCTTCAAAGATTTATTATTCGTGGAATCGATCACTCCCTACATCACAAAACTTTTTTGTTTCAGGTGACAGCGCTCTCTATTTTGGTTTTGCTTCAGAATTATCACTCCTCCAGAGTAAGAACCCAAACCTCAATTTTGACGTCGCTCCTGTTCCGCAATCAAGGCAAGCGAAGCGTGAACTTACATTTGCAAACTTCTATGGCTTAGCAATTTCAAAAAATTCAAAAAACATTGCGGGAGCATTTAATTTAGCTGTTAAGCTTACAAACCAAGTTGGAATCTCTGCTGTGGTAAGTACCTTGAAGCTTCCTCCTGTCCGTAGGGATCTTGTGGCCCAAACACCAACAGATGCATATATGGCTGTGTTCTATAAAGGTGCTCTTCAGGCAAAAACATGGCTAGAACCAGATTCCAAGGCTGTTTCAGGTATATTTCAAAGTATGGTTGAAAATGTAACAGCTGGTAGGACGGGTGTTACTGAGGCTGTGTCTCGAGCACAAGGGGAACTTAGGGCGCTTATAAGTAATTAACCCTCCTAATTTTATTCATGAAAAAAACAATTTTTACACACGCACTAGTATTTCTAGCAGTTTTTGTGCCAGTTATTGCTTTTGCTCAATTGTTTGATCCGAGTAAAGGTCTTGTTGGAGGAGTTTGTGAAGATGGACAGTGTACATTTGAAAATATTACTGATTTGGTAAGACGAATTATGAATTTTATTTTCTACATGTCAGTACCAGTTGCAGCACTTTTGTTTGCATACGCTGGATTTTTATTCGCAACAGCTGGACCGAATGCAAGTCAGGCTCAAAAAGCAAAAACTATCTTTACAAACGTAGCAGTTGGGTTTGGAATCATTCTCGCTGCATGGCTTATCGTATATACTGTAGCAGGCAGTATAATTGAAGATGGATTTTTTGATCCAGAATTTACACCATTAGGAAATTAATATGAAAAAAAATAGTATTATAGCAATATTTTTGAGTTCTCTTCTTGTTTTTTCTTTTGTTTTTATTTCTTCTTTTAATACCTTTGCTCAAGGTTCTGGTGGTAATAATGGATCAAGCGGCACAGGTAGTAATGGTTCCGGTGGCATTATACAAAATCCACTTAAAAGTGGTGTGAATAACTTTTATGATCTCGTTAAGCTTATTATAGATAATATCGTCATCCCTTTCGGCTCTGTGGTAATTGTCCTTATGATTATTTTCGCTGGCTTTCAGTTTGTAGTTGCTCAAGGTAATGAACAGAAAATTACTGATGCTAAACAAACTTTATTGTATGCGGTCATTGGTGCAGTTATCCTTCTTGGTTCGTGGGCAATTGCTGGTATTATAGAAAATACAATCAATCAAGTAACTGGAAAAGATCTTATTGGTTAAATCTATATAATATGATTCGATTAGCTCTACTTTTAGTATCAATATCTATACCCGTCAGTGTTTTTGCGGTCACAACACCAGAAAATTTTACTGGTCTTATTTATTTTTTTCTTGACTATATCAAACTTATCATTCCTCTCGTCGCTGCTCTAACAGTCGTGGTATTTTTATTCGGTCTTGTTAAGTTCATCGCTCTTGTTGGAGGGAATGAAAAAGAAATAGAAAATGGCAGAAGACTTATGATATACGGACTTGTTGGTCTTTTGGTGATGGTTTCTTTTTGGAGTATTATAACTATTCTTCAGATAGAGTTTGGTTTTGGTGACCTTTTTATTCCTCAACTCCCTATAAAATAATATGTTTAAATTCTCCATGGGCATTTTATTTTTTACACCGAGTGTTATATATGCACAAGGACTATCTGATGCAATACAAGACGCATATACTATTGTTAATTATTTAATAATACTACTGTCCGCAGCTGCCATTATGGTTTTCTTTTTTGGAATAGTTC
>Ga0163144_10015922_pt1 | contig 15446 bp, 11 predicted proteins | sample OliLak19BULKMAT1_FD_123175 | JGI IMG/M metagenome (GOLD analysis project Ga0163144, IMG submission 123175) | Freshwater microbial mat bacterial communities from Lake Vanda, McMurdo Dry Valleys, Antarctica - Oligotrophic Lake LV.19.BULKMAT1 | ecosystem: Environmental > Aquatic > Freshwater >...
AACTGGTCAAAGGCCTTGCGCACTTCCTTCGAGTCACCATCGGCGGCCGAGGGCGGCTTGGGCTGCTGCGCCTGCAACGCGAGCGACGGCGGTGTGGACAGTGTTGGCATGTTGATGGGCATCTTGAATCGCTTTCGTATGATTTTGCGGAAGGAGTTAACAGCGACCCTCCCCCAACCCCTCCCTAAGAGGGAGGGGAGTTTTTGTCGACTCGACAATCGGCGCTTACTCCACAATCAACACGCCGTGCAGCTTGCCGTTGCGTTCCAGTCCTTTGATGATCTCGATGATGTCCTCGGTGGGCAGCTTGACGGCCTGCAAGGCTTCGACCAGCGACTTCAACTTGGCCGCCTGCGTCTTGCCGGGGTCGATCGGAATGAAGCGGTCGGCCGGCAGATTGTCGCCCGTTTCGATCACGATGTTCTTGTGTGTGATGACGACCGGTCCGATCTCCACGTCGGCCCCGATCACGACGCTGCCGGCCCGTTGATTGATGACCACGCGGGCGTCGGTCTGGATCTCGGCGATCCGCAGTGAGAGAACCTCGGACACGAAGACGACCGGATCGTCCAACTCGTGCTGGGGAATGCGGACTTCGACGTTCACCGCGTCGAGTGCTTTGGCCAGAATGCCATCGCGACTCTGAATCTCGAACTTGCTGTTGATTAGCTCGGCAATGTCTTGGGTGACCTGGAAGTCGGCCAGATTTCGATCGAGAACCAGCGTGATCTTGTTGTCCTTGGTGAACACGTTGAAAAAATCTTCTTCCAGGCGGCAGCCGTCGTGAACCCGCGCGGTGGTCGGGACCTTAATGTCGTCCAAGTGCAGCGCCCCTTGGGCAAAGGCGTAAACCTGCGGGTTTCCCACCTGGGGGCCTTGCAACGGCGTGAGGAACAAGCGGCCGCCGGCCAGGCTCTTGGCCCCGCCGATCGAGCTGACCGAACAATCGAGCTTGTCGCCCTGGCGGGCGCCGGCCTTGGGCACGGTCACGGTGACGGTGACCAGGGCCACGTTCTTGGCGTCCTTCAGCTCGGCGGCGCCGCCTTGACCGATTCGTCCGCCCGTCAGCTCAATGCTGGTGGCCAACGCACGAATCGTAGGGAGAAAGTTGCCGCCGTCGCCGGTGCCCTTGAGTCCGACGACCAGGCCCAACCCGTGTAGCGTGTTTTCTTCTTGCCCTTTCACGCGGCAGATGTTCTTCAACTGCGTGGCGGCATCGAGCGTCGCCGTATGCGTTGCCCAGCACGCGATGGCGAGCAAAGCGGTCAGCAGCCGGCGACTTTGCAATCTCATGGGAGCAAATCCTATTTCGATGCACAAACGAGGGTGTACCCAAACGGCAAAGCTCTTCCTTCGCAATTCCTTAGGCATCGTGCAGAATTAAATTGATCGCTTTTCAGCCACGGATGAAACACGGATCAACACGGATGAAGAGGACCACGAAAAAGATGAACCAGGGAAAACGGCGAGAACAGCCGTTGTTTGCGAGATTTCGCGATTTCCTAATTTCGTGATTGTATTTGTCGTCCGTGTTCAATCAGTGTTCAATCCGTGGCTAATTGACCAAGTTATTCTTGCGCGGAACCTTAGAACGGGTTGTAGGGCGCAAAGACTCGCGATAGCCAACCGCGGCGGTAGCCATCGCGGACGTGGCCGTTTTCGCGCTTGTAGACGCTCAGCTCGTAGATGTCCTCGCTGAGGACAGTATTGTTGGGCAACACGTCCTCGCGCCGCACGATTCCGGTCAGGGCCTGCTCCCAGATCTCTTCGTTGTTGCGCACCTGGCGGCGACCTTCGAGCACCAGGTTGCCGTTGGGCCGGATATCGACCACGCGACAGGCGATGCGAAACGACAGGGCATCGCGGCCTTGCAACTCGGCCTGCGTGCGAAACTGACTATTGAGCTGCCCTCGCACCCGAAGATCGCGAGCATTCTCGTCGAGGGGATCGAGCCAAAGTCCATCGAACGTAAACCAATCTTGCAGTCGAGCGTCGGCGTTGGCCCGCTTGCGCTGGTCCATTTCGCCGCGGCTGTAGAATCGCTGCTTTTCGTCGACCACGACGGTGATCAGGTCGTTCATCAAGATTTCTTTGGGCGGCTCGACCTTCACGTAGGAGAAGGAAGTGTCCTCGAGCGTCAGCGTGCGCCGTTTCCCGGGCGCTCCGAACAAGCTCGAGCTCTGCGCTTGGGCATCCACGACCACGGAGATCAACGCGATCAGGGTCGAAGCGACCCATTGAATCCTGCAAAGCTTCATTGCCCGCTCCTTTCCTGGTGCGCAACCCGCTCGATCCCGGACCCAGACTTGTCGGAACCAGCACGGTCGACGTTTGCCCTCTCGGATCCGGTTCTTGGGAATCCAGCACTTTCGTTAAGCATCTTCTCCGGCGCAGTTTTCTCAGCCGCAGCCGACATGTTCGATTCGCGTCCGGTCGTCGAGGCGTCGATGGCGTGAGCGAAGATCTCGACTTGTTGCACGCCACTGGCGCGGGCGAAGTACGTCTGGGTGGGATTCAATAACGACTGGATCGTGATTACCTCGCCGACGCTGGCGTCATCTCGCGAACGGCCCGTCGTCCGCACGACCAGGCCCGACTGCCGGGCGTAAACCGTCACGACGTCGCCCTTACGCACGACGAGCGGGGCATGGACCGCGTCTTGGCGAACCGGTTGGCCGCCGGCGAGCGATCGCGCGACTTCCTTGCCCACCACGTCTTCCAATCGCGAAAAAGCGTCGTCCTTGGTGTCGCCGGGCCGGCCGCGTTCGAGTTTGACATCCGAAATATGGATGATCGCGCCTCGCGGCAACGAGCGGACGGCGATCACCGTCTGGGGAGGCAACGTCACGCGGGCTTCGATTCGCAGTTGCACCGTCTGCGGTTTCGACGCCGCGGAGATCGTGAACTGCTGGGCGCCAACATAGGGGCTGACCCCGCCTACGACCTGCAAGTCTTTTTCGGCGCCGGCGATCTGCCGCACCTGGTCTTCATTGAAGTCGAAATCGACGTCCCAAGGGTCCGACGCCGAAACCGTGCGCCGCAGATGATCGACGATCGCCTCGCGCACGGCCCGCTTGGCCTGTCGCAGGGCCGAGCTCGAAATCGCCAGGGGAGCGGCGGGCGCCGTCGGCTCCGAGGCCAGCAGGATCTCGACGTGGCTCGCGCCGCTGATCCGGTGCTCGGTCAGGTTCACGCCCCGCAGTTGCAGCGCGTCCTGGATCTCGCGGGCCCTCACAAAGCGCTTCTGGCCCAACTGAGGAGTAGGAAACAGTTCGATATTGCCCAGCTCCGTGGCATGCTTTGAATCGCTCGATAGCACCTCGGCCACATCGCTGAGCCTAACGAGCGAGCCACTAGCGCGGCACTCGTGTCGCAAGCGAATCTCGGCCCCGTGGGCAACCGACAGCAAGCCGCTCGCCAGCAAGGCAAACACGAGTGACGCATTGAATTTCAATCGGACAAAGTTCATCAATTCGCTCCCAACCCCTGCCCTCTGACCCCAAGCCCCTAACCCCTGCCCCCTAACCCCTGCCTTTAGAACCGTCGCAAGTTAGCGATCAATTGCAGCACCTGGTCTCCCGCTTGCACGCATTGCGAGTTCAACTCGAAGGCCCGTTGCGTGGTGATCAGGTCGACCAGTTCGGTCACCGGCTCGACGTTCGATAGCTCGAGCATCCGCTGGCGTATCGTGCCGACTCCGTTGATGTTAGGGTTCTGCAATTGAACCGCGCCCGAGGCGTTGGTTTCGGAGTACATGTTCTCGCCGAGCTTGATCAATCCCTGGGGATTCACGAACTGGGCGAGCTGGATCTGGCCAATCTGTTGCTGCAACGGGTTGCCTGCCTGGGTGATCGAGACGATGCCGTCGGCGCTCACCGTGATGGACGTGGCATCGGGCGGAATCGTGAGTTGCGGCAAAAGAATACGACCGACATTGGCGGATCCGACGACGACCGTTCCCTGGTCGTTGACGGAGAAGTTGCCGGCCCGCGTGTAGAGGAAATTTCCATTCGTATCCTGGACCTGGAAGAACCCCTTGCCTTCGATGGCCAGGTCGAGCTCCGAAGTCGTCTGCGCGAATCCGCCTTGCTGAAATTGCGTCTGAGTGCTCTGCACGACCGAGCCCAAGCCCACCTGAATTCCCGTGGGCGTGAGCTGCGAAGTGGCGTCTTGCGCACCGGGCATGCGGAGATGCCGATAGAACAGATCCTCGAAGTTGCAGCGGTCGCGCTTGAACGCCGTCGTGTTGACGTTCGCCAGGTTGTTGGCGATCACGTCCAGCTTCGTTTCCAGCGACTGCATGCCAGTCGCCGCGGTGTACAGCGTTTGAATGCTCATGACTTTCGGTCCACTTCGTCCAAGGAAACGAGAGTTTTGCGGTCTGCGTTTTTGTATTTTACTTAGCCACGGATTGAACACTGATTGAACACGGACGGGAATTACGAAAACACAGAACCACAAAGGACACGAAGGACACAAAGACGATGGAAAGACGAAAGAAGCTTGTATCTCTCTTTGTGTCCTTTGTAGTTCTCTTCATCCGTGTTCAATCCGTGGCTGACGTCGATTTACCTGTCTTTACGCGATGGCTTAGCCTGTCCGCAGCACGCGGTTGACCAGCGTGCCGAGGATTTGATCTTGGTTGCGAATCATGTTCACGTTGGCCTCGAACGCGCGGGAGGCCTCGATCATGTCCATCATTTCGCGCGTGGGCTTGACGCCCGAACCTTCCAGCCAGAACTGGGCCACGCGCCGCTGCTCGGGCTCTAGCGCTTTGGGCGTCGAGAGGGACGAGTAGAGGTTCTCGCCCATCTTGACCAGGTCTCCCAATGACTCGGGCTGGACCAGCGCCAAATTGACCGTCGCTCCCTGTTGAACGACCGCGCCGTCGTGGCTCACGTACCACGCCCCGGCTTCCGGATCGATCAACACCGGATCGCCCTCGTCGCTCATCACGGGCAGTCCATCTTGCGTCACCAGGGCGCCGATGTCCGTGAGCCGAAAGTTGCCGGCGCGAGTCAGGTTGGTCTGATTGCCGTTCTGGACGACAAAGAAGCCTTCGCCTTGAATGGAAAGATCCGTGGGGACATCGGTCTTCTTTTGGGGACCGATGGAGAAGTCGGTTTTCGTTTCCTTCACGATCACGCCGCCGCCAATATCATTGATCGAGCCGGAACCTGGTTCGTCCTGGCCGCGCTGCATCTCTTCGGCGTAGCGAGCTTGAAACACGGCCAGGTCGCGTTTGAAGGCGGTCGTATCGACGTTCGCCAGGTTGTTGGCAATCGTGTCGAGCCGCAGGCTTTGGGCCAAGGCGCCTTCGGCCGACATGTAAAGTCCGTATGGCATGGGCGAATCCGCGGTAATCTCTGATAAAAGTCCCACCGGGCGAACCGCCGTCTATGCAAGGCGCGTGCCGGGTGCCGCGCGGGCGTGGAAGAGGATGCCGTGCGAGGGCCTTGAAGCGCCGTCCGTCACGAGACTTACGATGCCCCGCGCAATGCGAGAAGGGCGGGTATCGGCAAAGAGTGCGCGAGACGCCGCAGCGCGGAATCCGCCGATTCAAGGTCGCAAGATCGGCCGATTTCGACGCTTGTCGTGGACCGGTGTCTGGAACCGTTGGCTGCAATCCGTGGTCCACTTACCACGGCTAATTCAGCCAAGGGTTCCTGACACCTTGGGCGCACCATCGGCGCGGGTCTATCCCCGTGCGCGCGACTTGCGAATCAGCTCCGCGGCGCCTTGTGCTAGCAGTTCCATCGCGACGAAGCGGCCTAAGTCCTCGGCCGCGTCGGCCTGCGCACTGCTTTCGGCGAACACTCGCTGTGTGCCGTCACCGCTGAGGACGACGCCCGCCAGATGCACGAGGCCGTCCGGCTCCACGCGCCCTAAGCCTCCGACCGGCGCGAGGCAACCGCCAAGCAGGGCCGCTAGCATGGCTCGCTCGGCCAGCACGGCCTGGTGCGTGGCGAGATCGTCAATTCCCTTCACCTTTGCCAGCGTGGCGGCATCGTCGGCGCGGGCTTCAATTCCCAGAGCGCCCTGCCCTACGGCGGGCAGCATGGTGGACATAGGCAAGACCTGCCAATCGCTCTGCAAAAGCTCGAGCCTGGCCAGCCCCGCTTGTGCTAGCACCAGCGCGTCGAAGTCGCCGGCCTGCAGCTTGCGCAGCCGCGTATCGACGTTGCCGCGAATGTCGCGCATCTTCAAGTCGGGCCGCGCATGAAGCAGTTGCGCACGCCGCCGCAGGCTTCCCGTGCCAATAGTAGCGCCAGGCGGCAGATCGGCGAGCGTGCCCGGCTCGCGGCATACAAGCACGTCCCACACCGGTCCGCGCGGCGGCACCGCGGCCAAACACAAGCCCGGCACGTGCTCGGTGGGCAGGTCCTTGAGGCTATGCACGGCGATGTCGATGTGGCCCTCGAGCAGCGCCCGCCCCAACTCCTTAGTGAACAGCCCCTCGCCGCCGATCGCGGCGATGGCCTGCGTCTGGCTTTGGTCGCCACTAGTGCTGATGGGCACGAGCGTGACGTCAACGCCAAGATCGCCCAGCCGCTGGGCCACCCAATTGGCTTGCCAGCGGGCCAACGCGCTTGCCCGAGTTCCTAAACGCAGCGATCGCGAAGAATCCATCGAATTTGTTTCCACGGAAGACGTTTCAAGCACCTTCAGGTTGTATCGACGGAAAAATCACGGCCAAGTCCAAACCACGGTTAGCCGCCTCGCTCGCGAGGCGCTTCGCGGAAAAAGCTCGCTCGGCAACGACACCGATGGAATAACCAAAAATGGAATAACCGATCGTCGTGAACGGCGAATCGCCTCGCGAGCGAGGCGGCTAACGCGTCGCGTGATTGCAGCCCGGACGCTACCGCTCGACCGCGGACGGTTCTTCCTTCTCTCCCGGCATTTCGACGCCCCGATCGAGCATGCCGCGCAACTGATGCGGCGGCACCACGACTCCGCAACTGACGATGTACTGCAGCGCCTGGTCGATCGTGATATTCAGGTCCAGGACTTCGCTACGGCGCGTCGTGACGATAAAGCCGGTCACCGGCATCGGCGAGGCGGGAATCAGCACGGCCACCACGGGTTCGCCGGCCGCCTCGCGGATGTCCCACAGGCTTTCGCTGGTGACCAGTCCAATCGACCACATGCCTTTCCGCGGGTACTGGACCGCCACGACGCGCGTGGCCTCAATCTCGGTTTCGCTGAATAAAAAATCGGTCACCTGTTTGACCGATGCGTACACGCTCCGCACCAACGGCAAGCGATCGATGCCCCGTTCGACGAGATTCCAAAATACACGCCCCACACCGGCCGCCAGAAACCAACCCAACAGGTACAAGAACAGCAGGAACACGACCAGGAACACGGGAATGACGAACTGCGGACGAAGGTACTGCAAATCGACGTAGCGCTCGTACACGGCCCGCGGATTGTCGGGCACTGCACGCCGATCGTGGGCCACGACGCCGTAAATCTCGAGCGGCACGTAGGCCCCACTGCGCAGCCGGGCGTACTGTCTACCGTTCACGTCCGGGCGTTCGCCTGTCAGATTCTCCGGCGCGGGCTCGGTCAGATACCAGCAAATGACATTGCGAGCACCGTTGGTGACCGGTTCCAGCACGTAGCTTTGGATCGTGCCGCCGATCCACAGAAAGATGACGATGGTCAGCAGCGGTGGCAGCACGACGCCCAACCCGCGCACGATCGCCCGGCGAAAAGGACGACTGCGCCCTTTCTCGACGATGACCGTGGATTTTCTCAGTGGCGTCATGAGTGCAGATCAGATGGTGGCGGCTGCCGACGATGGACGATTTCAGCGTAGAACCCGGTGAACAACTACCCTTTTGCATTGGTGTCTCGGGGCGCCACTGCTGGCTCGTCCAGCAGTGTTACGCCGCACGTCGCACTGCTGGACGAGCCAGCAGTGGCACCCAATTCGGTTTGGAAACCAGCTCTAATTATACGGACAAGTTCCGGCGATCACACGCCGCTTTGAGCACGCGCAACAACCGCCACGCAGACAGCTTCCACACCGCCGCGCCGCAACGTGGCCGCGGCTTCGCTGCACGTGGCGCCGGTTGTAATGACATCGTCGACCAAAAGGACGCGAGCGCCCGCCAAATCGTAGCCTTTCCCGATCCGAAAAGCGCCGCGAATGTTGGCGAATCGCTGTCCGCGGAGCAAGCTGCCTTGCTGCCTGGTGCTACGCTGCCTGACCAACGCCCGCCTGGCAATGGGGATCCGCAATCGCCGGGCCAACGCGGCGGCTACAAGCTCTGGGCTGTTCGCGCCGCGCAACAATCGCCGCGACCAGTGCATGGGGACCGGCACGAGCAGGTCGGCCTTGACTTCCGCGAGCTGCGACTCGCACTCGGCAACCAGCAACTGGCCCATCGCCAGCGACAGCGGTTCCTGCCCGATGCGTTTCATCCGCAAGACAATTTGCCTCAGTGGACCGCGGTAGTCGCCCAGCGTAAGAACCCGATCGAATCGCAAGCGGACACCACGGCAGGCGGCACATCCCATGACAACAATCGGTCTGACGGCTTGCGCCTCGGATGTTTCATCGGCGGGCGCTTGGTCGGCTGGCCGTGCGTGCGGCGGAACGGCCTCACCGCAACGATCGCAGCGGGCAATCCGGGCACCGATGATCTGTTGTCGACATGGCTGACACACCAATGTGCGAGCCGATGTGCCGGATCGCTCGGGCGGAGTCAGCTCCGCATGGCAGCAGGCACAGCGTGGCGGAAAGACCAAGTCCACCAAGGCATGGGCGCTGCCCCGCAGAGCCTGCCCAGGCGATCCTGCGGCAAGTTGCGCTCGCAAGCCGGAGAGAAGTTGCTGCACCATCTGGTGGCCCCACGGTTACGTGCCACTTCGTTTCGCCGCTCGCGATCGAGCCTGGAGTGAGTAATTCTACATGGCCGTGCTGGCCCAAGACATCGGGCGCCTAGAATTCTGGGCAAGCCGAATGAAAAGGGATACATCCGATCGTCGAAGATCGGGCGAAAGGCATCACGGTAGCCCTTGAGAATCTTGGACTTAGGATCGGCCGAGGAATAACTTTCTGTTCTAAACCCCTCGTCCCATGTGCATTTGGGTTGCGGTCGATCAGACAAACAGAAACCGTCAGCCCCGTAGGGGCGAAACATGCTAGCCCACGGCGCCAGCCGTGGGAATATAGTGGCAATCCGCGAGAAAGCCCCGCAGGGGCGAAACAAACGTGTTCCGGTTCCGTCCTAACGAGGCCGCCGCGGCGGCAGAATGTACCGCCCCGCTGGGGCTTCCAAAATCGATGCCGCGCCGTCATCCCACGGCTTGCCAGGATTATGCAGTTGCTAGCGTCGGTGCCACCCACAACTTATTGAGCACGTCGGACATAGTTGGCGCTACCTATTGTGCTTGAGCCGACCCTTAAGAGGATGGACTTACAATCGAATCCCGAAATCAAATAATGAGACACAAACTTCGTCGAAATCTACGGGCTTCAAGCTGCTAGCACTTGCATAATCCTGTTGCGCCGTGGGCTAACATGTCTCGCCCCTGCCGGGGCTGGCCACGACGCACGCCGTACGCAAAAAATTTTACCCTCATCGAGATCGCGATAGGGCGTGGGAAGTAGAGACGGACGCTAGTCCTCGATCAATCCATATACTGTCGGCCGAAAAACTACTTCGCCCTCGAACCCCTCGCCCTCCGGGAGAGGGTAGGGTGAGGGCCGGGAAAACAGGGAAGTTGTTTTTCGGCCAACCCTTATCCCATTTTTTCGATGCCCGTACCCCGCCGCGACGAACCTTGCCGATACCTAGTGTGTCCCCCGCGTACCGAGCGTTCGCCGCGACAGCGCCCGATGTTGACCCCCGCCAAGGACTTGCCCTATGCTACGCCCCTTGCAAACGCCCCCACCGCCCCAGCTTGAGACGCCGCCGATGCCCGTTGCCGCTGGCTCGATTGCCGAAGGTCTGAGCCGGCGTGCCCTGGCAGCCGGTGGCCAGCCGATTGGCTACCTGATGCACAAGGCGCTCGCGCATCCGGAATTGATCTCGTTGGCGGCCGGTTTTGTCGATCAGGCGTCGCTGCCGGTGGATGCCGCGAGCCTGGCGTTGCAAACGGTGTTCGCCGATCCCCGCCGTGCCCGCACCGCGCTGCAATACGGCACCACGCCCGGCCACATGCCGCTGCGCGAGGCCGTGCTGGCGCAACTCGTTGCCGACGACCTGGCGGCCGGCGCACCGACCGACGCGGTCCGCGACATTTCGGTCGAGCAAGTGGTCATTTCGGCTGGCAGCAACCAGATGTTGCACCTGCTGGCCGACACGCTCCTCGACCCCGGCGACATCGTGCTGTGCGCCGCGCCCACGTACTTCGTGTTCTTGGGAATTCTACAAAACCTGGGCGTCCGATCCGTCGGCGTAGCCACCGACGAGGGCGGCCTGATTCCCGAAGCGCTCGAGGACGCTTTGCGCCGGCTCGACAAAGCCGGCGACTTACCGCGCGTCAAAGCGCTGTACGTCGTGAGCTACTTCGACAACCCCGCGAGCACCACGACCGCGGGCGACCGGCGCGGGCCGATCGTCGAGCTCGTCAAGCGTTGGTCGCGTCGCACCAAGATCCGCATCCTCGAAGACGCCGCGTACCGTGCCCTGCGCTACGCCGGCCCCGATCTGCCCAGCCTGCGCGCCTTCGACTGCGAAGGCGACACCGTGATTCACACGCAAACGTTTTCCAAGTCGTTTGCGCCGGGTATTCGCGTGGGCTGGGGCATCTTGCCGCGGGAGCTGGTCGAACCGGTGTGCGACCAGAAGGGCAACATCGATTTCGGCTCGGCCAATCTGAATCAACAGTTAATGGCCGCCGTGCTCGAAGAGGGGCTTTTCGTTCCGCACGGCGACAAGCTCCGCGAGATGTATCGCCAAAAGCAAGCCGCGATGCTCTCCGCGGCCGACGAATTCCTCGCGCCACTGGCCGGAGTCCGCTGGATGCGTCCCGACGGTGGGTTGTATGTCTGGCTGCAGTTGCCCGAGGAACTTCCGGCCGGACCGTCGGGCCCGTTGTTCGACGCGGCCGTCGAGCAGGGAGTTCTGTACGTGCCGGGGGAGTACTTCTATCCCAGCGAAGGCGAGCCCGTGGCACGCAACACGATCCGACTAAGCTTCGGCATGCAGTCGCCCGAGCGCATCCGACTAGGCATCGAGGGCCTGGCCCGTGCGATCAATTCAGTGATGGCGTAGATCGCCCAGAACGCAGCATCTGCCCCAAAGGGGCAACGGCGTTTAGCCGTGGGCGAAAGCCCACGGACGTGAGCGCATGAGCACGTCGTAAGCCGCGTAGCGGCGACGGCAGCTCAATCCCACATCTTCGGCCCAATGAGTGAACCGCGGAGACGCAGAGTCGCGGAGATGAAAGGAACAAAGAAAGCTGGAGAGCTCGATCTCCGTTGGATCGGTCGAGACGAGAAGCGACCAAGCCTTCAACCCTATGCACCGAACTCGATTTATTCAGCCGTTCCTCGACTCCAGGCTTCCTTATCTCGCTTTCTCTGCGCCTCCGCGCCTCCGCGCCTCCAGCCTTGCGACGCGACTTGTGTGTCGGCAAAGGCCCCGAGGCGCTAGGAACGTCGTCGCTGCGCAGCTTGTGACGTGGTGATGCGCCCACGTCCGTGGACTTACGTCCACGGCTACATGCCGGCATGCGCGTCCCGAGGCCGTTCACAAGACGCCTACGAGCACGTGCCTACGACAAGATCTGCTCGGCCTCCAAAAAGTGCTCCACGCCGTCGGCCTTGGCGATGACGATCACGCCCCCTTCGCTCACGGTGAACCCGCGGGCTCGGTCGTGGTCGTGGTCGTAGCCAATTTCGATGCCCGGCGGAATGTGAACGCCCTTGTCGATGATGGCCCGGCGGACCTTGGCGTGGCGGCCGATGTCGACGCCGTCGAAAAGGATCGAATCCTCGACCTTCGCAAAGCTGTTGATCCGCGTGTTCGCGCCCAGGATCGAACGCTCGACGCGCCCGCCCGAGAGGACCGAGCCGGCGCATACAATGCTATCGAGCGCCTCGCCGCGGCGGGCTTCGGGACCTTCCTCGGCGAACACGAACTTCGGCGGTGGCACGTTCGGCAGGTACGTGCGGATCGGCCAGCGCTGATCGTACATGTTCAACAGTGGGTCGACCGAGATCAGGTCCATGTTGGCTTCGTAATAGGCGTCGAGCGTGCCCACGTCGCGCCAGTAGGCGTCGCGCTTGCGGTTTTCGTCCTGAAAGGGAAAGACCTGCACGCGATGCGTGTCGACGATCGCGGGCAGAATGTTGCGGCCAAAGTCATGCGCGCTGTCGGGCCGCGTGGCGTCGAGGCAAAGCTGCTCGAACAGGAAACGGGCCGTGAACACGTAAATGCCCATCGATGCCAAAATGTGCCGCTCGTCACCGGGAATCGTGCGGGGTATGGCTGGCTTTTCTTGAAAGCCGTTGATCCGTCCTTCGCTGTCGGTCTGCATCACGCCGTAGTGCCGCGAATCGCGGGCCGGGGCGCGCAGACCGGCGACCGTGACGTCGGCGTTGCTCTCCTTGTGGAAATTGACCATCTGCAGGTAATCCATCTTGTAGATGTGATCGCCGGCAAGAATGATCACGTACTGGGGCCGCTCTTTTTCCAGCGTGTAGATGTTCTGGTAAACGGCGTCGGCCGTGCCCTGGTACCAGTGCTCGTCGATGCGTTGCTGCGGCGGCACGACGTCGATGAATTCGCCCAGCTCGCGGCACATGTAGCCCCGCCAGCCGAGATTGATGTGGCGGTCGAGGCTCATCGCTTTGTACTGCGTGAGCACGAGCATCTTGCGCAGGCCGCTATTGAGGCAGTTGGAAAGCGTGAAATCGATGATGCGGTAGGCGCCCCCAAAGGGGACGGCCGGCTTGGCCCGGTCGCGCGTCAGCGGCTCGAGCCTCGATCCCTTCCCACCCGCTAACACGACGGCCAGTACGCTTTCCATCCGTGTATCTCCTGGTTGAACACGCTCGCTCGGCCTGTCTTTGGTATCGACCGAAAAGCAACCTGAACGCAAAAGCCCCCGCCTTGGGACAGAGAGTAGGGATTAGGGCCGGAAGCGCCGGCACATGATTATTCCGCAATCGATCCGCAGGGACAGGCAATTGTCCGGAATTGCAAGTTTTAACGATTCCCAGACTGTCGACACTCAGTTTACCGACTCCCTGCGGCAGGCCAAAGGGTGGTCGAGGGCCGCAATCCCACCAGCCCGACGCGCCAGCGAGGGAGTGCCGTGGGGAATCCCTCGCTGGCGCGTCGGGCTGGTGTGGGACGTCCTTCAACCGCTCCGCATCGCCGCCGGCAGCGGGCAATCGACCCATTGCCGCTGCCAAAGCTCGAAGAACAGCAGCGCCCACAGCCTTTGACTGTGGTCGAACACGCCCGCCAGGTGCTCGTTGACAAGCTGCTCGACCGCCTGGGGCCGAAAGTACCCGCGCGCCAGCGTCGCCGGATCCAAGAGCACTTCGCGGGCGTAATCGCGCAGCTCGTGCCGGAACCAATGGGCCAGCGGCACGCCGAAACCCATCTTGCTCCGGCGGAAGATCGACGGGGGCAGCAGCCCGCCGAAGGTCTCTTGCAAGATCCGCTTGCCCCGCCAGAACCGCATTTTCATCGCCAGCGGCATCTCGGCGGCCAACTCCACGACGTGGTGATCCAAGAACGGCTGCCGGCACTCCAGGCCATGTGCCATCGAGGCAATGTCGACTTTGGTCAGCAGGTCGCAGGGCAAGTAGGTCACCAGATCGGCAAGGCTAGTGGCCGACACCTGGTCGCGGCCCGCCGCCCGCGCAAAGGCGCGCGACAGGAAGACGAAGGGATCCGAGTCCGGAAGTTGCGCGAGAAATTCGTCGCGATAAAGTTGCGCCCGGCGGGCTTCGTTGAAGACCGAGAGCCAGTCGTAGTACCGTCGCGCGGGCGATAGCGAAAGCGAGCCGGCAAATCGCTGCATCCGTCGCATCAAGGACTTTTGCCGCGAACTAGTGGGCATCCGCTGCCACCACGATGCCGACAAGAGCGAAATGACGCCGCGCGGCAGCCGGTCGAACCAGCCCGCCAGCTTCACGGCTCGGTAGCGTTCGTAGCCGGCGAATAGCTCATCGCCGCCATCTCCGGAGAGCGCGACCGTCACGTGCCGCCGCGTCATTTGCGCGACGTAGTACGTCGGAATCGCCGAGCTGTCGGCGAACGGCTCGTCGTAGTTCCACACCAGCTTGGGCAAGATCGTCACACCATCGGGCTGGACGCGTTCCTCGTGATGTTCCGTGCCCAGATGCTTGGCCACCTCGCGGGCGTAACGCGTTTCGTCGAACTCGGCGACGGGAAAGCCAATGGAAAAAGTCTTCACCGGCTTGCTGGCCAGTTTTTGCATCAGCGCGACGATGATCGACGAATCGACCCCGCCCGAAAGGAACGCGCCCAGCGGCACTTCGCTCTGCAGGCGCTTCTCGACCGCCGCGGTGAGCAACCGCCGCAGCTCCTCCTGGTACTCGGCCTTGGGGCGACGGACCTCGCGCGTGAAATCAGGCTCCCAGTAGCTGCCCACCGAGAGCCGCCCGTCGCGATACACGGCGTAGTGTGCCGGCGGCAGCTTGCGGATGCCGCGAAAGATCGTATTGGGGTGCGGCACATATTGATAGGTCAGATACTCGTCGACCGCGCCGGGATCGATCTCGCGCGGCACGCCGGGCACTTCCAGCAGGCTCTTCAATTCGCTGGCGAAGAGCAGCCGGCCATTCTCGACGCGGTACACCAGCGGCTTCTTGCCCAACCGATCGCGGGCCAGCACGAGCTGCCGGCGGCGAGCATCCCAGATCGCCAGCGCGAACATGCCCTCGAGATGCCGGAGAAACTCGACGCCTTCGTCCTCGTAGAGATGAACGATGGTCTCGGTGTCGCTATTGGTTCGCAGCGTGTGGCCCGATCCTTCGAGCCGGCGGCGGAGATCGGGAAAGTTGTAGATCTCGCCGTTGAAAACAGTCCAGATCGTGCCGTCTTCGTTCGAGAGCGGCTGTTGGCCGCCGGCCACGTCGATGATCGACAAGCGACGAAACCCCAGCGCGACACCGGCAATCGATCCGGGATAGGCGTGCGTTTGCACCTCAGAGGTGTAGAACCCTTCGTCGTCGGGTCCACGATGGCGCAACACTTCGGTCATCCGCAGGAGCGTTTCGCGCTCGACTGCGGGGCCGTAGTCTGTCCAGACCGCACCGGTGATGCCGCACATACTATTCGACTATAGCAGCGCGGCCGAGAGTGTGGAAAATGAGCGACAAGCGCTCGTAGTGACCGCATTCAGTGCGCCGTGGAAAGGTGTTGGGTTTCAGCGGGTGGAAGTCCCGTCCGGTAATTGGGTCGCTCCAGCCGGTAGCAATCGGAGCGGCGGTGGAGGTAACGAAG
>Ga0163144_10015923_pt1 | contig 15445 bp, 9 predicted proteins | sample OliLak19BULKMAT1_FD_123175 | JGI IMG/M metagenome (GOLD analysis project Ga0163144, IMG submission 123175) | Freshwater microbial mat bacterial communities from Lake Vanda, McMurdo Dry Valleys, Antarctica - Oligotrophic Lake LV.19.BULKMAT1 | ecosystem: Environmental > Aquatic > Freshwater > Lake...
CAAAATCAAAAAGTAAAAATCAACGGAGAAATTTTAGATACCGTGGCGCATTATGAAGGGATATATAACAATGAAGAAATTGCACTCACCAATGATTTTTAAATCTTTGAACATCCCGACGGATTAAATTACATCCATGTTGAGATGAGAAGATATGATCAACTTTTTCACTATAAAAATTTTCAGATCCAACTTACAGAAGGCTTTGGCGCCGGAGTGTTAGTGCCTCGCACCAACACCACGCTTTTTGGAAAGAAAAGACATGATCAATTTCATTTATCAGGTTTCGGGTTGAGCACGGTTGTCGGATTAAATTTTTCTTTCTACAATCACTTTTTTATTCAAAGTGAAGTGAAAGGTGGCTATATCAATATGCCTAACATCCGTACAACATCAGATAAAATTGACAAGGCCAAACAATCATTCTTTTTCGCACAATACAATCTGGTGTTTGGGACAACAATAAAATTGAATAAAAATCAAGTAAATAAGAATTTTTCTGTTGAATTAATTCTTCGGACTTGACTTTCATCCTACTCCCAACCACTTCCTTCTATTTTCCGGTACCCGTATACGACGTTTGAGCGTCATAATTTTACATCAAGACCAATATTCGACCATTCAATTGCGTTAAAGCTCTAATTTAATTGACTATCAGGAAGATCATGCACAAACTACAAGACTTCTTTTTGTTCTGCTCGGGAGCAAACAGAACCATCCTTAATAAGACGCCGAGCGAGCAAATCAAATATACAGGCATCGGCGCTACAGTTTTCTTTACCGGACTTTTTGCTGCAATTTCAGGAGCCTATGCCCTCTATTTTATTTTTAATGATGTTGATTTAGTGATAAGAATTATGTCAGCCATTTTATTTGGATTGATTTGGGGCGCGATGATATTTAATCTCGATCGTTACATTGTATCGAGCATGAAAAAGAAAGGATCATTTCTCAGCGAACTCAAATTAGCAAGTCCGCGAATTTTATTAGCTGCCCTCATCGCCTTCGTCATTTCAAAACCTCTCGAATTACAAATCTTTCATACTTCCATCGAATACGAACTGGAGTTGATGAAACAAAACGATATCAAAGTACAAGAAAATGCTTTGGCAAGTCGATATGCAGCCGACATCAGTAGTATCACATCTCAAATAAATCTTCTCAAAAAAGAAGTTGCTGATCAAACTATGCGTAGAGATCAACTAGATGAAATCGCAAGAACTGAAGCCGACGGAAGTGGCGGCTCCAAAAAAAGAGGCGCTGCTACAATTTACAATCTGAAGAAACAAGATGCGGAAAAAGCAAATTCAGAATTATTAACACTTGCAGGAACCAACAATCCGCTCATCGAAAAAAAACAACTGGAATTAAATAATAAAACGCTTCTTGTAGACAGTTTGAAATCCGCTGTGAAAAGAGGAGCTTATGATGGCTTCGATAAACGTTTGGATGCTTTGGGTAACGTAGCTGAAAAAAGTAAATCCATTAACATGGCAAGCATTTTCATTATGCTTTTATTTCTTGCCATTGAATTAGCTCCCGTTTTAGTGAAGCTAATTTCCACACGTGGACCTTATGATGATTTACTCGAAAAACATGAGCACGAGTTTGAGGTGTTCAGAAAAGAAAAAATTACTTTGATGAATCAACGCAGCGATGAAAAAATTGGGCATGCATTAGAAACCGGAAGCTATAAGAATCAAAGGGAAATTGAATACGATAAAGAAATTGTGAAAAACTTTAAAGCGGCCGAAACCGAAATTACACTGGAAAAAATTCAGCAATGGAAAAAGGAAGAGATGAGCAAAAGTAATCCATTAAAAACCAAGGATAATATTTGGGGATAAGAAGTTTCTTTAATTTGCAAAAGCAAGTTTTCGAATTCCTATTGTCTTAGCTTTTTTAAATTCGCTTTTCTTACACTAATTGTAATTATATTTTAATCCGATATATTTATTTTACAATGCCGACTTACATCGACTTAAGTGTAATCTATTGCACTATTTCTTATGTAACGTCGGTATTAAAAAACAAAAGAAACTGTAGGACTTGAAATGGTTACTGGATATTTACTCCAGGTCTCCAATGAATTTCGATGACGTACTACGATATAATAAGAACTTCCACTTAGTATATTTTGAAAATTATAAATGCCGGTACCATCGGTTTGAAGCGTAGATAGCACACTTGCAATTTTAGTATATGGAGGATTCGCATCTATCAGGGAAACTTCAACAGTATCGCAAAAAGTTGGATTTGCTATAGGATCAATGATAGGTTGCATCAAACTATTTCCCAAATACATTCCTTCTATATAAAGTTTGATTGACAGATTAACAGAAGGCAACATCGTCACCAGATTGGAACTATCGTATTCCAAAATTAAAATACTCATAGGAGGCAAAATGAAATTACCGTTTGAATCTGGAAGTATAGCAGACTCTATAATCGAATCGGAACTGAGTGAAGTTGCTTGCAATATATTTGCCTTAGTTAAATAATAACCCGACATCCCGTTGAGTTGTAGAGGGATGGTATTGTTTTTATCTCTGTTCACAGATATAATATTAATCTTATTATAATTACTTGATGCGAAGGCACTACTTCTAACAGAATACGCATTTCCATCACTCGCCATTGGAGACGTACTGGTCATCGCCAAACTTTGATCTAGGAAAAGTGGATTCAATTTTTTATACATGACAGCTACAGGCATCAGCGTAAAAGTTCCATTTGCATTTTTCCGTATCGGATGCCAGGCATTGGATACTAAACCATAGACCCAGAAATTGGATCTTTCAATATTATTGATTTGGCTCATTGTTAAGAGAAAGTCAGTTGTTAAGTTTGCGCCTTGCCATTGCATAGCTAAATCTTGGGTTGCAGCGTTAGGATTAGTTCCTAAAATGGCATGTGCATGATCGCCGACTATCAATTTATATCCTTTTGCCTGAGCAGCTGCCGCCACGGGTCCTAAACTTCCTGCAACGGTATCTACTCCATAAGGAATCGTAGATCCAATGACCTGCTCCGTCATGAAATAATGGACATTTATTCCGTATATCTTTCCTTGTAAAAGTGTTGAGTTTAATAAAGTGTATGTCCAGGCCGAAGTTGCTCTTCCGGTTCCAGTGACTGTAATATGAATGCTAGAGTCAATAGCAAGCATAGCATTTATAATGGGGAGAATGGTTGAAATATAATTATTCGCTGCCGTCGCTCCATTTAAAGCGGAATTAAATTCCCCCGTTGTATAAGGTTCATTCCCCATATTCCATAATTTGATGTTATACGGTAAGGGGTGACCGTTAGCAGCACGCTCGGCTGCCCAATCTATTCCTCCTCCCGGATTAGTTGAATCATTGGGTGCATTGCAATATTCCACCCAATCAGCATTGGACTGAATCACGTTAGGAATGGCTGCTGTAAATTGTGTTAGCGTAAGCGATGTATTGGCGCTGTCGTAAATGGGAACCATAATTTGCACATCTTTCGGATCCACTCCACGTGAAGCAGTCATAGCCATAAATTCATCGAAACCAAATTCCATAATTTGCGCTGGGGTATTTACTTGCGCAAAAATTTTTTGAGCAATTCGTAAGGAATCCGGACCCACGGACTTCTTCCATTGAAAGCCCTGCATGATTCCATTGGCAGGATATCGTAAGCCAGACATTGGAAAATCATTAAAGACAGAATCTACGCCTGGTCTCCAACTGGCATCTGTATTATGATATCCTGCCAGTCCATAGTTGTTCACCGTTAAACTCGAACGACAATCATAGGTTATGCCCAAAAGTAATTTTGGATTGTTCATGATCACAACATTTGGATTCACCGTACCAACAGCGATCTGTGCAGTAAGTGTATAGACTTGCATCCAACAAGATACAAGGCAAATAAAAAATGTTTTAATTTTCAAATTCATTTTGCTATTGATTGATTAAATTTTCTTTTTTAAATATTTACTTATAAACTAAATTCTTTAAAAGATGAAATTTATAGTTGATGTGTTGATTGTAATAGGCGTTTTACTCCAAGTCTCCAATGAATTTCGATGACGTACAACAATATAATAAGAACTTCCACTTAGTATATTTTGGAAATTATAAAGGCCGGTACCATCAGTTTGAAGTACTGATTGTACGCTTGAAATTTTTGTATACGGAGGATTCGCCAGCGCTAAAGAAACTTCAACAGTATCACAGAGTGCTGGAGATGCGATCGGATCTATGATAGGTTGCATCAAAGCATTTCCCAAATACATTCCTTCAATATAAAGTTTAAGGGAGAGGGTCACTACCGGAAGTATTGCCGTACTTGTTGTTCCCACTCTAAAGCCATTTCCAAAACTTGCTGCCCATACCTCATTTACATTATATGGATTAAAAAATATTTTTTGAGGTCGTCTGAAAGGGTATGATGCAACATTACTTGTATCAAAGGAATTGCTGTTTGTATTAGTAGCATATTGTAATCCTTTTAACTCTGTGCAGATGTATAATTCATTTGGGAAGGTAGGATGAAATGTACCTGATAAAGCAGATTGATTGTAAACATTAATCCAATTTACTCCTCTGTTTGTTGAACGATAAACCCCAGGAGCAGCTGGAACTGGTGGAACTTGATTAATTGTTTTAGTACCTACAAATGCAAGCCACGTATTTTGAGATAAGTCATTGGGATCAATTTCAACATTTACCGTCTCGATTTGCATAAAACTTGGGTTATTATCAGCCCAAGTAAGTCCGCCATCTGTGCTGTAAAACACACCTGAGCTTGCAGTATAAACAGCAGTACCTAAACTCGCAGAATTTCTTGTACCATAAACAGCAACAAGCGTGTCTTTGTTAAGCACAATAATTTGTAATGGTCGTCCTTGTGTCCTTGGCGGAGAAGAACGCCTTGTCCATGTGTTTGGAGTAGTAGTTACATCAGCGCAATAATACACATCGCCTATGCCACCAAGCACATCTATCACTGTTGCATACATTCCATTTGGATTTGCAGGATTTTTATCGAAAGCAAGAGAGGTAACTGGTTTTTTTGAAAAATTATGCATGGTAATCCATGTTTTTCCACTGTCAGCCGAAACAGAAATTCTTCCTCGAAATAGAAGAATTCGCGCATCGGTATAATCAGCATTAGAACCGGGTTGTTCTCCAACGGCAGCATACATACGCCCAGTTAAAGGATTGGATATGGTCATGTTTACATCATTGATTGTGCCACCGGTGGAATCTAGTCCATATATGTCATAGCTCCACAAATTTCCGCCATCAATGGATCTTCTGGCCAAAATATCATTGTAGCACGCAAAAATATTTGTAGGACTTGTCCAATTTAGCCAATAGCAGGCAGTAGTTTCTAACCCCGAAGTTTTATATTGATTGGATTGATTAATTAAAACCGATGGGGCATTATCATAATTAACATCTGTATATGCTTGCTGCCAATTTGCGCCTTGGTCAATACTTGAATGTGCAACAAATTGATCACCGCAAAGAAGGCGTGATGAATTATTAGGATCAACCGAAAGCATTAAAAAATAAGTAAGCCCATTCCATTTAAACCTACTCGTGTTTAATGCCTGTTTCCCAATCCAACCGGTAGTAACATTACTATTACTATTAAAATTGCCAGCATTAATAAAGGAATTCACAAAAGAATTTCCACCATCGGTTGATTTGAAAATTGCTCCTAATGTTACAGGTGGACTTCCTATATAAAATGAACTTCCTCCAATATACACCACCGAAGTATCATTATTTGCCATTCCAATCAAGTATCCTTTATCTACACTCGGGTTTGGAAGATTTCCTCCAATGGAATTCCATTGAGTTTGTCCCTGACTTAATTTATAGATGCCCCTATACTGAGTGTAGTCTCTTGGGGAACTATTGTAAATGTTAGACAGAGCGTTTGCTTGAATTGTTACACAATAAAAAACCCACTTTCCGCCTTGTTTTGCTCCCTTAAAAGAAATGATATGTTCATTTGCAGGAATTCCATTAGTTCCAGCAGTAGCATTAAGCCATGAACCCCCGCCATTAAAAGTATAGATTAATGAATCGTGAGAGCAGATATAAACGCTGTCTTTGTTTTCAAAATATACTCCCGCAATATGTCCTCCATAAAGACCAGGATAATTGAATAGCGTTGAATAGCTGCCAATTGTATTTGCTGTATTACTGAAATAAATTTTATTTACATCACTAATTACTACTTGATCGGTATCATGCGGACTAGCAAAAAGCTGATATGCTGATCCAGTACAAGGGTTGGTTGCATTTGTCCAATTAATACCACCATCGTAACTTTTTGAAGGTATATATACCCCTGATCTATTTAATACAAATAATTTGGATGGATTAGATGTAAACTGAACCTCAGATTTCAATTGCACTTGCAGTTGAGTATAAGGTATCATGCTATAATTTTGCCCGAAATCTGTAGTATGAAACAAATTTGACATATCACAAGTCATGAAAAACTCGTTGCTATTAAACGGACTAATACTGGCTGCTACGATTGCGCCTCCGCCTCCAACACCTCTCGATGTCCATGCTGATGGAAAAGCACTTGTAGCGATAGTTGACAAATTACATCCTGCTCCCATAAACCATGGTGTTGCAGTGGAATCAGTTGATAAAAAATTCAACCATAAATTAGCAACCTTTATTGCACCTGTGGTTGATGGATGTGTACCATCACTTGTATTAAAATCAGTAGGACAAACCCAAAATACATTTGGATTGGTTGTTTGGGGCGTGCTACCGTCTGACCACATATATGAACCCCATGCCATCCAAGGAGCGTTTGTTCCTGTTCCAGAAAATTGCAAAGCAACATCTCCGTTTATTTGGTCTTCAATTACCTTTTTAATTGCCCATCCTGTCCAATAAGAATGAGGTTCAGGATTTAAAGTAGATGTTGCATATCGCGCGGAAATGCGGCTTGAGAAGTAGCAGATTTTCACATTCGGAAAACGAGTTTTGACTTCATGCATTATTCGTTTATATTGAACCACAAGTGAATCATAATATTCTTGTACCGGAACTGTACCAACGGGGTTTGCCTCTTTCAACCAAATTACTTCAACTTGATTTGCCGTAACACCTGCATTTGACAAACGGGTTGCGACTGTACTCCAATAGGTAGCATAGTTTATGTTGCTTGGAGTTGATATATAGCTTGCTGGCATGGCACCAACAGCACCATCAACAAGAGTAAGCTTTGGATTTTTACCCGAAAAGGCATTCGCAATCGGAATAAATTGCTGTGTCTCCAAAGTAGTATTTGACATTCCAATACTCAGCCAAACAATTTTTCCGTTTATTGGATCAGCATTTCCATTGGCATCTAAACATTGAATTTGGGAGGCCATTTGTAACCCTGCTAATTTGTGAACAGCGGGAATATAGTTTGAACCTCCTGGATAAAGTCCTCCCGTCCAACCGTTATAGGTACCCGATCCTAAATCATTAATTGGAATAAGCCCAGTAGATGGTGCGCCACAATTCTGTGAATAAACAACTGTAGCGATGAGGCAATAACAAGAAAATAAAAGAAGTTTTTTCATAGTAATTAGTTTTTATTTGTTTGACCAAATGGTTTGTTTTATTTAAGTTTATACTTTAACATTAGTAATATAAATGTCTTTTCAAACTATCTGTTCAATGATAGCACTGTCGTTTTTAGCATGACGCACAACCTCAGATTTCAATTGCACTTGAGTGAAAGGTATCATGCCGTAATTTTATCCAAAATCAGTTGTATGAAACAAATTTGACATATCACAAGTCATGAAAAACTCATTGCTATTAAACGGAATTACAGTGGCTGCAATGATTGCGCCTCCGCCTCCAACGCCTCTCGAAGTCCATGTTGATGGATACGATTGTGAAAATGACATGTTGCAGATGAATGCGAAAAGCAAAAAAGCTATTATTCTATTTTTCAACACGTCCATCTTTCTAAATAAATTTGCCTTCTATAAATATATACGTGCATTTAATTGTAATGGTTGGGTGCTCTCGTTTAAAAAGCAGTAGCTTATCTTTTCAATCTACAATTACCATCCGAACAGGTTTGAAATTTCTATCCTTCTCGTTGATCTGTAATAAATATAATCCGGGGCCTAACTTTTCTCTGTAGAGTGGAATGTAATTCCCTGAAACACTTTCCAGGTGTTGCACTATTTGACCCAATGAATTATACAGCAAAATCGATGCTTTATTCAGTGTGTGTTTGAAAGACAAAATGGCTTGTATAGAAAATGGATTTGGTGAAATGTCAATGCTTTCATAGGATACATTCGCCTGTGTTAATCCAGTAGTACCATTGTCCATATTTACGACAAACACATCTGAATAAACCAAGCCCGAACAAGTAATCGTTGATGGACCAAAAGAAGTTGTTCCCTGTTGATATTGTCCTCCAATATAAATTTTATCAAAACTGTCTACTGCAATTGAGATTCCATACGTTCCTGCATTCCCATTTCCCATGCTTTGTTTTGCCCATAAAAAATTCCCTAGGCTATCCAAAGCACATACAAAAAGATCATTGCTGTTTGCAACAAGTGTTGTAGCTCCAAAATTTGCCGTTCCATTAAACCATCCAGTCATTAATACTTCATCGGAAGAATTAATACATAAACCATAAGCAACAGTATTCACACTACCAATAGCTGTTTGCTTCACCCAAATACAATTTCCGGCACTGTCGTATTTGGCAATATAAGAACCGCCATTTATAGTATTACTAATTAAAATTTGCGGATCAAAATAAGTGGTGTCGCTACTAAAAGTACCGACAATATAAAGATTGCTATTTGCATCTATTTTGATGTCGAGAGCACTTTCTCCATAAGTAGGGCTCGAGGTATTAATACCGCCAGCACTTTTTGCCCAGATGATATGCCCGGTAGCATTCAATTTAGCAATGTATATTTCAGAACCTCCGCGACTAACTAAGGTATAATTATCAAAATAAGCAGTGTCTGAAAACGTCCCAACAATATAAACAGATCCATCATCTGTTAAGGTCATTCCTAAAATGGATTCATTCTGTTTTCCACCAAAACTTGTTGCCCAAACAGCATTGCCGCTGCTATTATATTTCGCAAGAAAAATATCGTACTTTACAATGCTGCCATTCTTATTACTATGAAGTGTGGTATTCCCAATTATTGTAGAATCCCAATAAGTTCCAGCTATAAAAATGTTTCCGCTTGAATCAACCAGCACGCGTTTTGAGTTATCATATCCTACACCTTGAGCAGCAGGTTTTGCCCACTGTACATTTCCTGCAGCATTATACTTTGCAATAAATATTTCTCCACTTGCCAATGGATTAGTTAAGCTGATGGAATCAAAATTGGCAACATTTCCAAAAGATCCTGTTAAAAAAATACTACCGTTTCTGTCCACACAGATTCCACTTCCTGCATCAATTCCCGTTCCTCCTGCACGCTTTGCCCAAATTACATTTCCATTTGCATTTAATTTAGCAAAATAAATATCTGAATTACCTGCACTAAAAAGTGAGGTGGTATCAAAACTTGCAGTATTGTAAAACAGACCTGTGATGAATGAATTTCCTTGTGGATCTATTTTCATATCATACAAATAATCAACATAGCCTCCACCCATACTATTCACCCATTGCCAATTGGGATTCTGTGATTGCATAGGTAAACTAAAAAACATGGTGATGATCCATATATGAAAATAACGTAATATTGAATGTTGACTTTTTTTCATTTTTTCTATGTTTTTTTATTGTGTGGCAGAGAACAAATTTTTATCCGTTATTTTACATTAAATTTATTATTTATAGGCTACCCCAATCACAGCATCATTTACGACAAGGTCAACAAAAGAAGTTTGTCCTGAATCATACAGTCTACATTGAAAGCGAACTTCTAATTTTTTAGTTTTATCTCCATTTGAATTTTCCGCATACTCTTCAACTGATAAAATTTTAAAATAGTCCTTTTCTCTTTGCAGTGTGTTATTAATGGATGAAAATAAAACTCCGTTCTCATCAGTCCATTCTATAGTAACATTCGACAAAGCGGAAGGATTATTTATGGCCATACTTTGCGGATAATTATAAGATGTCATGCATGTTATCTGAGGAAGAATTAATACTTTCCTGCAAAAATTTGAAACATTATTGTCGACGTCGCTCACTTGCAAGCAAATTGTATATATGCCATTATTAACATATGAATGTTGTGGATTCTCTAGTGATGAACTGGACCCATCACCGAAATTCCAGTTATACGTTAACAGTCCTGCTCCAGTAGAATTATTCAACATGGTGACTGTATTTGCGGCGATAGTAGGCAAAAATATGGCACGACAATCAGCACCCGGAACTCCCATTCGAAATGTGTTCATCAAGGAATCTAAACACCCTCCTTGATATTCCACTTTAAACTTAACCTCATATGCTCCCGGGTGTTGATAGGTATGCTGTGGATTGCTTAAGCTAGAGGTAGTACCATCACCAAAATCCCAAGTATACACTTGAGGAATTCCTCCTCCTAATTGGGAATTAAAATTTACATCATACTGAGTAGAGTTAGCCCCTACGGTTCTGATTGAATAATAGTTTATAGTGAAAGCACTATCGGCAAAAACAGATTGTGAAGATGAAGAAGTTGTATGATTTCTGATTTTTATTTTCAGTGAATTGGGACAACTGGCACAACTATATTTTCGTAAGGTGCCATTAAAATCAAAAGCGGAAGCGGAATTCTCATAAATGAAATCTGTATACATAATATAATCATCTACGCCAGCCTGAATATTTATTGCTTGCCCATTCACTGTACCAATCACCTTAAATACGGGCGCTTCTATCACAGGAATCGGGTCGTCCTTTTTCGCACAAGAGGAAAATAATAAAAAGACAAAGTATATTAGGTATTTATTCATTTATATTCATTATTAAATTGATTGTGACAACAAATATTCTCTATTTAATTTTATATTGAAGATATATTTGAATTCCTTGATTGTGATCTTTTATGTTATTGTTAAAATATTCATTTTTGGATAGATCATTTAATCCATAATGAAGTCGAATATGCGCATGCATCTTTTTACTAAACTGATGACCGTATCCTAAAAGGATCGCGAAATCCTGCTTTTCAAAACCATTTACATACCCATTCTGGTTTTTTGAGACAGTGTTTAATGCGGATCCAGTTTTTTTCTGTGCTATTTGCACTGAGGAATAGGTCGTGATTAAATAATTATAAGCAAATCCAATATCTATCAGCTGCGTCATATGATTAAAATGATATTGCATACAAATTGGAATTGAAATATAACGAAGCTTTTTTGTACTAATGGAAATATTTTCTGTATTACCTCCAAACTCTCCTTGAAAAAACTCGGATTGAAAATACTTTTTACTACTTAGATTTCCCTTTTCCAGATACAATGCTTCTACTTCGATGCTCCATTCTTTAGCGAACAGATGTGCATAAGAAATTCCACCAAACGCATTCATTCCCCATCCACTTTCATCCTCGGTATTGTGAAAAGCTCTACTAATATATGAACCTGCGATAAAGGCGTAAGATGATTTTGAAATAGTCTCTGCTTTTGATTTTAATATTTCCGGAGCTGTGAGTACGGTTAGTTTGCTTGAATCTATCACAGATGCCGGAATCAACGGAACTCCTACATTCGGAAGTGCAGGCAAAGAATCTTTTTGCGCAAATTCCTGCGAAAGATTAATTCCGTTATGATGAATATTCACATCAGTAAGATCGTTCACCAATATGGATTTTTTTGATGAATGATTTGTAGACGAAGTATTATGAGTTTCCCGAATGGATGCTTCCGCAGCCTTCAATGCCCTTCTATTCTCTCTTGTGAAAGCGACTCCGTTCTCCTGAGATGAGTAGACAGCGGATTTCATGTCCTTATGAATCGGTTGAATTTTGTTTTCGTCAGATGTAACAACTTTAGCAGAAGAATTACCAACATTTAAATTTATATCTTTTTTTTCTTTATTTGTATTTACTATTGAAATAATAGGATTGTGCAGCGCTTGCTTCTCTTCGATAACTACATTTTTTTGCGCATTGTTCATTGTATAATAAAAGAAACCTGAAAGAATCACAGTCAATGAAAAAATCCAAAAAATAAATTTTCGATTCTTTTGCTTCCTTTCATTCGCAACAATCATTGATTCTGCTTGACTCCAATGTGCTTCATGGAATTCAACTTCTCTCGAATTAAATTTATCACGTAATAAATCATCAAATTGATCGTCTGTACTCATGCTATTTTAATTTTTACAGATTCATTAAAATCCAGTATTAACTGTTGTAATTTTTGTCTAGATGTGCTTAAGTGCCACTTGGAGGTTCCCGCACTCATATCGAGCATTCGAGAAATTTCTGCATGGCTATACCCGTCTACTACGTATAAGTTGAAAACTCTTCTGCTAATCTTTGGCAATTTTAAAATAAACTGCTGCAATTGTTCAAGATCCATCTTTTGAGTGGCTATATTGAGCGTAGATTCTTGCTCATAATTACCAACTTGCAAATCCCTATACTCTATCATTTCTTTTCTTTTTTTATTTTTTCGAAAATCATCTATAATCGTATTGATCATTATTTTCCGCATCCAGAGATCGAACGGAATATTAGACTTACGCTTTTCCAAATTGTTGAGTATTTTAAGAAAACCAAAATTCATCAAGGCCGCCGCCTCTTCTTTATCCGTGGCATATCTTAAACAAATCGACATCATAAAAGCATGACACTGCCGATAAAGGGCATACTGTGCCTTACGATCGCGCTTTATGCAAGCATTGATGATTTCCTGATCAATAAACATCAAATGAAAGGTACGAATTTTAATTAATCAATATTAATACCCAACTCAGTACACGTAAAAAAAAGCTGGAGGGTTGGGTAATGACTCAAATTATTTATTCCCAAGCCCGTGATTGATGAACCTTAGCAGGAAGTCCCGAGCAATGAAATGATTTCCAAAGCCAAAGTAAATTCATACATCAATTTTATTAATTTTAGACCCAAACAGAAAAATTAACACTGAGAACACTTCTATTATTAATGCTGCTTATTATATCACAACTTCCAGTTTTGGGTCCAACCATCAATTCCAATTACAACTACACCCTTTGGAAAAAAGTACGGTTCGGCAGCATTGCCTGAATATTTGCAGGCATCCGATAAAATAATTTAAGAAGTTCAGTTAATCAATTTATTCAAAGCTTACCATACGGAAGATACAGAGCAGGTATAATATTGATTCGTATCGTCAAATCTTGCAGCTGCAAACCGTTATTGATCATCTGTATACACCAAACAAATAATTATGCCTCTGATTAAGTGTATGCTTTTCATATCAAACCTATGACCAAACAAAAATGAATGATTCTGATTTCATTTATTAATATTATCACAGCAAATAAAATCAGAATATAAAATAACCAAAGATCCAATTAATTATATTTATACCAAACAAAATCTAAATCCATTTCCTAATTTAAGAAACACATGATTATCGACGTACATACCCATATTAATAATTACCATGAAGAAAAAGTTGTTTCTTTAGAAGATTGTCTGAATAAATTAACAGACAAAATGAAAGAAAACAAAGTTGACTATTCTTTAATTCTAACATCCTACATTGTCAATGAACATCGCCCCGGAATAAAAGCAGTAGTAGAAGCTACTCGTAATAGAAGCAATCTGGGTGTTGTTGCCGGCATCAGCTTTTTAAATTACAAAGAAAAAGATCTTCGTGAAATTAGTGATTACTTAAAGGAAGGTCAGATTAAAGGACTGAAATTATATCCCGGTTATGAACCTTTTTATCCATATGACAACCGATTAAAAGTTGTGTATGATTTAGCATTAGAGTTTGATGTGCCTGTGATGTTTCACTCGGGTGATACATACAGTCCCAAAGGACGTATTCGCTATTCTCATCCCATCCACATCGATGAAGTCGCTGTGGATTTCCCTGATTTAAAAATTGTAATTTGTCATGTAGGAAATCCATGGATACGTGATTGCATGGAGGTAGTCTACAAAAACAAAAATGTATATGCCGACTTTTCCGGATTGGTACTTGGCGACTTTACCGAGAAATTTGAGAAATACATGAAGGAACAATTAGAGGAAATGATCCTGTATGCAGGAGAACCGGAGTATCTTTTATATGGTACCGATTGGCCCCTCTCCAGCATGAAATCTTATCTGAGTTTTATGAAACAATTGGATTTACCGGATGATAAGAAAGAACTTATACTATGGAAAAATGCAGCGAAATTATTTAAGATTGACGTAAGTAAAATATAATATGTGGCTAAGAAATGAAAATATAAAAACAAAATATTTCATAGGCAAAAAACAAATTCTGTCTTTCTCTGAAAATAAAACCTTCGCCTTATGGCAATCTTTTATGCCACATAGAAATTCCATTGTTAACAGAGTGGGTATCGAATATTATTCAATAGAAATTTATCCGAATCCAAATCTTTTTCTATTCATTTCATCCAAATGTCACTTTTGAGAAATGGGCAGCAGTAGAAGTAAATACGCATGAAATTACTCATGAAAACATGGAAGCTTTAACAATTCCTTCCGGACTTTACGCCGTGTTTTTACACTCTGAGCCCGCTAATTGTGCAGAAAAAACCTATCGTTCAATTTTTGAAAAGTGATTGCCGGTATCCGCTTTCCAATTGGATGATCTTCCACACTTCGCGGTGATGGGAGAAAAATATAAAAAAGACTACGCTTCTTCGGAATAAGAAATATGGATTCCAATTAGGGCGAAAACTCATTGAATTCGAATGCATTCATTCTATTTAAAATAAGCTTTTCTTCATTCAAAATTACGGTACAGCGTTTTTATTTACTTTAGACCGAGATTTCTTCCATAATGGAGTTACGCGCCAAGTCAACAGCAGAGGAATTCGCCATACATTTAAATATATGCTAAGCAATTCAAAACAAGAATCTACCTATACCATTTACGCAGGATTTATCTTTTTACTACTTCTATGTTTCGGTTTCATGATAGCAGAAATTATAAATAACCGTTTTTGGCTTTCTGACTTTGAAGTGTATTATAAGGCCGCGCAACGTATAAGTGCATCAGATAATTTATACCGATATGCAGCCGATGGACACTATGTGTTTAAGTATTCGCCCACATCCGCTATTTTATTTATTCCTTTTACTATCTTCCAATTTACTACTGCTAAATATATTTATTGGACCTTCTTAAGTTTTATTATTGGCAGTGGCTTTTATTTGTGCATCAAATTACTGCAGCCAAATTATCTTCTGAATAAAGAAAAGAAAATCGTTAATGGAATTATTTTTCTCGCCATTTTAATACTCGCTCTTCACTTCCTTCGTGAATTGCAC
>Ga0163144_10015924_pt1 | contig 15445 bp, 9 predicted proteins | sample OliLak19BULKMAT1_FD_123175 | JGI IMG/M metagenome (GOLD analysis project Ga0163144, IMG submission 123175) | Freshwater microbial mat bacterial communities from Lake Vanda, McMurdo Dry Valleys, Antarctica - Oligotrophic Lake LV.19.BULKMAT1 | ecosystem: Environmental > Aquatic > Freshwater > Lake...
AACTACAAACTACAAACTATAAACTTTTATACTGCTCCCCAATTCTCTCCGCTTCTGATGCGGTACAAGGTCATTTCACTAACGCTGTATTTTTTTGCAAGTTGTTTGTAGGTAATGTTACGGTTGGGGTCCTGTATAATTTTTTTGATGGTCTTTACCTGCACCGGAGTAAGCTTTAAGCCTTTTTGTGTAGAGCTCCGTTCTTTTTGTAATTTTTTATAAGCAATTTTTTGCGGGCTTTTTTGCTGATGGGCCGACATCTCTTCCAATGTTGCCCATTTTAAATTCGCTGCCTTGTTGTCGGTTTTATGATGATTGATATGAACAACATATTTGCTGCGAAACGTAAGCTTCTTACAAAACAACTTTGCAACTTCCCGATGTAAATAAATGGTTCCTTTATTTTCTGCACGATGCAGATTGAGTGTACGGTAACCGGTAGTAATCGATCCGCTTAAGAGCTTTCCATCTTCTGAAACATCCTCATTAAAACTGCAGCAACGTCCAAAATTTGAAACCGCATATTTTTTCCGCAATTGTTTCCATCCGGCAAATTGCAATTGTTTCCATTGTTCACCGGGAAGCTTCTTAATCATAAAAAAAGGTTGGAGATATTAAATATACAAAATGCGACTTAAAAAGTAATGATTAAAATTTTAAAAAGCAACGGTTGTTTTAAAAGAAAATTCATTGAGGGAAACCGGTAAGCTACCCATCAATTTGATTATTCACTTTTCAACAATGCAAGAAACTCCCCTTCAGTAATGATCTTAATAGTACTTATCTTTTTTGCTTTCTCTAATTTACTTCCTGCATCATCGCCCACTACCAGGTAATTGAGCTTTGCACTTACAGCATTTACAATTGTTCCGCCCTGTTCTTCTGCCATTTGTTCGGCCTGGCTGCGTTTAAGAGTAGGCAAGGTTCCTGTAAATAAAAATGTTATACCCGTGAAATTGCCATCATGCTTGCTTTCTTTGTGTTCGTTTTTTAATTGCAGCCTCAACGATTCTAAATGCTGCAGCATGGCAATATTTTCTTTATTACTAAAAAACTCATGAATACTTCCTGCAACTCTTGGGCCAACGTCTTCTAACTGTTGTAACTCCTCTATTGATTGATGCGCTATATCCAGCAAATGATTGGTGGCCTGCGCCAATGTTTTTGCCGTTGCTTCTCCAACAAAACGAATACCCAGTGCATTGATCAATCGAAACAGGGGTTGGTTCTTTGAGTTTTCAATTGCTGTTTGCAGATTGTTGACGCTCTTTGCTCCATAACCTTCCAGTCCTTTTATCTGATCAAATGGTAATTGGTAAAGCGATGGAATATCTTTGAGGAAACCCAGTTCATAAAACTTCCGCACATTGGCATCGCCCATACCACGTATGTCCATGGCATCTTTACTTGTAAAGTGAATGATCCGTTCAACGATCTGCGCTTCGCAATAATAATTATTACAACGCCACACTGCTTCATCTTCTGGCTTTACCAATTGACTGTTACAAACAGGGCAATGTGTTGGGAATTTGATCTTCTGTTCAGCTCCTGTTCTTAATTCAGGCATTGATTTTACAATGTAAGGAATTACATCGCCGGCACGTTCAACCAATACGGTATCACCCAGCATGAGATCTTTTTCTGTAATAAAATCTTCATTGTGTAGTGAGATACTGGTTACTGTTACACCACCAATGGCCACAGGATCTATCTTGGCAACTGGTGTAACTGCACCTGTTCTTCCAACCTGGTATTCAACATTTCTTAGTTTGCTGGTTCCCTGTCTTGCTTTAAATTTATAGGCGATGGCCCAGCGGGGATGATGGCTGGTGATGCCCATTTTATCCTGCAGTTGCAGATCATTGACCTTGATCACCATTCCATCAATCTCATACGGCAGGCTGTCTCTCTTTATTTCAAACTCATTACAATGATCAATGACTCCCTGTATCCCGTTCACAATCAGCTTTTCTTTTTCCGGACTGCGAAAGCCCAGTTCCCACATCATCTTTAAGCAACTGCTGTGCGATGGCAGCACATGATACATCGTACTTTTTGCATCGTACATGGTTACATATCCCACATGATATAAAAAAGCTTCCAGGTTTCTTCTTGCAACCTCTTTCGCATCTTTAATGCGTAAACTTCCGCTTGCCGCATTGCGGGGGTTGGCAAGCGGTGGTAAATTTTCTTCAGCTAACCGATCGTTATATGCTTTAAAATTTTTCTTACTCAATAAGATCTCACCACGAATTTCAATTTGTTTGATGCCGTATTGTGAAAAAGCAGCCGATAGAGGAATCGATTTGATCTGCCTGATATTGGTAGTAATCTCTTCACCTTCTGATCCATCACCTCTTGTTGCAGCACGCATCAGCAGATCATCCTGGTAAATTAGTGAAATACTGGCGCCATCAAATTTTGGTTCTGCACAATATTCAATTTCATTCAAACCACTTGCTTCTTTTGCTTTGCGGTCCCAATCTATGAGGTCATCTGCATTGTATGAATTTTCCAAACTCAGCATGGGAACAAGATGCTGTACTTTTTTAAAATCATTACCCAAACCCTTTGCCACACGTTGCGTAGGTGATGAAGCAGTCATTAGCGATGGATCTGCCGCTTCTATTTTTTCCAAAGCCTTATACAATTGATCATATTCATAATCGCTGATCAATGGATCATTCAACACATAGTAACGGTATTCATGAAACCGAAGCACATTCCTCAGGCTCTCTAATTGTTTTTGATCAATGCCTTTTTTGGTTACACTTTGAAGAAGGGCAGTTGTTGTTTGCTGTAGTTGTTTAGTATTGTCAGGAGAATACATAAAAAATAAAATCTGGCAGTAAAAATACAAGGACTAATAACAAAACAAATTAAATTCATGTGTTCATTTATATTGTTTTTTATTTGTCACATAGTAGATCCATAAAAAAAATATCCGGTTTCACATAAAGTAATCCTTTTTTTATGGATATTTCGTCTCCAATTCTAAAACTATGATCCGATCTTTTTTCCTATTGCTTGTTGTTATTGCGTTTAGCCAGTGTAACAGCAAAACAAACGTTGATACCTTACTGATCAATGGAACTATTTATACGGTTGACTCTTCCTTTTCAAAAACAGAAGCAGTTGCTGTAAAGGATGGAAAGATTGTTGCCGCCGGCGGCACTGCCGATTTGCAGAAAGCATATACAGCAACTGAAACCATTGATCTGCAAGGTAAATTTTTATATCCCGGCTTTATTGACGCACATGCACATTTTTATCGGTATGGGTTGGGGTTACGAACAGCCGATCTTACAGGCACTACCAGTTGGGATGATGTGTTGCAACGTTTGATCAATTTTAAAAAAGAAGTATCTCTTGCACCAGGTGAATGGATCATTGGTCGTGGTTGGGATCAGAACGATTGGGAGCAGAAAGAATTTCCCATCAATCAAAAACTAAATGAACTCTTCCCGGATAATCCAGTGTTGCTAACAAGAGTAGATGGTCATGCTGCTGTTGTAAATGACCTGGCATTGAGTAAAAGCGCTGTTTCCGCTTCAACAAAGCTGGTTGGTGGTGATGTGATCTTGCAAAACGGGAAACCAACCGGTGTGCTCATTGATAACGCCATTGATCTTGTATCAAAAAATATTCCACCTGCAACCGATCAGCAAATTAAAGAAGGGTTAAAGGCAGCACAGCAGAATTGTTTTGCTGCGGGCTTAACAACCATTGTTGATTGCGGCCTGGATTATGAAGATGTGTTACAAATTGAAAAAGCAAATTTGAATGGCGATTTGAAAATGCGTTTGTATGTGATGCTGATCGATGCAACAAAAAATTACAATGCCATTTTTCAAAGGGGTAAAATAAAAACAGATCGTTTAAGCGTCCGTAGTTTTAAAGTATATGCAGATGGTGCATTGGGCTCAAGAGGGGCCTGCTTATTAGAACCATATGAAGATAAACCCGGCAGCGTTGGTTTTTTATTAAGTAATCCTGAACATTTTGATTCTGTTGCAGCTGTTATATATAATAAAGGATTCCAGATGTGTACACATGCCATTGGCGACAGCGGCAACAGAACTATTTTAAATATTTACGGTAAATATTTAAAAGAAAAAAATGATCTGCGCTGGCGCATTGAACATGCACAGGTGGTGAATGAAAATGATTTTAACTTATTCGGAATGTACAGTGTAGTGCCCAGTGTGCAACCCACACATGCAACCAGTGACATGTACTGGGCTGAAAAAAGAGTAGGGCCACAACGTGTAAAAGGTGCGTATGCATTTAATGATCTGTTAAAGCAAAATGGTTGGATACCGTTGGGAACTGATTTTCCTGTTGAAGATATTGATCCGCTGAAAACATTTACTGCTGCTGTGTTTCGTAAAGATGTGAAAGGCTGGCCTGCTGCAGGATTTCAAATGGAAAATGCATTAACCCGTGAAGCTACTTTAAGAGGTATGACTATCTGGGCGGCCAAATCAAATTTTGAAGAACAGGAAAAAGGAAGCATTGAAAAGGGAAAGTTTGCAGATTTTGTTTTGCTTGACACAGATATTATGACAGCAACATTTGAACAGATACTCCAAACGAAAGTGTTGAAAACAATTTGCAATGGAGAAGTGGTTTTTGGGAAATAATAGTTTGTTGAAAAATTAGTTTGCCTCTTTTCTGAATTCTCGGGGCGTACTGTTTTTCTTTCTTGTAAAAACACGATTGAAATAAGAGATGGATTCAAAACCTGTATTTCGGGCGATGGTTGAAATCTGCTTATCTGTTTCTATCAATTGATAACAGGCATGACCGATCCTGATATCGTTCAGATAATCAGAAAATGTTTTGCCGGTTGCCCGTTTAAAAAATTTACAAAAGGCACTTTGTGAAATATTGATAATAGCAGCGGTCTCTCTGATACTGATTGGCTTCGAAAAATTTTCTTCAACATACGTGCAAACCTTATTAATTCGTGGTTCACTGTTTTTCGCTTTTGAAATATCAAATTCAGTAGATGCCAGTTTAATACCTTTTTGTTTTGCCAGTTGACCCAGGAGCCAGATGAGATCAGTTATTTTTTCCACCCCGTTTTTCTCAGGTAACGAAAGAATTACATCTTTAAATTGCTTGCTGTTTTTAAAATGCAACCCGTATTTGCATTTTTGCAGCAACCGTCTGATACTGTCAAATTCATTCAGGCCAGATAAACTGTTAAACAAAGAACCTGAAAACTGGATCACCACGAAATCGCAGGTTTTATTTTTTATCTTTTTATCTGTAACCCATGTGTGTGGCAAATCAGGACCGATCAAAACAAGATCACCCGGAAAAAATTCCTGGTAACTATCCCCAACAATTCGTTTGCCTGAGATGTTAACCTTATAGGTGAGTTCATATTCGGGATGATGATGCCAGTAAAATTCAAGAAAAGGAAGGCTCATCTGGTAAGCTACTAATACAGGCTTGTCATTTCCCGGAACAATTTTTTCGAGTTCTGCTTTCATAAAGCTGAGTTGTATGCAGGAGGGTAAAATTAATACAAGTTGGCAATATAGTGCTATAAATTGGAATTTAAGTTCAACTTGAGCCCCTTTGCTTGTTATAGATTTGTATAGTTTATTAGATTGCGGAAACTGGCGAAACGAGTGATATCAAGGATTGGCAGAATATATACGAGTAATTATGTTTACAAATTGCAATCATAAATAAGGGCTAAAAACTTCGGTAGTCAATTTTTTATTTGATCAGATTCGCAAACGATTGCATTATGAAAAAAAGTTTACTTTTTATTTTTTCGGTTTTTGCTTTCACTTTTATTAAGGCACAACTCCTTTCATTTACACCAAACTTTCCTTTAGATAACAGTAACCTGGTAATTACCATGGATGCAAACAAGGGAAATAAAGGACTCAAAGATTTTGCTGGTCCTGTTTATGTACATGTAGGGGTTATTACAAATCTCAGTAGCGATCCTTCTAATTGGAAATATGTTCCTTTTACCTGGGGAACTTCAAACCCATTGGCAGAAGCAACCAATGCAGGAACAAACAAATGGACTTATACCATAAATAATATCAGAACATTTTTTAATGTTCCAGTGGGCGAAACAATCATAAGAGTCAGTATCCTTTTTCGTAATGCTAGTGGCACACTGGTTCAAAGAAACATTGATGGTGGTGATATGTATTTACCTGTTTATGCTGCAGGTGAATTTGCCGTTCGGTTCACTGCACCTTTCCTGCAGCCAACCTATAACATGATTCCTGAGCCCATCAGTGTTACACTTCCAGCAAATATTCCGGTTACAGCAGTAAGTTCTAAAAATGCAAACATTACAATCCGTTACGACGGAACCCTTATTGGTACAGCATTAGGAGCCCAAACAGTAAGCGGTACAGCAAATGTTACAACTACATGCGAGCATCAATTGACAATTGAAGCTAATGATAACGGTACTATTAAAAGGGATACAATTAATTTCTTTATACCGCCAATAACCTATCCAACAGGTGCAAAACCCGTTGGGAGAAAAGATGGCATCACGTATGAAAACAATAATACCGAAGCCGTATTTATATTATACGCCCCGTTAAAAAACCGTGTATCTATTGTTGGTGATTTTAATAATTGGATTCAAACCTGTTCAGGATTGTTGCAAAAAGACGGAGATTATTTCTGGACAAGAATTACCGGCTTAACAGCGGGTACCAATTACAGGTATCAATATGTTGTTGATGATACGATTCGTGTAGCAGATGCATACAGCGAATTGGTGCTAGATCCATTTAATGATCAATACATTCCTGCATCTATATTCCCCAACATCCCTGCTTATCCAACCGGAAAAACAAGCGGTGGAATGGTTGGTGTTATTACTCCCGGTGAAACACCTTATAACTGGACAAGCAACAGCTATGTTCGTCCTGATAAAAAAGATCTCATGATCTATGAGTTGCTGATGAGAGATTTTACAGCCGCTCAAAACTGGCAAACATTAAAAGACACATTGAACTATATCAAAACACTTGGGTTCAATGCAATTAAGATTATGCCGTTTAATGAATTTGATGGCAATAGCAGCTGGGGTTATAATCCTGCATATTTCTTTGCACCCGATAAAGCATATGGCACAAAGAATGCATTAAAGGCCATGATTGACCAGGCGCATAATATGGGCATTGCTGTTATTCAGGATATTGTATTCAATCATGCAACCGGGCAATCGCCATTAGCTGCTATGTGGTGGAACTCATCGTTGAATCAGCCCACTGCCAACAGCCCTTATTTTTATCAAACAGCACAACATCCATTTAACGTATTCAACGACTTTAATCATAATTCAGAAGCAACCAAATTGCACGTTGCAAGATATATCCGTCATTGGTTAACTGAATACCGCATGGATGGTTTCCGCTGGGATCTGAGCAAGGGATTCACCAATCAAAACTGTTCAGGTAACCAGGGATGCTGGGATGCGTTCAACCAGGATCGTATCAATATCTGGCAACGGTATTATGATAGTATGCAGGTAGTTTCATCAGGTTCCTATTGTATTCTTGAACATTTAGGAAGCGACCAGGAAGAAGCAGAACTGGCAAGAAGAGGAATGTTATTATGGGGCAAAATGACATTTGAATTTACCGGTAATGTAAAAGGCGTTTCAAATGAATCAAATATAGACCGTGCTTTTTGGCGTAATCGTTCTTTTTGGAATGCAGGCGATTTGACTGATAAACCTGGGTTGATTACTTATGCCGAAAGCCATGATGAAGAAAGAGTGATTTACAGTACACAAAATAATGCCAATACCAATACATCTAATTCAGGCGTACATAACCCCAGAGATTTGAATACGGCTATCCGCAGAACAGAAGCAATGGCCGCTGTGTTAATGGGTTTACCCGGTCCTAAAATGATCTGGCAATTTGGCGAGCTTGGGTATGATTTCTCCATTAACCGCTGTACCAATGGAACAATTAATAATAATTGCAGGTTAGATCCCAAGCCTGTTCGCTGGGATTATTATCAGGAACTCAGTCGTCGCAGATTATTTGAAACATTTGCTGCTATGGCTAAGCTCCGTCAGCAGAGGCTTGCAACTTTCCGCACTCCAACATTATCTGCAGGAAGCAACCTTGGTACAAGCCTGGTTAAAACAATTGTAGTTGATCATGCCGATTTGAAATATGTAGTGGTTGCCAACTTTGATGTATTTCAGCAATCACCGAACATTACATTTCCTGCCACAGGTACATGGTATAATTATACGCAAGGTGGAACCATCAGTGTTTCGGGAGCAACATTTAATGTTGTATTACCACCGGGTGAGTTCAGGGTATTTCTGAATCAGAACATTCCGGGCGGTATTGTTACCAATATCAGGGATGTAATTGCCAGCAGCAATGAATTTAAGTTGAATGTTTATCCAAACCCTGTTCAGCAAACTTCTTTCATTCGTTATGAATTGCCGAAGAGCGGACAGGTAAGTATGCAGCTCATCAATATGCAGGGGCAGGTTGTTGCTTCAAAAAATATGGGATTTCAGTTAAAAGGGTTACAACAGTATGAATTGAACAGAAATAATTTCAACGGAACTGCATTAACAGCGGGGCAATATGTGTTGCAGGTAAGAGTAGATAATATAGTTCGATATGAAAAAGTGGTTGTGCAGCAGTAAGTTGGAATTAAATGTCTTTAGATGAATTTAGTAATGAACAAAAGCGGTTGCCGGGTTTATTGTTGATGTTTTTGCAAATGCAAAAAGTTTTGATCAACAAAATTCAATCAACTTTTTTGACAAGTATAAATAGCGATTTCTTAAAACCTAAACTATTGATTATGATTTTCAAACGAATGCTTGCCAGGGCCTGGGCTTTAATGCTTGTGCTCATGGTAGTTGCACAAACTGTTTTTGCACAGGGAAAAACTGTAACGGGGAAGGTAACAGACAGTGGAGATGGAAGCCCGGTACCGAATGCTTCTGTAACTATTAAAGGAACCAACCGGGGTACTACAACTGATGCAAGCGGAAGTTTCCGTATTGCAGTTGACAACAACAATACTGTTCTTGTTATTTCCTCCGTAGGATTTGGAAGTACAGAAATTACAGTAGGCTCTCAAGCCGAATTATCCATCAATTTAACCGGAACACAATCAAACCTTAATGAGGTAGTTGTAGTTGGTTATGGTACACAACGTAAAAGAGATTTAACCGGTGCAGTTGCAACGGTTTCATCAAAAGACTTTGTGAAAGGGGCCTTACAAACACCCGAACAATTAATTGCCGGTAAAGTAGCAGGTGTACAAATTACGCCCAACGGCGGTGCACCCGGTAGTGGTAGCCGCATCCGTATCCGGGGTGGTGCATCACTCAGTGCAAGTAACGATCCATTGATTGTTATTGATGGGGTGCCGGTTGATAATGGTGGAATTGCAGGAGCAACCAACCCGTTGAACCTCATCAACCCGAACGATATTGAAACCTTCACCATTTTAAAAGACCCATCTGCAGCAGCCATTTATGGATCTCGTGCATCAAATGGTGTTATTTTAATTACTACTAAGAAAGGTAAGAAAGGGAAAATCAAACTTAATTTCAGTGCACAGGGCTTTGTTCAAACTCCCGCCAATAAAGTTGATGTACTTACAGCAGATGAAGTAAGAGCCATTGTAAATGAAAAAGGTACATCAAGTCAGAAAGCATTGCTTGGTAAAGAAAGCACTGATTGGCAAGATCAGATTTACAGAAATGCGTTTGCACAGGATTTTAATTTAAGTGCAACCGGTGCTGTAGGGGATGGTAAACTTCCTTTCCGCATTTCAGGTGGTTATTTAAACCAGGATGGTATTTTAAAAACAGGCAATTTTAAACGTTTAACAGGGTCATTGAATTTAAACCCCACGATGTTCAACAATAAATTAAAACTTGATTTAAATTTAAAAATTGCAAGAACCGAAAATCGGTTTGCCAATGAAGGCGCCATTGGCAATGCCATCACCTTTGACCCCACCAAACCAATTAACAGCAGTAGTGCAAGATATGGTGGCTATTGGGAGTGGACAGATCCAGACGGATTGCCAACCCAGCTATCAAACCGCAACCCTGTTGGTTTATTAAATAACAGAACAAACACAAGTGAGGTATTACGCAGCATTGGTAACATCGCTTTCGATTACCAGATCCCTTTTATTAAAGGACTGCGAGCAAACCTGAACCTTGGTTATGATGTTTCTAGAGGGCAGGGGCGTAATACGGTTACAGACAGTGCTGCAGATACCTATCGGCGTAAAGGCATTAACAACCCCTATTATCAGGAACGCACAAATAAGCTGATGGATTTTTATTTTAACTACGTTCAAAATTTTAAAGGCATTAATAGTCGGGTAGACTTTACAGCAGGTACCGGCTACCAGGATTTTGAATTTTACAATTTCAATCATCCAGACAGAAGATATAGTGGCGATACAGTACCCGGTTCAAAACAAGAATTTATTTCACAGGACCCCGGGTTTACATTAATCTCTTACTATGGTCGTTTTGTGTATACACTTGCAAATAAGTATACAGTAACACTAAATGCCCGTACCGACGGTACATCAAAGTTTAGTAAAGCAAACCGCTGGGGTTTCTTCCCATCTGCAGCATTTGCATGGCAGATCAGTGAAGAAAACTTTCTTAAAAATTCAACGGTTGTTTCAAACCTGAAATTTCGTGCAGGGTATGGCGTTACAGGGCAACAGGATGGAATTCCTTTTTATGGATTTATTCCGGTTTACAGCTTGAGTAACAACCAAGCCCAGTATCAATTCGGCAACAGCTATGTAAACATGTTACGCCCCGGTGCATACGATGCAGATCTTCGTTGGGAAACCACTAGCAATATCAATGCAGCCATTGACTTTGGTTTTATGAACGACCGCATCAGCGGTACGCTTGAAGGGTTTATTCGTAAAACAGAAGATCTGTTAAGTACCGTTCCCATTCCGGCAGGTTCTAATTTTACCAATCGTTTATTTACCAACGTAGGAAATATTGAAAGTAAAGGGTTAGAAGTTACATTAAATACAACAGCAGTAAAAAGTAAAGATGTAGAATGGAACATAGGTGTAAACTTTACCTACGTTGTTCCCAAGATCACTAATTTATTGGTGAATGCCGATCCCAACTTTAAAGGTGTTGAAGTAGGTGGTATCAGTGGCGGTACAGGAAATACCATTCAACGCCATATTGTAGGCGAAAGACCAGCTTCGTTTTATATGTACAAGCAAATCTATGATGCCAACAATAAACCAATTGAAGGATTGTATGAAGATTTAAACCGTGATGGTATCATTAATGAAAACGACCTGCACATCAACCAGTCGCCCGAAGCAAAATATTACCTTGGTATTACATCCAATATTTCTGTTAAACGTTTTACCGCAGGGTTTGTAATGCGTGGCAGTATTGGCAACTATATGTATAGTAATATAAATTCCAACATGGGTGTGTTAAGGCAAATTCTAAATTCCCTTGGGTTCTTAGCTAATGGAATAAAAGATTACCAGAATACAAGGTTTGTGAATAATCAGTATTTCTCTGATTATTATCTGCAGAATGCTTCCTTCCTGCGTATGGATAATATTAATGTGGGATATGATGCAGGTGAAATTGCAAAGAATGTACGCTTACGGATAACAGCCAATATTCAAAATGTGTTTGTAATTACCAAATACACTGGGCTTGATCCGGAAATTTCAGGCGGAATTGATAACACAATCTATCCTCGCCCACGTACCTATGTACTTGGTATAAATCTTGACTTTTAAAAAAATAATAAACATCTGAATATGAAACGTATTTCAGTATATATAGCAAGCATGTTGTTAGGAATGGCACTCTTAGTTAGTTGTCATAAACAACTTGATAGAGAACCTCCTAATACATTACCATCAGCCAATGTTTATGCAACGGAAGGTGGTTATTTACAAGTATTGGCAAAGGTTTACGGTAGCGTAGCACTTACAGGTAACCAGGGCCCTGCCGGTGATGGTGATGTGGCAGGAATTGATGAAGGTACTTCTGACTTTGTACGACTGTTCTGGAAAGCACAGGAATTAAGTACCGACGAGGCAGTTGTTGCATGGAACGATCCGGGTATTCAGGATTTTCATAACATGAACTGGAGCTCCAGTAATCCCATGTTAAAAGGATTATATTACCGATGTACCTATATTGTTACACTTTGTAACGAATTTATTAGGGAAAGTGCAGCAGATAAATTAAGTGGCCGAAGTATTACTGGCGCAAGTGCTGATAATATTAAAAAAATGCGTGCTGAAGCAAGGTTTATCCGTGCATTTGCCAACTGGGTTTTATTAGACTTGTATGCAAACCCCGGTTTTACTACTGAGAATGACCCTATCGGTAAATTCAATCCCCCTCAAACAAATCGCACACAATTGTTCGGCTATATTGAAACAGAGCTTAAAGCAATTGATGGCGATCTTTCAAACGCAAGAGCAGGAGAATATGGCCGTGCAGATAAAGCCGCTGCATGGGCATTGCTGGCACGTTTATATCTCAATGCAAAAGTGTACACCGGTACTGAAAAAAATACAGAAGCAATTACCTACTCAAAAAAAGTAATTGATGCCGGTTACGGTTTGTTAAGTAATTACCGCTGGTTAGGCCTGGCCGATAATCATTTAAACAACCCTGAATTTATACTCACATTAAACTATGATGGCATTCGCTCTAAAAATTTTGGAGGAACAACATTTCTTGTAAATGCTTCAGTTGGTGCAGATATGGACAGAAATGTTTCAGGTCTTGGCGGCTGGGGCGGTATCCGTACAACAAGAAATCTTCCCGATCTGTTTCCCGACGTAAATGGAAATGGCGACAAAAGAGCACAGTTTGTTACTGGTACCCAAATATTAGACATCAATAACATTTCTGAATTTAAAGATGGGCTGGCCGTGATTAAATACCGTAACCGCACACGCAGCGGAGCTTTTGGCCAGGATCCTGATAGAACATTTGCCGATATTGACTTCCCTCTTTTCCGTTTAGGTGAAATGTATCTGATTTACGCTGAAGCAGTGAAACGTGGTGGTACCGGAGGTTCAGAAGCACAAGCTTTAATTTATTTAAATGCCTTGCGTACAAGAGCACAGGTTACCGCAGCTCCAATAGGGTCTTACACGCTCGATTATGTTCTTGATGAAAGAGCAAGAGAATTGTATTGGGAAGGGTTTCGCCGTACAGACCTGATCCGGTACGATCGCTTTACAGAAGGCACTTATCTATGGCCATGGAAAGGTGGTGTAAAAAACGGAACAGGTGTTGCAGCAATAAGAAAAATTTACCCCATTCCTGATTCTGAAATTGCTGCCAACCCCAACCTTGTTCAAAACGCAGGCTATTAATTCATTTATAAACTAAAAGACATGAAATTATATATTAACAAACTTTCCTTTCTACTGGCAATGGTTGCTTTCTTTGGATGTGAGAAAGTTGAAAACAAAATCTCCTACGAAGGAGGTACAGCACCTGTATTAACAGGAAGCTCCTCAATTGTTCGTTTGGAGGCAGGAGAGGAAAACAATATTGCACTGCGTCTTGCATGGACCAACCCGAATTATAAGTTTACAACCGGTTTAAGTTCGCATGATGTGAAGTACACATTAGAAATAGATACATTAGGTGGAAACTTTTCCAGCGGCAAAAAATACACAACTGTTTTTGCAAAAGATTTAGTGAAGGCCTACACAGTAGGAGAATTGAACGCCATCTTAGGCAACTCTATGCGTTTGCAATTAGATCCCAGGCGCAATTATACTTTACAGATGCGTATTTCATCCAGCCTTGGTATTGGAACAGATGCTGCAATGCTTACATCCAACATCATTACATTTACTACAAGCCCTTTTCCTCCACCACCAAAAGTAGCAACACCAATAAATGATGAGTTGTGGATTGTAGGCGGCGCCAGCCAGGGTGGTTGGAACAACCCTTTGGCTTCACCCTTTATCACTTCACAAAAGTTTACACGCAGATCAAGAACATTGTATGACATAACGGTAAATCTTGCGGCCAATGATGGTTACCTGGCATTACCTGTAATGGGTAGCTGGGGTGCTAAATATTGTTTTGATGATGGTGTAACAAGAAATCCTGATGGAGGTGATTTTGTATTAAAAGGCGGAGGCGGCCGGGATTTTCTTTCTCCAACTCCAGCCGGCACATTTAAAATTACCATGAATTTTCAATTGGGCATATTCACAGTTGTAAGGCAATAACAATAAAACTCTTTGTATTATGAAACTAATTAATCAAATTCTTTCACTTGCTGTAATTGCCACGCTTGCATTTACATCCTGTGACAAAGCAGATAAGTTGCCTTTGTATGGTAACGGAACAGCTCCGGTATTAACTGCAGCTTCTTCTACTGTTGCTCCGCCACCGGCCGATTCAAATAAATATTCATTAATCTTAAACTGGACCGATCCTAAACATGGACAGGATCTTGCTAAGTATAAGTTTGTTGTTGAAATAGATTCAAGCGGACGCAATTTTTCAAAAGCCGTAAGCCGCACCATTATTGGTAAGTTAACCGATTCTATTGTTGCAAAGGACCTGAATGCCATGATGCTTGCATGGGGCTTTGAATTCAATAAAGCATATGATCTTGATGTAAGGGTAACCTCATCCTACGGTAATAACAATGAAAAGCTGGCTTCCAATATTTTAAAGATCAGAGCAACACCTTATAAGATTCCTCCCAAAGTTCCTTTGCCCTTAACCGGAAGATTATTTATTGTAGGAGGTGCAACTGATGGCGGCTGGAACAACCCTGTTCCCGTTCCTTCACAGGAATTTGCCAGACTTGATGAAACAACATTTGGTGGCGTTTTCTATTTAAAAGCAAACGATGCTTATGTACTGTTACCTACTAACGGAAGCTGGGGCACTAAGTTTGTAATCAACGACCGACTTTTGCCAGGCGTTGACACAACAGGTACTTTCTTTTTCAGTACAGGACCAGGGCAGGATTTTAAAACTCCTGCTACTGCCGGATATTATAAAATGACCATTGATTTCCAAAAGGGAACTTATAAAGTTGCACCAATTACTTTACAACACGGGTTGCCAACAAACCTGTTTATTGTTGGTGGTGCTACACCAGGCGGCTGGAACAATCCTGTTCCTGTTCCATCACAACAATTGACCCGTTTGAATGCTGTTTGGTGGGAAGTAATACTTCCGCTAACTACGGGAGAAAAGTTTCTAATCTTACCAGTCAATGGAAGCTGGGGACAGAAATTTGGAGTTGATGCTCCGGCAGCCGATAACAAATCAGGAACATTTAAAGCCGAAGGAGGAGATTTCCCAACACCAAGTACCAGCGGTACTTACAAGTTCAGGATTGATTTTTATTCTGGAAAATATCAGATTACTCCGTAA
>Ga0163144_10015925_pt1 | contig 15445 bp, 13 predicted proteins | sample OliLak19BULKMAT1_FD_123175 | JGI IMG/M metagenome (GOLD analysis project Ga0163144, IMG submission 123175) | Freshwater microbial mat bacterial communities from Lake Vanda, McMurdo Dry Valleys, Antarctica - Oligotrophic Lake LV.19.BULKMAT1 | ecosystem: Environmental > Aquatic > Freshwater >...
CCCCTTCCTCCCTCTCCTTGGGGGAGAGGGCCGGGGTGAGGGCGGACTACACTATCGAGACTTCTCCCGCTCCCGCAGCTATTCCACCCAAAACAGCCGGGAACTCTTATTTGCGCCTTCTGTTGTAGTACCAGCCGCCGCCGCCGCCGAACAATACCAACAGTACGATGATGATGAGGAGTGTTTCAGTTGACATACGTTCCCACGGTAGGACAGGCAATGGTTTCGCGAAATGGGGTGTTTCCCCCATGAACCTGTCTTGCCAAGGTGGGTGGCCTGATCCGCCCTGCCGCCATTCCCCCCGGGGACGATCCACATGGTTACGTTGCTGCCCAGCTTCGCCCAGCGCGACGCGGGTTGAAGCAAAAACTGCGGCGCGTCGCCCACGACCAGCACGGCGGACGCGAAGGCGATGCCCACGCTGTTTGAAGCCTGAACCGTGTAGGTGCCGGCGTGCGGATCATTCACGGCGGTCCGTTGCCAGGTGGCTGAGTTTTCCCCAGTCAACAGCGTCGGTGCGCCACCGACTGGGGTGAAGAACCAGCGCGGCATCGGCGGTGGTGTCCCTTGCCGCTGCACCGTGAACACGACCTTGCTGCATCGGTTGGGGAAGACCGCGACGGGAGCGACGGCGACCGAGGGTGGCACCAGCATGGTGACGCACACCCGGCCCGGCCCGGCCGGCATCAGGGTGTGGGCGGCTGGCTTCCGTGCCAGCCGCCCGCTTTAGTGAATCGCGGACTCGCGCCTACAACGCCTCCGAGGCGGCGACCTCGGTCCAGTTCTCGATGACGTAGGATTCGGTGTCGAGATTGGCGATGTTTTCGTCGTAGTGGAGGCTGGCGTTTTTCTCGAGCTTCACCTTGAAGCCCAGCAACGCGCCGATGACCTCGCCGTGATAGTATTTCGGATTGCCCGCCTTCAAGACGATCTCGGCGTTGGGGGCGTAAATGATACCGGTGAATTCATCACACTTGGAGAGGTTCACCTTCTCGAGCTTGTCCGTGCCGTAGAACATGAAATTGGTGGCGTTGCCCCCCTCATTGAAACCCATCTTGTCCGAGGGAATCGCCTTCTTCTTGTTTTTTTTGCCGGTGAACGTGGCTTCCTTGCCCGCGCAGTAAAGGTCCAGCGTGGCGCCGGGGGCAAATTCGATCCCGTCGTCGTCCGTGGCCCCGTCTTTGAATTTGATGTCGCTCTTCACGTAGAGCTGGGCGTTGCCCATCACGTACACCGTGCCCTGGAGATTCCCGAGTCTCGCCCACTTGCCGCTGGTCAGGATGTAATCGTAATAGTTGGTGCCGATGAAACCGCCCGTGGGCGTGAGACCGGTGGTGAAGGGCGGAGTGATGGAAGGCATGTCGAAGTTGGCATCATCCGTGGACCAGCCCTCCTTCACGCCTTTCGTTCCGGCGGCATGCCAGGCCGCATCGCCCACCGACATGCTCTTGTTCGTCTTGAGATTCCCATCCGGTCCGGTGGCGACTTTGCCCCAGATTTTGGCGTCTTTGATTTCCATGGTGTCCTTGAACCCGTCGATGACCGCGACATCGCCGTTGGCGGAGAATTTGTTGCTGTTGTAGGTGCCGTAGCCGTTCGTGCCCATCGTGCTGAGGTTGGTGTTGTAGGAGTCAAAGCTGTTCACGGTCACCCTCTTGCCGTTCAATTGAACTTCACTCCGGGCGACGATGGCCTTGGTGTATCGGCCCCTGGCCCGGCACTGGACCTTGATGGTGCGGGAGAGATAAACAATGTCTGACTTTCCCTTGCCGTTGCTGTCCACCACGTAGGCCAGCGGCGCAGGCAGGAAACCCGTCGAGGTGATGATGGGGCGCACACCCATCTGGATGCTTGTCTTGTAGTATCCATCACCAAAATCGCGGGTCACGGTGTAGAGGGTGCCGTTCTTTTTCCATTCGCCCTCTTCCAAGTCCGGTGTGCCGATGCCGTTCTTGTTGAGGTGGCCGAGGGCATCCTCGATGCCGGCCTCGGCTACGGTCATGGCATTCTGGTAGGACTGGGAACGGGCGGTGACCTTGGTCTGCTGCGACACGAGAGTAAGGTAAGAGAGCAAGGCCAGGCCGGCCAGGCCGGTGACGACCAGGGTGACGATGAGGATGTTTCCGCGAAGTGCTGCGCGTGGGGATGAGTTGGTTTTCATGGGTTAGTTGCGAAGAACGATTTTGGTACTCTGGACAGTTTCGGTGTTCCGCTTGGAGCCAAGGATGGTTCTGGAACAGTTCCAGCGGACCTGAAGCGCCTTGCAGTTGGTGGCGGCCAGGGTGGTGGGGACGAGATCGTAGATGTTGGTGGAGACGGGCGAGCGCTGGAAGATGGAGAAGTTCAAGCCATCACATTCCTGCAGGAGCGTTCGGACCTCGCCGTTCACCTTCCGGGTGAGGACGCGGGCGGAGGGATCGTAGATGTAGGAGATGACATTGGTCGCCGAGTCCACAAACACGACCTTGTTCGTCGCGTAATCGGTCAGCTTGCTGCCCTGCCGGACATCCTCGACCATACGGTCGAGTGTCTGCTGGCTCTGCGATTCCAGGTCCACGTAGTTGGCGACGCCGGCCAGACTTAATCCCGTGTACATCATGAAGGAGACGAGGGCGACCATGAGAACCATCCCCACGCCCATGGCGACGGCGAACTCCACCATCGTGAACGCGAACTTCCTGCTGAGAGTGGAGAGTTTAATAGACATAGTTTTGCACCCCGTTGGCGGCCACGAGCGTGCTCCACGAACGCTGACGCGACAGATTGCCGGTCTCCCACTGGAGCGTGATGGTCACCAACCGCATGTCGTCCGCGTAGTTCTCGTCCTTGAGTTTCTTGTCCTGCACGGTGGACGCAGTGAGCTTTGAAACCTTGAACGTGCCGGTGTAGCTGACGCCCTGGGACTGGCCATTGGTGGTCGGGTAGTATCTGACCGTGAAGTTCGGAAACGCGGTGGTGGTCACTTGCGACCAGGTGTAGAGGCGGAGCATTTCGGACTTTTCCAGCAGGATTTGCGTGGCGCGCAGATCCTCGCGCGTCCGGCCAATCGAGGCATAGGCGCTGGCGATGCCCGTGTAGAGGGCGAGGAACACCACGCCCATGATCGCCGTCGACACGACCATCTCGGTGAGGGTGAAGGCGCTGGAGGCGGCGCGGGCGTTTTCTGCTCTGACAATCGGTATCTTCATGCCGGGGTCTTCGGATTCGTTAAGAAATACATCGGCACTTTTTCTGAAGACTTTAGCCGGAACGATGCAGTTGAAACGGACGGGGAGCACAGCCGCCCCGGCTGTGGTTCGGCGCGCCCTCGCACCGAACCCGAACGCAACGGGCACACCGAACCATGTGGAATGCCCCGCGCTTCTGGCGGACCGCGAGGGCGCGGTCCGCAGCGCCCGGGGCGGGCGCGCTCCCCATTTCGACTGCATGGTTCCGGCTTAACTCGCTCTGGGCATGGTCCGCGGTCCCACGCGACCTCCGCCCGGTCGGTCGAATCATTTGTCCGCTGGCTGCCCGCTCAACCGCATGGGCATGGCGTTGCTTGGCGTGAGCGAAGAAAGGTTTGGGTCCACGAGGATGAGGCGCTTCTTGTCCCCGATGGCCTGCCAGACCTCTGCCTCTCGTGCCTTGAAGAAGTTCAGGTAACTCGCTTGAAAGATGGAGGCGCCCGCCGCTTCCCGTTCTGCCGCGAGCCACGCCGCGAGCCGGGCCGGTTCCTTGGAGCATAGCGTTACGAGTTGAATCAGATAGCCGTGGAACAAGCGCTCGCGGCCCGGCTCCTCGACCCAGCGTTTGATTCGCTCACCGTAGAGAGGCTGGCCGGTGAGAAAGCCTTCGTCGCTATCCCAATGCAACAATTGGAAACCCGCGTCTCCAACAGGCCGGAAGAGATAGCCATTCTTGCCGCGCTGCATGGTGAAGTTGTCCCAGTCGCCGATGTATCCCCGGACTGCGGCCACCCTCAAGCTGGCCGGGGCGTCCAGCAGTTGATCGATCTGCTGAGGCGAGGCGTTGGAATCCGAAAGCGTCTTGAACAACGAGATGAGCCTTGAGAAATCGTCCTCCGTCTCCCTGGTTCGCTTCATCCATGAGTGCCGGTAAACGCTGGCATCATCCGTGCCCTGGTAGGCCCAATCCGCGTCGCGCTGGATGCCCCGCCCGCTGTCCAGCACACGCCAGTCATCGTCGATGCGATACAATTCGCCACGGCGGCCGTCCTTGAAGTTGCGATCCAGAAACTCGTTATCCACCGGCTCGACCTCCTCGCGCAGCACGGGTGCCTTGGCATTGACGATCATGCGGACGAATTCATTTTCATTGGCTGGCGCGCCCAGCAGATAGAGGAGGTAGCGGGTCACCCGGTTGTGATAAGCCATTCCCCCGGCCGCATCGTCGTCGAAAACAAACTTCGTCCGCCCGCGGAACGCCCGATCCGCCGGCAGTTTCATTTTGAACTTCTGCAACGCATCGGTCCTCGTGATCGGGCTGCCGCTCTGCCGCACCTCCGCGCCGTAGATGATCTCGTCCTCCCCCTCAATCACGGTTGCATTGAAGTAATGGTTCGAGAGACGCGGAAACCGGTGCCCGTGTTCCGGTGTGCCACCCTCCTTCAACGCATTCAGATCACGAGCCGACATGGCCAGCCGCACCGTGCGCAGATCTTTGGGAAGCTCGCGGTCGTCCACGACGAAGAGCGCGGGTCGTTCGGCACCCGCCGCCGGCATTTCGCTGAAGAGTCCATTCGTGGTCATGGCGCGCACGAAGAACTGGACCACCGCGCCGTTGGTCAGACCGGACGGCAGTTCAGCGGTGAAAACACCATCACCGGCCACCGCGTCGCCCTGGCGGCTGCCGTCGTCAAACATCGTGATGCTGCGCCACGCCTTGTCATTCGTGACACTGTCCAGGCGGTGAAACAACTTCACTTCACCCAAGGGCATCGACGAATGAACCTGCGCGGTCATTCTCACCGTGTCCATCGGGCCGGGAACGGCAGGCTTGTGCCGCAAGGCCGACACCTGCGGCGGCGGTTCAGCCACGGCCTGGGAATTTTGACGGCCGGGAGTGCCGAGCGTCTGCGGCACTTCGAGCAGGAAGGAGCGCGACAGACTGCCATCCCATGTTTCGACAACCAGACGCGGGCTGCCCGAGATCCAACGTGCGTCGAACTGCAACTCGCAACGTTGGTTGGGGCGCAAACCAGGAGCATCAAGTTCGGCATGATTGGCGCGGCTGTCACCCCGTCCATACGACACGAGATGGAATTCGCCATTGGTCACGAAGCTGGCTGCATGTGTCCCCTGACAAAGCCAGCCGCCCGCCGCGGCGCCGTTGGTCGAAAGCTTGGTCGCGTCGGCGAGGCAATTGGTCCCATCACCCACCAGCAGCTTCAAATTCTCCAGCACGGCCTGGCCTCGCCCCGCCAGATAAACATGCAACTCGCGGTAATCCTCCGGCTCGCCCCTCGGGTCCAGTTCCCGGTAATCGGTGGTGAAGGTGTGATGCCGCCGCACGCCCTTTTCGCTTTCCCTGCTGGCGGCCCACGCGGAAGGCTGGCGGTTATCCATGCGAGGATGGATCAACTCCAGACTGCTTCCTCCGCCGCCTGCCAGTTCCGGCCACTCGCCTCCCACGCTGTAAGCCACCTCGTGAACGGTGTTCCCCTGGCGATCCACCAGACGAATCAACTCCCCTGCGCCCTTCAGTCGTCCCGTGAAGTTTCCCAGCATCGCGACATCTCCGTAAATCTTTCGCATCCGGCCCGCGTCGGCGGCGATGACGAGAAAGCCGCCGGCAGGAATCCTCGTGCCCCCGGCAAATTCAAACTGAATGCCTTCACGGAATTTCCAGCCCGATATATCCGTCTCCGCGACGCCACAATTGAGAAGCTCGACATACTCACTGCCCGTCCACTCCGAGGGCGGATCAAACATGATTTCGTTGATGATCACGCCGCTCGTTGATCGTGGAGTCACCGCAGTGACCCGCGGCGCGGCGGTCATCCAGTTCCGCCCGTCGTCCATCCGTCCATTGGGATGAATGAGCAGCAAGGGGAACCCGGCCGCGTTTGACGCCGAGGGCCAGTTGCCGTCCACCCCATACTTCACGCTGCACACCGTCGCGCCATTCTTGTCCCGGACAGTGACCCGCTCGCCTTCATTGCTGAGCTTGCCGGTCCACGGCCCAAACACACGGACCTCCGGCGGTATTTTGTAACCCGCCCGCGTCTCTGCCTCGCTGTGCGACGACAGCACGATGCGCTGGTTGCGCCTCAACAGCGTGGCGTCCGGGTGGTTGGTGGAAAATCCGGGAAACTCCAGATGCACTCCTTCCGTCACCCGCCAGTTCGCGATGTCCAAAGGCGTGGCCGTGAGATTGGTGAGGACGAGGTATTCCGGCTGCTTCGCCCGCGGATGAAACATGATCTCGTTGATCGCCACCATCCCGGCCTGAGCGCAAAAATTCCCACTCCCATGGATAAGGAGCAGGGCGACCAACCAGCATGGACGACCGGGCATTCATCCATAGCGGATCAAATCCCCGGCCACTCAAGGGCTATCAGGCACGTTGGTGGCGGGTGCGACGAGATGTGAGGATCGCGTGTCGCGTTTTGAGGCAGTCAGGGGAGAGACAGAATGTCCGCGCCACGGGCCTTGGGAAGCCGGGCGTCACTCGAGCTTCACCTTTGCCAGGTAGATGCTGGTCTTGCCTTCGTGCGAGGAATAGTAGCTGACCCAGAGGAGTCCGTCGTGCCAGGCGAGCCCGGCGTAGCTGCAATCTCCACCGGAGGGGAGCTTGAGAAATTCCGTGAGCTTGGCGGTGTCCACGTCGAGCCAGCAGAGGGAGGTGCGGACCTTGCCGTCGTAGAGGCGTAGTGCGGCAACGTGGCGGCCATCGGGCAGGCGCAGGAAATGCGGTCCACCGATCTTCATGCCGAGATCTTTCCAGACCCAATTGGTGTAGGGCGGCGGGGCGATGCCGAGTTTGCCGGAGGGCGGTTCCTGATCGCGGCGGAGCAGGCAGAGGCCGGTGCCATCGGGTTGGAAGAGGAGGGTGGCTTCGTTGGGATGTCCTTCGTCGAAGAGGCGCGGGACGAGCGTCTTGAACTCGCGGCCATCCTTGCTTTCGTAGAAGCGCACGAATTTCTCACCGCCGGTGTCGTAGCCGACGCTGTAGGCGCGGTTGTTTTGCCAGGTGGGGCGCCAGAGCCATTGGTTGGGTTCGCCGATGATGACGGGTTCGCTCCACTGGCGTCCGTCCTTGGAGAACCACGCCATCGAGCGGTGCTTGTGGGGCGCGGGTTGATGGAGCGCGCCGGCGCCGCTGAGCATGAGGCGTCCGTCGGGAGTGGTGGTGATCTTGGCGTCGCGCAGGTCGGCGTTGGTCGAGGTGATCAGCGCGGCGGAGGTCCAGGCGTCGCCGTCTTTCGAGGTGAGGATGCGCAGCGCGCCGTCGTTGGAGACATGCTTTTGTCCCTCGCGGAAGACGCAGAACCATTCGTCATGGAAACGGATGAGATCGGTGAAAGCGTTGTGCGGGGCGGCCTCCCAGATTTTCTGCACCGAGACGATGGCCGGCCCGGCGGCGAAAGGCGGGGGGACAAGGGACGGGTGACTTGTGAGAAGCAGAATAAAAGCGAAGGCAGTGCCGCAGCGATGGGGTTTCATGCCGCCGAGGATTATCCGACCGGAGGGCTTGCGCCAAGGTTCCTCCCTCGAAAAAATCGTTGCCCAGAAAAAACATTCCCGTAACCACACGCGCCCAATTGCTTAGTACCCTGTGCGGCCCGGAGAGATTCTCCGGCCGAAATGCAAAACGCCAACGCCCATGACTCTGACCGCACCAGCCCCCCGGCACGCCGCCCCGCCCGCGGACCGGCCGCCCATGCTGCTGCGCCTGGCGGCTTCGCGGCCGGGTCGCCTGACGCTGCATTTCCTCTGTGCTTTACGCGACCGGCGGTTGCGCTGGCACGCGCGCGGCATCGCGCGCGAGCTGACGGAACTCCTCACGCGTCACGAATGTCCCGCCCTTGTGGGCGGGATGGCGGGTCTTGGCGGAAAAAGTTCTGTGTGTGTACGCCAAGACCCGCCCAAACCCTTTCCCTGCGCCGGCCCGGCCTGAGCCCCGACGCCCCCCTCCACAAAATCATCGCCACACCCCGCCCCCTGTGCTGCCATCGGCGAAACATTTTGTGAGCACCCATCCCACCCCCGCCCTGCAACTCGGATTCGTCACCGCCATCCTGCCCGAGCTGAACCTCGACGAAGTTCTTGCCTTCGCCGCCGTCGAAGGCTTCGCCTGCGTCGAAGCCATGTGCTGGCCCGTCGGCAAAGCCGAGCGCAAATACGCCGGCGTCACCCACATCGACGTCGAGGGATTCACCAAGGCCCACGCCGAGCAAGTCCACGAACGCTGCGCGCATCACGACGTCTCCATTACCGCACTGGGCTACTACCCCAATCCCCTCGACCCTGATCCTGCCGTGGCGAAGCACGCCGTCGCGCATCTCAAGAAGGTGATTCGCGCCGCGTCCATCCTCGGCCTCCGGAACGTGAACACCTTTGTCGGACGCGACTGGACCCGCAGCGTGGACGACAACTGGCCGCGCTTCCTCAAGACCTGGCGTCCGCTCATCGCCTACGCCGAAGATCACGGCATCAAAGTCGGCATCGAGAACTGTCCCATGTCCTTCACCCGCGACGAATGGCCCGGGGGCAAAAACCTCCTCACCACGCCCGTCATCTGGCGGCGCGCGTTCAGCGACATCCCGTCCAAAAACTTCGGGCTGAACTACGACCCCTCGCACTTCGTGTTGCAGCAGATGGACCCCGCCAGCCCGCTGCGCGAATTCCAGGACAAGCTGTTCCACCTCCACGCCAAGGACGTGAAGATCCGGAAGGATCGCCTCAACGACACCGGCGTCTTCGCACATCCCCTCGAATGGCATCAGCCGCGCATCCCCGGATTCGGCGAAATGGATTGGGGAAAATTCCTCGGCGCGCTCATGGAGACGACCTACCGCGGCCCCGTCTGCATCGAAGTCGAGGACGACACCTTTGGTAAAACCTTGGAGGGAAGAAAAGCCGCCCTCTGCGTCGCCGGGAATGTGTTGCGCCCGTTCTTCGGCTGAGGCGGATGGGCCAGGCGGAATAACTGGCCAGGGTCAGAGCCCGGCGCGGCCGCGTCTTGGAATGCGGTGGTCCTCCACCGCCTTCGGAAGTGTCAATGCGGGATGCCACGGGGTCGAGGGCTCGCGGGAGCGGGCGGTGGATTCCTGCTTGCAACAAGGGGCGCTTTGAGGAGTTGAATGGAGATGTTGCACACGCCCGCTGATTCTCCTGCCAACGCCACGCCGGCTGCGCTGCCGAAATCGCGAAGGCGTCGGGTGGCGGGGTGGGCGTTGCTCGCCGTCGCGGTGGGAGTGGGGTTGGTGTTCGCATTGAGCCGCGAGCCGTCGCCCGTGCAGCGAGGAAGTGTGCCGGAGGGTTGGCCTAATCAGCAGGGATCGTTCAAGAACTCGGTGGTGCGCCGTATGCCGATGTGGGTCTGGCGTGTGCGGGATTGGGTGCGCGGCCCGCGGCGCGGGGTGATGATTGAGGCGCAGTTCATCGCGCTGGAAAGCTGGTCCGCCGCCGATGTGGAGCGACTGGGCCTGGGCGCGCCCGCGCTGGCGGAGGCCAATGGCGTGCGGGTCTGGCTCGTGTCGAGCAACCTGGCGAAGACGACGCGCTGGGCGCTGGTCAAAATGCCGGGGGCTGCCTCAATTTCCACGCAGCGCATGCAGGCGACGGATGGCATACCTGCGACGATGATCTTGGGAGGGTCGGTCGGTATGGGGTCGAACAGTTTCCCGGCCGAGGTGGTGAGCTCGTTCGAGCCGCGAATCAGTGGTGAACGTCTGGACTTGAAGGCGGTTCTTTCCTGTGAAAGTCCGAAGTCGGGGGACGCTGTCGCGCGGAAGCTAATCTCCGTTCTGAACCGGGGAACGATTCACTCCAGCGCTCCGGCGAGCAATACGACTTCAGCGGCAGCGGCACCCATCACGCACCCCGATCCGCTGTCGGTGCGCGTCCAGATTCGCGACGGTCAGGGCGTGCTCGTGCTGCAGGAGAAACGCGCGGGGATCGGTGGGAAGCCGTTGGCGGTGTGGATTCAAGCCGCGCCGGTGGCGAAGAAGTAGGGCGGGGGAGGGGGCGCGGTTCGCCCTCCCGCTCGCCATCGCCAGGCCGGGATCGGAGCGAGGGGGAGATTAGGATGACGATGACGATTAGGATTAGGAGGGGGACGCGGTGCGCCGCGCGACGAGGAAGCTGTTGAACATCGCGTAGCGCCAGGGGCCGAGGTTCAGCACGAAGTTCACGGGCGCGGCGACGTAGCGGTCGCAGCACGAGACGCTCTCGACGGTGCAGCCGCTGCGTTCGAGGAAGAATTTCATCTCGCAGGCGTTGGTCGCGATGATGGCGTCGTCGTCGGGCGTGAACGGCTCCTTCACGAGGGGGGTCATGCGGTCGAAGCGCACGGCGTCGGGCGCGACGCGCATCTGCCGGCGCTTTTCGCGGAGGCGCTGCCAGTTGCGGAGTTTGTTCTCCACGCCCCTCATGCGTGGATGGTAATCGCGGAAGCCGAACACTCGGAAGAAATTCGGACTGCTGAGGACGACGCGTCCGCCCGGCTCGACGACGCGCACAAGTTCCGCGATGAAGGCCTCGGGCTCCTCGACGTGCTCGAGGACGTTGAGCGCGCCGGCGCTGGCGAAATGTCGGTCGGGGAACGGAAGTTTCTTCCCGTCGTAAAGCTGGCAGCGGTCGGTGAATTGTCTGGCGCGGGCGATGTTCGGCTCGGAGACATCGACGCCGTGCGCCTCGCAGCCGGCCTCGGTCAACTTGGCCACGACCTGCCCCACGCCGCAGCCGACATCAAGGGCGCGCGCGCCGGGGCGGGCAGGGCGGAGGGCGTCGGTGTATTTGGTGTAGAGGGCGGCGTCCCAGTTGGCGAGGTGCTCGGCGTAGGCTTCGTTCTGTTTGTAGTAGGCGTCGTGCTGGGACATGCGCGGGGAAAAGTAATCAGTAATCAGTAATCAGTAATCAGTAATCAGTAATCAGTAATCAGTAACCAGTAATCAGTAATCAGTAATCGGTAATCGGTGGGTCATTGGCCGTTGAACATTGGTCATTACTCAGCCGGGGGCGCGGCGGGTGGATTTTTTGCCTGCGGGGTGTTGCTCCGCCCGGCCGTGGATGTAAACGGCGGTCCATTCGGCAAGGCGCTGGCCGAGGATGCGACAGGCTTCCTGGACTTCCTCTTCGCGCGGTTCCTTCGCGGCGACGGCGCCGTAATGGAGGGTCATCTTCTTGCCCGAGTAATCGGTCACACCGAAGACGAGAAATCCGAAATTCATCAGCACGGTGAGGATGGACTGGCAGGCGAGTTCCATGCCGCCGCCCCAGCCGCCCGCGCTGCTGAAGGCGCAGGCGATCTTCCCATCGATATCCATCCAGTGCTCGCGCATCTCCTCGTCCCAGAAGCGTTTCATCTTCCACGAAAGCAGGCCCATGTTCGTCGGGCTGCCGACGGCGAGGCCGTGGCACCAGAGGACGTCGGCGGCGGTGGCTTCGTCCACGGAGCGCACGCGCACGTCGGTGTCCGGGATGCGGCGCGCGCCCTCCGCGACGAGCGCGGCCATCGCGGCGACGTTGCCGGTCTGCGAATCGTGCAGCACGAGGATGTGGTTCATGCGCGCGGATGCTCAAGGGACGGGGGAGGCGCGTCAATAAATGTCCGTATTCAGTCAGGGCTGACGCACACACAGCGGTTATGGGTGGAACTGATCGCGCTGCGACTATTCTTCTGGTCGGCACCAGTCCTGAACATGACGAACCTGTCGCAATGATTCCGCATAGGCCGGTTCTTGAGGACGATCTGCCCCCTCACCGAGTCCATCGGGCGGCTCAATGAGGCGCAATGTTCGCCGCCCGATGCACTATGTGAGCCTCCCGACGCACAAAGTGTCTCATCCGATCCAAAATGTGGACAGTCCGACGCACTCAGTGAGGCTCCCGATGCACAATGTTCGCCATCCGATGCACAATGTGAGGCGCCCGATTCACTTTATTGCCATCCGATGGGGTTTTTGCGCTTTCGCAGCGGCTGAGTGTCCTGTTCTGGGACAAATTGTCCCAAAACGGGAAACTGTTGATTCTTGAACAACGGTCATTCGCCTGAGCCTTTTGCCTTGGCGTGCGAGGCGATGGAACGGCACGCTCCGCGCTCGATGCCGCACATTCACGATAAGATAGATTTCACCGTGGCCATCTTCGTAGTTCACGAGGGGAAGGTGTTGCTCATCCATCATCGCAAACTCGACAAGTGGCTGCCGCTGGGCGGGCACATCGAGTTGGACGAAGACCCGGAGCAGGCGGCGCGGCGCGAGGCACGGGAGGAAAGCGGCTTCGAGGTGGAGTTGCTCGGCGAACGCCCGCCGACGTCGGAGCCGGGGACGCGCGCGTTGATTGGGCCGCGCTTCCTGGACATTCACCGCATCAACGAAACGCACGAGCACATCGGGATGATTTACTGGGCGAGGCCGAAGGATGGCGCGTTGAAGCTGGCGCCCGAGGAGCATCACGACATCCGCTGGTGCAGCGCGGCGGAACTCGAGTCGCTCACGCCGCCGATGACTAACGCGGTGAAGTGGTATTGCCGCAAGGCGCTGGAAGAAGTTATGAGGGATGAGGTATGAGGTCTGAAGATCCCGGAAGCGGATGTGCGTGCGCTCCGTCATAATTCATCACTCATCCCTCATAACTTCCCCCACATGCGCGCGCTGAAGACCGGGTGCTTCGTCCTCGAGTGGCTGAACATTTACGCGGTCTGCTATTACTTCAACTTCGTGTTCTTCCACCTGCGGGCGGAGCACGGCTTTGGCAACAAGGAGAACCTGCTGTTCGCGGCGCTGAACGGTTTCCTCTACATCTTTGGCTCGTGGTTCGGCGGGAAGTTCGCGCAGGCGCGCGGCAACTTCGCGTCGCTCTTCGTGGGGTTTAGCATACTCGCGGTGGTGATGGTCTGCGGGTTGGGGGCGGCTTCGCCAGTCGCGCACACGCTGGTGATGGTCGGATGGACGCTGGGGATTTGTTTCACCTGGCCCGCGCTCGAAGCGCTGGCAGCGGAGAGCAGTTCGCGCACGGGCCTCACGCGCATGGTGGGCATCTACAATGTCGTGTGGGCCAGCGGCGCGGCCCTGGCGTATTTCACGGGAGGCACGTTGCTGGAAATGCTGGGGCCGCGCAGTCTCTACTGGCTGCCGGCATCGGTGCATTTGGTGCAACTGGTGTTGGTGTGGTGGTTGCATGGCGTCTCAAAGCAATTACCCCCTCACCCCAGCCCTCTCCCCCTCGGCGGGGGCGAGGGAGAAGAATCCTCACCGCATCCGCTGCCGGCGGACGCAGGCTTGTTCCTCAAGCTGGCGTGGGTGGCGAATCCCTTCGCCTACATCGCGATGAACACGATCATTCCGCTCGTCCCCGATCTGGCGGCGAAGCTGGGTCTCTCGACGGCGGCGGCGGGCTTCGTGGCGTCGGTGTGGATGTTCGCGCGGCTCGGGGCGTTCGCGCTGTTGTGGTGGTGGCCGGGCTGGCATTACCGCTTCGGCTGGCTGGCGGGGGCGTATGTGTTGATGGGCGCGAGCTTTGCCGCGTTGCTCCTCGTGCCCTCGCTGGCGGTCATCGTCGTGGCGCAACTGATCTTCGGCGTGAGCGTCGGGCTGATCTATTACTCGTCGCTCTTCTACTCGATGGACGTGGGCGAGACGAAGGGCGAGCACGGCGGCTTTCACGAGGCGCTGATCGGGATGGGCTTGTTCGGCGGGCCAGCCGTGGGCGCGGTGACGATGCACTTTCTGCCCGGACGAAGCACTGCCGGCATCTGGGCGGTGACGGCGCTGTTGCTGGTGGGGTTGGTGGTGCTGTTGTGGATGCGGCGGAAGCGGGAAGCCACTTTCGATTAGCCAACGCGCGCGGACGCTTCTAGGCTGCGGCATGGCTTACGAATTCAAGGCACGGCGGCGCGTGGAGTTTAGCGAGACGGACATGGCGGGGATTGTTCACTTCTCGAATTTCTTCCGCTACATGGAGACGGCGGAGCAAGGGCTATTCAGGTCGCTGGGCTTTTCCATCGTGCCGAAGCCGGGCGATCCGCGCGCGGGCTGGCCGCGAGTTCACGCGACTTGCGACTATCACCGACCGCTGCGCTTCGATGACCTGGTGGAGATTCACATCATCGTGGTGGAGAAGCGCTCGAAGTCGCTGCGCTATCAGTTTCGCTTTTCCAAGGTGACGGATGCCGCGACGGAGGAAGTGGCCCGCGGCGAATTGACCGTGGTCTGCGTCACGCACACTCCTGAGGGCACGATGAAGGCGGCGAACATCCCCCCGGAGATTACGGACAAGATCGAGGCGGCGCCTGCCGGGGTTCTTGGAGACTGAGTCGCCTGGAGGCGCTTCGACGCTGTTCGCGGGCGCAGATGCGTTGATGGGTTTGAGGCTGAAAGTGAGGAAAAAGCAGGTTCAGCAAGGCTCATCTTGAGGATGGATGATGAAAAAATCTCTTGCCATCCACCTGCAAGTCTGGCCGAAATGCGCAATCTGATGCCGCCGTGGTTTCCCAGGAGGAACGCCGGGGCGGAGTAAGTCGGTGGGTTTTGCTGATAAATGCATGGTAAAGCCTGCCGAGAGCGGTTGAAGTGGCGCCCACAGTCCGGGTTAAACCAGACGTGACCGGCACATTTCAAAACAACAACAACCACGCACGGCTTTGGCCGTGCAAGACGGAAGGAACAGAGAATGAAAATCAACAAGTGGACAATGGGCTTGGCCGCAGTGGGGCTGGTTTCCATCCCCAGTGCCGGTCTCGCCGACGAAAAACTCAACCCGGTGCTCACCTCGCTGACGCCCACCGTCATTGACGGTTACGTCAACGTGTCAGCCATCTGGAATCCGGGCACGGGCAACTCACGCGTCCCGACCTACGCCTTCGGCGCAGGCAAGCAGGACGGCTTCAACCTCGACGTGGTCAAGCTCTCCCTGAGCAAGGCCCTCGACGAATCGCAGTGGTCCGCCGGTTACAAGGTGGATCTGCTGTTCGGACCTGATGCTAACGCGTTTGGCACGGGATCCTCGTCTAAGAGCATCACCATCCCAGGTGGGGAAGGAGGCCCCGACTCTTCTCCCATCGGCTTGGCCAATAACTCCGACTTCGCCATCAAGCAGGCGTACGTCGCCGTCCGCGCCCCCGTGGGCAACGGCATCGACTTCAAGGTCGGCGTCTGGGACACCATCATCGGCTACGAAACCTTCGATGCGGGCAGCAACCCGAACTACACCCGGTCCTACGGCTACACCATTGAGCCCACGACCCACACCGGCATCCTGGCTTCCTACCAGATCGC
>Ga0163144_10015928_pt1 | contig 15443 bp, 15 predicted proteins | sample OliLak19BULKMAT1_FD_123175 | JGI IMG/M metagenome (GOLD analysis project Ga0163144, IMG submission 123175) | Freshwater microbial mat bacterial communities from Lake Vanda, McMurdo Dry Valleys, Antarctica - Oligotrophic Lake LV.19.BULKMAT1 | ecosystem: Environmental > Aquatic > Freshwater >...
CGATTAAATCATTCGCAAAAAACAAAGTGGAAGGATTTGGCTTCGGACTGGGTATCGGGATTGCTTTGCTTAAATAGAGATAACCTAACCTGATAAGTTATTTATACAAAGCCACCGAAGAACGAAGCCATTGTACACCGAAAATCTGGCGCAATATCATTGAATATTTTTATATGAATATCTTAACTATCAAAAATTTTAATGAACTGCACGCGACCGACAGGTCTCTAGCAACTATATTTTAGGAAACTACACGATTTGCGCTGAACGCACGTAGTTAGCTACCGATCGACACCAACAACTAAAAGGGTCTCCTTCATATTCCACTAAATGGAACTAAGTCAATATATCATTTCCTAAACTCTACTTCTAAGAAATTGAATATCTTATCGAAGTGATTTAGCGGTTCTATATGTCCGCCCTCGAAAGGCAGGTGCTGATAGCTGTACTTAAATTCTTTCTTAGCTAATCGATTTATAATCTGATCAGACATTCTGGTGGCGGGCCATTGATCATCTTGGGTTCCTGATAAAATCAAGATAGGGCCATTTATTTTCTCCACTTCAATTTCGGCAAGTGCCACAGTTTTTTCGTTGTCCAACATCATAACAAACGCGCTGTATAAATCACCTTTCAGCGCAGGAATAATTGTTTTAAAAGGTGCTGGAACGTAAACAACTTCCTGATCATTGAATTGCCATGAAGAGGTGTTTGCTGCAATGGTTAGAGCAGGAAAACTTACGTGCGAAGTCGAGAGTGCAATAACTCCTTTAAAGTGTGCAAATCGACTGGCAAGGTTAAGAACTAACTCACCACCTTTGGATGCGCCCATTAAAATTATGCGACTGGTATCTAGCTGCGGGTACCGACTTGCGATGTGGAGAATAGTATCGGAAATGGCGTTGAGCGAAATGCGATCAAGCGAGCCTGGTGATTGATCTGTTTTAAAATATCCGATTGCTAACACGGCAAACCCGCGCGCAAGAAATTGATCGCGCTTATCCTTTAAGTAGTTTCGTTCCCAATCATTACCGCCTGAGCCTCCGCCAAATGCCACCACTAAGGGTTGGCTTGCGCTATCGCTTAGATATAGGTGCGTGTCCATCTTACCATGGTTGGCAGAAAGTGATGGTGTATGCCAGCCTATGTAGACCATAATTAATACAATGGCTAACACTAAAAGCCCTACAATTTTGAATACCCTTCGCATATTTAAGTCGTTTATTTTTCTTAATTAGTTTTAACTTCGGATTTAGACAAATACTCATATCCACGATATAGTACTAGTATCTCTACAATTACGGCAGGTACCATAACTACATATCCGATAAAAAAAAGAATGACGGTAATCAGGGCACTACCGATAACAATCTCTAGTACCCCAGCTGCACGCGATAGTTCACCCATACCATCTTGCAGACGAAGAAGGCCTATCCCAAAAATCAGTGTAAGTGTACCAACTATCACAGAAGCTGCTATATATGGCAATCGTAAACTCTCGGTATCTTCGGCCCACAGGGTGGAAATATCAAGAATACCCATTGCCAAAACTGCTATTATCATCAAACAACTTCCTGCCTTAAGCAAGCCATTTTCAAACACAGTACTAAGCTTAATAAAGCCCCGCATAAATAGGATGTAGGCAATTATCATGGTAATGGTTAGCCCTACGTAAACAAAGTTTATCCATTGATCCCATTCGCTTTTTTTAGTGAGTCTAGCAAAGTCCATTACACTTAAAATAATCTCTACGGTTAAATAAATAGCTCCCGCAATAACTGCGATCAGTAATTGGCTGCGATTAAATTGTTGAGTGGGTCGATTTTGCATAACTTCTTCTTTTGAATTAAAAAATTGTTCATTTGATTGCCCTAAAGCAGTTAGCAGAATTTTAACCGTTGAGACGCGAGGCACCACTTCACCTGCTTCAATCCGTTGGATAGTGCGGACGCTCACGTGGCTCATCTCTACTAATTCTTCCTGGGTAAGATTTTTCTCTTTACGCAACGCGATAAGCCGGTTGCCAAGGTCTGGTTGATGCATGAAATAGTAAATTTATGGTGCAATGTTACCGCATAATACGGGCACGTGCCATGTGGAAGCCAATCATTTTGCCCGTCATTTACCCGCCATTTGACTATTTTAGGATTTAGACAACGATTTGGAGCAGACTCACAGGAGACTTACAGCCGCATAAACAATAGCAGGCAACACGGCCGACCCGCACCCAAGCCAGCCAAAATTTGTGCTCTGTGTACTGAGACACTACCTAAAAGAGATTCCGAAAGTCGAAAATGAAAAGTGTCCCACCTTTAACTGATTATTGAAGCGCGGTTTAACATTAACGGGTGTCAAAAGACATGTCTTCGAATGAAGTGAGGAGAACGGTTCCCCTCTCGTATCAACAAGGTCCAATACTATCGTGCCATTTCTTATCTGCGGCTAAATACCTTCTTTATTAACCTAAAAATTAAAGTGTCCTTTTTGACTAAGTGATCCTGGGCAGTTGTGGGTGTGTTTCCTTTCCCAACTTCCAAAAATTGATTCAGAATCTCAATTGCGCCAACGTTCTTTACCTCACGCGCAATAGTTAAAGGACTTTTGTTCGATTCTCCTTCATTAAGAGTTGGCGAAGCACCGTTTCTCAACAGCATAGTTGTCATTTCAGGGTGACAACAACGTATACTTTCTATAAGCGGGCTAGTCATAAATTCAGGGTGCTGATAATTGATGTCCACACCCACTCTAATATAATACTGTACCAATTCAAGGTCATTATTCTGTACCCCTAAAAACATATCCTTCCAATCACCGTGTGACATGCTCTAAAATTTTTTCTAGACTAAATACTGATCGAAGATAAAAACTCAAGCCTACTACTACAACCTCCAATTACATCAGCATTTTGTCAGACGCTGGCGTTCCGTCCTATTTACTTCACCACATTGATGGAACCGGTCAACTAGCGTGAGCTGTGTAAAAGTCATACGTTGCTTTTGCAATATCAGCTATAATTTTCTCGTTTGCGTCAAAGCTTTCCTTTGATTCAGTTACAACAATACTAATGATAAAATACGTCCCGTTTTAAAGCCTCATTGCGACATAAAATACAGCAAATTGTTTCCGCATTAGTCGGAGTTTCAATTATTGTGAATGACGGTAAAGATACCATTTCTTTACACGGTGACAGACGGCTTCCTAATGCAAAGCGTTTTTAAATTTCATATAGCATTATCTGTCTTGTCGGAGATGTAATATCACCAGTGTGAATATTCTTGTCATAGCATTTGTCTGTCTGCTTAACTTAAAAGGCATCTATAAAAATTGCCACTAACCCCAACAAATCTTCAATACTAATACATCATATTGGTGATAGTAATTCGATAAAAATCTCCGCCACTACCATCGCCAATAAAAATGCCCAATTTACCATCCATTCTTTCGGTTAGCTTTTCTACCACTAAGGATGGCTTTTGAGATTGATTGATAAACGCTTCTATTATTTTGTCGTTGATAACTAGTCTCAGGGTAAACCATTCGTTTGGATTGGGAGGGTTCACTATTTCTTTTTCAAACATCCCGTTTCGTTCTTCCCGCAATTTCCTCCACGTATATGTTGGGTGTGAAATGTACTGTATGGCGTGGATTTTACGAATAGAATCTTTGGCAAAGAAATTAAAGGGACGGCAATAGACAGCATCATATGTACTATCATCAAGTGCATGAAAGGCGATGCCAACAAAACTTCTCTGTAAAACATCTTTACCCCGCATTTCTATTTCAACAATGCCATTTTTTAAGCCTTTGATAGGCAGCCAAACCAAGCCTTCACCTTTTCCCTCTGAGAGCCGAATGATATTTCTCCCTTCCTCTTGGATTGCCTTACTCTCTCGATTCACAATTTGTAACTGTCCCCGATTGTGTAGCTCCCAAAGGTTCAGCGATTTTTGCCGTTGAGCAAAAACGAAATTTGATACCACCAATAAAATTGGTAAGAATCTATAAATTGTCATGGATTTCCGTTTTATGCTGTTTGATTGTAAAAATTGAGGGTAAATTCGTCATCCTTTCAATAGCATGTATTTTCATTTGATGTCACCAACCTTAATAAGTTTGTTTACAAAGCGTGAGCCACTTGCATAAATCGGATTCGGTATATGGTCTGAAGAAAGCACACTTGAACCTGCTAGAATCAGTGTATCACCCGCGTAAGAGCACTTAAACTTTGCAAGTCCGTTTACAAACATTGGATTCATTGCGAATACCGCCTTTGTTGTGAGAACTGAGTCTTTAAGTTCATACGTCCCTGTATTAATTATTGATTGATTAAGGCGGGCTAATTTTACACTGTCTGGCATTTGCCAATTGCGAACTGATGAACTATGGCTTGTCCAACAAAAACTATAATAGTTGTGTGAAAAGATAACCTGACTTTCAGTTGGAAACACAGAAGTCAATGTGCCATTTGGTTTTACTGTTTGAACCTCAACAATTTTCCAAACGCCATCAATTGCCAACTTAGGTTTCGGCCTAAACCCAAAAGCTACCGCCAAAAGTAGGAGTATAAAAACAACGTAAAAGTATCTATTCATGATTTGCCATTTTCGTATAAAAAGAAAAATAATCTTAGCGGCATAGCCCCTTTGAGATTCAGAAATTACATTCAATCTGAACGGTTTACCAACTTTTTGGTTGTCCAATTTCCCAATCTATTTTTTTGCCACTATTAACTAGTTTCACACCTACCATCCATTTGGATAAGTCCCTTTGTTTTGGAGATGCTGTGGTGGTTAACCACTTTATTTCGTCTTTCAGTGACCACTATTTTTCGCAACACCAAACAATTCATTTCGCGATGGATTGACCATCGCAAGCTTTGGCATTCTGTTACTTATAGATGAATACTGAATAATATTCGTGAAATAACTTTTGCTGATCATACCGTCACGAAATGAAATGGCAAAGGGCAGTGAAATCTCCACTATTCCTGCTTTAGCGAATTTATTGGGTTGTGAAGGGCTGCTTTAATTGACTGGTAACTTACAGTAACAAGAACCAAAAGGAGTATGACAGCACCTGTAATAATGAACGGGCCGGGGTTTAGTTGAATTCTGTATTCAAAAGTACTCAGCCATTCTCGCATAATGAACCAAGCCACGGGGCATGCCAGCACAAATGCTAGCAACACATTTTTAGTGAATGATAAGGAGACCATTAAGAATAATCTGAATGGTTCGGCACCTAATATTTTTCTGATTCCAAGTTCTTTGCTTTTATGTTCTACATAATAGGTAGCCAAGCCTAAAAGTCCCAAGCAAGCCACAAGTATGCTTATGGCACCCGCCATTTGAAATATTTTACCTGCCTTTTCCTCAGCAATATAGAATCTATTCAACTGGTCAGACAAAAAGTGATATTCAATTGGTGTTTGTGTATCAAACTTTTCGTGAACTTTTGTCACCTCTTCGATGAGTGATGGTGATACTCCTGCTACTTTTAAAGTGAAATAGTCTATGGATGATATAGGATTTTTACGAAACCCAATAATGATTGGTGCAATTTTCTGGTGCAATGACTGGAAATTAAAATCCTCCAGCACACCGATTACGTTTGCATCCCATTTAATTCCATTTGTACCGATGCTAATTTTACTACCAACAGGACTTTTTAAGTTCATTGCTACTGCAGCAGATTCGTTAAGAAGTACATTCATTGAATCAGCTTCATTTCCGGAAAAGAAAGTGCCAGCGTTTAGCTGAAGCTGATACGTATTCAGCATATCGTCATCGAATCCCATAAAATAGGTTTGCAGCGAATCCGCTGTTGTACCAACAGTGCTTACTCTTCTGACATATGCCTCATCAAGAACCTTCCATTCACCAGGAACCTGCGAGGAAACGGCTACTTGTTTTACACCGACTATTTTGGAAAATTCGTCTTTCATAGCCTGAAACTGACTGCGGGCTGTTCGACTATTGATGTCGATAATCATCATTTGTTCTTTGTCAAATCCGATATCTTTTGTTTGAATAAAATTAATCTGATCACCGATTACCAAAGTGGAAACAATCAAGACAACAGTAATTGTAAATTGAAAAACAACAAGGGTAGCTCGAAGATCAAATCTGTCTTTTCTTGGGATTGGCTGGCCCTTAAGGGTAACAATTGGTTTTAGTTTCGACAAATAAAAGGCCGGGTAACTTCCTGCAATTGCTCCTATCAGCAAAGTAATGAGCAAGAGTGACGGCATATACGCCCCGATCGTATTGAATGTAAGGTCAAAGTTCTTTCCTGTAATCGAATTGAAGAAAGGAAAGCATAAATCGATAGCTGCGATAGATAAGAGCATTGAAAGGAGCGTAATCACAAATGACTCTGTCAAGAACTGGAAAATGAGCTGTGTTTTCAATGCGCCAACCACTTTTCTAAGTCCAATTTCTTTGTAGCGTGAAGAAGCTTTGGCTGTTGTTAGATTTATGTAATTAATGGCTGCAATAATGAGCAGAAATACAGCCATCGAAGAAAATATATAGATGTAAGAAGACTCGCCATGAATCTGCTCTACGCCCAATTCTATATGAGAAGAGTGAAGATAAATATCTTGAATAGATTGAAATTGTGTAGACTGAAACGCAGCATCAGGTCCCCAATACGTCTTCATAAACGCTGGCATCTTTGCCTCTACACCATCCATGGATTGTCCTTCATTAAGTACAACATACGTATAGGCGTTCATTCGCTGCCAGTTATTTAAGGCAGCTTCCCAATCTTCTCCGGATCGAATAGTCGAAAACAATAAGTCAAACTGGAGATGTGAGTTATTCGGTATATCTCTGATAACGCCTGTTACCTTCACCTCACCAGCACCTGTCTTTATTATCTTGCCAAGCGGGTTGTCATCCGAAAAGTATTTCTTTGAAATCGACTCAGTTAGAACTACCGAAAAAGGTTCATTCAAGGCGGTTCTTTTATCGCCCGCTATAAAATCGAAGTCGAAGACATTAAAAAAATTAGCATCGCTTGTGGAGAACCAGTTACGCTCGTTGTACTTCGTTCCATCAAGTTCAACAATAATTTGGCCGGAAAAGCGAAACAGGCGTACCATTTCTTCTACCTCCGGAAATGAGTTAACCAATTGAGGACCCATAGGAGGAGCGGTTCGGCCATACGTTCGGGCATTACCGGGGGTAGATGCATCAGTGGTAATTACCCTAAATGTCCGGTCGGCCTTTTGATGAAATGAATCATACGATAATTCATGACTCACATAGATGTACAACATGGTACTGAATGAAATACCCAGTACGAGTCCAAGCATATTGATGAGAGTAAAGGCTTTGTTTCGAATCAAAGAGCGAAATGCAATTTTTAAGTAGTTCCGGATCATAGGAGTAACATGTTTTCTTCCCGTTTTACGATTTTTGTGCCAGTTCTATAATCTATGTTTTTCTCCTGCAATCCAATACATGGTAATTGCTAGCGTTCGGAATCAGTTCAGGGGCGTCCAAAAACGGACGGGGTAAAAGCCGGGCTCTTACTTACTTTGACAAGCTAAATCAAACTCCATAAATTTTTCTACACTCGTCACTCCCGCTTGCAGCGGCCAAAGGGTGATATTTATTTAACACTATCGGCTTAGAATTTATGAATTCCCCCCTATCACAGAGAATCACCTATTTGATTTAGTATCGCCTTGCTGTTTGTTGAAGTCTACTACAAAACTAAATTATACCCTTAATCATATTCCAAATAAAATGGCAGCTAATTCTAAAACTACCAGCTTGTTCATATACATAGCTTTTCATAGCTTCTAACTCATTTTTACTGTATAATCTTTGATTAAAGTAAACGCTCTCTATTGTTGTTGTGTTAGAAATGCTTTCCAACGGATTTGAACTCAGCAATAATAAATCGGCTTTTTTTCCCACTTCAATACTTCCCCAAACAGCACTTTTCCCGTAGTATTCTGCTGGATTGATTGTGGCTGTTCTCAGGGCTTCTGCATTGCTTAAACCGGCTTTTACCATTTCTTGGAGTTCGTCATGTAAACTAAAACCATGATAAACGTAACGATCGAGCGCATCAGTACCTGCCATGATTTTTACGCCCTTTATCTGAGCCAATTTTGTAACCTCTAAGCTTTTTTGGTAGTAATCACTAAGTATTTTTTGTTGTTCAGGCTTGTCATAGCCCGATGTATGTAAGTTGCCCCACAACTTCCATAGTCCCAATTGTATACCTTCAATATAACGATTGAGAGGGTTTTGCGTAAACTTTCTTTCAAAAATCAATATCTCTTTGCGGTTAGAGGACACATGAGTAGGTACATAATAAGTATTGCTCTCCCTTATAAGCTCAAGAACTGACTGCGTTAGCAATGGGTCTTGATTCAACAGTTCGTATTTTTTCGTCTCTAAATCTTTTTCAAAACGTTTTTTCTCTTTGACAAAATGCGGAATCAAAGCCCACGCGTGTTCGATGGTAGGATAGCCATTTTTGAGAACTGTACCAATGTCTACATTATAGGACAAATGCCCCAAAACTTTGATGCCCTGCAAATTACCCTGCTTTTGTATTTCGTAGAATACGTTTTCGGGTAACTCACTGTCTTCTAATTGTAACTTAATGAAAGGCTCGCCACGAGCTTTGAGCTTTGAGACTAACGCCTCCACCACTTCACTATTTTCACCAATTGTAGTATTTTCCACTTCTTCCACATGATAGCTACATGATTCCCAAACATTGGGCATCAACAAATTATGTTCCAGGGCTGCTTTTTCCCAAATGACTTTGTCTTTTTCCAAGGGTGCATCTATATCAGAGATCCACGAATCTCCATCTCCCATATCTCTAATTGCTGTAACACCGTTAGCTATCAACAATGGAAAATGCAATTGTGGCGATAGGCTCAGGGTATGTATATGCATATCCCACAAAGTAGGCATAACAAATTTATTTTTCCCTTCTATGATCTTATACTCATTCCTATTAACCAACAGACCCGACCCAACTGCTGTAATGATCCCATTCTCAACACAAATATCCTGATTAAGAACAGTCAAGCCATTTTTAATGTCTATAATACTGCAGTTCTCAATCAACAATTTTCGCGTCTGTTGTTCTTTTTGCTCATAGTCTTTCGTAGGTAAATTTATACCCACAGTTAAAGATAAAACGCTGAGCGTAAATAGTAGGAGTAAGGATTTGCCAAGAAATTTTAAGGCTTTTTTCATTTCTAAATTAGATTTGTATTTAAAATATTTTGCCACTAGGCAAATTCCATTTTTCAACGGCAATCTACTACCGATCTTAATCTACGTTGTCTGACTGAAATTAAATCAAAATAGATACTGGCTTTAAAACTTCTAGTATTCTGGATTTGATAGCCTCCTTGTAATTTTATCATTGCATTAAATTTTACAACAACGTTTGACACTTCACGGTCACTAACGCTTCCTCGGAAAGCTACTTCATCTTTTGAAAGACCCATTTGCTGCAGCAATATTAGAATAGAGATTACAAACGATGAGAATATCATCATTTACAAATATTGCAGCTGTCTGACTGAAAATCGTTCCCTGAAAATTGTAACCATCCCATTTTCAACTATTCCCAAGGCTTGTCGGATTTTGCGGTGCTCTGTCATCTTTGCTACACGATATTAACTTTAGAAAACTACTCGAACGTAGAAATGATAACATTATGTCTCTTTTCGTGTACTATAGCTTTTAGTATCTCCAAAAAATATTCTTTTGTCATTCTATTTTGAGGCTGGGTTGGTGGTTAAAGGGGCTTTTAATTCTTTTAAGGTTATGGCAGCAATATCTCTGGCTATTTGGGTTGGAGAAAGGCAGTCGCAATTGGTAAATCCAATAACATAAATACTCATACTCGGAACATAAACTCCCATCGATTTAAACCCAAATATGCTTCCACCATGTTCCCTTGTCGGAGTTCCATCCAAATCCTTAATATGCCAACCATATCCATATGTAAATTCCTCCGCGCTATTTAATTTGTATTTACTAAATGCCTTTTTTGTATTTTCAGCATTCAATAATAAATTTTGGGTCAGTGCATTCTGCCATTTTAGCATATCATTTATTGTCGACATTAATGACCCAGAAGAAAATGGAACACTATAACTAATAACCGTTCTATTCACATACCCGTTCTCCTTCTTACTGTAACCCGAGGCTCTTTTATTTACAATCTGTCTATCGGTTGCATAATAAGATTGATTCATTCCTATTTTAAGGAAAATATGTCTTTTAATAAAGTCCTCGTAGGTTTCCCCAGAAACTAACTCGATAATATATCCTAATAAAACATACCCCGAATTATTATATTCAAACTTTTCACCCGGCAAAAAGTCAACAGGCTCATTTTTAAAAAAGTCGACCATCGTTTTAGGAGTCATATCCTTATTCGCAATATCTTTAAGTGATTTCATTTTAGTGAAATCTTTAATACCCGATGTATGTGTCAACAAATGGTGAATGTTAATTTTGTCTCCAGCAGGATAATCTGGAATAAATTTAGAAATAGAGTTCGTCACGCTTAACTTACCCTGCTCCTCAAGCATAAGGATAGAGACGGCTGTAAATTGTTTGGTGATTGAGCCAATTTGGAATACACTTTCGACTGTCAAATCAACATTCAATTCCAGGTTTGCCTTGCCAAATGCCTTTTTATAGAAGGGCTTCCCATCTTTTGCTACCAAGAAAACAGCACCTGGGCCATTCTTATCTACGAGCATGTTTAAAACTAAGCTATCTACTTTTGTTTCAAAAGTTTGTCCAAAAGTCAAAGTGACCGCGAGTAAAGTGCCCATTACAACTGCAAATAATTTTTTCATGTTAGAAGGTATTTTTAGCGTTGGACACTGGCCTTGCCATATATGTTGCAGATTAACAAGAGTGACCTAATTTGTGATTGTAGGTAGTCGTTCTTGAGAACAGATCAAAAGCACATGATTGGTTCTTTTCACTTCAAAATATGAAAGCCCTAGGCAAAACTATTTATTCTATTAATTATCTGCTTAATCGCTATTTTAGATTCACTCATCATCGGTAAAAATGGCCAAACATGTGGCATTGCTTTCCCGATGACTACTTCAACTTGTACGTTTTCTCGTTGCAACATTTCAACAAAAACCTCCTCGTCAGGCCGCATGATATCATTTTCAGCAATAAAAATGTAAGTGAATATAAACCCTTTGATATGGCCGTAAAGAGGTGAAATTTCTCTACTCCTTAAATCCAAATCTCCAGCACACATCCTCTTGGCTGATAAAACTCCGACCTTTGAAAGCATTATATCTTTTTTCTCAATAAGCTCAATTGCTGGATTAGTAAAACTGCAATCCATTACTGGTGATATAAGAAAAATGCATTTTGGTAAATGCAGATTCCTTTCAATGAGCCTCTGAACCAGTAATGTCAATAAAGTCCCTCCCATAGAATCACCTAAAAGTATCAGGTTTTTAGCGTCCACCTTGGTAAGCAAATATGCATAAGCCATATCGACATTGGTATTTATTTCCCCGATTTGATATTCTGGTGATTTAGGATAATCAACGAGATAAGCTATTGTGCGAGTCTTTTCAACAATTCGCGCTATGCTATTCCAATGTAAATCAGAAGGCCCATAAACTGAGGCTCCCCCATGGCAATATAAAATTGCGTTTTTAGATTTAACCTCCTTTGGCAAAATCTGAATAACGTTTGTCTTTCCGATTTTGATCGTGGTGAAATTAAGTCCAAAAACATCCCCCGCAGATGGCGAATGAATATCATCCTTTCGGAGCTTATGATAATTGATCGGAGCTTTAGAAAAGATTTTCTTAATACCCTTCAGCTTGATAACCGCAGAAACAAAATAATAACTTATACTGTTCATCATTTTTTTAGAGGAAACCCTGTACTCTTGAAGTTCCAATACGTCTTTCAAACACATTCTGTATCCTGAAGATGAGACAATGGCCTATCCTGCAAGCTAACAGAAACACTCTTGGGCTGGGATTTCGAGTTGCACACCCTTTCGTTCCAATTATAGCTGGCTGAATAAATCTACTTTAATGTAGGAAGATAATTGGCATTACCTAACTCAGTTTTTGGATTATTCATAAAATCAATCATTACTTGGGTGACACAATCACCACTAACCCCATGACCCTCCAAGTCAAGAATATACAATTTTGCATGAGTCAAACTCTCTTTAAAAATGTCGCCATTCTTTGGTGGGGTAACAGGATCAAATTTATTTACGAAAATCAAAGTAGGAATAGATGATTTCCTTAGCTTCTTTTCTGCATTTGTCAAAGTTTTTGAATGCCACTTAACACCTGCCTTATAAAGTGAGGTAAAGAAGCCGAGCTGTGCGGGCAAGTTTGGAAGAGTGGCATACAAACTATCAATGCTAGATGAATCTCGATTTGCATCATATTCTTCATTTCTTTCGGTAGATAAAAACATGGCTAGATTCATGCTATTTACGAAGCCGATCAAAAATTGTTGAGAAGCATTCAACTTAACAGTATCTCTAACCTTCAAAGCCGCAATGAAGGCAGGAACTGCAGTCTTTGAATTCCCAGCATATGACTGATATCGGAGCATGAATAAAGCATCCTGAGGGTTTACAAAAAAAGGTTGACCTCCAATTCTCAATTTCAACGGATTGTTCTCTAAAGCTCTTACAGCTACCACATAATCATTTCTAAGGTTGGGGTAGTTGGCTTTACTGGCAGCATCATTTTCACAGTAAACAAAAATCTTTTCCATAACATCATTAAAGTTTTTGATTCGAAGCGAAAGGAAGTCATCTTCTAAAATGGCAGGCGCATCGGCAATCACGCAATTGATCCGGCTTGGGAATCTCTCCATTACCACTCGTGCAAGTCTTGTCCCATACGATTCACCGTATAGTACGTATTTTATATAACCTAACTTTTCCATCAGGGCATTGACGTCAGCGGCATTTTGCTCAGTAATGTAGCAGTCTAACTCAATCTGTTGAGCGATACTTTTCCTTTTGTACATCGCAAGCGTATCAAACATCAATCGGCATTCATCCTGAATGCTGTGGTTGCCGGCCAATATTTTGAAAATACCCATGTCAGGGTTGGGGAGCGCACTTGAGGAGCCAATACCTCTTTGATCAAATACGATTAAATCTCTCTCGTTCCGAATAGGATTGTTAATCCATCTTTCAATACCAATTAACGCTTGTCCACCAGGGCCACCATTAAGCAGAATCACCGGTGATTCTTTTGTGTTTACATTCTTTGCCTTTAAAATAGCGTAGGCAATTCTAATTTTCTTTCCCTTAGGGTTTTTATGATCTTGTGGTACCTCCACGTAACCACAAAAAATATTCCTTTCTGAGACTGGTCTAAAGAAACCACAATCTGCCTGAGCTATCACATTCGTAATGGATAAAGAGAGTACTATTGTATGAAAGAGTTTCATATCTATTGGTTTAAAAATTATGTTATCGGAAGAGAAGCAAACCACTTTGCAAAACTTACCCAAAGGGGTATGCGTATCTCAAAAATTATGATTGTATGCATAACCACATACATACCAAGAGTAAATGAGAAAATCCATCTGCCTTTTGTTTTATTTCGCTCCAGAAAAATCAACGTGATCAAAAGAGAAAAGATAATGGCGATTGTCAAAAAATAGGCTGTAGGGAAAGGTACAATAGCATAGTTGATAAAACGTATAAGTGCCGGCTCAATGAAAACCAAACCCGTCACAATCATTCCTCTCGCATGCAACTCAATACTATGACGATTAAAAATAGCAATAGAGTAGGCCACCGACAGAATTACAAGGTCTTTAAATGGTACCAATAAGCGCATATCAAAGTCTTGCTCAGAAGCAGGATGTCGGCTATGTGACACGAGGATAACAGAAGTAAAAATTAGAGGAAATAATAGATACGAAAAATTACCTAAAAGCCGATGCCATCTTAGATGCTTCTTCGCAACCAAGATTGGCTGAGTAATTAGTAGTAGTATCCACAACAAAACTACAATGGCGTGTAGATGAACGTAGAATTCAAAATCGGCAGTGCCGCTAAAAAATCTCGAAAAGTAGGTTGGCCAGAAACCAAGCAAAGCGAGTACAATAAGCGCAATGAAATAATAACCTGATAGAGCAAATTGGTGCTTGCCCTTAATTGGTTTCGATTGCGCCTGTTCAATCACGCGTAAAGAGATGACACTGGCGCCTATTGTACATCTCTTTTCAGCCCCGTTGGAAACATGATGGTAAGCATTGCGAAAATTAAAAGAAAATTGAACTCAACACCATTCCTACCTCCACCCACAACAAACCAACCTTCTGGATAATGAACTAAAATAATACCCATTATGAGTACGAAGATGGTAACTGCACCAGCCCATTTAATATACTTATCAAGAATTAAACAAAAGGTCGTAGCAACGTGCGAAAGCTTTATGGCCCACGCCAGGTACAAGCCCAATGGAGCAAAGCCGATTTGATTTAAATACAAATTCCCAAAAGCGCTAACCCCTCCATCAAACATGCCTCCGAGACCGTGTATAAGTAAAATGATACCTACTGCAACGCGGAGTAAAAAGGTATTGTTAAGTATGTTCATATTTGTATGTGTTTTAGTTGCATTTTTATCTATACTTCTCAGCTGACAATGGGCTGATAAATTCGAAAAAGCCCTTTTAAAACTTAAAGGCTACCCCGATTCGCACGTTCGTTGCCCCAGTTGCGCCAAGTTCTAGAAAACCGCCAACTTTATCAGTAAAGTAATATTTACCCCCAAGATGAATACCCAAATAAATACCACTTCCATAACTGTCTCCCAATCCGCTGAACGCGCCATCACTCCAACTAAATGATCTATAACCTAGCCCAACGCCACCGTATAAGTCAGCTTTCTTAGAATTAAGATTCAAGATTTTGTTAAAATGGTAAGACCCTCGTACGCCAACATAAATGGCAGTAAACTTATAGTTACTAAAAGACGAATATTTTGCTGAAAGGAAATCGATACTTCCACCTACACTAATGTCATCTGTAATGCCTACTTCATAAGATGCATTAAGGGGAATACCAGTACTATAATAAGAGTTTAATCCGATACCAACATTTAGCAACTGATCGCCTTTAGCATATTGCGCAAATAATGATTGAGAGCTACATAAAGCTAACGCAACAGCTAAAAATAAAACAGATTTTTTCATAAAGTGAATTTTAGATTTTTTCGAGAACTAACTGATCTTTATAAATGAGATAGAAATAAATTGAAGAAGAACCATGAAGACTTAATCAGCACCTAGTGATTATTCCGGGAAGTGTGACCTAGGGATTCCGCTAATGGTTTGACCCACCCATTGTGCAAAAGAATTTGATATTGTAAAGGTATCAGTTTTTTGTTGTGTTCCCGGTTGATTTTTTGCG
>Ga0163144_10015929_pt1 | contig 15442 bp, 22 predicted proteins | sample OliLak19BULKMAT1_FD_123175 | JGI IMG/M metagenome (GOLD analysis project Ga0163144, IMG submission 123175) | Freshwater microbial mat bacterial communities from Lake Vanda, McMurdo Dry Valleys, Antarctica - Oligotrophic Lake LV.19.BULKMAT1 | ecosystem: Environmental > Aquatic > Freshwater >...
AGAATGCCCTTTATGGCAAGCCTAAGCCTAGGGAGCGTTAAGGATCAGGCTTGTCATTAATTCGACTGACTTTGGCGCGGTCATCGCCAGGGCATCGAATGATAGGCGCGAGTCCCCAACCCCCTCATGCCCTAGCCGGGACAATGCCGCTTTAAGAACCCTTGGGGTCAGAACGACCCCGTTTTTTACCGAAAGCGAAAGATAATTTTTCTTTCCGCGTTCCATGGACACCACCATGTACGCAGCTAATTCGCCGTCTATCTCCACCTGATAAGCGATACGCATTTCTGCGTGTCGCCCATAGTTCCGGCTGGAAATAACTTTCCCTTGCGCAAGTGAGACCGAATGCGATCTCTCGTCGATCTGATGAACTTTCGGCGAAAATGCGAAGTGCCCGCCTTCGTTCCAATACTCCTCCTCCTCCAAGTTCCAAATCGGAGGATTGACCGCGAATAACATTATCACTAGATCGGTTTCGAGCGGTTGCCCGGGGGCGTACTTCGGACTGCCCGGTGTGGGATGCCGTTCTACTTGGGTACATGTACCCCACCCACTCATTTTGTAATACACTAAACTACCCTCGTGGAGGGCGTCAGCGATTACTTGGTTGTCGATAACAGTGACTAAAACTTTCTTTTCAAACGTTGCGTAACTATAGCTACGGTCGGTGAAGATGACTTGTTTCTGCTCATCCCACGACTTTGGCAGAAAAATCTTGTGGGTATTTGAGATTACTGTCGTCAATGCAATTATCCTTCTGACTTTGTTGGGGGCGACAATATTGTCGCCCCCTTCTTTACGCCTGTTCTTGGCTCCACACGACTTTCAGTTCTAGCGATGGGAATGGAACTGCGTCATCGATGTTGATCGCGCAGAATTCCATCGCTGTGTTCAAGTTGTCAAACAGTAGAGCCTGAACGTCTTGCTTGAATGTTCCGCTGACCTGCCAGCGTCTTACCCACTTTGCATTCGGGATGCGAAGCTCGATCTTTTTGTATCCTTCGGGCAGCGCAATTCGAACTTGTGCTACTGCCTGAAGGATTTCGCTTCTAACATCGTCCCACATGGGGCTGCCTAGCGGCAGCGAAATTCTCGCTGGCACTGTTTCGTTCCCATTTTCGTCGTGATCCAGCTGGAACACGAAGCTGCACATGGTTTCGCTGATCACCGGATTGGTGATTATGACCCACATGTGATTGCTGATGCACACATGTGGCAACTCTGTCGCGTTCTCATTCTCGTCGTGAAGCCACCGTCCATCGAGGGATGGGGCGATCATAGCAAGAATGGCTTTCGCGTCATTGATGTTTGTCTTCATTTCTTCTCCTATAACTTGTATTTCTTTACGTCTGACTTCTCAACTCCGGCGGGATAAACCGGCTTCCAATTTTTCCCTCTCATCAGCAGAGCATTAATCTCAGCCGATTTCGTAAACGAACTTTGCGTTATCTCTAAAGCTACATATGTTTGTGATTCATATGTAGCTTTAACTTTCGCCACGATGTGCAGCACGTCCCCTTTGTGACAATAGAAGATCACGCCGGAATCCAGCTTCTTTCTCACCTCATCATCCATACCCATCGATGTAGCCCTTTCGTGCGCGTGGGTTCGATACACGCCGACAGATAAGCGCCGGGGATTTCAAATGTTTCCCCGTCGAATAACAGCTGTGATGCTCGCATAAGATACCCGTTGTAATACGCGCTTTCTCCAAGGGCGTACTCCGCAGCCAACTCAGGCGATGGTTTACTGTCCTTGTCTAACAAGTCTAGATACACCAGCATCCCGCTAAGCATTGCGCGGGCTTTTTCCGACGCGATCTCTACCATTGATTCAATCAATGATAGCTTTCCCGCCAACTGCTGGCTTTGAGTTTCATCCTCTAGCGGCTTGTACAGTCGCGACAAGGCAACTGTCGCCTTGCCCGGCTCTTTATCTAGGACGGCTTGGGCGAATTCACCCAAGCTTGCAGAGAAAGCCGTCGCGTTGTATGTCCACTCGTGAGCGGACTTGACTGAATGTTCTACGATCAGATCGAGCTGATCGTGCGAAGGAGGAATAGGAACGCCCCGAAATGGGGCGTCCTCCGCTTCGAAGAACAAGTAAAGCGCGATCAAGCGCATAATGCCACTTGGGTCGTTTATCTTCATCATGGCAGTTCATCCTGCCCGAAGAACCAAGCGCCCACCTGTTCATACATCGAGTCTTTGTTCGCTGCAAACGCCGCGATTTCCTGCCCTGTGCAGGTACGTCGGTCGCAATCGCGACAAATTCGCAGCGAACACTTCTTAAACTCGATGGTCGTCGTGGTGCAGAATCGGTCCCCTTCGATACCGATCATCTTCATCACGCCGTGAATTTCGTCAAGCGACAGAACCTCGTTTGCCGACTCGGTTCCTAGCTCTTTCTTCAGCAACCGGACGATTTCCCTTTGGGCTGCTTCAGCCCCTTCTTGCTGCTTATCCGAAGAGTTCGGCGTCCGACTCATAAGCCGTTCCACTGTTCGGATAATTTGCCGAACAGCAGCTGCACCCCCATCCGAATATCCGGCGTTGTACGCCGCGTCAGATGGATCGGGGGCGAACTCATCTCCATCTTCGCTGATTTCGGTCGGGATTATCCCCGCCCGCCCGAACCAAGCTAACCACGCTTCATCGTACTCTTTCTTGATAACAGGGGAGGCTATCCCCCCGTTTTCGCGGCGATCTTCCACGAATGCGTGCAGCGCATTCATGTACCTTTTTTGCATTTTCTTTAGATCGTCCATCGTTTTTCCCTTCAAAGGCGCTAAACCGTGGGGCTACTCTACTAATTCTTCAACCGGAACGCCGGGAACATATAGGTATGAGTTGTCCCCAACCACGACAACAACTGCTTTGTCTAGAAACGCGAGCCGCATTCCTATGACAACGTGAATCGGGAAGTACCCCGATCCGAGCGTTTCTCCTTGTTCAGAGAAACCTTCGATTATCAAAAACTCCTTATTAAATCCTTCGCTGCCCATACCGACAGCGAACCACACTCCTTGATCTGTCCAACCCCGCCAAGCAGTAAATCCCTGAACATCGGCAATACTCTTTCGACGAGAATCTACCGTCGAATATAATTCCGGCGTTGAAAGTAATTTCTGTCCGTCTTTCAAGTTAGTAATCACGATTTTGTTCCTTTTCCTCCTCAGGGGGGCTAACTTCAGAGTGGGCAGCACGCCGAACCACAGGGGTTCGGCACGCTGATGGTCAATTACTCGCCGTTTTCCGCATCATAATCCGCGAGATACTGCTCAATGCCTTTAGCGCGCGCATCGTCCGCAGCTTCCTGCATCTTTTTGCGGTCCTCAGTATTAACTTCCGGATCTTCCATTGCCATATCCGCGACAACAGTCGCTGCGATGGCAAAGTCGAGACTTACCAATGCCAACCTTGGGCGAAAGCCGACTTCGACCTTACTGGTATACTCAATATCCGGTCCGAATCGAACACTCTTGTAGTACGTGCCGACAACCGCGCCTTCTTCCAGCATGAACGAGACGCTCTCGCCCTCTGGAGTCACGGAGGGCAAATGCCCCTTCGACCATGCAAAAACTCGCTCGCCATTCTCTAGCGCCGTTTTTTGTGCCTCATCCATTTCGGCGAACATTACCGAAAAGCTCGCGAGGTTCGAAGGCATCTCTTTCAACTGCTTAACGTCCATGATATTTTCTTTCTGCCCGTAGGCGATAAGGTGCTTTTGGTTGCGCAATGATACCTATTATACCGTATCATTACGCGCAAAACCAATGTATTTGGTCTTTCTGCTCACTAGTTTCTCCACAGGTGAGCGCCTAAAAAGAAAAGGGGATGCCCTAAGGCACCCCCAATGAAACTAGAACGGCACATCCGGCTCCCACGGCAGCGACGGTGCGACGACCACAGCAGCGGCGACGGCGGGAACCACGGCGACCACGGCAGCGGGAATCACGTCGCCGTGTTTGATAAACGTGACCGCGTGGAGGGACTGCTTGCCCTCGGCAGTCGCAAGGTAGCCCTTGCCTGTGGCGCTGTTGAACCCAAAGACCATCGAGTTGCGGATACCCACAACCCCGGGTGCCATTTCAACAACGAAGTCGCGGGCGTTGCGCCAACGAACGATTTGCGCCGCCGTGACCGTCTCGCCTACGCGAGCGCACCCGACGCCAGTGACAAACTCGTCACCGCCGTTGTAGGTCAGGTGAACGACGGTAGGGGCACCCGCACGCTGCACAATCGTGCGCGAAGCAGCGGGTGCAGTGACTGGGGCGAGCATCGCAGCTTCGATGGCAGCGATAGCTGCCTTCAAAGCTGCAACTTCGGATTGCAGTTGTACGAACTGAGAAGCCAAGGAAATGGCCATTTGAAGCTTCTTTCTCCCCCCATGTGGAGGGAATAAAATCGAATAAAATAGGGACACAGCCTAAGCCGTGTCCCCGCTATCTAACGACCTTGAGCAGCTTGCGCTTCCTCAAGGCTCGTGTAAACAACACCATCTACAACGTAGTAAACCACGGTAGCGCTCCTAAAAGCTAAAAAGGTTGTATAAAAAAAGGGGTTCCCAATCCAAAGTTTTTTCTGGATTGAGGTTATATAAAATAAAGGGATTCATTAGAGTGAAGGGGGTTCGGGATTATCCCCACCCCCTTCATTCTACATCTCGCCGCGCTCCTTGAATTCCTCAAGAGCGGACGGTTGGCGGAGCGGCTCCACCGCCGTGACGATCCACGGTTGCACACCAAGTTTCTTGGCATAGTCCTCGACCGTCAGAGGTCGAGACGAAGCCAACACACTAAACGAACCATCGCAGAATAACACTTTATAGTACCGCATCGCGGCACCTCCTTTTTTTACCTCTAAATTGAGGTATGATAAAAAAAGAGGTTGATTTATGTGATTTCGTGATGCTTCTCACGATTTCACCGCCGCTATCGGCGTGCTGTCCCGTATGGAGCATGGAATGTGAGGACTGGGGTAACATCCACCCCATAGCCTCAAAATCCCATGCCACATACAGTGACGACAAACTATTTACCCTGAGGTAAAATTAGTTTGCGACCGTAAACGTTACGGTCTGTACGGGTAAAAAACAGGGGAACGCCAACTTTCGGCGTTCCCTACTACTTGCGAAGGCATGGGGTTCACACCGCCCATGCTCATCAACGTTTTTTCCCACCTCGTCCTGCTCTGCCCGACTATGGAAGTCCGTGACAGAGCAGTCATCCTCACACGCTAGCGCGCGCGGTTTTGCCGATGGATTGCGGGTGAGGTCCTCGCAGGGACACCCCCCACCCTGAAGCGCGCCTATCTTCGCTCGGTTACGCGATAGGCAAACATGCTTTCTCGGCATCTAGAAGGGTTTTTGCCCTTTCTAGATTGAGATTGCATAAAAAAAGAGGTTTCCCCAATGCGGAAAGTCAATCGACTTTCTGAATTGAGGTCACATACAGATACACGCCCGCTAACGCGGGTAACGTCAATGCACAATTGCGCGTTAGCGCATGAGACTACGCGAGGACCCCATGCTCACTTTGAGGTATTTCATGCGGTTGATTCTATCCTCGTTTAAAAGATGGCCACTACCCGATCCTTTTCATAGTCACGCATAACAAGGAGCAATATGTTTCCGCTACGCGCCACCGTATCTATCGGCAAAATAAGGTATACTATAGGCTATTCAAACAAGGTGTTTTTAGTGGCAAAGATAGACAGGGGGGATCTGTTAGCTCAGTCCACTCTTTTAGAGATACCAGAAGAAGGGATGAATGAATTCATCAGGGCATTATCTAATTATGTCGCGCTGGTGCGCGAGAAAAGAGACTAGAATGGAACATGGCGATATATTTATCTGGCGAAACAAGCAACTCAAGACGGCGCTACGGATGGTATATTACGGGCGGGTAAGTTTTTGGGAATCAAATGCAGGGAAACCCGGGGATATACGATGCCGACCCGAGAGCATAGCAGGGGAAAGCGCCACAATGGTGGTTGCTTTTAGTTCGTGCATAACTATCGATGGATACGAATTTACAAGGACGGTGCCATGAACTACAACAGGGTTTTTAAAGAACTTGCTGGATTGATAGGGGGAGCCGCGACTGGCGGTTATACGAATATTGATCGTATTCGCGCGTTGGCAAATGGACTTCCGAAAAGCGTGCTAAGACAATTTCTACAGACGCTTCCAGAGGAACAGAAGAGCCAGTTTTTGGTTGTGCTTTTGGGGATAATCCCGACCGAAACGACTAAAACGCCCGAAACAACCGCGGTGGCCATGACGAACATGGCGAATGAAGCCTTAGTTACGGTTATCACATTGGGTTGGCATATTTATTACGACCAAAAAAGCAATATAACAGCAAGGTATGAAAGCGCTTTCCCGGGAACGAGTTGGAGCGTCATCTCTCAACACGGGGGAACTATTGGTCACGGTGTCGAACCGACGTGGTTTTTAGCCCATGAACAAGTTTGGAAAGTTGCGCGCGATTTCGTGGGTCAGAGTTGGCGAGTACACAAGCTTTACCGACATGATTACTATGATTACCCAAATGGGGAGGATGAATAACCGATGCGATTCGATTTCGATGCTCATTATGCAAGGATCAAGCATTTCGACAGCCGCCAACAAGGGAGTGAACTTGAAGGCTGGGTAGCTGGAATGATCAGCGAGATTGGCGAAGTGGCTGGGTTGATCGAGAAAAAAGGTCGCAAAGTCCAAAAATACACCGAAGAAGAACATCGCGAGGAGATGATCCTCGAACTAGGGGACGTTTTGTATTATCTGACATTCATCGCGAATCATCATTGTGTCCATGAGACATCACTCTATAGGTCTATGATGACTACTGAGGCGGCTTTTTATCAGAATCTCTTGTTTTTGTCACGGCATCCGGCGCTTTTTATATTGGAAAGCGATCACGAAAATAGATGCAGATCGGCATTTGAATTGTTATACAAGTTGTGCCTGTATTACAACGTAAGCATCAAAGAAATTGCAGAACGGAATGTCCAGAAATTGACTGCGCGTCATGAGGTGAAGGGATAACCATGAAATACGAAATGTTTATTCGAGTGTATTGTTTCAGGAAAGACGTAGCCATTGTCCATGTGGCAACGGCGGGGCTAGACCTTGTAAAGGTGCGCAGATTGCCGGGATCGCACACGCATTGCGCTTATGGTTCAAAGGTTGTAGACAGCCTTCCTGAAGGTGTTGCCTTGCTTTTTAAAGGCAACGCGATGGTGGCTGCGACTTGGGAATATTATATCCACGAGGATAATGCAACTGTCAAAATATCTGTACACCCCAGACTGGATTTAGAATGAAAATCAGTCGCCAGAAAGCAATTGAAATCGGAATGCGCTTTATCACTACGCATTTGGCAAACACTTACGAAGAAATACAAATGGCGGGGCTAGTTCGTCTTGAAAAGAAGGCGATTAGTCATTTGGATCTCATCGTTTTGCCAACAGATGCCGCGACGTTCTTAGCGCGTACTGATATATTGTTTATCAGGGGGGATGTTCGGCAATCACAGTATGCGGCTTATTGGACTTCGGTGCGACGATTTATCATCTATGAAGAACTTCACATAGATATCCATCTTGCCGACAAGCACAATTGGGGCTTCAAGATGTGGTATCACACTGATCGTTATGTGGGGGCAGATAGCGCGCTTCGAACCCTCACGGTTCCCCCATCGCCGTATACTTTGCTAAACGACAATATCTTTATGGGCGACAAGAAGGTCAGTATCCCTGACGAGCGTGCGATGTTTGTATTGATAGGCAAGCAATATATGTTCCCGCGCAATCGGATGATGACAGATTACGACACGGGGATAATCCCAATGTCGCCAGAGACGGCAGTATATGTTGAAAACACGGTACCCGTACAGACGAGCATGTTTTAGGACAATGATGATCAATCTCTCACAAGTTTTAGGACGATTAACCGCGGCGCGTAAAAATCTCAAGCTGTCTCAGATAGAAGCGGGGGTCCTTTTGGGATATTCCCCCCGCGCGGCGACAATATCTGACATCGAAAAAAACAGGATGGGGATATCTCTGGAGCGGTTCATCACCTTGTGCAACATTTACGAGGTAGAACCGTTGTGGGTGCTAACCGGAATCCATCCGAACATTGATATTGAGTCTACTGCTCAAGCACTCACTGCGTTGACTTTGGACACTGAAATACAACTCAAGTCTCTTCAACGGTTGTACGATCAACTTGCTCACTTGGAATAGCGTGGTATGATATTGAAAAAGGAATATCATGCGCATCGAACACGGGAACCCTTTATACGACGGCATTGTCGCTGAAATAAGAAAACAACTAGGCGGCTCTGAAGTCACTTATCGAGACAAGCGGTATCGGACATATCACGACAATGGAGGGGTGTTTTTCATTGAAATTGCCATGCCTAATTTCAATGAAAACTATTTTGGCAATCCGGTGTATACAACCAAATGAAATTGTATAAGCTAAACCCCGAAGAAAAGCAGATATTTCAACTTGCCCAAAAAGGCGACTTTGATTTATTCTGCAATTATTATCTAAAGGGTCAGGGCACTGGAACATGGTGGTTCCCGGGTCGGGAATCACCACAATGGGCAGCGGGGTATAACAAACTCCTGAGTCACTGGCGACGGAAAGGGAAACCAGACGAATTTGAAGTAGTCGGGCAAGCTTACCGTGTTCATTTAGACATTGAGGAATCCGCCGCGTATCCAAATATGCCCGTGTTTCACTACAACCACGGCATGATGATGTTGCCTAAAGGCAAAGAGGTCGCCAATAGCCCACAGCGCGAACAATGGTTGCTTGGAGGATATGGTTCGGGCAAATCCGAAAACCTAACCATTTTCATGTTGATATGCCTTGCGATCTACGATGATTTTTTGCCCATCGTGCTAGCCCCCGAAAGAAAGCAAGCGAGGGTCATATATGACAAAGCGCTTAGTATAATATCGGGGACGCTTTACGAAGAACGGTTTTTTGTAAATTCCGTGCAAAGCCCCAACGAGAAGATAGAAGTGGCAAACGATTGGGTATCCACGGGGCAAACAAACAAACTTATTTGTTATCCCCTAGAAAACCCGAGTACGTTCAAGAATATGACGCTTGATGTAGCTATCATCGAGCAAGCGGAAATGTTTCCCGACCACAATTCAATTACGGAAATGATTGGTTCGCGAATGCGTGGTCGTACTGTGAAGACCGGACGCCCGCGAATGGGCAGAATTTACTATATTGCCAACTCCGAAGACAATCAAAGCATGTGGGATCATATCGACAAAGAACAAGATGACCCAAAGCGTTATAAGGTCCACTTGTTTTCGTCGTATGACAATCCATACTTGAGCGATCTTGATATCAAGAACATGGAAAAAGACGTAGGCGGCACTCCTGACCTTATCAAGGTCAAGATGCAGGGCGCGCGTCCCATGGGAGACGGCAAGAAATTCTCTCGTTCCACGTTAGAACAGATGCAAGACATTGGGCTTGATGAAGAAAATCGACAAGGCATGGCTTTGGGTTTGCCGGGATATGTAAACAAACGGTTGCCCGGCATTGGTTGTTATGAATGGGGGATTCCTTATAAGCAAGATCATGTCTATTGCGTGATTGCCGATCCCGGGTCAGACAATCCCCCAAAGCGCGATGCTTACGGAATTATGGTTTGGGATGTTACACAATTCCCCGGCTCTAGGACCAATCCGCAGAAAGCAACCATGGCGCATTTTGTTTGGGGATTCGGCGGAGGCAAGACAGACACATGGGCGTTTCATTTCGCCAGATTGGTCAATTACTATCGGGCGCAGATGTCAAACGGGTTTGATGCAACCGGATTTCAGTCAGGCTATGATCAATGGCTGCACGTATTGAGTGGATTATACCCAGAGAAAATCAATCTTGGCTCGAGCGGGAAGTCAGACTGCATAGTTTCTGGTAGAATGTTAGCAGACCGGGGTTTAATGTCCGCGCCTAAAGACATTCCGGGATTTTACGGGCAAATGAGCCGATATGATTATCCCGAACGCACCAAAAACGACCGCCAAGACCTTGTAATCACGTTTTGCATGAGTGCTTGGTATTTGCGCAGGGCATTTTATGCGCAATTAACTGGTCCTTCAGATGAAGCCGTTATGCCTTTTGACAATTGGAGTCGTGCGAGATATGAAAATCCGTTACCGCGAGATTCTTCGCCGCTGGCAAGATAGCAACTATCGCATAAAAGACATTGTGACGAGACGACTGATTAGTTTGTGTTATTTGACCATCGACTGGATAAATCGGTCGCGGGTTAAAAGCCAAATGACATACATTGAACCGAAAGTTGTCGGTATGCTCAGATGGATATTCGTCAACCGCCACTTCAAAGGTAAAAGCATGTACAACGACGGAACCCTAGCCGGGCTAGGAAGCGCGGAAAACAGCAGCACACTAGCGGCAGCGATGGTGGTTGATTTTGAAAACGCCAGACAGGATAATCGACTGCCGAACTCATTCCCAATATCGGCATGGACAGACCAGTTGTCTCGATATGCCAATTATTGGGATTGGTACAAAGGCATCCCCCTAGAAGAATCAAAAGGCACAGACGAAAAAGGGAAGCCTATTTTCAAGTACCCGCTCAAGATAAATCCGATGAGAGGCTTTGCGCAGAAGAAAGCATCGCTGTTGCTCGGAGAATTCCCAGAGCGAACTGGCAGGGCGGTTAATTATACCGGACGCCCCAAAGCGATACTTGGCGATTCCCCTGACAAAAAGTCAAAAGAAACTGCAAGTTTCTACGCCCAGATCATCAACCAAGTCTGGGACCAAAGTAACGGCAATAGCCTTCTTTTGGAACACGCTCAGACCTGCCAGTTTTTGGGTGGGGCTGTTTTTGGGATTAGTTATTACCCTGACGACAAGAAAAACTTGATCCCGCTTAAAGTGCGGGGTGTTTACCCAAACTTCTTTTTGCCAGTGTGGGACCCCGAAGACTACTTCAACCTGAAGGAATGCTTTATTGCCTATCGCATTGCCGCCCGACAAGTTTCGCTATACACAACTAACATGCCAACCAATACCCCGTCGAGTATTTATGTAGAACACTGGCGCGAGGACACGGTATCAATGTTTATTGACAACGTGCCCATCGTAGCCAACGGAATCACCTACAAAGATCATGAGCATCATTTTGGGTCGGTGCCGTTTGTCTACTTGCCATCGATCCGAAGCGGGAACTTCTTGGGGGACAGTTTTATCCCGAGAGTATCATCTTTAGTGCTTGAATATAATCGAGCGCTTGCAGATCAAGGCGATGCAGTTCATCTTTCAGCGCGAAGAACGAATTTCGTTGCTAACGTATCTGGCGCAATTAAGCCAATCACTTTAAGTAACGGCACGGTAATGTATGATCTAGGGGTCGTTGCGCCTCAACAACACGCACCCTTGGTTAGCACACTAGAAGCCCCGAAGTGGGATGGCACTTTCGCGAGTTACCCAGTGAGTATATGGGACCAAATGGTACGCGAAGTCGGCTTGGGGCCAGTTATCTTTGGCGAAGACGAAGGCAGCCAGAGAAGCGCGCTTACAGTAGCATTGCGCATGTTTCCAGCGACAAGCGAAGCCAAGAACCAGCGGGGGTATTGGGCTGACGGCTTGAAAGAACTTGCTTTGAAGATGCTTGATATCTTGGCAAACAAAGGCATTGAAGTTTCTGGCAATAAAGTAACCAAAGATCATCGGAAGCTGGTCGATCTCTCTCCAGACTTCCAACCCATGATTCCTCGTGATGCCGAACAGCAATTGAACACTATCGCTGTAAGAACTGGCGGACAGCTTCCCACAATGAGCCAGCGCAAAGCCATCGAGTTGTTTGGCGACACAGATGATGTGACAGGTGAAATTGAACAAATCAGAATTGAACAAGAGGAACTTGTAGAGCGGAATATCGAGTCTGAGATAAAAGCCCAACAAGTTGAGCCTGACATTGTAATTCCAACCACCAGTTCTGGCGTAAGAGATCAATCTGGCGTGGGAACGTAAGTTTGACAAAGTGTAACAATTTGTCTATTATGTAATAAACAGAAAGGTGAAGAATGAGCGACATGGAAGATTCAGGGGGCGCGACAGCTGTTCCGCCCGCGCCAATTACCAGTACGTTCGACTCTGACTCGTTTGAAAAGCGGATCGCCGGTTTGAACACTGCCGTAAATAGAAAAGCGGCAGAACTAGCAACCAAAGATCAAGCACTTCAAACGTCAGTTGCGGAAACTGCTGTTTTTAGAACCTTGGCAGCGACTCACGAGAACGCTTTAGCGGCAATGCGCCAGCAATTTGATGAATTTCAAAAAGCCAGCGAAGTGTCCATAAAAGAACGCGACGACGCCAAGCAATCGGCAACAAATGCAACCGACCGACTAAACGCTATTCAGCGATTGGTTGACCGCGGGCACACCGACATCTTGCCATTGGTTACCAAAGGGATGTTTAGTCCCAACATGGAAAGCGATGAAGCATTAGACGCCAGTGTAATTGCATTCAAGAATACGGTCGCCAATTTACTTGGCATAACCGAAGTCAAACGAACTTCCGGGGCAACGCCGCCTAGACCGGGCGCGCCAGAACCCACCATCGCCAATTCTTTGGGCATGAGTTATGACGAAATGTGGGATTTCTTGATGCTGCCTAGCAGCAAAAACAATCCGAATTTCGAGACAATCTCCAATCTTTACAATAAAGAAACACTAAGAAGGCATACACGGACATAGCAGTAGGCGGAAAAGCGGTATGGAGCGACGTGTAGAGGTGACGACAGAGGTGAATGGTGCCCCTGTCATGGAAACAATAACATTTGACGACCCTTTGGTAAAGGGGAACTACAAGATAACCGTTGAAGGCGGGAAAAGCTTTTTGACCGTCTTCTATGGGACATCTACGTGGAAATTTCCTTACGAGCGGTTGGTCAAATTCTATATAACGCTCTAGCCTTAAAAGGGGAGCAAAGTGGCATTCGATACTTGGTATCCGCAAAATCCTTGGGCATCCATCGCGACTAAAACACGCGCTTGGTATGTCCCAGAACTTGCAAAGTTGTATTTTGGGGCGACTGTTTATGGACAGTTTGTCGACATCAAGTTCCAGTTTAACGGCATAGGCGCTGAAAAGATGACTATTTCCGAGACTTTGATGCCGCATCCTAATTCCAATGCAGTTGGTGTTCGTGAATTATACCCTGACGCTTCCCACATGGATTCGCGTAGTAGAGATATCAACTTCGCCAGATATTGGGGATCGCTGGCATTTCACAAATACGACAGTCGGGTAACGTTCTGGCAAGAAGATGGCGTGCGAGGACTGCGCAACATCGTAAACAGCGGCTTGGCATATCACATGATGTGGGTGCGCGAAACTTTAGCGCGTAATGCTTTCTTCTCGAACCCTTATCGCGTGTTTGGGCAAGGAACTGGTACGAACTTTGCTGCAATCACTGCCGCGGACAAGATCACAACGGACTTGATCGACTCTATGTATTTGGGCGCAAAGCAGCGGGGCGCGCCACTGATGATGGAGTCTTCCACCCGAACTCCTCCGGGGTTGATTTGCATCACTTCTCCGGGCGTTATTTATGATTTGACGCATGAAGCGCAGGATCAACACGCTGCCAATGCGTTTATCAACCAGCAACAATATGCCAACCCCTTAAACAACATCAACCAAGAGGTTGGAACGTATCACAAGGTTCGATTTATAGAAACGAACCAAGCCATCCTGTATAATTGCGGCGTAATTCTGACTCAACAAGCAGTCACTACCCCAATTGATTCTGGCGATGGCGCACCCGATCCTGATACCGTTCGAGTTGACGGGGTATACGCAACAGGTCAATCGGCGGCGGCTCACTCGATTGTCGTGGCAAGCACCACCGGGTTTGAAATTAACGACATTTTGACGATCCACGTTTCGCGTACTGATGCGAACGGCGTTACCAATGGCGTTGACTATACCGATGGCAAGTTGCACAATCTTCGTTTGGTAGCAAAAACCTCAACTACGTTGTCGTTTGATAAGCCCTTGATGGAAGATTTCAAGGTCAATTTGGGCGGTGGTGTTTACGCTTATGTGACGAAAGGGCGCGACATCCACACGGCGCTGTTCATCAATTCTGGAGACACCGTTGTAAACGGTATCTTGCAACCGCCGATGCTCTACACGCCCGATCCATTGGACCCCACGGGACAAATGTATCGCTTTGTGTGGGACAGTTACGAAAAGTTTCAACTGTTCAACCCGCAAGGAGCGGAAATGCTGTTTCTGGCTGCTCCGACCCGGTTTGTTGGATCTTTGAGCCGGAAATAAGATGATCACTTGGGGCGCATATCGGGAACAGATTCAAGCCGCCGTCCTCAGAGATGTCGATTCTGCTACATGGACTAAAGAAGTCCTGTTGACTGTTTTCGGGTGGGCGCTCAAGACATTGGCAACACACACTGCACGGGAAGCCTCGGTGACATATACTGTCACCGGGGTTTCTTTGCCTTTGCCAGCAGACATGAGTGGCAGACTTGAAGACGGGTCGATGATTTACAACACCACAAGCGCTGGAAAACAGGTGTATTTCAAAGCGTGGGAAGAAAGTCCTGATGCAAAGACAGCGTATTATACGTGGGCTTCACGCATCTATCATCCCGAAACCGCGACCGGCACTTTAACCATCCTTTATTTTGCTGATTGGGAAGTACCCGTAAGCGACAGTGATTTGCTAGCGCTTCCACAATGGTCGTACACCCCACTTCAGTTCTTGGTTTCTGCCTACGCTTTGACTAGTGTAGGGAATGAATCGGCAAATATCAGGCAATGGGAAGAACGAGATTCGGAACGGAACGCTTTACGCGAGCAACAAATCAATATGCTAAATCTTTATGATCGCGAGATAGCGCGCCACAAAAGACAGATTCGCCAATCTCACTTCGGCTGGGCAAAATAATGAGTGATACTTCGATAGTATACCTGATCACAAACAGGCTTGTGGACACACTGCTCGTTTACACCGTAGAGAGTGTTCCAGATGAAACACAAGCTGGGGTTGCGAGAGCAGGGAAGCTTCAGGAAAACCCGACTATCGAGTTCAAGATTTTAGTGCAACCCGGTGGTCGGGATTATCCCGACATCATTTTGCCGCAAGGGGCTAAGCAAGCGTACAATACGTCGCCATTCTCAATGCCTTATGGGAGCATGTGGCTTCGTCGCTCCATCATAAAGTATAGCTTGCATTTCCCCGGCGAGAGATCAAGAGATGAATCACGGCGCATTGCTTCGATTGTTGGAAGTCGAGTAAGCCGATCAATCTCAAAGATATCGCTTGAAGGGCTTATCGATACCTTTGGTGAGACCGCGATTGACTGCCGCGAAACGAGATTTTACACATCCGAACGCGGCGGCA
>Ga0163144_10015931_pt1 | contig 15442 bp, 12 predicted proteins | sample OliLak19BULKMAT1_FD_123175 | JGI IMG/M metagenome (GOLD analysis project Ga0163144, IMG submission 123175) | Freshwater microbial mat bacterial communities from Lake Vanda, McMurdo Dry Valleys, Antarctica - Oligotrophic Lake LV.19.BULKMAT1 | ecosystem: Environmental > Aquatic > Freshwater >...
CTCCGCGTTTCTTGGCAAGCATTGGGCATCGCGCGGATATGCGGCCGTCTTTCTACAACATCCGGGAAGTGATGACAGCATCTGGAAAGACCTGCCAGTTTCCCAACGCTTGGCCGCGCTAAAGCAGGCGGCCGGGTTGAAGGATTTTTTCCTGCGAGTGCAGGATGTGCCTGCGGTTCTGGATCAACTTGAAATTTGGAACAAGGACACCGCACACGTGTTGGCGGGTCGATTCGATTTGAAACGCGTCGGCATGTCGGGGCATTCGTTCGGTGCCGTGACGACACAAGCGGTCATCGGTCAGGTCTATCCGCTGGGCAAGGGATTCACGGACGACCGCATCAAGGCGGCGGTGGTCATGAGCCCCAGCGGCCCCGCAAACGGCAACCCGAAGCAAGCGTTCGGCAGCGTGAAGATTCCCTGGATGCTGCTGACCGGTACGAAAGACTCCAACCCGATCAACGGAGCCGATGCGAAGACCCGGCTCATTGTCTTCCCCAACCTATCGCCCGGCTCGAAGTATCAACTGGTGCTCGACAACGCCGAACACTCCGCCTTCACCGAACGTGCTCTGCCCGGCGAGACCGAGCGGCGGAACCCGAATCATCACCGCGCGATACTCGCAGTCACCACTGCGTTCTGGGATGCCTTTCTTCGCAATGATGAAGAGGCTCGACTGTGGCTCGACGGCGACGCAGTGCAGAGTGTTCTCGAAAAGGACGACCTATGGCAGAAGAGATGAAGAGCGTCGCAAGCTAAGCTTCCAACCATCTGCTGACACCGAGGCGGCAATGGGTAAAGGCAAGAATTGGTGCTACGCCATACCTTCGCTTGAGATGGTTGACATCCGCATGGTAGACAGCGAAGGCCGCGAGTTCAGCGACAACGTATTTCTTGCTAGGTTGTTGAGGGCGCAATGAAACGGGCGATGATGCCATCGATACCGGGATCGGCAGGCTGGAAGCTTATCGCCTTTCAGACGATTCCAGTGTGCTCCAGTCCGTGAATGGATAAGGCACCGTGCGATCGGCGCGGTACTCGTGAATCGTCATCCAAGAGAATGACTGCTGGCTGCTGTCGGCAGGGTCCGGTTCCGGCAGAGGAACCCCATCGGCTTCAATGTAAGCCGTTCGTATCACCGGAACACGTTTACTAGCTGCCGGAACAAGATCGTAGTCTGTGCCTTGTGTTTGTAAGAACCATGTATTGTCGCGGAATCCGCTGGTCAAGCGTTCTTGCGCCAGTGCGATCAATTCCATGCGCTTTGCGTCGTCAATATCCACTGACTTCTGGATATCCGCCACCAGCTTTTGAGTTTCCGAGACATCGAAACTTACCCAGCCATAGGGTGGAAGAAAGGCTTCGAGCTTGCAATGCGAGGGTGAGTTTTTTGGAAAGGTGTTTATGCCATAAGTTACTCGCGTCGGTACACCCAGGACTCGCCCGAGTGACGCGCAAAAGCTGTGGTAGTCGCTGCAATGTCCGCGACGCTTTTTCAGTGCATGTTCTGCACTCGCGCGAAGCGAAGCGTCGTGGTGGTCGTACTCAAAGTTAGCTTGAACCCAGGACATCACATCTTCTAAGTCTGCGACCGTATTTTTGCGATGAGGTACAATCTCGTCCAGCACTTTGCGAAACCTTTCATCCACGATGACAGACTGTGCATCGCCCCGACGATATCGATCGAAGGTACCAGGCCACTGCGCCACAGACGTTACTTTGGATGGGTCGACATGCCACCTCAGCTCCCAAACCTTGATTTGGAATTGGTGGCGAACGATCTGAGCACCTTGCGGTGAATCGAATTCAAAGTATGCAAATCGGTTACCAAACATCGGCTCGCTTGCGACTTGCGGTTCAACCGCGATCGGGAACGAGGAAAGTTTGCTGTTACTAACTTCTTGAGCCACATCGGATGTCGGAATCGGCAGCCAAACACGCAGTCGTTTGGTCTTGTATGGTGGGGTCACGACGACAGAAAAGTCAACATCGTAAGTCACGGGGCTGAGACGCTCTGCTTGATACGGTAGCGTGGGGTCTAGTCGAGTATCTTGCTGAGCATGCAAACAATGAGTGGGAGTGACAAATGATAGGACGAACAGAATGGCTTTAAATGCTTGAGTTTGGACCATTCGAGCGATTGCCCTCTGATTATAGAAATAATGACGCAGGCAATCGGGTATCGAAAGCTGGATTCCGATGATCACCACCAGGGTTTGTTACGGCGAGTTTAATGAATCATTCCGCGCCAAGTGCAAATCGATTGCGGCGCGAAGCTCTGCGACTTCGGACTTTAAAATTCCGTACAAGCGAGGCGCTTCGTGGAGGTTGCCTGCTTTGCTCGATTGTTCTAGTTCGAATGCGACTTCGCTGACTCTGGCCGCTGAGAACAGTTTGGCGGAGCCTTTCATCGTGTGCGATGCACGGTGAATTTCCTTCGCGTCACCGCGTTCGATGGCGTCGCTCAGGGCAGACAGTAATTGATCGCATTCAACACTAAAAACACCGCACAGCCGCTTCAGACCCAGCGCGCCGCCTGGTATGCGTTTGATCGCCTCCTCGAGATTGACGATGTCGCTGGAGGGAACGTTCTTCTTCGCCACCGATGTTGTGGATTGGATGGCGGCTGGGTGGTCGTCAATCGCCGAGGACTCGCCAGACGGATTCGGAGGTGACTGGGTGTCCGAAGCGAATCGGGCGAGCGTCTGATAAAGCAGCTCGGGCTGCAGTGGCTTGGCCAGGAACGCATCCATGCCCGATTGCAGACATTGCCGCGTGTCTTCTGGCATCGCGGCGGCGGTGATGGCGATGATTGGAATCGGCTTTTGACCGGTCAGCGATTCTCGACGTCGAATCTCCATCGTCGCTTGCAGCCCATCCACATCGGGCATGTGCATGTCCATCAGGATCAAGTCAAAGTCGTCGGTTTCCCAGCATTGAATCGCGGCTCGTCCGTCCGTTGCGACCGTGACCTCGTGACCCCCTGCCTCCAGCAACCCCTTAGCCACTATCCGGTTGGCAAGCCCATCCTCGGCAAGCAAAACTCGCAATGGTCGACAGGCGACGATCTTTGACGGTTCGGGAGCCCAGTCGACGATTTGGCCGTTATGCATCACTTGCAAAACGGCATCCAGCAGCTCCGACTGAATGACCGGCTTGGTCAAGTAACGCGAAACCCCTACACGTTCGCAGCGTTCGGAGTCGCCGACTCTAGCGGCGGAGGACAGGATGATCAGCCTTGTCTGCGATACATCGAATTGTTCTCGAATCCATTTCGCGAGACCAAAACCATCCATTTCGGGCATCATGCAATCGAGGATTGCCAGTCGATAGGCTTCGCCGTTCTCGGCGGCACGCATGATTTCTTTCATCGCTTCATGGCCACTGGCGACCAGCACTGGCTTGAGTCCCCAGGCCGTTAAGATCTCTTGCAAGATCCGGCGATTGGTCGCGTTGTCGTCAACGACAAGCACCTGCAAGCCGTCCAAGTTGGTGATCGCGCCGGTCTGCTCAATGCATTGGCTTGGAGCGACGTCCAAGCGAACGGTAAAGTAGAACGTTGTTCCAACTCCGACTTCGCTTTCCAACCACAAGTCTCCACCCATCAATTTCGCGAGCTGCAAAGAAATCGATAATCCCAAACCGGTGCCGCCATAGCGGCGCGTCGTCGAACTGTCGGCCTGTGTGAAAGCTTCCAGCACCATCGCTTGCTTGTTCTTGGGGATACCGATTCCGGTATCCCGGACGCTGAACCGCAGTTGCAATGTTCGGCCTTCGGTCGAGCCATCTGGATCATGCACGACATCGACGAAGACTTCACCTCGCTCGGTAAACTTGATGGCATTGCCGATTAAGTTAATCAACACCTGACGCAATCGACCGGGATCGCCGATCAGCCGATCGGGAACATCAGGCGCAACACGACAAGCCAGCTCCAGGCCTTGTTCGGCAGCACGCAGCGAAAGGGTTTGGCCTGTCTTTCCAATGCAATCACGCAGCGAAAACGGAACTCGCTCCATTTCCAGCTTGCTGGCTTCGATCTTTGAAAAATCGAGGATGTCATTCAGCAGTCTTAGCAATGAGTCCGCTGCGTCGCGAACGAGGTCAAGATAGTCGCGTTGATCGCGGCTCAAAGAGGTCCGTGCGAGTAACTCGGACATGCCGATGATCGCGTTCATTGGAGTGCGAATCTCGTGGCTCATGTTGGCCAGAAAATCGCTCTTGGCGCGATTGGCTTTATCGGCCGCGTCTCGCGCCCTGGCTAGCTCGTCTTCCGTTTTCTTCAAGTCGGTGATGTCGCGAGAGATTCCGAATGTACCGATGACGTTTCCGTCAGCGTCCCGCAACGGCAGCTTCGTGGTCGAACACCAACTGTCGGGACGGTCGCGCCAAGTCTCGCGCTCTACACAAGAAACCAGCGGCGATCCGGTTTCCATGATCTTCAGTTCGTCTTGACGCGCCAGCTTCGCGTGTTCACTCGTGAAGATGTCCGCGTCCGTCAAACCAACCACCGCATTGGGGCTGCCCAGCCGGAATTTTTCCGCCATTCCCGCGCTGACTCGAATGAAACGGCTGTCTTTATCTTTGAAATAGATGCTGTCCGGCATGTTGTCCAGCAGCGATTGCAATAATTGACGCTCGCGATCGCGATGGAGTTCAGCCAGCCTTCGCGATGTCACGTCCCAAAACAGTATTTGAATGCCGCGGATCGTTCCGTGTTCATCCTTCAACGGGCATTTGAAGCGTTCGATCCAGCGTGGTGTTCCGTCGGTCGCTTCGGTTTCTTCGATCCCCTGGCAGGGCTCACCCGTCGCGATTACGTGCGCGTCATCAGCGCTGAATCGTTCGGCAATCGCCGCCGGAAACAGATCTCGGTCATGCTTGCCGATAATGTCGGCCAGTGAATGACCGTAGTAATCCAGGTAAGCTTGGTTGGCAAATAGGCGACGCCCGTCCAAGCCCTTGAGCAGCAGGCACAGCGGCAGACTGCTGACGAGCGTTTGATACATCGCAAGCGAACCAACAAGTTGCTGGTCCACAATCGACATTAGCGGTGAGCGAGACAGATCCGTCGCCGGATCGGGTTCAGGTTGCATGATGAGGTGCCGGTTCGCGTTATGCCGAGCGACTTGCAAAGTGCGAGATACCTACATCATAGCCTGAACGTCACTTGGAATAGAAGTTATACAGCGGGCTGTTGGCATCAAAATCTGCATCCGTCAGTCCGACGTTGATCTTCAGGTCCAAGTAGTTGTATTCCTCAATCACCTGCAACGGATCGCCTTGCTTCGCGGGCCAATCGTAAGCGATGTACCGAATCGGCAGGTTGAATGCCTCGTCGATAAAGACTTGAGCCTGGTAAAACTCCAGCTCCGGATGTCGATTGGGCTGAGTCACTTCGAGCACGGTGCATTGCCGAACGCCGACCTTGGCATTCTTCCTAAATGTGCAGGTAACGTCCGGAAACTGACGAGCCGTCTCGCCGCGTTCGACCAACTTCATGATCAGGTTTTCGATTCCGATTTCAGTGATCGGGTATCGCTGGCCACGCATCGCGAGCATGCCTGTGGGTGGGAGCGGAACCGTCGGCAGGAAACGGCCTTTGAAGCCGCCTTCGTGAGCGATGATGTTACCGTCATTGCGACCCTCAACGTAAATAACTTCGCGTCCCTTGACGCTTGTTGGCTTGAGGTAGGTAAGGTAGACAGATAATGGCTGAACGATTTGGCCGTCAACGATCTTCCGATTCCTGACCTTGACGAACATGTATTCGTGTTCGCCCAGTGTTCCGCCGACGCTCTCACGTTTTACCAGCGTCGCGGTGTAATCGTTGACCTCGGCGCGGCAATGCGCTAGGCCGTCGCGAGCGATCTGCAGAGCGGCATCGAGTGGCCGGCCGGTTGTGTTGGTGGGAATGTTGATCGCGCTGGCAACGCGATGAACAGGTTCCGTTAACTTTGGCTCATCGGCTGCCAAATTGGTCAACCAGGGAGTGCTAGCGGTGATTGCGAATCCACCACTTATCAGAGCGGATAGAAAGTTTCGGCGTCCCGTGAACATGTTATTGGCGTCCTTGCCAGCGATCTGATTGGTTGGGCGTTTGGGCTCATGCCTCACGCCGAAGTTTAATAAGTGAAGGCGTTCCAACGCCATATCAATTCTTCGCTTGACTTCGCCGAAGATGGTTTCCTACAAGCAAAAAATCTGAATCAATTCTAACGAACCCCGATCGCCCACTTCCACTCGGTCGAGTCTTGCATCCACCACAAACGATCTCCGTTATCTTGACGACCTACAATCAGCCTGAATGGTTGACGAAGGTGTTGTGGGGATACGCCGGTCAAACTTACTCAAATTTCGAAATTGTGGTCGCTGATGATGGCTCAGACGACCGAACTACCGACGTCATTGACCGTATCCGCCACCAAACCGATCTCAAGATCCAACACGTGTGGCACCAAGACGATGGCTTTCGAAAATGTACCATCCTCAACCAAGCAATTGTTCGTGCTTGCGGTGACTACCTGATCCTTTCGGATGGCGATTGCGTGCCGAGTAAGACGTTTGTTGCAAAACACCAGCAATTCGCGAGACCTGATACGTTTTTATCTGGTGGCTACTTTAAGCTGCCAATGTCGATTAGTCAGCGTTTGACGATTGATGACATCTGTTCCGGCTATGCGTTCCAGTGGAGGTTTTTGCGCGAACTTGGGTTGCCTTGGTCGCGGCACTTTCTACGGTTCCATGGTGGCAAGAACCTATCGGCGTTGCTCAATCGAATCACCACGACGAAGCCGACTTGGAACGGCAACAACAGCTCTGCCTGGAAGACGGACATCCTGGCGGTTAATGGTTTTGACGAACGCATGAAGTACGGTGGTCTCGATCGCGAGCTAGGCGAGCGTCTGGAAAATGCCGGCGTTCGCGGTCGACACATCCGCTTCAACACTTTGGTCATTCATTTGGACCATCCACGCGGTTACGCCAACGAAGAAGATTGGGCGCGCAACGACAAGATTCGGCAAACCGTTCAAGACGAACGACGGACTTGGACCGACTACGGTATCCGAAAAACGATCGGCGAAGATACCGAGCGACTGCGCCGCGCAGCATAGACCCGCGCAGCATAGACCCCTTTTCAAACAGAGCCTAAACTTAACTCTCGATTCTGCGAATGACGCGGCAAGGGTTCCCCGCCGCTACAACGCCTTCGGGCATATCCTTCGTCACAACGCTCCCAGCCCCGATGACCGTCTTCGAACCGATGGTCACTCCGGGACAGATAATGGCTCCGCCGCCGACCCAAACGTCAGACCCGATTGTCACCGGTTTGCCGAATTCTTGGGTCCGGCGTAACTGAGCCTCCAGGGGATGCGTGGCCGCATAAAGCTGAACAGAAGGGCCGAAAAAACAAAAATCGCCGATTCTTACATCGCAAACATCAAGAATCACACAGCCAAAATTGAAATAGACACGTTCACCCAGATAGATGTTGGTGCCATAGTCGCAATAGAAGGGCGGCTGCATCCAAACCGCATCGCCGCCGCTACCAAACAGCTCACATAGCAAGCGACGCCGCACTTCTTGATCACGTTCGCGAGTTGTATTCAAGTCTCGACAAAGGTCGCGTGCTCGTTCTCTGGCGGCGACTAACTCTGCATCTAACGCATCATACAGTTCGCCGGCAAGCATCTTTTGACGTTCTGTACGCATAGTCTTAGGCGGCGTTCGCGATCAATTCTTGGTGGACGTTGTCGATATGCTGCACGTTGATTCGACGAACGTCATCCGCATACCCAACCATCAGTGCCAGGTCAGCGAGTCGATTGATGCGGCGCGGAATACCCGCTGCGCGGAGGTGCAAGAGTTCCAACGCCTCGGGCGAGAAGATATCGCTTGCCTTGCCTCCCACAACAGCTAGACGGTGAGCGATATACTGCGCCGTTTGTTCTCCAGTGAACCGGTTTAAAATGCACTTTGCCGATAAGCGATCATCGAGCGCTCGGTAGCGTTCGACTTGAGTTAACAGCGTCGTGTGACCTGCGAGTACTAACGTCAAAGCGGATTCGGCTCGATTGTGATCATGTTGCAGATTGAGCAGCAATCGCAGCGTCTCGAGTTGGTCATTGTTCGTCAGGACTTGGGCCTCATCGACCATCACGACGGCATGCTTCCCGTCTGCGATGTTCTTCTTTAAGAAACTCGTAAGACGCCTCAGAGTGATGCGTGACGGTTCATCGTGAGGGCCGCTCTCGCCAGTAAGTTCATCAGCGATATACCCTAGCAACTGTTCCCCACTGAGATGTGGAAATACGATCTTAGCGACCGGCGAATCGTTTTCATCCAACTGTTCGATCAAGGTGTCCATCAGCAGCGTTTTGCCCATGCCACTGTCGCCGCACAGGGTGACTGCGGCGCGACGACTTTCGATGGCGTACCGTAGTTGAAGTAGCGCGGCTTGATGGACATCCGAGGCAAAAAAATATCGGCTGTCACCCCAATTCTCGAACGGACGGTCCGAGATGTTCCAATGAGCTTCGTACATTGAGCGATTCCGTGGTGGCGCAAACTGGAAAAAAAAGGGTGACAAATCTTAGGCAAAATTCTCAACGATTCCTAAGCCCGCCACACCGACGCGACGCAGGTCGTTTTGAATCCGCGACAAGCGATCAGCATCGCGGTTTCGTGCGTCAACAACAACAATCGCAGCATCGATCGAAGTGGATGGTTGCAATGCGACAGACGCTGCGGCCCAATGAGCACCGTCGACAACAATCAGATCAAACGACGCGCGGAGTTGCGACATCATTTGGTCGAACTCCTGACCGATGTCTTTCGGTCGGGAAGCGTTGGCTAACGATGGCACAACAATGAACTGATCCTCAATCGATCGGATCGCTACCTCTTCCAATGGGACGTTGCCTTGCATCGCGTCAAGCCATCCGAACTCAACATCAAGCCGCAGCGTTCGAGCCAGCCCAGCGCTCAACGTATCCGCGTCGACAAGGACGACGCGCAATCCAGCAGATGCGGCCGACACGGCGATTCCGATGGCGACGCTGGTGCGTCCCACGCCACGATCGATGCTTGTGACCAGCAGTGTACGGAGCCCGTTGGCGACCGCGTGATCCAAAGGCGAGCCGATCGACTCCATCAGTTTTGCATCACCGAACAATTCAACAATGGTTTCCGGATACTCGTACGCATCCACCTCCCAGACCGCCTCGAACGTCCGGCTCTTAGGCGTTAGCAAAACGGGAGTTGCAGAGGGCGATTCCGCAGCCACGGGCGGTGAAACAACCGCAATCGGCGTGGCCTCACTCGCAATCGGCAATGGCGCAGCAGCCACAGGCGGAATCGTTTTGGCAGCTTCTTCTTTGGCCAGTGCCTCCATTTTCGCGCGAGCAAACTCTTCTGCTTGCTCTCGATCTGGATTGCCTCGAAAGAATAATTCGGGTTCTTCAAATCTTGGTGCTGACTGCGGTTGTTCCAGATGAGTTCGCAGCAGGTGGCTGTCATCGATTCTCATTCGCGCCTGTTCGACCTGCGCTTCATATACGACCAGCCGCGCCGCTGGCGGGTAATATGCTGGCGGATACGAAGCTGGCGGATTCGACTGAGCATGCGCCGCTGGAAGTTCGTAGGCAGTCAACGTGTGACTAATGACCGGCGGGCTAACTCGCGTCGCTTGCGAAGACGAGGCATGAGCTGGTCTAAACTGTGCAGGCGAGGATTGTGAGGGCAATGTTTGTGAGGGCGAAGTTTGTGATGGCCGTGCCGAGGAATTGCTGGCAGGCGTAGGCGATATTCGTTGGCCGAACGCTGACGTTGGTTCATTGCGTAACACGGCGGTACGATCGGTGCTCGTGTCAGGGGATGCGGGGACTCGTGTCGAGGCATTGCGACGAGGTGCTTGAGAATGTCCGACATCGACCCGGAAGTAAGATTCGTCGGCCATTTCAATCCAAGCAACGGCATCAGGAATCGGTGCCAGCCGTCCCGACAAGTCTTGGGAGATTGGCAGCTCGCTGGAGTCTGATCGATGGTGTGGCGCAGCAACGGTTGAAGTCATGGGCGAAGTCGAATGGCTCCGCGTGTACGCTTTGACAAACGCTCGGTCGAGGAGGCTCATAGGTTCGGTTCCGGTGTGTAACGCGAATGGTTTCAGATGGAATTCGTCATCGACATCGACGACAACGGATGGTGGTGCTTACCGACTGTAGGGATTTACGGTCACGCCGTTAGGAAAACCAGCCTGCTGAGTTGTAATGGTGTTGCTGGGTAGCTGAGTTGCGGACGCGGCGCGAACGGTTTGATCCGCTCCCGGCAGATACCGCGACCAATCGACGATCGGATTCGGAGTTACCGAAACACGACTCTCCCGCGAAGCATTTTGTCCGTCCAACCATGGCAACAATACGCTTGGCTCAAAGACGGGCGCAATCGGCGTGGCGGTCGAGACAGTTTGGGATGCACTCGTCTGCGGTGCAGGCAGGCTAACTTCTTCGCTTAATGATGTATCAGAATTTCCCTGATAAAAAGGCTCAAGCGACTGCGCACCATTATCCGCACTTTCGCTCAGGTCTGTCGGCTCGAGCGTTTCTATATCGAAAATGGATGACACATCGTCAGTCGACGAATAAGGACCAGTGTCCATGCTCGGCTTGTAAACCGATGTCGGTAGCGGTTGAGGCGGGAACGATTTGTTTGCCGGAGCCGTAAGCGTCGCCGCAGTATCAGGCGACGATCCAACGCCTGCTTGATTACTAGATGATGGTTCGAGGAGAGCGATATCGTTGAGCGGACTCACCCGTGACGCTGATGGTTGCACCGTCAATCCAGTCGGTTCAGAGATCGCATGCGCAATCTTGTGATCAGCAATTTCACTGCTAAATGTCGTTTCAACTTCGGCTGGAGTTACCGCAGTCGCTTGCCAAGCGTCAGGCTTGCTGGCCGGCATGCGCTGGCCGGTAATCCAAGCTGCTGACACGATGACCACCAAGGTGACCAGCAGTATCAGTCGCGATCCGATTCGTTCCATCCAGCCTCGACCCTTCGGCCGCTCACTCTGCGATGAGCTGGAAGTCGTTGCTGTGACATCCGCGGAGGCTTGTCGCACCGGGATTTCAGGGGGTGCGACCGCTGGCTGCTCGTTAGGCGAAAAAACGGGTGCATCGACCCTCAGCGAGTTGCCAGCCACATCGATCGCTGTTGTCGCCGTTACCGCTGAATCGCCGGGGCTCAAGTCCCGGGATCTCAAATTCGGCAAACGAAAAAGCACGGGGGCGGCTTCGTCTGAACTAAGTTTTCTTCGGTTGGTTATCATCGAGCGGGTCATCCTTGACGCGGCATTCGTAAGACATTGTTGCGACTTACCGATGTCTTGTCGGCAGTGCAAACCGTTGTCATCCTTGGTTATCGACGCCGCATGCTACGATCTTGAGGGCTTTAACGGATAGTCAGAATGGCGAAAATTGAATGCCTGGGTAGTGTATTCCAATTGCACTGGTCCGTCGCAAGCTAGGTTGTCCTTGTCTTATGTCTGCCTCGCGATGACAATCGGGGATGGGAAAATGACGCCATTTGCTATCAACGCCAAGGTCTGATCTTGAGTCACCGCTTGCAGTTATTTTCGAATTCGACCGTTTGCTTCGTGGCAATCATTGCTTGCATGAGCCTGGACGGAAGGATTTTCGCGGAGACGGCTGACGAAGGAAACCATTTTTTTGAGACCAAGATTCGTCCGATTCTGGTTGACCATTGCTACAGTTGTCACAGCGCTGAGGCGGACGAGGCCAATGGTGATCTGCGTTTGGACACGGCTCAAGCGATCCTAAACGGTGGAACGCGGGGCTCTGCGATTACAAAAGGTTCGCCGGACCAAAGCGTTCTTTTCCGGGCTGTCAAATACGAAGAGCCAGGCATGCAAATGCCGCCTGACGGGAAACTTGCCGCCGAAAAAATTGCCGACTTGCGGCGTTGGATCGAGATGGGCGCACCTGATCCGCGTGGCGAAAGCGGGACGTTGTCACCTGAGCAAAAAAAAGCGGCGTTGTTAGCTACCAAATTTGAGAAATCGCGATCGCATTGGGCATATCAAGAACCGACCGAACGAATCGCTGCACCTGAAAAAGAGTTTGCTCTCGATCCGTGGGTGCGAGATTCGCTGGACGCTAGGGTTCTGGCAAAGATGAAGAGCAAGGACTTATCGCCTTCGACCGAAGCGGATCGAAGAACGCTGGTCCGACGACTTTATTATGACCTGCTTGGACTGCCGCCGAGCGTTAAGCAAATCGAAGCAGTCATCAATGACACCCGCGATAACTGGTACCAGTCGCTCGTCGAATCCCTGCTTGAATCACCGCATTTTGGTGAACGGATGGCGAGACATTGGAAGGACGTTGTGCGCTATGCCGATAACAAAGGATACGTGTTCATGGAAGATCGCGAGTATCCCAATGCGTATCGTTATCGTGATTAGCTGATCAAGTCGTTCAATCAAGATCTGCCATACTCGGATTTCATTCGCTATCAGTTGGTCGCCGATCGGCTCGATCCACAGAACGCCGCTGGGCAACTCGACGCGATGGGCATGTTGACGTTGGGACGGCGGTTTCTCCAAAACGCGGACGATATCGCTGATGATCGTATCGATGTCGTAACGCGTGGGCTGATGGGTGTGACGGCAGCGTGCGCGCGATGTCATGACCACAAATTTGACGCTGTCACACAAGCCGACTATTACTCCTTGCACGGTGCGTTCATGGGCTCCAGCGAGCCCGGTGACGAACCATCGCCGTTGCGAATGGTCGATCGCGATCAACAAGGCGAAACGTTTGTTTACCTTCGCGGTAGACCCGGTAACCACGGTGCCAAGATCGAACGAAAATTCTTCACCTTTCTCGACCAAGGCAATCCTCGTCCGCTGGGCACTGGAAGTGGGCGCTTGGAATTGGCCGATTCGATTGCATCGCGAGATAATCCTTTAACCGCGCGGGTCTACGTGAATCGGATCTGGGGCTGGATCATCGGCTCGTGATGTCAGCGACCTATCGCCAAGCCAGTCTGGCGAATGCGAAATCGCTGCAGATCGATCCTGAGAATCGGTACTTGTGGCGAGCGAATCGAAAGCGAGCGGACTTCGAGTCTTACCGGGATGCGATGTTGAAGGTTGCAGGGACACTCGATCCTACTATCGGCGGCAAGAGCGAAGCGATCCATGCTGAGCCGTTTTCAAAGCGCCGAACCGTTTATGCATATATCGACCGTCAGAATTTGCCGCAGCTCTTTAGAACCTTTGACCTCGGCTCTCCCGACGCCCACGTCCCGCAACGGTCCCAGACGACTGTACCACAACAAGGCTTGGTTTTGCTCAATAGCGACATGATGCGGACCTTCGTCCAGCCTCTAGCGCAAGAAGCGTTCCGAATCGGGAAGGAACAAGCCAGTGGCGGCGATAAATCGAAAGGTGTAAAGGCCGCTACTAGCTGGCTATATCAACAAATACTTGCACGCGAGCCTTCTGCGAAGGAACTCGAATTAATGGCGATGTTCATTCAGAAAGCGGACACAAGCTTGCCCGCGACACAGCAGAGCGTCTGGAGCTACGGACACGGTGCCGTCAACGTAAAACTTGGCAGACTCGCGAAATTCGAGTTATTTCCTGAAGTGCATGATCACGCCTGGCGAACTTCGACCGTGTTTCCAGATCCAAATACAGGCTGGGTTACATTGAACGCAGCAGGAGGTCATGCCGGAGCATCGACTTCAATCAGCGCGATTCGCCGCTGGACAGCACCAACGAGTGGAGTTGTCAATATCCACGGCATGCTGACTAGGCCATCGAAGGAAGGCGATGGAATCCGCAGCCACATTGTGATCGGTGAAAAGAAACGCGTCGGCGGTTGGACGCTTGCGACTTCGCCAACGGTGGCCCGTCGCAGGTGGACACATTTGATCGCAAGATCAGCCTGGAAAAATACGCTGGTCAAAGCATGCCGGGTGATACACCCAAGACAGAGCGTCCTACTGGAAATCTTTATCCTTCGCCGTTTAAGTTCGAAAAATACGGGCAGAGCGGCTTAGAAGTAAGCGAGCTTTTTGCTAAGACTGCCGCCGCACACGCTGACGACCTGTGTGTCATTCGTTCGATGCATGCTGATGTTCCCAATCATGAACCGTCTTTGCTGCTGATGAATACGGGCGAAGCCCGACTGGTCCGCCCGAGTGTTGGATCGTGGCTAACGTATGGCCTTGGAACGGAAAACCAAAACTTACCCGCATTCATCGCCATGTGTCCCGGCGGTTATCCGATTCAAGAATCGCAGAATTGGCAGGCCGGTTTCTTGCCAGGAATTTTTCAGGGCACGTACATCGATACGCAGCACGAACGCCCCGAAAAACTGGTCGAGTACATCAACAACACCCACATTACGCGCGAGGCCCAGCGAAAGCAGCTTACCCTCGTTCAGTTGCTCAACAAGCAACATCGAATCTCGCGAGAAGAAGACTCAATGATCGATTCTCGCATTCAATCGCTTGAGCTTGCCTTCCGAATGCAAAGCGAAGCGATGGACGTTTTCGACGTCACCAAGGAGCCCCAATCAATCCTTGATATGTACGGTCCCGGCGTTCAAGGCCGCCAGATGCTGATCGCACGTCGCTTGGTTGAACGAGGCGTTCGAATGGTTCAGTTGTGGCATGGTCAAGGCCAACCATGGGACAGCCATGATCACCTGGAGCGAGAGCATCGCAAGCTTGCGGGGGAAAGCGACCAGGCCATCGCCGCGCTACTTACCGATCTAAAGAATCGAGGGCTCTTGAAAGATACACTCGTACTGTGGGGCGGCGAGTTCGGACGCACCCCAACGGTTGAAATGCAAAAAGAAGGTTCCAACCAAGGGACGATGACCGGCCGCGATCACAATCACTATGGCTTTACCATGTGGATGGCGGGCGGTGGCGTGAAGGGTGGGCAGGCTTATGGGGCAACCGATGAGTTCGGCTTTAAGGCGGTTGAGAAACGAACCCACGTGCATGACTTGGATGCGACCATGTTGCATCTCCTTGGCTTTGACCACGAAAAGCTAACTTACCGTTACGCTGGGCGCGACTTCCGCTTGACCGACGTCCACGGTCGCGTGATCCAAGACTGGATCGCTTAGCACTAGCGCACGTAACCCTCCCGCTAGCGGGAGGGTAATTCGCCACCTGCTGATTTGGCGTTAGTAAGGGAATCCCACTCGGAACGATACAAAACCGGAATCTATTTTTGACGAGATCCTAACTCCACAACGCCAGCCTTCGCGCGAGCAATCACAAAGTCAACGAGTGGCTGGCAACGGAAAAACCCCTCCCAGAAGTTGTGTCCTTGGCCTTTCACGATAATTAGGTTGATCGCATTCGGCGCGGCGTTCTTGTAGACGTCAGCAAAGGTCGCTGA
>Ga0163144_10015932_pt1 | contig 15442 bp, 14 predicted proteins | sample OliLak19BULKMAT1_FD_123175 | JGI IMG/M metagenome (GOLD analysis project Ga0163144, IMG submission 123175) | Freshwater microbial mat bacterial communities from Lake Vanda, McMurdo Dry Valleys, Antarctica - Oligotrophic Lake LV.19.BULKMAT1 | ecosystem: Environmental > Aquatic > Freshwater >...
AGCTTGCGTGAGCGTGCGTCCTATGCGGGCTAAAAGCAAAACCGCTTGGGGTTTTGCACTTAGCCCGGATAGCCAAAACGGTTGAATCGGTAGACTTGATCCGAGCACACCGTGGAGGGTCGCGGGCGAGTAGAGCACGAAATATCCGGGCTATGTCCTCACGGGGTCGCGAGGATCCGGCCGATGGCGGAGCGAGCGGCGGACCACTCGGCGTCGCTCAGTTTGCCATCGTGGTCGGTGTCGAAGCGCTCCAAGCGCGTCGCGTCGGCAGTGATCGCGGCGCGCAGCGTCTGCTCCACGTCCGCATCGGTCGCGGGCGCAGGTTTCGCGGCAACCGCAGCCATGCCGCGGCGTTTCTTTACCGCCCTTTCCGCCGCGGCCCGCTCGTCGTCGTCGATCTTCCCGTTGCCGTTTTGGTCGAAGCGCTTGATCAATTCCTCGCGCATCTTTCCGCCACCGCGTTCGCTGACCGCTTTCTTCGCTTCGGCTCGCTCCGTGTCATCCAGTTTGCCATCCTTGTTCGTGTCGAAACGGGCGATCACGCGCTCCGGCAGGTTATCGAGGTCGGCGCCTTTCCCCTTCCTGCCCTTGCCACCGGTGGTTGGGGCCGCGGCTGCGGGTTGTTTTGCCATGAAGGCGACGGCGGCCGCGCGTTCCTTGTCGTCGAGCAGTCCGTCACCATCGAGATCGAAGCGTTTGGTGATGTCCTTGGTCGGATCGATGCCCGTGGTATCGACTTCCACTGGCGGCGGGCTGGCCGGCAGGTCTTTGTTCGGTTTCTTCGCAGCGGACGCAACCACGAGGGTCACCGCGAGAAATAGCGTTGCCGCTGAAAAGTAGGGGGATAGACCGAAGCATTTCATGGAGCTGACGATTGAGATTTCCGGGCGCGGACCGCTTGCGGCGATGACGCACCGGGTTGGGGTCGGTTACGGCAGCAAGGGAGGACATCCGTGTATCAAGTGACCTTCTCCGATCAAGCCATGCGCGAACTGAACCAGCTCGATAAACTGGCGCAACTCGACGCGATCGACCCGATCACGAGCATCAAGCCGGCCGACCTCGCCCACCCGCGGGAGCCGTTGGGGCATTTCCGGCGCGGCGAGAAATCCCTCTTCCGGCTGCGCGCCGGCGATTTCCGCTTCTATTTCGAGCAACACGGCGACTCGCTGCACGTGGACTACATCCTCCACCGAAATTCGCTCGAGGATTTTCTTTTGCGCAACAAGCTGCCGGTGTCGGAACAGCAGCTCGTGGAACAACACTCTAAGTTCTGGAAATACTTGGAGAGCCTCACGAAATGATCCCGCGCCGGCGTAAACACTCCTCCAATCCCTCCCCCGTCTCCCAGGCGGACCGGGAGGGCGACATCGCGTCGCGCGAAGACCCCTACCACGTCACGCAGGCGAGCCGGATCTACTTCCTGCCCAACTTGATGACGGCCGGAAACCTGTTCTGCGGTTTCATGGCGATCGTGCAGTGCATCCAGGCGCGGCTCGCTGAGACGGCGGCGACGGGCGAATACAACGGCTCCACCAACGCCGAACACTACAAGTATGCCGTGTGGCTGATTTTCGGCGCCGCCGGCTTCGATGCCTTGGATGGGCGGCTCGCGCGCATGGGCGGACGCGAGTCGTTGTTCGGCGCCGAATTCGATTCGCTGGCTGACGTCATCTCCTTCGGCATGGCGCCGGCGCTGCTGATGTTCTACCTGATTATCTCGCCGACGCAGGCGCAGGAGTATGAGTGGTTTCGCAATATCGGCTGGTTCATCGGCTTCATCTACCTGTTGTGCGCGGCGATGCGGCTCGCGCGCTTCAACGTCATCACCAATCCCCTGCTCCGCCCCGGCACGAAGGACTCCAACAAGGACTTCGTCGGGCTGCCGGTGCCGGCGGCGGCCTCCACTGTGGCCGCGACCGTGCTGTTTCTCCTCAAACTGCAGGAAACGGATCGCTCGCTGAAATCCTGGGCGCTCGCGCTGCCGTTCCTGATGCTGCTGGTCGCGTTCCTCATGATGAGCACGGTGCGCTATCCGAGCGGCAAGGGCGTGGACATGCAGACCCAGACGCGGCTGCGGCCTTTCGTCTTCCTGATTGTCGTGGTGGGCCTGGTGATCAGCTACAAGGAGATCGCGGTTCTGGGAATTTGCCTCGGCTACATCTTCTTCGGGTTGTTCCGCTACGTGCGTCGCGGCCGGCTGGGTGGGATTCAGCACGAAGCGGCCAAATCGCCCCCCGAATAAGCGTGTGAAGAACCTGCGCGGCCTTTCCGAGCAAGCGATCGCTTGGGAGTAACCGGGCACTTTTTCGCATTCCCTCGGAAGTTCCTCACCGGGAAAAAAGGGGATTTCTCCGAGGGAGATCGCCCGGTTACTGGGCTTGTTCGCAGCCCATATGAATACGGATATAATTCCTTATTGAACCTGTCTTCTATTAGCATTTGTTAGTTTCCACCAGACTTCACCAAGTCGCCCCGATGAAATTCAAAATCAACCGCGATCACTTCGCCAACGGCCTAGCCCAGGTCCTCAACGTGGTCGGCTCCAAAGCGACGATGCCCATCCTGAGCAACGTGCTGATTGAAGCGGAGAAAGATCAGATTTCACTGACGACGACCAATCTCGACCTCGGGATTCGCTGCAAAATCAAGGCGGAGGTGAAGGAAACGGGCTCGGTCACGCTCCCGGTCAAGCGGCTGGCGGGCATCGTGCGCGAGCTGCCGAACGTCGACGTCACCCTCGATGCCTCGCCGAATCATCAGGTGAAGCTCACCTCCGGCGGCTCCACTTTCCGGATCATGGGCATCGGCAAGGAAGAATTCCCGCCGCTCCCGGAATTCGGCGAAGAGAAGGCCTACAGCCTCGAGCAGGCCGAGCTGGCGATGATGCTGAAGAGCGTCGCCTATGCGCAGTCGACCGACGAGACGCGTTACATCCTCAACGGCGTCTATTTCAACTTCAAGGATGGCAAGCTCTCGCTCGTGGCCACCGATGGCCGCCGGCTCGCGCTGATTTCGAAGGAGATGGAAGTGCCCGCGGCGAGCGCCGGAGCCATCATTCTCCCGGCGAAGACCGTGGGCGAGCTCACGCGGCTCCTCGACAAGGGCGAGAAGGTGAAAATCAACTTCAACGACCGCCGCGCGGCGTTCCAGATCGCGACGGACAAGGACACGAGCGGCTTCATCGACCACGTGTATCTGTATTCCAAGGTCGTCGAGGGAAATTATCCCAATTACCACCAGGTTATTCCCAAGGAGACGCACCAGCGGATCAAGCTGGAGCGCGAGCTGTTCCTCCAATGCGTGCACCGCGCGGCGCTGGTGTGCTCGGAGAAGGCCAACTCGGTGAAACTCAAGCTCTCAAGCAACCTGCTCGAGCTCACGGCGCAGAGCCCGGATTTCGGCGAAGCGCACGAATCGATGGCGATCGGCTACAGCGGACCCGAGCTGCAGGTCGCCTTCAACCCGACATTCATCATGGATCCCCTGAAAGCCCTCGCCAAAGACGAGGTGTTTTTCGAGGTGAAGGACGAAGTGAGCCCGGGTGTCTTCAAGACTCTCGAGAACTTCGTGTGCGTCATCATGCCGGTGCGGCTGAGCTGAGCCGGAACGATGCGAGTTGAAAAGGTGGGCCGTGCGCTCCGCGCTCGGCTGGCCCGCGAACACGCAAGAAACCGCGCGCGCCGCGCACGGTCCACCCGTTAGTGCAGCCCTACTATCTCATTCTCGCCGCGATGCTCGTGTCGCTCGTGCTGATGCAGATCAATCTGCGGCGGGCGTCACCGATTCTTTCGATCGCGGATCGCTGGCTGCGGTGGTTTGTCTTCACCTTCGGTGCGGCGCAGTTTTGCGTGCAATTCGAGCTGATCGACCGGCCCTTCTGGGTGCTCGCGCTCGTGTTCTTCATCGTCTGGTTCCTCGGAGAGACGCTTTACAACTGGCTCGCGATCACGGCGCACAGCCTGAGCCCGCTCCCGCTCTTTCCGCGCTACTCCGTCAACAGCACGGGCGAGGAATGGCCGGTGCAGCCGCGCCTGCTCCACATCCGCGAATGGCTGCGGGCGCAGGGTTTCCGGCAGGTGCAGGCGCTGAAAGCGGAGATCGGCCCCGGCGTTTTTCTGCGCGTATCCGTTTATCAAGACGCCCAGGCCAGCGTGCGCGTGCAGGTGACGTTCATCCCGCAGGCCAACGGCGCGATCTCCGTGTGCTACGGCGTCACCTCCGTGACGGCGGATGGCAGCCGCTACCTCACCGACAATCTCTACATTCCGTTTGCGGGCTTTTATCCGGAGAACTGGTTCGTCGAGCGCGCGCCGTTCCGGCGTTCGCTGCCACGGTTGCTGGCGCGGCATCGCGCCCGGCTCGCGCGCGCGGGCGCCGTCCCGGAGCCGTTCACCACCGAGCCGCTCACCGATCTCAACGCGGTGCAGCACGAGCTCGATCAACTGAACACCGAGATGGGTTTTCTCCATCCGCACTCCGAGCGCGAAGACCTGGGCAAGTTTACGCACGAAGGCCGCTACCGCGTTTGGAAGGAATACTGGATGCTGAATTACCTCGGCCGCGCCGCGCGGTATCAGTAGGTGTGGGTCGCAGTCGGTAGCGGAAGCGCTTCGCTGCCGTCGGACGGAGCGGGAAGCCGCTCCGCTACTTCGCCGACAGATTGATCGTCATCGTCTGCGACTCCACCGTTCTGCCCTTCACGAGGGAGCGCGTCGGCTGCGGAAAGGTGATGATCTGCGTCGCGCCATCGTAAATGGCCAGCGGCGACCAGAGTTCCTCCAGATTGTAGCGTTCGCGGGCGGCAGGCGCGATGACGACGTGCAGGTTGCCGATCGCTTCGCAGCGTTTCACGTCGCGCACTTTCCGGTCATCGCCCTTCTGCTCGATCATGAGCTCGACCGTGGCGCGGTCGCTCGTCAGCCGCAGGTCGGTGGTGGCCATCGTGAAGGCGTGGTGGAGGTGCAGCAGCGCGGTCGAAAGCGTGAAATCGAAGCCCTCGCCGGTGAGCTTGCTCTCCTCCGTGATGACCTCGATCGCACCGCGGCCCGTGAGCGTTTCCTTCTTCGGATCCCACAGGGCATCGGCGGCGAGGAGTGTTTGCACGATGCGCGTTGGATCTTTCGTGGAGTAATAGACGAGCTCGACGTCGCGCAGCGACTGCGCGGCACCCGTCACCACCCCGGTTTTCGCGTTCAGCCGATGCGTGAGCTTCCCGTTGGCATCGAAAAACGGGACCGCGATCCCGTCGGCCTTCAGCTCCACGGATTTCTTCTGGGCGGCCGCGCCGGCGGGAAGCGTGCAGACGAGCGCAACAGTCGCGGTGATCGTTGTTATGTAGCTACGAGCGTAAGCGAGTGGACGATACACCGCTCGCTCACGCTCTCGGCTGCAGGCTTCGGTTTTCATCGCGGGAAGAAAGCGCTTATCCACCGATGTAACTCATCTCGACCTTCGCTCGCGTCTCGCCGGTCGCGAGGACCTCGGCGCGTTCATCGCTGTAGCGGTCCATCCGGCCCTGCCAGATCCGGCGCAGGAAATTCTCCAGGCTGGCGTCGGTCGCGCCGGGCGCGCGGGCGGCGCCGAGCACATCCCAGCCAAGCGCGGCGAAGAGGCAGGTGTAGAGCTTGCCGTCGGCCGAGAGGCGCGCCCGGTGGCAATCGCGGCAAAACGGCTCCGTGACCGAACTGATGAGCCCGATCTCGCCCCGGCCGTCGCGATAGCGGTAGCGCGCGGCCACTTCGCCGCGATACGCCGGCCCGATCGGGTCGAGGGGCCAGATCGCGCTGATGCGGTCCACAATCTCACGCGCGGGCACCACGCGCTCGCGCGACCAGTGGTTGGTGTTGCCCACGTCCATGAACTCGATGAACCGGAGGGAGTGGCCGCGCGCGCGGAAATACTCGCCGAGCGCAGGCAGCTCCGCGTCGTTCACGCCGCGCTGCACCACGCAGTTGATTTTGATCGGGAAACCGAGCGCGGCCGCGGCGTCGATGCCGCGCAGCACGCGCGCGACCTTGAAGCCGAGGCCGTTGAGCTTGCCGGCGGTCGCGTCGTCGAGCGAATCGACGGAGACGTTGAGCCGATCGAGTCCGGCGGTGCGCAGGGCAGGCGCGAGTTTCTCGAGGAGCCAGCCGTTGGTGGTGAGCGCGACATCCTGCACGCCGAGATCCTGTTTCAGGATCCGGATCAGCTCGGGCACGTCGCTGCGCAGGAGCGGCTCGCCGCCGGTGAGCCGGACCTTCTCGACGCCAAGCGCGCGGAAGGCCCGCACAATCCGGGTGAGCTCGGCGAGCGTCATGAGCTGCGGATCGCGCAGAAACGCGTGGCCGGGCCCGAAGACCTCCGCGGGCATGCAATAGGGGCAGCGGAAATTGCAGCGGTCGGTGACGGAGATGCGCAGATCGTGCAGCGGGCGGAAAAATTGGTCGGTGGGTGCGGGCGCGGCCATGGAGGAGCGGCTTTACGCCGCGGGATTTCGCACTGAAGCTCGAATTCATCGCGGCGTAAAGCCGCTCCTCCAACCGCCATGCTCACCCCTGCCGAGGCCGAAAGGCTCATCCTCGAGAATATCGCGCCGTTTCACCGCGAGGATTGTCCGCTGGGTGCCGCCCACCGGCGCGTGCTGCGCTCGGAAGTGCGGGCGGACCGCGACTTGCCGCCGTTCGATCGTGTGACGCTGGACGGCGTGGCCTTGCGCGCGGCGGCGCTGGCGGCGGGCACGCGGACGTTTCGCGTCGAGGGCGTGCAGGCGGCGGGCATGCGGGCCTTCAAGCTCGGCGCGGCGGCGGAGGCGTGCATCGAGGTGATGACCGGCGCGGTGGTGCCGGAGGGCGCGGATTGCATCGTGCCCTACGAAGAATTGAAACGGGACGGCGCGACGGTGACCGTGAGCGAGGTGGCGGCGAACTTCACCGCCGGCCATGCCTTGCATCGGCGCGGCAGCGATCACCGCAGCGGCGATCTGCTGGTGCGGCCGGGCGGACGCGTGAGCGGACGCGAGATCGCGGTCGCGGCGGCGTGCGGCTACAGCGTGCTGACGGTGAGCCAGGTGCCGAAGATCGCGGTGGTGTCCACGGGCGACGAGCTCGTCGAGGTCGATGCGGCGGTGGCGGCGCACCAGATCCGGCGCAGCAACGACTACGCGCTGCGCGCCGCGCTGGCGACAGCCGGCTACGGCAACGTCGCGCGGTTCCACCTGCGCGACGTGCGCCACGAGATCGAGCACCTGCTCTGGCACATCATCGCGGAGTTCGACGTGGTCGTGATTTCGGGCGGCGTGTCGAAGGGGAAATTCGATTACCTGCCGGGTGAGCTCGATCGGCAGGGCGTGCAGAAGATCTTTCACGGCGTCGCGCAGCGGCCGGGCAAGCCGATGTGGTTCGGCGTGAGTGCGCGGCGCACCCCGGTGTTCGCGCTGCCGGGGAATCCGGTTTCCGCCTACACCTGTCTGCACCGTTACGTGCTGCCGGCGCTGGCGCACGCGAGCGGACTCGCGCCGGCGGCGAAGCGCTCGGTGGCGCTCGCGGCGCCGGTGACCTTCCAGCCGAAGATGACGTATTTCCTGCCGGTGCGGCTTTCGAGCGGGCCGCGCGCGGAGTTGCTGGCCACGCCGGATCCGAGCAACACCTCGGGCGATTTCGCGGGGCTGCTGGGCACGGACGGCTTCGTGGAATTGCCCGCGGAGGACGCGGAGTTTCCGGCGGGCACGCTCGCGGCGTTTCACGCGTGGGTGTAGGTTTTTGCGCAGCGCAAAAACCTTAAAAAAGCAAAAAATCGTTCATTCATTTTGGTCTTCAAATTAGGAATTTGTCGGGAACGGGCTTTCCCTTCGCGTTCCACTTCCGAATATCTCTCCCACTCTCATGCCACGCCGGACAAATTCCTTTTCGCACCTCGATGCGCAGAATCGGCCGTCGATGGTCAATGTCGGCGACAAGGCCGTGACCAGGCGCACGGCCCACGCCGTGGCGATCGTCACGCTGCCCGATCAGCTCGCCGCGCTGCTCCGCGACGGAGAAATCGCCACGAAGAAGGGCCCGATTTTCCAGACCGCGATTTTGGCCGGGGTGATGGGCGCCAAGAAGACGAGCGAACTGATCCCGCTCTGCCATCCGCTGCCGCTCGAAGACTGCCAGATCGAAATCGTGCCCGACGTCGCGCGGGGCGAGATCGCGATCCACTGCCGCGCGCAGACGCAGGCGAAGACCGGCGTCGAGATGGAGGCGATGACGGGCGCGACCGTGGCCGCGCTGACGTTCTACGACATGGCCAAGGCCGTGACGCACGGGATCATGATCAAGGACGTGCGGCTGTTGGAAAAAACCGGCGGCAAGAGCGACTATCACGCGACGTAGCGTGAGAATTTAGGCGACAGAATTTCTGGTTTCCGCCAAGACAACCTGATCGATGCCGAGCGACGCCCCCCAGATTGAAGAAGAGCGTTCGCTGGGGCAACGACTCGGGCCTTTGCTGAACGGAGGTTTCTTCCGTCCGCTCAGCCGGCGCAGTGCGGCGATCTACATCGATTGCGCGGATCGACTGGTGGAGGCGGCGGATGAAGGCGGACAATTGTTTCATGACGAAGCCCGCGCGTTGATTCGCGATGTGCTCGGGCGTCATCCCGACATCCAGCTTGATGAGGACGAAGGCGGGCAGTTGCGCGATTTGAGCCAGCGGGCGGCGCAGTTTTTCAACAAGCTGCTCGAAGCGCATTGGCTGGAGCCGCGTCGTGTCAGCCTGGATGAGCACTTTGTGCTCATTGCGCCGCCGCTGCGCCACCTGCTTTCGCTGCTCCACGAGCTCGCCAAGGATCGACCGGCGGAACTGAAGGATTTCGCGGCCACCCTGCGCTCGCTTTGCCGCGATTTGCTCGGCGAAGGCGCGCTCGATCCCAACCGCCTCGAGGCCGAGGCGATGCGACAAACGGTGAAAGATCTGCTTGATCGCGCCGCGCGCGCCAGCGATCAGATGCACGCGGTGGAATCGCTGATCCTGCAGCACGACACGGCGCAGCGCACGAGCGACTCCGCACAGGAAACGCTGCAACGCTTCCTCGTCGATTTCCATGCCGGCCAGCACATGGTGTGTTACGACGCACTGCAGGAAGCGGGCTTGCTGCCGAACCTGAATCGAGCACGGGCCGTCGCGCAGGACGCGTTGCACGATCCCTTCGTCAAGCAGCGTTTGGCTGAAGGTCTGGCCCGGCATCTCGGTTTGGAACCCTCGGCCGTCGCCGCCTATGCGGAGGCGGAAAAATGGCTCGCGCGGCTCGAGCGCCAGCTCGCGTCGATTCCCAACAAGCAGCGCATCATCGACCGCCGCATGGCCGATTTCAGCACGCTGTCCAACGCCCGCTATCGTTATCAGACGGAGATGCGCAGCCGCCGGCCCGAGCAGGTCAAAACCTACCTCGACACCGCCGCAGAGGCCCACGCGGGCCGGACCTTCGCGAGCCTCGCGCGCGAGCCCGGCATGGCGCTCCTGAGCCCAACGACCGAGATTTTCTTCGGACTCGATTCGCTTTCAACTCCGCGCCGCCAGCGGGCACCGGTTGATTTGAGTTTTTCGGCGGAGGGATCCGACCGCGATCCGGAGGCCGCCAAGGAAGAAATCCGCCGGCGCAATCTCGAGGTGCTTACGCCCCAGCGGGCCGCGCGGTTTATCGAACGGCATTTGCCGACGAAAGGCGCGCGCGTTTCCACGGAGCATCTGCACGTGCTGCGCGACGACGAACTGCTGGACCTGCTGGCCGTGCTTTCCTTCGACCGCGGTTCGTCGCCCGCTTCCGGGCAGCCGGTGCGCTGGCGAGTGATTCCGGTGCGGGCCGATTTTGGCACCAACCCCGAGCGTATTCCGCGCGACGCGGAGGCGGACCGGACCACCGAGCGGTTTACCGTCGAACGTCTCGCCTGACCATGCCGCTTCCCTGGCCCAGCTTCTGGCAGCACGTTCGCGAAGACGATCGGGCGGCATTGTCCGACATCCTCTCGGATTTGCTGGCGCACGGCGCGCTGATGGGCGACGTGGGGCGGAATCACGAACTCTTCCTCCTGGCCCGCGAATATCAGCGCGAGATCGGCGAGTATCTTGCCCCGCTGCATCTCGAACTGGTGCCCGACCCAGACCGGGCGATTTTCCAATTGCGCCCCGTGCCGGCGGATTGCCGCCTGATGGCGCGCTTCAACAAGGCGGAGACCCTCGTCGTGCTCACGCTCTGGCGCATCTACCACGATGCGAGGATGGAAAACGTTTCCGACCTCGTGGTTGTGCCGGTCAACGCGCTCTGGCAGCGTCTGCGGCTCTATTTTGAAACGGTCGCGCCGCCGACCGAGGCGCAGCTCCGCGAGATGCTCGGCAAGCTCCGCCACCACCGGTGGGTGCGAGTCAAATGGGAGGACGATCCGACGCGTTTCGGGGACACGCAGATCGAGATCCTGCCGACGTTGCAGCGCGCCATTCCGTTTGAAAACGCCGCGGCGTGGGAGCAGCAAACTGCGCTGTATGCCGCGCCCGCCGGCGCAGAAACCACAGCGATCCGAGAAAAAGAGGGCGAGCCATGAGCCAGCGCATTTCGCTCACGCGCATCGTGGCGCTCAACTGGTATGGGTTTCGCGAGATATTCGACGTGGACGATTGCGTGCTCATCTCGGGTGCCTTTGGCACGGGCAAGTCCGCCCTGCTCGATCTCATCCAATACGTGATGCTCGGCGAGCACTGGCGCGCCAACCGCGCGGCGGCGGGCAACGCCCGCGGGCGCGATCTCGTGGGCTATTGTCTGGGCGACACGAACACGATGCGCGACGGGCAGCGCCATTTCCTGCGTTCGAGCGGCGTCACCCTTGTCGCCCTCGAATATACCCGGGCGCCGGAGAGTCCGCGGGCCGCGCCGGTGCGCGAGACGTGGGGCATCCGGCTCGAATATTCCAGCCCCGACGCGCAACCGCGGCAGACTTATTTTTTCCTGCCTGACCGGCTCGACTATGCGCAGATCGCGCCCGACGGAAAAAACCTGTTGTCGGATGACGCGTTTCGCACGTGGCTGCGCCGCGACTACGGCAACGAATGCCTCTTTCCGCGCCAGCGCGAATACCTCGACGAGATGGCCGCGCCGCGCCATCTGAATTTCGATCTCGCGGCGTTCCGGCGCACGTTTCCGAAAGCCATCGCATTCGAGATCGAGGAGAATGTCGGGCGCTTCATCCGCGAATTCATCCTCGAGGAAAGTCCGCTCGATGTGCGCGATGTCCGGTCGGCCTTGCGGGCCTACGATGAGATTCGGCAGCGGCTGGAAACGCAGGAAGACGAAGCCTCGTTTCTGCGGCGAATTGGCGAGCATCACGCCCGCTGCGAGGTTTCCCTTCGTGAGGAGGCGATTCTCCTGCACACGCAACGCGCGTTGAAACTCCAGCAGGCCGCGGAAAAGCGCGACCGGCACGCCGCCGAGATCAAACGGCAGGAAGACGTGCAGGCCGAGAATCGGAAAAGACTGGCGACCGCCGGCGCCGAAGCCGCGAGCATCAAAAGTCAGTTGGATGAAGTCCGCTTTGAAATCGGCAAAGATCCCGATGCCGTCAAAATTGCGGAGAACCAAACCCGGAAAAACGAGCTTCAGCAAAAAGTGACGGCGCTGCAGCAGGCGCGGCAGTCGGCGCGGCAACGACTCGATGAACTCCACCATTGCTGGGGCCATTGGCTGAAACATGGCGGCGCGTTGCCCCTGGCGGGACTGGGCGATGTTTTGGTCGTGGATGACGCGCTCCTGGCGCGCCTGCACCACGGTTCCGACGCCGAGCGGCTCGCCGCGCTGCCGCTCCTGGCCCAGCGTTTTAGCGAACTGTCGCGCGAGGTGGATGCGCTGCTCCAGCCCCTGCGGCAAAAAATCAACGGCGCCGAAGAGCGGCTGCGCGAGCTCACGCGCGACTTGGATAACATCAAGGACGGGCGCATGCCCGGGGCGTTTCCGCTCCATCTGGCCTTGCGGCAGAAGCTCGGCGACCGCGTCGAGCAACTCGGGCGGCTCATCGAAGTGAAACCCGAGGCCGAGCGGTGGTGGCCCGCGCTGGAGTCGTTCCTTGGCCCGAGCCGCTGGGTGCTGGTCGTCAACGACGAGCGCGACTACCGCGACGCGCTCGCACTTCTGCGCACCACACCGCCCGGGCGCGAGCCCGAGTCATTGCTTCATCCAACAGAGGTTCGTCAGCTCCGCCCGGCTTCCGGCGCGGGCACGTTGCTGGAAAAAGTGGAGGTGGCCGATCCGGTCGCGCGCGCTTATGTCGCGCATTTGTTGGGCGAAGTGGTGTGCGTCGAAACGCTGGAGGAGTTGGAGGCAAGCCCCGCGGCTCGCGCGATCACGCCCGAAGGTTTTTCCAAACAAGCGCCGTTGCGAAGCCGGGTGCGGTCCGCGGGCGAGATCGAACTCACGCTCGGCCGGGAGGGCCTCGCGCGGATGCGAGCCGCGAAGCTGAAAGAGCAGACCGAGACCCGCGTCCTGGTGAATGCGACGAAGCTCGTCCGCGACGACGTGTTGACGTGGCTCGATACCGGCCGAAAAAACGGCCTCGGCGACGCGGCGCTGCCGGATCGCGCGAGCGAACTGGCGCAGTTGCCGGAGTTGGAGGCGCAACTCGGCACGCTCCGCGAGACGATCGCGTTACTGATGACACCCGAGCGCGCGGCGCGGCAGGAGAAAGCCGACAAGCTCGAGACCAATCACAGCAGGCTGCTCGGCGAGGTTGCGGTCTTGAATGCGGATCTGGCCAGGTTCTCAATCACGATACAGCCGGAGCGCGACGGCCTCGTGAAGGCCGGGGAAGAAGTTGCCCGCTTTGGGGTCGAGTTGGCCGGCAACCGTTCCGCGTTGTCGCAGCGTTTCTCCGGCGTGCTCGAGGCTGAATTGACCGAGGTCTGCAGCCGGATCCGCGCGGATTATCCGAAATGGAGCGATTGCTTCGACGCGGTGCAGACGAGGGCGCACGAAGCAGGCAAGGCTGCGCTCCTCGCACGCGACGCGCGCAATCAGGAACGCCTGCTGGTCGCCACCGCGCGCGATCCGGTCACCGGCCGCTTGCGCCACCCCGAATACCAGCACGAGCCGCCGCGCGACGATGACAGCAACGAGGTTTGGGCGAGCCGGCTCCTGATTCTGGATACGGTGGAGCTCCAGAAATCGCGCGAACTCGCCGCGGACCGTAAACGCGAGTGGGAACGCCGGCTGGAGGAGAGCGTGCTCAACGAACTCAACCGGCGCATTCAGGATGCGCAAAACACCATCGGCCTGTTGCGCCGGTTTCTCAGCCAGCCGATCGGAAAATTCCGCTATCAAATCAGCCAGCGCCGCGATACCGCCGGTTATGCAGCGATCTGGAGCCTGCTGGATTCCGGACTTGAGCCGACCGATCCGCTCATCGCGGCCGTCCAGGCGACCGAGATCCAGCGGGCAAAGGAAGAATTGATGAAGGCGGTCGACGCGCCGGATCAGGGCGACGAACGCGCACGGCGCCTGCTCGATTACCGCAATTATCACCACTACGACCTCGAGATGGTCCCGGCGGACCGGCCCGACGCGCCGCCCATTTCCCTCGCCAAGAGCGGACGCAATCTTTCGGGCGGAGAGAATCAGGCGCCGTTTTTCATCTCCATGCTCGCCGCGTTTCGTCGCGTGTATGATCGCGGCGACCGGCACTCGGGGCGTTCGCAGCAGCTCGGACTCGTGGTGATGGACGAGGCGTTTTCCAAACTCTCCGGCGACGGGATCGAGGACTGCCTCACGCTGGCGCGGAGTTTTCAACTGCAACTGGTGATGGCCTTCCCGCCCGAAAAACTCGGCGTGATGGTGCCGCACGCCCGCACCGTGATTGTCTGCCAAAAGCAGGAAGAGCGCGATGCCGCGAGCTACGTTTCCAACATCCGGAATATTCCGCTGATCATGACCACGGCCGAGGCGTTGGACGCGCTGTCGTGAGCGTGAGCCCGAAACAGCTCCCGATCGCCAGCGAACTTTTCGCCCAGTGGCGGCGGGCGCGGGGCGAGCGGGCGGAACCGGCGGCGAGGCCGTTTTCGCGCGATTGGGAACAATTGCTGGAGGACGCCGGGCTGTTGTCTGCGTCGGAGCGCAACGAAGCTGAGCGCGATATCCGCGATCTCGCCGCGGCGGGCTGGCTGGAGATCAGGCCCGTGCGTTACCGGCCGCACCTGCTCGACCGGATTGTCATCCCGCTCGCCGCGGAAGCGCGCTGGCGCGAGGCCTTCGGTTTTGCGCCGCTCTCGGATGAGGAAGCGCGCTTGATCCGCGAGTTCGCGTGGAGCGGCGAGCTGGCGTTCGTGCGGGAGGCGCGCCTGAGCCTGCCGTTCGACGATTTGCGGCGGCTGCACGAGTTCTTTGCCAGCGGTGGCAGCGCCCGGCGGCTTGTGCCGATCAAGGAGCGCTCGCTGCAGATTTTCGGCGACGAGAAGCGCCTCGACCTGATCGAGGCGACAACGCTCTTTCGCGAGGACCGCCTGACGCTCGAAAAGCTGCGGTGTTTTATCGTGGCTGAGCCGCTGGGTTGGAGGCGCGGCCCGAGTAGCGCCAGCGAGGGCCCGCTGCTGGTGCTCGAAAACGCCGCGACGTGGGACAGTTTTTGCCGTTGGAACGAGCGCACGCGCCGGTTCTCGGCGGTGGTTTACGGCGGCGGCAACCGGTTTGCGGACAGCGTGGGATTTCTCGCCGAGATTTATCGCGAAGTGGGCGGCGTGCGCCCGGTGAAATATTTCGGCGATGTGGACATCGCGGGCCTACGCATTCCGCAGCGGGCGTCGGGGCGGGCGCAGCGCGCTGGTTTGCCGGAGATTGGGGCGCATTTGCCGTGTTATCGCTGGCTGTTGCGCGAAGCCGGGGCAAAGAGCGTGCCGGCGGGCACCGACGAGGTCGCCCGCCGCGACGAGTGCGACTGGCTGGGCGATTGCGCCGAGGGTGCGTGGGTGGTGCTCGCGCGCGGCCATCGTCTGGCGCAAGAGCATCTCAATGCGGAAGTGCTTGCCGGGTTTGATGCGGCGGATCTCTCATTAGAGATTCCGATCCACCGCGATGATTACGATTTCCGTCCAATACTTCGCGATCCTGCGTGAACAACGAGGGCTCTCGCAGGAGCAGATCTCGACACCGGCGGCGACACCGGCCGCGCTTTATGAGGAATTGCGGGCGCGCCATCACTTCACCCTGCCGGTCGATCGCATCCGCGCGGCGGTGAACGACGCTTTTGTGGCGAGCACGGCTCCGCTGCGCGAGGGCGATCGGATTGTGTTCATCCCGCCGGTCGCGGGAGGCTGAACTGGTCGCGGCGCATCTGCGAGTTGAACGAAGCCGCTGCGCGGCGCCGAGGTGCGGGAGCGAAGAGGCGGGAGTGACGCACGGGAGTGGACGGACGGTGGGCCAAGCGCGACGACGGCGTAAGGCTGACCG
>Ga0163144_10015934_pt1 | contig 15441 bp, 12 predicted proteins | sample OliLak19BULKMAT1_FD_123175 | JGI IMG/M metagenome (GOLD analysis project Ga0163144, IMG submission 123175) | Freshwater microbial mat bacterial communities from Lake Vanda, McMurdo Dry Valleys, Antarctica - Oligotrophic Lake LV.19.BULKMAT1 | ecosystem: Environmental > Aquatic > Freshwater >...
CGGCGTCGGCGTCGGCGTCGGCGACGAGCGACAGCGGCACGACCGACCCGACGATGAGCACGTCGGCGAACCCGACGATGACCGGCGGCGAGACCGACGGTCTGGTCTGCGACTCCGCGAACAACTGTGTCGTGTACCCGGCACCTTGCGGCGACAACTGCGGCAACCTCGAGTCGGACTTCGACGAGGACGGCTGCCTGCGACAGAAGTGCTCGAACGACGATGCGTGTGCGGACGGCGAGCGCTGCTTCGTCGCCGCCGAGTTCGGATTGTGCGAGAGCAGCGGCATCAGCTGCCAGGACGATCCCGAGACCGAGACGTGCCAGTGCGGCGGCAATCCCGATTGCAACGGCGGGCACTGCGTCGATGCGGAGCTGTTTCCCGCGGAGATGCCCGGCCCCGAGGGTGACATGCTCGTCCAGCCGACCTGCGCGCCGAATGACGGCGCGGCGTTCAGCTTCACGGTGTACGTGCAAGGCGAGGCGCCGGCGTGCGACCCGTCGCCCGACGCGGCGCCACTGCTGACGCTCGTGTTCTGGGAAGCGCTCGAGGTCGGCACATTCGAGTTCGGACCGACGAGCGGTGGTGGGGAAGGCACCGCGAGCATCGACGCCGAAGCGCCGGTCGGTTCCGCGACGATCGAGATCACCGCGGTCGGAGACACCGTGAGCGGCAGCTACACGATCACGCTCGGTGGCTACGAGTCGGAGCTCCGCGTGCTCGCGGGCGACCTGGTCGACGTGCCGTATTGTCCGGCCGTCGGTCAGTGCGGGTGAACTACTGCCCCGGCGATCCGACCGCGATGTCGGTGAGGCCGGGGCCGTCCATCGCGAACGCGTTCTGCCACGACTGCAGATCCTCGGACGCGTCGATCGACAGCGGCCAGCCGAGGCTCAGGTAGCGGCCGTCCAGCCACGCGACGACACCGCGGCCGTCGCCGCCGCCGATCGGCTCCCACTGCGCACCGTCGGTCGAGCTGAAGAATCCGTCCGTTCCCGACGTGATGAACACACCACCGGCACGGATCACGCGGCCCTCGCCTTGCTGCTGTGCGACCGGCTCGCCCCAGGTTCCGGCGGTGCTCGTACGGATCGCTCCGCTGCCATCGCGCGCGACGAAAACACCGTCGCCGAACGCGATCGAACCGCCGCCCATCGGCGCGCCGAACGTCGTCTCGGTCGTCCACGTCGCGCCGTCGGTCGACGTGCTCGACAGGCCGATCATGCTGTCGCCGTACGTGTGGCCGACCGCGACGAAGATGCCGTCGCCCGCAGCGATCGCGCGGAAGTGGCCGGAGTAGTACGGCGCCGCGTCTTGCCACGATCCGCCGGCGTCGAGTGAGCGCGCGCGCAGGCCGTTGCCGCCCGCGGCGACGAACGTGCCGTCTTGCCATGCGACATCGGAGACGAAGTTGCCGAGGTCGTTCGCGATCGACTCCCACGCGCTGCCGTCGAGCGAGCGCAGCGTGAGCGCGGCCCCAGCACCGCCTACGGCGACGAACATGCCGTCGCCGTAGCCGACGCCACGCAGGAGGTTGTCGTCGTCGCCGCCGTTCGGATCGACCTCGACGAAGTCCGTCCATGCGAGGCCGTCCTGGGATCGTACGCGGCGCGTGCCGTAGCCGACCGCGACCGCGATCGCGTCGCGCGGGATCGGTGGATCGCCGCTCGTGTCACCAGTCGGCTCGACGTCGGTGTCCGACGTCGAAGGTGAAGTTGCCGCCGGATCGGAATCACTCGCCGGATCGGTCGCGGGATCGCTGCTGGGCGACGTCGTGGGATCCCCGCTCGTCATCGCGTCGGTCGACGTTGCGGTGCCGGCGCTCGTCGAGGTGTCTGCCGACGACACGGGAGCGCTGGCGCAGGCGAGGACGAGGAACGCGGCAAGGAGTGCAGGGCGGTGCATTTGCGAGCGCGTACGATGCCACAAGCCCGTGAACACGAAGGATCGCTGGCAGTACCGCGGCTCGCGCCGGGCGAGGAGCGAATAGGCGCACATCGGCCGCCGTCGATCGAGACAATGCCCACCACCGCGCTCGACCCGACCGTGGTTGCCGACCCCTCGGGGACCGGCTCGGTCGTCGCGCATCGCTACCGCATCGACGGCGTGATCGGCGAGGGTGCGATGGGCACCGTGTATCGCGCGCTCGATCTGCATACCGGCACCACCGTCGCGATCAAGGCCCTGCACGCGCACATCGCTGCCGACACGCGACTCGGCGCGCGGTTCGAGCGGGAGATCGCCGCGGGTCGCAAGCTCGTGCATCCGAACGTCGTGCCGGTGATCGACGACGGTCATGCGCTCGAGCTCGGTCGTTACCTCGTGATGCCGCTGCTCGGCGGCACCGATCTCCGCCACGAGATCACCGGAGGCGTCGGCCTGCGACGCTCGCTCGCGCTGGTCGATCAGCTGCTGTCCGCGCTTGCGCACGTCCACGGCCTCGGTCTCGTGCATCGCGACATCAAGCCCGAGAACATCCGGCTCGTGAGCGACGACGCCGGCGACGAGCGTCTGCTCCTGCTCGACTTCGGTCTCGTGAAGCCGATCGGCGCGAAGTCGTCGGAGCCGCGCCTCACCGAGAACGGCCGTGTGTTCGGCACGCCGTGGTACATGGCGCCGGAGCAGGCGATGGGCGCACGCATCGACCATCGCGTCGACCTGTACGCCGTCGGTGCGCTGCTGTTCGAGATGCTGAGCGGCGCGCCGCCCTTCGAGGGCTCGCTCGTCTCGGTGCTGAACCAGCAGATCATGGTACCGCCGCCACCGTTGCCGTCGTGGGTTCCGGCCGCCGTCGCGAAGGTGATCGCGCAGCTGCTCGAGAAAGATGCGAACGCGCGGCCCACCACCGCGGTCGCGACCGCCGCTGCGCTGCGAGCTGCCGCCGCCGGTGTGTCGGCGCAGCCGACCCGACTCTCGGTGGGTGAGCGCTTCAGCATCGGCGACGTGATCCCGCCGGCGTCGCCGCCGGTCTCGATGCTCCGCTCGTCGCAACGGCAGGGGCAGTGGCTGGTGGCGACGTTCGCGATCGCGGCTGCGATCGTCGGCGCCTTCGCGTTGTCGAGCAACGACGGGGCGAACGAGCCGTCGACCCAGCTCGTCGTGGCGGAATCAGTCGAGGCGCCGAAGCCGAACGTCATCGCGCCCGCACCGGTCGTCACACCTGCGTCGATCGTCGCGCTCGTGCCGAGCGTCGCGCCCGTCGTCGTATCGCCGGCCGCACCGACGTCGGCGCCCAAGCAGGTGAACAAGCCCAAGCGTCCTCGCGCGAAGCCGTCCGTGCCGCAGATGCCCGACGAGCCGGCTCGACCGCGGTCGATCAGCGCGAAGAAGCCCCCGCGCGCCCTCTCGAAGCTGCCCGGTGGTTCGTCCGCTGCGGCGACGCGCGGTGACGATGGCCGCGTGCATCTTCGCCCGCGCAACAGCTGACCATCACCACGAGTACTCGGGCGTCGCTTCGCGTTCGTGGTAGCAGTCCCACTCGATCGTGCCGCCCGACGGCGCGCGCGTGACCTCGACGTACTTCGTGTCGTCGGGCGCGTTGGTCCCGTCGTCCTCCGACATGGTGCCACAGTGCCACTGGAAGACGTCGTCCTTCACGCGCACCGGCACGCCGCCGTCGCCCTTGATCACCTTGACCGTACCGCCGCCGTTCTTCTCGACGTACAGGTCGGGCTCGCCGCACTGATCCTGCTCGCGCGACAAGAACGTCTGCGTGGTCGGTCGTGCCTCGCTCTTGTTCTCGAGCTTGAAGTCCAGGCGGTACTTGCCGCCGCCGCCGGTGAGCTGGACCGCCGCGCTGTTCTCGGTGGACGACAGCAGCGACGACGACGTGTTCGGTGGCGTGCGCACGGTGAGCTTGCCCTTGTTCACCATCACCGCAACGGCGCCCATCAGCTCGTCGCCGCTCGACATCATCTGGTTGGAGAGCTTGGTGACCTCGCCGCTCAACCCATCCATCGAGGTCTGCGTCGTGTCGTCGCCGACGGCGAGATCGATGGCCATCCGCTCGACCAGCCCGACGATCGCGAGGGTGAACGCGGCGGCGATCGCCGAGAGACTCTGGTTGTCCTGCTCGCCGACGAGCACGCCGAACACTGCGGTGTCCTTCACCCCGAGCCCGCCTTCGAAGATGCTCACGCGGAAATCATCGGCAGAGGTGTTGCCCATCTCCCAGAAGTCGCGCGAGATCTGCGGACGCACGGTGCGACGGATTCGCACGCTCTCGGTGCCTTTGATCTTCGTGAGACCGGCGAGCACGAAGTAGATCTCGTCCTCGGTGTTGCCCGGTCCTTCGGTCATGTCACCGGTCGTGATCATGGTGACCTTCATCGTCAGTCGATACGGCGTCGGTGCGAGCGGAATCGCGGCGCTCGGCAGGTTGCCGGGGAGATGGATCGGTGCTTGGGCGGGCGCCGCGATCGCGTGCACGGGGGGAAGGAACAGGTGCAGTGCAGCGGCGAAGGCGGCGAGGTGGCGCATGGGAGTCTCCGGTCTCGGCCGGCCGAGTCGCTGTCGACACGAGATGTGACGCGCGCTCGTGCGCCCACTGGGAACGCCGTACGCTGGCCTTCAGCCGGCCGGCGAGAGCCGGAGCAGAAACCCGAGCGACTCGACGTCCACACCGCGGCAGCGACACGACTCGAGGGCCGCGGGGACGAGGCGCGTCATCGCGGCACGGCGCGCACCGGCGGGTGCGCGCGCCGCTTGGTGGAACGCATCCGAGAGTCCGTAGCAACCCTTGATCGTGCGCGCGACACCCTCGTCGAGCAGTGCCGCGCGCCGCGTCGGATCATCGCTCTCGCGGAAGTTGCGGTAGAGCGCCGGTACCCATGCCGCGACGTCGGACGATGCGTCCGCGCGTTCCCACGTCGTGCCGAGCACATCTCGCATGTGCGCGACGCGATCGGGACAGTCGTCCTTCGGTTGCGCGGGTGCGGTGCAAGCGACGAGGGCCGACGCCGCGAGGGCGAGAGCTCGTGATCGAGTGCGCACGGATCTTCTTTGCTGCCGCGACCGCGTCGCGCCAGCCCCGATTCGGGCCGAGCTCGCAGCGAGGCGTCAGGGCGAGACGCGGACGACGCCATAGCCGGCGCCCGTGCCAGCCGTGATCCAGATCGAGTCGTCGGGCGCGATCGCGAGCTGCGAGCCAAAGCCTGCGGCCTCGGCTTCGATGCTCCAGTACTCTTGGGCGCCGTCGGGCGACCACTTGCGCAGCACGCCGGCGAAGGTCGCGTTGTCGCGGTAGGCGAACACGACCGCGCCCGTCGAGTCGACGTCGGCGAGGATGTTCGACGCCGCGGGCGCGCTGTAGCCCCAATCCTCGTTGAAGTCGGCGCCGAGATGCATGAGGCGATAGTCGGGATAGCTCGCGGTGACGACGATGCTGTCGTCACCGCCGACGGCGATCCCGGCGAGGTACTGCACCTGAGCGAACGAGTTGCTGCCCGCCGCATTACCGGCGCCGGTGTACCGCGCGAGATAGCCGGTGCTCGTGCCGTTCGGAATGTACGTGCGGGAGCCGACGACGATCGAAGATCCGCTCGGCCCGAGCGCCGCGGAGTTGAAGTAGTAGTCGTAGGTCGCGTTGTTGGGGGGCGGGACGAACCAGTCGGCGGCGTCGCCGTCGGCCGGGCTGCCGGACGGATACTGCGCGATCCCGGCGTAGTCGAGCGCGACGTAGCTGCCGTCGTCGCGGCCATCGAGCCCGCTGTCGCCGGTGACGCGGGGGCCACACGCCTCGGTGAGGTCACCCATCGGTGAGATGGCGTAGCTGCATCCGGATGCACCGAGCACCCATGTGTCGCCGGCGATCGTCGCTTCGCGTACCGGTGTGGCCGGTAGCAGCAAGTCGCCGAACTCCTGCACGGGATCGACCGTCGGCGAGAACTCGGCGAGCTCCACAGAGTCGTCGTCGCAGTAGCCGGTGACGGCGATGAGCGCGTTGCCGTTCTCGCGGAACGCGGGCTTGGTCGTGAAGGTGCCGTCGCAGAACGACAAGCCGGCCTCCACGTAGGTACCGACGACGGTGCCCGAGATGGCGCAGTCGATGTTGCAGCCACTGCTGTTGAGGTTCTTCGCACCGTTGTCGCACTGCTCGTCGCCGTTCAACGAGCCGTCGCCGCAGTTCGGTCCGAGGGCATCGCACGCTGCCGCGCAGCCGCCGTAGCTGCCGTCGTTGGTGCCGTCGTCGCAGACCTCCGCGTCGGAGATCTCGCTGTCGCCACAGTAAGGCGCGAGCGCATCGCAATCCGGCATGCAGCCACCGTAGGCGCCGTCGTTGGTGCCGTCGTCGCAGGCCTCGCTGCCGCTGACCTCACCGTCGCCGCACACCGACTCGCCGGTGTCTGTCGTCGGATCTTCGGTCGGGTCTTCCGTCGTGCTCGGGACCGTCGTGCTCGGCTCGTCGGTCGTGTCGGGATCGACCGTCGCATCGGGATCGACCGTCGTGCTCGGCTCTGTCGAGCCGCCCGATGACGAGTCAGTGTCGGTGATGACGTCGAACTCGGGTATCTCTGGGTCGAAGGGACAACCGGCGACGAGCACCACGATGGTCAGTCCACGGCTCGACATGCGCATGGCGCCGATGCTCGCAGATCCGCGAGCTGCAATCGACCCCCGATTGTGGGAGGCTGGTTTGCATGAGTGGCATGAGACGTACGCACGGGTGGTCGACGGTCGTGATGATCGCGTTCGGGTGTGGCGACGCGAGCTCCGACGACACCAGCGGTGCATCGACGATGTCGGCGTCGACCACGCTCGGTGAGTCGAGCGCGACGACGGACTCAGCGACGGGCGCGGACACCGACGCGACGTCGCTGGATTCGTCGGCGAGCGACCCGAGTGATCCGAGCGACCCCACGGATCCCAGTGGACCCGAGGACACCGGCGACATCACCGGTGATCCATCGACCGATCCGACGACACCAGCCCAGGTCGAGCTGCCACCGGTCGACGGCGGCCTCGACTATCAGCTCGGCGGCGCGTACGAGCCGCCCGCGGGCGTGCTGATCGTGTCGCGCGATCGCAACGAGGCGCCGGCGCGCGGGCTGTACAACATCTGCTACGTCAACGGCTACCAGGCGCAGCCGGACGAGAACGACTTCTGGCTCGACGAGCATCCCGACCTCGTGCTCCGCGACAACAACGGTGATCCAGTGATCGATCCCGACTGGGACGAGATGCTGCTCGACACCAGCACCGAGGAAAAACGCATCGCGCTCGCGGCGATCGTCGGCGACTGGATCGTCGGGTGCGGCGCGGCCGGCTACCAGGCGGTCGAGATCGACAACCTCGACACGTACTCGCGTTCAGATGGTCTGCTCACGCAGGACAACAACGTCGGGTTCATGGCACTGCTCTCGGCGGCCGCACACGATGCCGGCATGGCGATCGCGCAGAAGAACTCGACCGAGATCCTCGATCGTGCCGCTGAGATGGGCACCGACTTCGCGGTCGCGGAAGAGTGCAGCACCTACGACGAGTGCGGCGACTACGTCGGCACCTACGGCGACGCCGTGCTGATGATCGAGTACCAGCAGGGCGACTTCGACGCCGGCTGTGCCGACTATCCCGGGCACTCGATCGTGCTGCGCGACCTGTATCTCACGATGCCCGGCGACGGCGAGTACCTCTACGACGCCTGCTGACGGTCTACGCCGGCACTTCGGGTCGCGCGACGTCGCGATGTGGGCGGCCTTCGTCGAGCAGGATCACCGGCAGCGGCTCGCCGCGACCGGGGCTCCAGTGCAGCAGCTCGCCGGTCGCGTCGCGCACTCGCAAGAACGTGAACTGCACGCGCTCGCGAGGCAGCAGCACGTCGTGGGTGAACACCGCGATCCACGTGCCGGTGTTGAAGTACCAGGAGTCGCGCTCGCCGGGGCCCATGTTGCGCCACAGCACCTCGTCGTGACTGTGGCCGAAGCTGACGACCGGCACGTCGACCATGCGTGCGATCTCGGCGGCAGCTCGGCGCATCGGCTCGGGCGGTACTGCTGCACCGCCGCGCAACAACGTGTACGCGAGTGCGCCGAACAGCATCACCAGGAAGCCGAAGCTGAACATCAAGAACAGCGCCGCCTTGCCGACGAAGCCGAGCGTCACCTGGTTGATCGCGTGGTAGCCCGCGAACCACGTGCCGAGCACGAGCGTGCCGACGAGCAGCAGCGCGAACGTGGCCTTGAGCGCCTGCCAGCCGAAGCCGCGGATCGCCTGCACGAGATCGGTGCGCGTGTCCTTGAGCTTGTCGATCGCGAGCAGCGTGTCGCCGAGCCCGCTGCTCTTCGCGAGCTCGGCGAGCTCACGGGCGTGGTTCTCGGCGATGCGCGTGCGCGCGCGCGACGGATACTTCAGCACGCGCTTGACGACCTGCCACCAGAACCGCCAGTGACTGCGGACGATGCGGAGCAGCAGGCCGGGATTGTTGACCGATAGCCACTTCAGGTACCGCGCGTTCGCCCGCGTGCTCGGCACGATGAACGTGATGTGGCCGAACGCGTTGTAGAGGTAGCGCTGGAAGAAGTTGCCGAGCGGGTTGTCCAGCTCGGCCTCGTGCACCGCGTCGGGCAGCGACACGAGCTCGCGGCGCAGCGGATAGCGGAATGCGTTCTCGGGGTCGTACTGACAGCCGTGCTCGATCCAGACCCGCTTCGGCTCGTGATGGAACCACGGCAAAAAGTGCAGGTGGGCGAGCGCGCGCTCGGCTGCGTCGCCTTCGCCGAGCTCCTTGCTCGCGACGAGCGCGTCGCGCACCGCCTGCTGCACCGGCTCCCACTGGATCTCGATGTCGTGGTTGCCGGGCAGCACCATGATGTCGTGGCCGGCGGCGAGCACCTTCGCGAGCGCGATGCAGAACCGCGGATGGCCCTCGAGGATGCGCGCGAGCTCGGCCGCGGCGCGGGACGGCGTGAGCACCGGCGCGAAGCCGGAGCGATCGGGTTTCACTCGCCGCCGCACCTCGCTCGCCTCGTTGTTGTTGCCGAGATCCTCGGGCAGTGGCACGGCGTCGAGGCGCAACAGATCGAACGTGTCGCCGTTGAGGATCAGCTTGAAGTCGCGGCCCGACGCGAGCGAGTCCGAGACCAACCACTCGCAGAAGCGGCGGAAGTCGTCGTCGTAGAAGAACGCTTCGAGCTCGTAGTACCTGCCCGACTCGGGGTTCTTGCCCCGGCCGATGTGCAGGTCGCTGACGACGACGAGATCGTGGATGAGCTCAGGCATCGGTGTCGAAGGCGACGTAGGGGTGATGCCACAGTCGCAGGGCACCGAAGAGCACTGCTGTGGCTGCGGCGGCGCCCAAACCGAAGCTGGGCCCGACGGTCGCCGGATCGAGCGACTGTCCGTACCACGCGACGAGGCCGACCGTCGCGGTCTGCCGCGTGACGTCGAGCGCGGGTGCCCAGCGCTTGCGCTCGACGAGGCCCGCGAGTGCCGCAAGTGTCGCGAGCACGACGGCGCCGGGCAGGATCATGTCCTCGCGCGCAGCCGTCGGCTCGAACGCGAGGAACACACCGCTGCCGGCGAACGCGAGCCCCAAGTGCGCGAGCACGTAGCGACGCAGCGGGTGCGGCGTGCCGGGATCGTACTTCTCGTAGGTCGCGCGATCGACCGCGCGTGGCGGCGGTATGTTGCCGCTCGGCTGCCAGCCCGGGTGCGCCCACCACACGCACACACGATCGACGAGCCGCGGGAATGCGCGCGCTGTCCTGGCGACTTGCACGTAGTACTCGAAGTTCGCCCACAGCGGATTGAAGCTGCGCAGCGGCTTCGTCACGCCGAAGACAACCGGCTCGCGCTCGGGCGCAAACGTGCCGAACAGCTTGTCCCAGATGATGAAGATGCCGCCGTAGTTCTTGTCGAGGTACGGCGGATTCACGCCGTGGTGCACGCGGTGGTGCGACGGCGTGTTGAGCCACGCCTCGAGCGGGCCGAGCGAGCGCACGAGCTCGGTGTGCGTCCAGAATTGATAGAAGAGATTGAGCGCGTACATCGTGACCCACACGTGTGCGGGCACGCCGACGAGCGCGAGCGGTGCATAGAAGAAGAACGCGGTGACGAGCTCGAACGCGGGCTGGCGCAGCGCGACCGAGAGGTTGAAGTCCTCGCTGTGATGGTGCACGACGTGCACCCCCCACATCACGTTGACGACGTGGCTGAACCGATGCCACCAGTAGAACGCGAGGTCGATCCCGAAAAAAGCGATCACCCACGGCCACGGGCTCGATGTGTCGAAGTCGACGAGCCGCCAGTGGTCGTAGATCCACGCGTACGCGAGCACCGCGGCGAATTTGAGGAACACCTCGGCCACCTGCGACGCGACGCCGGTGCCGAGGTCGGACACCATCGTGTGCAGGTGGTAGGCCCGGACGCCGCGCCGCCGGGCGATGAGCGTCTCGACGATGATCCCCGTGATGAAGAACGGGATCAGGAGCGGGATGATGTTGTCGGCCATGGCGCCGCGGGCGGGGGACAGACTCGATCCTATCACTCGCACAGCACGGCTGCGCCGCTGACGAGTTCGGCGCGGCCGCTGTACTCGCCGCGCTCGGCGGACGTGATCGCGGTGCCGGCGTGATCGCCCATGAACTCGCCGGTGAACGCCTGGCCGAGGTCGGGCCCCAAGACGTCGCCTGAGTCGCAGTCGGCGAGATCGATCGCCGCCAAATCGGGTTGCCCGAACACGACGAACACACGGCCGACATGATCGCCTTGCGGGCCGCCGCCGAGGTTCGTGCGCGGCGGTTCCCATCTGCGCACGATTCCCAGCCTACGCGATGCGCCGCGATCCGAGCAGGGCGGCGGGCGTCGAAATGTGCGCGCATCGGGAGTTGACGGGCGCGATAAGCTGGACCGGTGCCGACGCCGCTCCGCGCCCTGCCCGGGCAGACGCTGACCGAGACCATCGTGTTTCCAGGCGGGGGCCCTGCGCCCGGCGCACGGGAGCCGATGGACGAGTGGAGCCCGGCGAAACCATCCCCGTGCGAGCGCACGCTCGCGCGAGTCCACAGGCCGTCGTGGATCCAGCATGCGCTCGAGGGCGGCGCGAGCGACGGCGTTGCTCCGATCACGTTTCGCCCCGGCGATCCGGTGCCGGGCACGCGCTATGTCGTCGAGCGGTGGATCGGCGATGGCGGCATGGGTGTGGTGTACGAGGCACGTCACCTCGACATCGATCGTCGCGTCGCGCTCAAGGTGCTGCGCACCGAGATGTGCCGCAAGCCGATGGTGATCCAGCAGTTCCGCGACGAGGCGCGGGTCGTGAGCCGCATCGGTTCGGAGAACATCTGCGAGGTCACCGACTTCAAGGAGCTCCCCGACGGTCGTCTCTTGTTCGTGATGGAGCTGCTCAGCGGCACGACGGTCGGCCAAGAGCTCGCGCGCGGTCCGATGGATCCCGCGCGCGTGATCGCAGTGCTGCGACAGGTGTGCAAGGCGCTCGCGGCTGCGCACGCCGCGAAGGTCATCCACCGCGATCTGAAGCCCGACAACATCGCGCTCGACAACCGCAAGGGTCGACACGACTACGTGAAGGTCCTGGATTTCGGCGTCGCGATCGTCATGGCCGAAGCAGGTGTCGCGTCACATCTGGCCGCGGGGACGCCGTGCTATCTCGCACCTGAGGTCATCCTCGGCGACGGCTTCGACTGCCGCGTCGACGTGTATGCGCTCGGTTGTACGGCGTACGAGATGCTCGTCGGAAAGCCGCCGTTCGACGCGGGTACTGTCGAGGCGACCCTGCGTGCGCATCTCGACGACAAGCCCACGCCGCTTCGCGAGCTACGTCCGGAGATCCCACAAGCGCTCGCCGACGTCGTGATGCGTTGCATCGCGAAGTTCCCCGCGGCGCGGTATGGCGACATGGTCGAGCTCGAGGCGGCGCTGTGCGAGGCCCAGGTCGAGTCCGGCATCCAGACGAGCTGGGACGATCTGCCGATTCCGGAGATCGAGCCCGAGCGGCGCGCCCGACTGCTCGCGCGGATGCCCGAGCACTGGTCGCCCGATGGAGTCGGCTCCCGGAGGAGGTGGCTGTGGGCGACGGCCGGGGTGCTGATCGTGGCGCTCGCGATCGGCGTTGCGTGGGTGCTGCGCGGCGACGGGCCGGCCGATCGAGAACGTCTCGACGCACTCGTGATCGCGGCCCACGAAGCGGCAGCGAAGAGCTACTTCGTGTACCCACCGCCGTCGGCTCCCGAGAGTCCGACTGCATACGGTCTGATCATCGAGCTCGAGCAGAGCGCAGAGGAGCTCGGTCGCAACGCCGAGCTCGAGGCGGCGACGCTTCGTCGCGAATTCGCGGCGACACTCGTGCGACTCGGCGACGCGTACTGGGAGCGCGATGGTGGCAAGCCGTTCGCGATCGACTACTACGCCGAGGCGCTGATCTTCGATCCGGACGATGTGCATGCGGCCGCGCGCGCGAGCCTCACGATCGGGCAGCTCACATCGCTGCGCGACAAGGCGCGGTCGGGGACGTTCTCCGAGGCGGAGCTCTTCGCCGCAGAGCCCCTCATCGCCCTCGCGGAGCCGGATTCCGTGCGGCGCACCGAGAAGCTCGATGCGTTGCTCGACAGCGATCGCCCCCGCGCCGCAAGTACGTCGGCGAGCCTCGAGCGCCTCGACGATCGATCGCGGGCCGGTGCCGCACGCACCGCGAGCAAGTCACCGATCGCAGCCGAGCCCGAGGTGCCGCCGCCTGCCGTGCCGCCGCCGAGCGACGCGCCCACACCCGTGGTCGCGCCGCAGGCCTCCGCGAGCGCGGACGAGCGGCCTGCGATCGTGCGCGATCCGGCGAAGGCCGGCGATCTCGTGCGTGCGGGGAAGCGTGCGAAGGCCGAGGGTCGACAAGACGAGGCGATGCGGCTGTTCGAGCAGGCACTCGCCCACGACGCGCGGAGCCACGCGGCGCTCATCGGCCTCTCGGATCTGAACTTCGATCGCGCCGAGTACTCGCGTGCGGTCAACTATGCACGGCGGGCGGTGCGGATCGCCCCGAACAATGCGGAGTATCGGATCCGGCTCGGCGACGCCGAGTACAAGATGTTCCGCTACGAGGAAGCGCGCGCTGCCTACGACAAGGCGCTGCAGATCGGGCATCCGAAGGCGGCCGATCGGCTCGCGAAGGTCGATGGCAAGCTGAAGTAGCGATCAAAAGCGACCCCACAGCGCAACACCACGCCACGTCGGCGCGAGGGCGACGCGCCGGTCGCGATTGCGTCGGCGATCGACGACGACGAGCGCAATGCCGGTCACGACGAGCGCCCCACCGATCGCGGCACTCACGACGCCGCCCGCGAGCGTGTCGTAGCGGTACTTGCAGTTGCCCTCGATGTCGACGTTCGCCCCTGAGCAGCGCGACCGAATCGGTTCCTCGTCGAGCACCGCGAAGCCGACACCGACGCCGACCGCCGCGAGCCCGACGCCGATCGCGGACCAACCCGCAACGCGCAGCGGCCGACCGACGGGCCCGCGTTGCTCGGTCAGTGCAACCGCGAGCTCGACCTCCCAGGTCTCGCGCACGCCGTCGACGAACGCGATGCGGCGGCGCTGTGTGATGTGTCCGCGCTTGCCGACCTGCACGTCGTGGGTGCCGACGGCGACCTCGACCTCGAGTGGCGTGGAACCGACCGGTGCGTCGTCCACGGTCACCTGCGCGCCGGTCGGAGCAGTCGTGACGATGAGGATCGGCGGCCGGGGCCGTTCCGACGCGAGCTTGCGGCGCAGCGCGTCGGCGACATCCTCGACCGTCGTCGCCAGCTCCTGTGCGCCGCAGATGTCGCACGCTCGCGTCACGGTCGCGATCACCTCGCCGGTGCGACCGTCGATCAGATCCGCTCGCACGTCGTAGTCACGGTCGCGCACGGCGAGCGTCGTGCGGACGACGTGGGTCGCCTGCGTGCGTGCTGCGAACGCGATCCAGCAGTCACGATCGCCACACGTCGCCGGGTCCTCGACCGCGTGCGCTGCCGCGCCGATCCCGGCGAGCAGGCGCGCCGCGAGGTCTTGCACGAGGTAGTCCGGGGACGCGCCATCGAGCTCGATCGGGGCGATCGCAACCCGTTGCTCGTCGTCGGTCGCGTGGGCGTCGCCCGCGGCGACGAGCAGCACGAACAGCGCGCTCAACCACGCAGCCAGCCGACGCGTCGCGGCGCCCCACGGCGTCGAACTAGTCGCACATGCCATTGCTGCACATCGTCGCGCACGGCGAGTCGCACATGCCGCAGTGCTCCTCGTTGGTATTGGTGTTGACGCATTCGCCGTTGCACGAGGTCATGTTGCCGACGCACTCGCACTGGCCTTGTTGGCAGTTCGACTGCGGCGGGCACGGTGCCTGGCAGCCGCCGCAGTGCGCGTCGCTCTTGTCCGCGTCGACGCAGCTGCTGTTGCAGACGATCTCGTCGCCGTCTGGGCAGTCCTCCACGCACGCGCCGTCGATGCAGATTTCGTCGTTCATGCACGGCGAGCCGCAGCCGCCGCAGTGCAGGGGGCTCGTCGCAGTGTCGACGCACGCGTTGCCGCACAGCTCGGTCCCGCCTGGACACTCGCACTCGCCGAGGACGCATTGCTGCGTCGCGGAGCACTGTTGATTGCAGTCGCCGCAGTCGTCGGGGTCCTGCTGCAGATCGACGCAGTCGTTGCCGCACTCCGTGAGCGGCGGCGGACACCCCGTATAGCACTCACCGCCTTCGCAGATCTGGTCCGCGCCGCAGGGTTGGCCGCAGTCGCCGCAGTGCAGCTCGTCGCGCGACAGGTCCGTGCAAACGTCGTCGCAGACCGACTCGCCCACGGCGCAGCCGAGCGCGCACATGCCTTCGATGCAGTTCTCGATCGCGGCGCAGGGCGCATCGCAACCGCCGCAGTGCGCGTCGTCGCTGGTCGTCTCGACGCAGAACTGACCGCACGGCGTCTGTCCGATCGGACACTCGAAGACGCACCCACCATCCACGCAGAACTGCGCGGCCTCGCACGCGACCGTGCACAAACCGCAGTACATCGGATCCTGCTGCAGGTCGGCGCACACGAGCCCGCACGCGTTGGGCGACTCCGGCGGACAGTCGAGCACGCACTCGCCGTCGAAGCAGACCTGCGTCATCGCGCACGGCTGATTGCAGCCGCCGCAGTGCTCGATGTTCACGTCCGGATCGGCGCACGCATCGTCGCAGCGCAGATCGCCAGCGTCGGGACATCCGCCATCGCTGGTGGACGTGCCAGTCGCCGACGAGGCGTCGGAGGTGGCCGTTGGATCGGTGGATCCATTCGTCGATCCACTCGCCGATCCCGAGGTGGTCCCCGGGGCCGCGCCGAGGAAGTCCGGGTTGAGCTCGGCGCAGCCGGGCGAGGCCGCAGCCAAGAGCCAGCCCAGTGCCCAGCAAGGGCGGCGGTCGACGCTCGACATGCGCGTGGATCACGGTGCCCCAGGTGACCGCGCAGGGGAAGCGCAAGTCGCTC
>Ga0163144_10015935_pt1 | contig 15439 bp, 12 predicted proteins | sample OliLak19BULKMAT1_FD_123175 | JGI IMG/M metagenome (GOLD analysis project Ga0163144, IMG submission 123175) | Freshwater microbial mat bacterial communities from Lake Vanda, McMurdo Dry Valleys, Antarctica - Oligotrophic Lake LV.19.BULKMAT1 | ecosystem: Environmental > Aquatic > Freshwater >...
GAGGGCCTCGGTCTTCTTTTTGCCGGTGAGGCGGTTGGAAACATTCAGATAGGCCTGGCGCTCGTAGCGGCCGAGGTTGAGCACCTCGAAGGCGCGGAAATCCTTGCCCGCCGCCTTCAAATCCCGCTGCACCTGGATCAGCCGCTTGCGGGTGGTGTGGATGCCGAACTTGCCGAGGTCCGTGGCAATCCATTTGCGACCCAGCTTCTCCGCGACGGCGGCGGTGGTGCCGGATCCGCAGAAGAAGTCGGCGACGAGATCGCCGGGGTTGGAGCTCAGGGAAATGATGCGCTCAAGCAACTCCTGTGGCTTCTGTGTCGAGTAACCGGTTCGCTCTAATGACTGCGGCTGAACCGTGTTCACATCGAGCCACAAGTCCTGCAATGGAACACCGGGCATCTCATCCAAGTAACGTTTCTGCTGCGGTACAGTGCCGGGCTTTGTTTGAACGATGCGACCTTCGCGGTAAAGCTCTTCCATCCGCGACTGCTTGAAGCGCCAGAATCTCGTCACACCGAGAAACTCGTAGCGCGGATTTCCTTTGCCAGCGCCGCCCGGCCCGGTCGCGTCGCTGAGGCGAAAACGTCGTCCGGTTTCCGGTTCGACGTGTTTGTAGAAGTCCGCGATGTAGTCCTTTGAGTATGGCTGATACTGCATGTTCCAAGTGAAGTGATCCGACTTGGAATACAGAAGAACCACATCGTGGATTCGGCCCAGATGCGCCGACCCTTGGCCAATATCGCTGTGTGCTGTTTGCCGTCGCCAGATGATTTGGTTGATGAAATTTTGCCGCCCGAACACTTCATCCATCGCGAGCCGCACATGGTGGCTGATATTCCAGCCCATGTGCAGGAAGATTGTTCCATCATTTGTCATCAAATCCCGCATCAAAATCAGCCGTTCATAAATCATCGAAATGAAGGAATCCGCCCCTCTGCCCCAGGTATCCCGGTAGGCGATCTGCTCCAACAAGTTCGGTTCCTTGTGGAAGGTTTCGCCGCCGATCTCGATGTCCATGGAGAAGTCCGCGCCGACGTCGAAGGGGGGATCGATGTAGATGAGCTTGAGGCCGCCGGCGTCCTCGATCTGGCGGCGCAGGGCCCCGGATTTGAGCGAGGAGAGGATGAGCTTGTTGTCGCCCCAGATGAGTTTGTTCGCCCAGCCCTTGATCTGGCGACCGGTCATGTCGAACAACTCCGGCTGCAAAGTAGCAGCGGCGTCCCGCCGCTGTCCCCGATCCACTGAGCGGCGGGACGCCGCTCCCACTTCTTTCCCGGCGTGATGAGCCTCGATATAACGCTCGATGTTCCACAGCGCTCTCGCGTGCCTCACGATGTGATCGCAACTCTCTTTTTGCCAAACACACCCACTCCCTCCCGTCGCCTCATTGAGGGCGTGGGCGGTAAACGATTTCCACGAATGCAGGATGTCGGACAGCTCGTGCCCGTCCATAGGCCGCACCACGACATGGACATGGTTTGCCGCCACCACGAACTCTCCCAACTCGTAACGTGCTCCGTCGAAGTGCCGCAAGGCCCCCTCCACGACGGCGGCGTGGGCCGGTTCACGCAACAAGCAACTCCCATGACCGGCGTCGAGATACTCTTCGATCCGTCCGCCGAAGCGCTCCCAATACTCCTGCTCGTCCTGCTCCGTACGCGGTTCGGGATGGGCGGCCAACCACCCCTCGCGCTCCTCCCGGAGCGCCTTCCATTTCTCTTGGGGCAGCGAATCGGCGAGACGGAAGGTGACGAAATAGAGCACCCCGTCCTGCCTCCAGTGGGGCAAGCTGGCGGTCGCGATGGTGACCTGCTCGTAGGGATTTAAAAAAGTAGCAGCGGCGTCCCGCCGCTGTTCTTCATCAGGCAAGCGGCGGGACGCCGCTGCTACTTTCCTCGGTTCGTCGATGTGCTCGAGGATCTGGAAGGGCAGGATCGCGGTGCAGACATCGCGGCTTTTCCCGTTCCAGACGAGTTCCACCTCGCGCTTGTCCTCGAAGAGCAGGAAGCGGTAGCGCTCGGGCAGCGGCTTGCCGGTCTCGATGCACTTGATGAGGTCGCGTTTCTCGGCCTCGGTGAGGTCGTAGTGTTCGGTGGAGGGGCGGGCCATGGAGTGGAAGAGGGGCTATTTGCGTCAGCTTATGCGTCAGGAACGAATGGTTGACGCATGATTAGTTTAATTTAAAACGTTTATTATGAATGGGTTGTGAAATCATGCGTCAGAAATCATGCACCAGATCATGCGTCAAGTTCCGGGTTCTGATGCACGAACCAGCGTTGGGCGCTGCTTTTCCCACGAAGTTCGACCATTGGGGGGCTGGCATCTTGCAAATCCTTCAACATCCGCAAGATGGAGGCTCGCGACTGAGCGGGAAGAACCTGCTGCAACTCGGCCATTTGTGCGCCGGTGCTTCCGCAGGAGTCGAGGTGCTTTAGTAGGAGCGCTTTGTTGGTCTCATAGTCGAGCCCCTGCTGGCGGGTGTGGACGCCGGGCGTGCCCATTTCCACATAAAGTTCGCGGGAGAGGAAGGATCGTCGGCCTTTTCCACGGCCTTGGGATTCCACCGCACCGGCTTCGATGAGATCGGGGAGCCGGGACTTCATTTCATGGGAAAGCTCCCGGCTATGGGCGAGAGCATCAAGGGCGAGGAAATCGAGCGTCTGGAAGCGGGAAAGGGCGTCCTCCCCGAGACGCTCAATGAAGCGGAGAAACGTGGGGTTCTGAACGGTGCCGGAAAGGGTGAGAAAAACCTCGTGGGCAGCGGAGCGGGAGAAGTCTGGCAGGGGTTTGGTCTGGCGGACGGCCTGCTCGATCATGAGATTAATGCCCTGACCGGAGCGCTCGATGAAGCCGCATTTGTTTAGGGCTTCGGCGAGGCGGCGGTTGCGGGGATTCTGTTGATCGGCCAGATTTTCCAAAGTAATGCCTGGAGGAAACCCCCTGGGACTAACGACTTCGAGGCGGCGGGAGTACTGTCGGATGAAAACAGATCCTCCAGCGCGGTAGTCACGGTGGCATACAGCGTTGAGAACGGCCTCGCGGATGGAGGTCTCATCGAAGGTGGGGATGTCGTAGCGGAAGAAATCCTGCTGGAAGCTCTGGCGGTCGTTGCGGAGGTTGATTTTGCTCCAAAGCCGATCGTGGAACAGTAGGAAAGGCTCGCGATATTCCTCGCGATCTGCGGCGGGGCCAGCGGATTCTGCGGAGCGGTATTCGAAGATGACCTCGGACTGAGCGAGATGGTGACTGATGGATTTTGGTTTGGCGAGCAGGATGAGGGCGGCGTAGGTGATGGCGTCTCCCTCGATGAGCGAGCAATCCTGGAGGATCTGCTCATCGGTCATGTTGGCGAGCCGTGGATTACCGGATTTCTTCTGCCAGCGATGACGGAATTCGGTGACAGCCTCGGGCTGGAGATCGGCGAGACTGGCGCGAGGCGCGATTTCGGCGGTAAAGTCGGGACCGGTTTCCGCAAAAATGCCCCGCAGTTCCTGATCTCCCATGGGAACTAGTGCGTCACCGGCGCGCTTGAGATACCTTCCGCCAATTTCCCAAGCGGTTCCCGATAGGCGGGGTGGGACATGCACGAGCAGAACCCGCTTTCCTTCGTGATGGTATTCTTCGATGGGGATCCGGTGATTTAGTAGCCGGTGCAAGCCGGCTTCCGTTTCGCCCGGCTCTGGAAAGGCGGTGGTGCCCACGACGTTCCGTGGGCGCTTATCGGTGACACCAAGGATGATGGTGCCTCCAAGTTCGTTGGCGAGGGCGACGCAGTAGTTCACCAGCTTGTCGAACTCATAACTGGAACGTGCGGCCTTGAATTCAAGCCGTGTCCCCTCCGGTGCGGAGAGGTATTTCTCAAACTGCTCTGGAGTGGTAGCGCGCATGGTCACTTGTATTCCGTGAAGCTGGCGGCGAGGTCGGCGAGGGTTTTCGGGGAATGTTTCTCGAAGCTGTCCTGATCGACGTAGAGGAAATCGTAGCGGGTGCCGTTTCCGCCCTCTTCTTTTTCGGCGGCGGTGGCGTCTTCGCACCATTGTTTCAGGCGGGCCATTTTCTGCGGGATGTCAAGTTCCTCGCGGCCTTTGGTTTCGATCACCCAGACGGTGCCGGCGGTGTCGCGGGCGATGAAGTCCGGGGTGTAGGTGGAGAGGTCGCCATCGGCCTTGACGTAGTCGAACTTGAAACCGACGGCGAGGTAGTTCTTGGTGAAGGCCTGCACGTCCGCCGCGTCTTCGAGGAAGCGGGCGAAGGCGAGTTCCAGCCCGCCGCCGTGGACTTCGCCGACGATGCGGTTGAAGATGGATTTGCTGGCGGCGACAAAGGGCCTCGCCTCGGTGCGGAAGGGGCGGGTGTTTTTCAGCGAAATGCGGTCCTCGATGCGCGAACTGCCGGTCTCCGTGACGGTGAGGGCGTTGATGGCGGCCTTGAAGGAATCGAAGAGGAGTTTCCCGGCGGCGGGTTCGGAGAGGTTTCGGAGGATGACGGGGTCGTCGAGGTCCACGCCGGGATGGGGCGCACTTTCAGCGCTCACGTCCATTGAATCGCCTAACCCGGGGCCTTGCCCCGGGCTGTTATGATTCGCACCCTTGGGGCTGAAGAGGTGGAAGCGCACGAAATCCCGGACCTGCGGATAGAGAAACTCGTAGCCGCCGACGAGGCGCATTTCCTTGAGGAGCTGGCGGGCGAAGAAGGCGACGACAGAACGCCAGTCGGCCTTCCCGGTGTCGTCGAGCTGGATGGTATGATCGATCTCCGAATCGAGCATGCGCTTGAAGATGATCTCGCGGGTTTCCTCCTCGGTGAAGGGCTTGAGCGGCAGACGCTTGTTTCCGAAGGTGGAGGCATCGAGCGCGGCGAGATCTTTGAACTCGCGGTGGTAGCGGCGGGAAAGCTTGGGAAGGGGGATGTCGAGCGAGTCGGGATTTTTATCAGGGTTGTCGGTCTCCACCTCGACGATGAGCGAGTCCTTGCGCTCGGTGCCGTCGCCCATCGGAACTTGCTCGAAAGTGACGCCCTCGCTCTGGATGGACTCGACGAATTCCATGAACGCGGGGGTGCCGAGGACGGAGACCGTTTCCTTCACGTCAGTGCCAAAATACATGCGGCGCAGGCCGCGGCCGAGGGTTTGCTCGGGGAGGATGTTCGACTTCGCGGCGTAGGCGCGCAGCCCGCAGATGACGGTGACGTTGCGTACGTCCCAGCCTTCCTTGAGCATGAGGACGGAGACGATGGCCTTGTAGGGCGAGTTCCAGGAGTCGATCTCGTTGGACTGCTTGCGGAGGAGTTCGAGCTCATCCTTGTTTTTGCCGGACGAGGCTTCGGAAATGTCGCCGTTGTTCTTGGTGTGGATGACGAGGACTTTGCCATCGAGCTCGGGGCAGATTTTCTGGAGGTGCTCGCCGACATCGTCGCAGTTTTTCGTGTCGTCCACCATGACGAAGAGCACGGCTTTTTTGCCGAGTTTCTCGTGTTCGTCGTAGCTCTTGCGCCACTCCTCGACGCCGAGCTTCAGGTAGTCCGCGTATTTCTCGGGAAACATGACGGACTTGTGCTCGCGGAGCTTCGCGCGGCTGGCGGCGTCCGGCAGGATGGGGTGCTTAACGACGTTCTGATGGATGGCCTCGACGAGCGGGTAGTCGGAAACGGTCTGGACGAAGATGGAGCCGTTGTTGTGCTTCGGCGTGGCGGTGACGTCGATCTGGAGGGCGAGTTTCCCGTCGCGCTGGATCATCTTGTGGTGGATGTCCTCGATGGATTTGAACCACGCCATACGCTCGTCGTGGATGTGGTGGGCCTCGTCGTTGAAGACGGCGAGCTCGTCGATCTCGCGGATGATCTCGCCGAGGTCGGTTTTGGAATCGGTGGTCTTGCCCGTGGGTTTCGGACCGAAAGCGTCGTTGAGGAAATAGTCGCGCAGGTCGTCGTCGTCGAGTGATGGCTCGATGTATTCGCCGAGGAAAACGCGGTGGATGTTCGTTAGGAAAAAATTCCCCGTGGGGCGAAGAATCCGGACGTCGTCCTGGATGTGGAGCGTGAGTTGGAAGTCATCGCGCCAGTCGCGCCCGGCGTGGCCGTTGTCCGGGAGGATGGGGTCGTTGAAGAAGATTTTCAGACCATCGAAGTCGGCGCGGAGGCGGTCGAGGACGATGATGTTCGGAGCGATGAGCAGGAAGTTCCGGGCGAGCGCGGAGTCGGCTTCGTAGAGTTTGTGAAACCACGACCAAGCAATGAGCAGGGAGATGACTTTGGTTTTCCCGGCACCGGTGGCGAGCTTGAGGACATAACGCGGCCAGTTTTCCGGAAACATGCCGTGGGAGACAGAGCCGGACGAATCGAAGCGGAGGAGATCGAATTTGTCCCGGGCCCTGCGGACTTCATGGAGCCAGATGGCGGTTTCAACCGCCTCGCGCTGGGCGTAGTAATAGCGGAAGGGAGAGAGGGAACCGTCGGCGTTTTCGATGAGGTGCCCGGTCTCGAACCAATGGAGGAGGAGGGCTTTCGTGGTGGGGGAGGCGCCCAGGTATCCGCCGGATCGCCAGTCATGGACTTCTTCCCGGATTTTGGCGACGAGTGGCGGGAGAAGCTTTTCGTAGCGGCTCTCCCTCAAGGCCTCGTCGGCGGGGAACCAGCGGTGCGCGGGGATGAGTGGATCGTAGGGGGAAACGGGGAACTCGGGGTGCAGCGACATGAGGCGGAGGTGAGAGGATCAGGTCGGAGACTTAATAGGGTTAGGTAAGAGACCACCCAGGGTATGATCGATGACTTAATGGGGTATGATCAGGTCGTCAAAGGAGTTTGCCTTTGCGAGAACACGCCCGAGCGGTCAGAGGCTTGGTCTGAGCGTTACTCACTCGTGATCGATCCCACCGCGCATGATCACTTCTTGCACCGCGGGCCACCTTTCACGACTCCTCAAGCTTCAGGATTCGCAGGCACTCTTCGCGCAGCCATTCGAGTTTCAGGAAGGGTTGGTAGCTGATGTCCTGCCAGCGGATCCGGCCTTCGCCATCGAGAAAGTAGATGCCGTGGAGAGCTTGTTTTTCAAAATCATCGTAGGCCCGGTAGGCGTGAAAGGTGGATTGTCCGGGATCGGCGAGCAAGGGGAAGGGAAATAGATCGACCGCTTCGGGTGTCAGGGTGAGGCCTTCGCTGCTGATCGCCACGACGGAAATCCCGGCCTTCTCATAACTCTCGGTCAGGGGATCAAGTGCGGTGAGTTGCTCCATGCAGTGAACGCAGCTCTGTCCGAGGAACAACACGAGCAGGAGGGGGCGGCCCCGGTAGTCGGCGAGGGAAATTTGCTTGCCGGCGGCATCGGCGCAGGTCCAGTCAGGTGCGGCACTTGGCGTCCAGAGCGCAGGCCCAAGTTCGTCGAGGGCGGGATGGGAACCGAGGTCGGCTGTCGGCGGCGCGGGACTCCGCCAGTCGGTCGGATAGGAGAACGAGGCGGCGAGCGGAGCGAGGCGCTTCAGGCAGGGAAGGTCGGGGTCGGCAGCTCCTGCGACGATGCGAAGCTGGTCGAAGGCGGTGCGGGCGGCATCGGTCTGGCCGTCTGCGGCGAGGAGCTCGACCTGAACGGCGAGGGGGACGACTTGATTCGTGCCGTCTTTTACGGCGGTTGCCGCCAGAGTGAGGGCCTGGGTGCGATCTCCGGCGCGCTCCCAGAGGCGGGCATGGCGCTCTTTGGAGACGTTTTTGAGATCGGGCAGAAGTTCCTTGGCCTTGGTCAGGTCGGGCGGGGAGGCGGCGAGTGCGGCGTAGATCCTGACCTCACGAAGGGTTTGTTCGAGCGCTTCGATGTTTTTGGCGAAGGTGGCCCCGGCAGCTTTGGTGGCCTCCTCGGTCGCTTTGCTGTCTTTTTTCGCTTCGGTGGCTTTGGTCTGCGCGGCGCTGACAGCAGCGTCTTTTTTGGACTGCTCGGCAGAGAGGCTGGCCTCAAGCGCGGCGAGGTGGATCGCGGCTCCAGCGCGGTCGCCGGTCTCACATTTCGCGAGGGCGAGGAGCCGGTTCCACTCGTCTGCGGTGATGACCTTCTCATCGGCCGCCAGTTGGGAGCTGTGCTCGGCGCAGCGAATCAGCAGCTCCCATTGCTCGTAGCGGAGCAGGGTGTCGCGGAGGCGCTGGCGGCCGAGCTGCCAACTTCCGTTCGGGACATAAACCTCGTCTTTGCCCTTGCCTTCGAACTTCGCGATGCGGGGCAGGGAAATCATGTTTTGGGCCAGGGCGGTGGCTTCCTCGACCCGGCCGAGATGATTCAAATTACGGACGAGCCACTCGTTGTTGTGAGCGTAGTTGTGGATCTGATCGGGGATGATCTGGAACCGCATCATGTGCGCGTGATCGATCCGGGCGGAGGCTTCCTGTTGCCAGGCGGAATCGCGGTAACGCTTCAGGTCGTCGTAGGTGTGGCCGGGCATGTGCCACATGTGGGCGACGCCGGGGGCGGCTGGTCCGTTCGCGGCGGCGGAGGCGAGGGAGCGGGACGCGTTGGTGTTGTCCCAAAGGTGGATGCGGTAGTGGTGGGAGGGATGTTGAGGATTGACCGCGAGGATCTGGTCGATCAGCAAATCGATGGCGATGCGGCTGCTGTAGGGCAAATCTTTGGTGTTGTTGTAGTAGAGCTGCTTCATCAGGATGGCCTTGGCCTCAACCTCGTCGGGGTAGGCTTCGATGATTTTTTCCCACGAGCGGACCAGTTCGCGAAGGCGAAGCTTGAGATCCTTTTTTGGATCGGCGAAATAGGTCGTCAGCGCGTCGATGAACATTTTTTCCCGCTCGTCAGCCGTGTCGCGGTGCTTTTTGGCTTCCTCGGCGAAGAGGCCGGCCCGGGTCTGATTGGCGAAAGCCGCGAGACTCATGCCCCAGTAGGCCATCGCGCAATCAGGATCGAGCGCGGCGGCCTGGCGGAAGCTGCGCTCGGCCTCGAAGTCCCAGAAGCCGTGCAATTGCCCGAGTCCTTGGTCGAAAAACTGCTGGGCTTCGGATACTGAGGTCGTCACCGCGAGGTGGACCGCGCCAGTCCCGGGCAACAGCACTGCGGCCTGTCGCGGACCTTCGTTGAAGACTTCGCCGTGGTAGGAGTGGCCTTCCTCTGGATTGGAGGGTGATTCATCTGCGGCGCGGAAGTTTCCCGGAGCAAAGATCAAAACAAAGAGCAGCGGGAAAACGCGAGTCATATCTTTCGAGGTGAGTATCAGGAATGCTCCATCCCGTCAAGCAGGAGGCCCGCCGCCCCTGACCGCGATGAAGGTGGCTCGTTTTATTGGGAGGAAAGCACGACCTGCTCTCCTTCGTGAGGGGCGATCACCTTTTCTTCGAGATGGTGGGCGACGATGGCGTGACGCAATCGATCGAGCGGCTCGGTGCGGGGTTCATTGCTGATCGGATAGGTGCCGTGATGCATCGGAATCATGCGATCCGCCCGCAGATCGAGGAAGGCCTGGATCGCTTCCTCGGGATTCATGTGGACCTCCCGTCCGCTCGGGCAATCATAGGCCCCGATGGGCAGGAGGGCGGTATGGATGTGAAACCGATCCCCGATTTCGTGAAAGCCGTCGAAGTAGGCGGAGTCACCGGAGTGATAAAGGGTGTGCTCACGACCTTCGATGACATAACCTCCGAAGCCCTTCGTGGTGTCGTGGAGGTAGCGTGCTCCCCAATGGTGCGCCGGGGTGAAATGGATCGTGCTGTCGCGAAAGGTGAAGTCCTCCCAGTCTGCCATTTCCTGCACATTGGCGAGATTAAGCCGCCGCAACACCCGACCAACCCCGCGGGGAACCAACACAGTTTGAGATCCATCGACGATGCGCTTGAGAGTCGTGCGGCAAAGATGGTCGAAGTGGGCGTGGGTGATCAAAACCAGATCGATGTGCGGCAGGTGGGCGATATCGATTCCGGGATCACGATGCCGTTTGACCGGACCGACCCACTGCGCCCAGATCGGATCGATTAGGACATTGAATCCAGAAGTGCGAACGAGGAAACTGGCGTGCCCGATCCAGACGACTTCGACTTCATGCGCGGCGAGAGGGCGGAAGATCGGAGGACCGACCGGGCCGGTTGGTTCCCGCTTTTGCATCATGGCCGGAAAGAGGCTGCTGCTAAGATAGCGGTAATTGCGCAAGGCCCATCCCTTTTCAGGCCGCAGTCCTACCCGGCGACCGTCGGACGCAAATTTGGAAAGGCGGGGTCGGGGAGACAATGGAGCAGCGGGATCCGACATCAGAGAGGAGCAAGGGGTCGTTACTCTACTTACCTTAGCTTCGTTCGGCAATGGGTATTCATCCCCACCCCGGCTGCGGTCGGTGCGGGCAACATCCGGAGCATGAATCGGTCGGGGTTTGAATATGCATCGAAGCGGGGTTATCTTGAGCGCTCTGCCTATGTATCAAGCGCTCCTTTCCCGATCTGGATTCTCGATGGAGCGACTCGCCAGCTTTTGCGCCGTCGCCGATGCCGGATCCATCGTCAAAGTCGCGGGGGGGGATCCGGTGCGGCAATCGTTGATCAGTCGGCAGATTCGGGAGTTGGAGATTTTCTTCGGGGCGGAGCTGGTCCGCCGGAAGGGCCGAGGATTGGAGCTGACTGCATCGGGGCGTGAGCTTGCCGCAGTCGGCCGGGAGAATTTCAAAGGCCTCTCGGATTTCGCGGCCCGCTGTCAGGAGGCACCTTGGAGAGCGCGGTTGGTGGCCTCGAACAGCGTGGCCTATTGGCATCTGCTGCCCAAGCTCCATCTTCTAGGGGAAGCCGCCGAAAAGGTCCGCTTCTCGGTGTTTCACGAGCAAACCCACGACATGGTAAACATGACCAGGGAAGGAACCTACGACCTGGCCTTCGTTCACGAGGAGGCGATCGATGCGGGGTTCAGTCGGATCGTCCTGGGAACGGTGGGCCACACCTTGCTGGTTCCGAAAACGCTCGTCACCAAGGCACCTCCCGATTTGGAAACCGCCCTGTCCCAGATTCCACTCGCGATCCCGCTCGGAGGCAAGATGCGGTCCCTCCTTGACCAGCTGGCTGGTCAGGGTGGTTTCCCGCTCGACATTTTGGTGAGTTGTTCCTCCTATTTGCAGGCCTCGCAGATTCTCGTGCAGGGATCACTGGCGGCGGTGTTGCCCGATCTGGCGCTGCCGACTTTAGATCTCAGTCTGTATCACTGTTTTGAAGTTCCCTATTCCTATCAGCTTTGTCTCGCCTGGATCGGTCGTAATGCCGACACTCGTCCGGCGCTGTTGCGTCTGATCGGAGAACTGGGGGCTGTCGCGAAGATTCCCCCACGCTCCGCCAAATCGGGTGCCTCGGAAACGAGGAAGTGACCAGGCGAACTCATGGAGTGGCGTCCAATTTCCAGGTTGGGCGTTATCTCATCCGCACCTCATCAACGCCCCCCCCTTCAATCGCCGGCATTTCCGCGGGAACACCCTGGCCGGAACCGCCGCGATCGCATCGTCCGGCTTGGTCTCACGAGTGGACGCGCAGGTGACGTCGAAGCCGGACCTCGATGATGCCGGAGCGCAAGTCATCCGCACCGATGTCCTCATAGTGGGCGAAGGATTCGGCTCCTCCCTGAAGTTGATCTGCCGTGCCCTTTTGACGATGGATCGGGATCATCGGTAGTGGTCGGTGGCCGCAAGTGCTCGTTCCGCGAAGGGGTGGGATCCCGGCGGCAATGAACGTTGCAAAAAGAGGGGTCGGGAGAGACGATTCCTCATGCGTGTCCCCCCTTGGATTTTCGTTTAGCTTTTCTCCCTGCTCGTTTCCGCCGCCGATCCGGCTCCTGCTCCGAAGTGGAAGAAGCTGAATCCGGAGACTCCCACCGGGGTCTCGATGAAGACCTTCGTGGTGGCTGAATATCCCGAGCACACCGTGGATCTGACGCTCTACATCCCGGATGCTCCGGGTTCCTATCCGACCATTCTCGATGTCCATGAAGGAGGCTGGTCGAAGCGCCAGGTCGAGGCGGATCGCCCCATGATGGAACGTCTCGCCGCCCGGGGCTACGTCACTGCGCTGGTGAGTTATCGCCTCGCTACGGAAGCCCCCTATCCGGCCGCCATCTACGATTGCAAATCGGCTGTCCGTTGCCTCCGCGCTCATGCGGAGGAATGGAAGATCGACCCCGATCGGATCGGGTGTATGGGAGGTTCCGCCGGTGGCCACCTTTCCGGTTTATTGGGAATGACGAGCGGCCTGCCCGAGTTTGAAGGCTCGGGTCCCTTTGCCGACTTCCCCAGCGCGGTGAGAGCCTGCATCGTGATGGCCGCCACCCAGGACCTCGTGGCCGCCAATCGCGGGAAAACAAGTGAGAACGCAGTTCTGTTTTTTGGCGGGACCTGCGCGAACTTGCCGGAGGTGTATGCCCAGGCTTCTCCCGTCATCCATGTGCGGGCCGGAGTGCCTCCGACGATTTTCATCGAGGGTGAAAAGGATACCCTGAAGATCGGCCGGGCCGAGATGCAAGAGAAGCTCAAAGCTCTCGGAATCAAAACCGAAGTGTTCACGCTCAAGGACGCGCCCCATCCGTTCTGGATGAGCGATCCCTGGTGCGCCGAAACCGTGGAGATCGCCGATGCGTTTTTTCGGGAGCACCTAGCGAAGCGGTGAGGGAAATTTCCTCCCTTTGCCCTCCCCGCCTCGACCCTCTGCTTGCCTCTCTCTTCTTGTTCCTACGTGGCCGTTTTGGTCCCAGCTCCCTCGTTTTGCAGCCGGGTGTTCCAGGTCCGGCAAGGGTCATAGTGCCAGGCGACCGCGAGGCCCTCGCAGAGAAGTGAGGTCAACGCCACTTCTCCTCGCGATCGGGAAGCCGCACCACTTGGATGCCGCTTCGCGATTCGAGGGATTGGATCACGGACTCGTTGTGGCCGAAGGACGGCAGGGTCATCCTTCGCTCCCGACCATCGCGGGTTTTCACGACCAGTCGCTGAACCACGACTGGAATCGACGAGCTTCCGTTCGGGCACTTCGGATAAATTTTGTCCAGGTAGGCGGAGAGCGACACGAGATCGGCATAGCGAAACTCGCGTTTCCCAAACAAACGATTCTCCCAAAAACCCGACTCCAACAGAGTCAGTTGAGGCCGAGTAAGATAGCGGTAGAGCAGCCCGTCGAATACCAGTAGGGCAACTCCGATAATTCCTAAAATCCATTCATCCGGACCGAGATAGGAGAGCCGGTTAAAAAATCCGAGGAGAAACATTGCACCAAATAGGGCGATCACCGACAACGAAAAAATCATGCCGACACGTTTCGTTTGGTGATAGAACTCCAGCGGGGTGTGGGAATCCGGGGCCTGCATACCCCATTGATACCCGATTCGGCGGGATCCGCCAAGGGACAGTTTTTCCATGGATCTTCCCCCTATTCTTCAATGGCCGCCAATTTACTTGGCCTGCTCGTCGGTGAGCTTGGCCAGCCCGGGGCCGATCTTCCAGAGATGAATTCGGGCGACTTCAGCAGGAGTAGGATCCTTTACCGGCCGGGATGATGATCTTTTGGGACCCGACGATTCTGGCGGCGGCAATAGCGTTCGGATGCGGTGTCGTGTTCTCCGCAGAACTCAACGGCTGACAGGATTGCGGCGGGTTGAGCGTGGTGAATCCTTTTGGGGCTGAGAAACGGCGGGCCTCGCCGGATTCCGAACAGGCAGAATTTTGGATTCCATAAAGACCACCAATGATATTTCTGAAAAGACTTTGGCTGATGCCATGCGCTTTTACCGGAGCGAAAACCGAACACAAGGCGGTGGTCAAGGCCCTGGACGGGTTCAACCGCTCGCAACGGTTGAAGGATCTTTTGGCGAGCTTCGGCACGCTGGATTGCACGAGCAATGATGAGATTGAGACCGGGGACCTTGAGGAAATCGCACGGAGAGCGCGAGGAACGGGGGCGATGACGTGGTCGGTTTGGGTGGAACTTTTCCAAGGAGCGAAGGGTCGCACGCGGAAAAAAATCTCCAAGCTTGGCGAGGATTGAGTCGGTGGCTCAAATGCAACGAGGCTTGTTGGACCGAGGCAGAGGATATCGCCCGCGCTTGCCTGCGTGCCGGAGTGAACGTGCCCCGCGGCGATGTGCTCGTCTATGCGTGTGCGACCCACCAGGGTGTGGACCAGCGGGAACGCGCCCAGCAATTCGCGATGATCCGGAACGTGCTGGAGTCACGAACGGTGACGAGAAGGAAAAGGGCCGGGGACCGGATGCGGATGTTGTTGGCGTTGTGAGGGGCGGGAACCCCGACGCATGCGTTCTCCGAAAACCGTTTGAATCCCGCAATCCCCGGGCGTCCGTTTTCACGAATCGTCGTCTTCGGCGGCGGCTGTTTCTGGCACGGGCCTGAACATTGCGGCGACTTCCGGCGGCCCAAGACGCGGCGGGAGTGGTGGCGGCGGAAAATCGGGGGCCCGAGACGCGGCGGGAGTGGTGGCGGCGGAAAATCGGGGGGAATCCGGTCTGGAACGAAGTGGGGGTGCGCCGCAGCAAGTCGGAGCAGAAAGAGAATGAGAAATGCGGGCTAAGGTCGAGGCGGAACTCCGTGCGCTCGGCTGGCATATCGTCACGATCTGGGCTTGTGCGTTGAAGACGAAGGAATCGCGGAAGTGGTTGGAGGGGAGGTTGCGGCGGTGGTTGGGGTGAGTTCACCTGCTATCTTGAGGGTTCGCTCCGTATTTGAAGTTCGGCTCGGATCCACGCCGGATCTCTTCGCATGTCGAGAATCGCACACACGGAAACCTGCTTCCCACTCATTAGATAGTCGATCGCAAACGGAAACGTCTTTCCAAGCAAGCGGAGGAACCCGAAATGCTTTGAGTGAGTTCCGGCGTAGAGGGAGAGAGACTCAGCGTCAGCGAGAATGGAATCGACGAAGTAATCGCCGACTCCAAGCTGTTGCTCATCGTAAAAGCCCCTACCGTTCAGGAGGTCGAACTCGACTTCCTCAAGATAGATGATCTCCATCGCTTAGCGCTGGAGACGGCTCTTCAATTCAGCCCCGGAGATAAATTTTGCGTCTCCCCGTTCGATCTTCGCAAGGCGTTTGGAAAGCACGCGACCGTGCCACTCGGGCGATTCAGGCTTCGTGGACCGGAGCGAATCCCATAGAACTTCCATGCATTTGAGGCGCTCCTGGACCGGCAAATCGATAAGATCGGAGGGAGAAATCATACCCCACTTTATCAGATTCGCTCAAATCCGGCAAATTTCATTTTCAAGAACGAACTTCGAGCGATGGCAACCCGAGTAGGAGCCTGTTGAAGAACCCTGCAACGAAAAATCTTCTATTTATTTTGATCTGGAAGTCGGCGGCTTCGCCGGTCGTTTCGTGCTCGACCTTGAGTCGGAGCAAGACCTGAAACTTGCCACACTCCTCTGCGGTGAACGGCATGCATGGGAGGTTCTTACAATATGAATCGGCCGGGCAACTGGTCACGCGAGGAGCACATCC
>Ga0163144_10015936_pt1 | contig 15438 bp, 10 predicted proteins | sample OliLak19BULKMAT1_FD_123175 | JGI IMG/M metagenome (GOLD analysis project Ga0163144, IMG submission 123175) | Freshwater microbial mat bacterial communities from Lake Vanda, McMurdo Dry Valleys, Antarctica - Oligotrophic Lake LV.19.BULKMAT1 | ecosystem: Environmental > Aquatic > Freshwater >...
GATCGAGCCGTCGCCGTTCGGCGTGGCCAGGCCGACCAGGGCCGCGCGCTGCGCTGCCCCGCACTGATCGTCGAAGCCGTCCATCGTGTAGACCGAGCCTTGCTGCGTGAGATTCACGGTGACCACGTTGCAGAACGGCTGCAACTGCCACGTGAAGGTGCCGAGCGGTTGTGCCTGCGCGCGATCGGCAAGACCGAAGGTGGCGGCAACGACGATGAAAGCGACAAGTGTGCGGGTCATGTGTGCTCCGATTGCGGAAACGGTTCTACTCAGGCGATCGCAATGCGCGCCCGCCATCCGGACACGCGCGGCACGGGCGCGTGGTCAGCGCATGTCTTGGCTGCTGTGTCGACTGGCGGCGCCAGTCCCGTTCGAGACCAGACAGAAGTTGTTGCTGTCCTTGGCACCCCAGAGCAGCAGATCCGCACCGCCCGTGCCGTCGACCTTGGCGATTCCCGCGACCAGGCCCGCGCCAGACAACTGCCCTGCCGAATACGTCATGCTGCAGCTGCTCGTCGGAGTGATGGTGTGAGTGGTCCAACCGGTCGTGCCCCCGTGAGAGAACGAGAGCGTCCCGTGGTTCACCGTGGCCCCGTTCAATAGGAATGATGCACGTGCGACGTCCGCGCGTCCGTCCCCGTCGAAGTCGGCGACGATCAGGTTGTCGACGGAGTTGGTCAGTGAGACGGGCAGCGGCGTCCACGTCGAGGTGGCGCCGTAGCTGACCTTCCAGCGCCCGCTCTCGATGGCGAAGACGTCCGTAACCCCGTCAGCGTTGAAATCGCCGAAACGTAACTCGCTCACCCGTTTGCTCGACGTCTGTGTGGCCTGAAAAAGCACCGACCCGCCCGACGACACCCACCAGTTGTACCCCTCGGCCCAGAAGAGATCGTCGCGACGATCGCCCGGGAAGTCGGAGACGAACTGGCCGACCGCCAGATCGGTAATCGGCCCGGGCGCGTCGTTCAGGTGGTCCCAGATGGACACGCCGCCCCACGACACGAGCAGCTTGTTGCCGGCGGCGGTGGCGCCGACTGCCACCACGTCGGTCCGGCCATCGCCATCGAAGTCGCCGAACCGCAGTGCCGCCAGTGGCGCTGGGTTGCCGCTCAGATAGCGCCACTCGCGCGCGCCAGCAGGCGAGTAGTACCACGCCGCGCCGGTGGCCAGGAACATGTCTTCCAGTCCGTCGCCGTCGAAATCGCCGACGCCGAGACGATCGGTGGGATTGTCATGGTTGAACTGAGGCGGCGTGTCGTCGATGTTCACCACCAGGCCGGCGGGCGTCAGGCTCGACGGAATCAATTCATCGATCTTGAAATCCACCGCGTCTTCCTGCCTCACCAGTGAAACGTTGCCGCTGAAATCACTCTTCAGGCAGGGCCACGCGCGAATCTCGAAATTGGCGCGATTCAACCCGAAGAACGTGTTCTGGTAGATGTTCACGTAGCGGCCGCCGATGCCCCCGAAGCCGTTATCGCCGTTGCCGTGCTGATCGAAGTCGTGCGTGTGCCAGTTGAACGGCCCGAAGCCGTCCTGCAGCGGCGCTTCCGACAGCACCAGGTTGAAGCCAGCAAAATACCCGGTGTGCCCGCCGCCAGCCGCGGCGATGGCGTGCCGGTTGGCCACGAAGGTGTTGCCTTCGATGAGCGGAAAGCCGCCCTTGCCGGTGACCACGCCGTAGCCCTTTTCCTGCTCCCGGTTGTGATGCAGGAAGTTGCGCGCGACGAACACGTTCGAGAACAGCGGGGGCAGGGCGTCGCACTGCGTCGGGTCGTTGCCGTCAGGGCCGACGACTTCAATGGCGGCGACGGTCCAGCCCGAGGCGTCGTTGTGGTCGATGATCGTGCGCGGACGGTCAGGCCCGTCGTGAGCCCGCACACCGAGTGTGGTCGGCGCGTCGGGGTCGGTCCGCCGGCTCGGTCCTTCGAGACGCAGTCCGGTGAGGCGCACGTCGCTGCCGGCTACCTCCAGCATCACGCCCGTGCCCGGTGTGTCGATCGGGTTGTTCTCGTCGCAATTCAGCGCCTTGCAGAAGCGAGCGCCCTGGTTGGTGCCGCGCCGTCCGCCGCGAATGGTGACGCCCGACGGGATCAGCACCGGGTAGAGTCCCGCAAAGTCGAGCACCGCTCCCGACGGCACATTGATCACCGTTCCTGGACCAGCAGGCGTTGCCGGAGGACCAGGACAGGAATCCGGCGGCTGCCCGGCGTCGTCGAGCGGAAGGTAGCGCAGGAGCTCGCACACCGTCTCCACGCGCACGAAGCCCGTGGTCGGGTAGGCGCCGGATCCATCCACGGCCGCGAGATCCCAGAACTCGGCATCGGCCAGCCGCCGCTTGCGCAGCGAGATCGGTGTGCCGTCGGCGCCGCGGGCGTTCTCCACCTGTGCCACCAGACTGCGATCCGGGGCGGCGATGATGCTGTCGCCGTCGAGAACGAAGAGCTGGGCGTTTGTTTGGGGCGATGGCGCGTCGGCCGGCAACTGCAGCCTCAGCGGCCCCGGGTCCACGCCCGATCCGCCGGTTCCCGTTCCGTCGTCGATCGCCGCAGCGGGGTCGTAGTGGAATCCGAGCACGGTCGACCCGGCATGCAGCCGCACCTGGTGGCTTGGATTCATCTCCTCGATGCCAAACTGCTGCCCGGCGCTGCCGTCGCAGGTCTTGAGGAACACGGCACCGCCCGGCTGCGACGACCCGGCGTCGAGACACTTGCCCCCGTAGTTGCGCACGGTGAAGAGCGACGTCGCCACCACTACCGTGGTGTTGAGCGAGGTTTGATTGCCGGCGTTGTCGACTGCGACTCCGGCGACCGTGTGCGAGCCCGACGCGGTCACGACGGTCGGCGACGGGCAGGACCGAATGCCGCTCAGCGCGTCGGTGCAGTTGTAGCTCACCGTCACCGGGGCGGCACTCCGGCCGGAGGCATTGGGCGGAGGACTGAGCGTGGCGGTGATGGTCGGTGCCGTCGTGTCGAGACTGACAGCCAGCGAGGTCGTCGCCGGGCGTCCTGCCTTGTCTACGACTGTGCCCCGGATCGGCTGATTCGGGCCTTCGCTGCCCACCAGCACCGGAGGCGTGCACGACGCAACGCCACTGGTCCTGTCCGCGCAGGCGAACGTCACGGTCGGACCGACGTTGAACCATCCAGACGCGGGCGTTGGCGGGGCGATGGTGCCCGTGATCGTCGGTGCGTCCAGGTCAATACCGACAATCTGCACGCTCACGCTGTCGTTGCGCGGACCCCGCAGCTCGATGACGACCTGGTTCGACGGGTTCAGCCGCACCGGCCAGACAAAGATCGGTAGCCACGACGACAGGGGCAGCGTCAGTACCGGCGTCCCGTTCACGGTGATGGCCACAGTGCTCTGCGGCGAGGGCCTGGCGACGGTGGGGCGAATCTCGATCAGGTAGAGGGCCGCTCGATTGAGGACGTCCAAGGTGCGCGTGACCGTCGTTGACGATCCGCCGCTTCGGACGACTACCTCCGGACCGAACGGGATCCACGTCCCAGCAGCGTGCACCGTGGACGGAGTGAAGACCATCAGACAGGCGAGACTCACCAGAAGCTGCTTCGCCCATCCCCCGAGCACGCGCGTTCGATCGGTCACGGTTGCCTCCCATGCAGCCGTGCCCGAGGCATTCGGCTGCTACCAGGTAATCGAAAATGCGCGCACCAAAGCGGACAGGCCATCCGCAATTGCCGTCGGCGGCTTGCGGTAGGCTAGACCCTCGTGCTGCCGCTCCCCATGCCGCCGCCCTCTGACGCGACGCTCGCGCTGCTGTTTTCCTCGCTGGAGGAGGGCGACGCGACCGCGGGCTCGGCCCTGTTTGCGGCGCTGTACTCGGAACTGCACCGCATTGCCACGCGCGAGCTGGCCCGTAACGGCTGGGGGGTCTCGCTGGGCGCCACGAGCCTGCTGCACGAGGCCTACTTCGACCTGTCGAAGCGCGCGGGCACGTCGTTCCCGGACCGTAACCGGTTCATGGGCTACGCGGCACGCGTGATGCGTGGCCTGATCGTGGACTACGCCCGCAACCGCCAGGCCGTTAAGCGCGGCGGGCAGTTCGAGCTCACCGCCCTGTCCACCGACGCGTTGAACGTGGCCGCGGCCGTCGAGTCGGACGAGCTTGTCCGGATCAGTCAGGCGATTGACGATCTCTCAGATATGGAGCCCGTGCTCGCCGAGGTCGTGGATCTGAAATACTTCTGCGGCTTCTCGTTCGAAGAGATTGCCGCCATGAAAGGCCTCTCTGACCGCACCGTGCGCCGTTACTGGGTGAAGGCGCGCGCCTACCTGCACGCGTCGCTGCGCGCTACCCTGCCGTCGCTGTAGAGCTCATCATGCCCAACGATCGCCGTGCCAGCTGGCAGTCGGCCAGTCCGTATCTCGACACGGCGCTCGATCTGCCACCCGCCGAGCGTGCCGTCTGGCTGGCAGGGATCCGCGCGCACACGCCAGAGCTGGCCGATCAGATCGCCCACTGGCTCGCCGAATGTGAGGCGCTCGAGGCCGGCGACTTCCTCGAGGGCGCCGCCGCGCTCGAGCCCGCCCGCTCCGCGTTGGCCGGATTGCAACTCGGGGCCTACCGCCTCACCGAGCCCATCGGCCACGGCGGCATGGGCAGCGTGTGGCTGGCGGAGCGCACCGACGGCCGCTACGAAGGCCGCGTGGCGGTCAAGCTGCTGAGCGCCGCACTCGTCGGCCGCGCCGGTGAAGAACGCTTTGCCCGCGAGGGGCGCATTCTGGCCAAGCTCGCGCATCCCCAGATCGCGCACCTGGTTGATGCCGGGGTCTCGCCCATCGGGCAGCCGTATCTGGTGCTGGAGTACGTGGAGGGCCAGACGATCGTGGCTCACTGCGATGCCGCGCGGCTCGGCCTGACCGAACGCGTGCGCTTGTTCCTCGACGTGCTGGCGCCGGTGGCCCACGCCCACGCCAATCTGGTCGTGCACCGCGATCTCAAACCGTCCAATGTGATGGTCACGCCTAGCGGCCAGGTGAAGCTGCTCGATTTCGGCATCGCGCGCCTGCTCGAGCCGGAGGCCGGGCCCCAGACCCTTCCGCCGTTGACGCGCGACGGCGATGCGCTGTTGACGCTGGCCTACGCCGCGCCCGAACAGGTGTCGAGAGGCAACGTCACCGCCGCCACCGACACCTACGCGCTGGGGGTGCTGCTGTACGTGCTCCTGACCGGCCAGCATCCGGCAGGTGAGGCTGGCGAGTCGCCCGCCACGCTCATCAAGGCGCTCGTTGAAACCGAGCCCAGACGAGCATCGGAGGCCGTCGACGACGCCCGCTCGCGCCGGCGACTGCGAGGCGACCTCGATACCATCGTCGCGAAAGCCCTGAAGAAGGACCCCGCCGAGCGCTATGCGTCGGTGTCGGCCCTCGCTGAAGACCTGCGCCGGCATCTGCGCCACGAGCCGATCAGTGCCCGGCCCGACACGGTGGCCTACCGCACCGCGACCTTCATGCGGCGGCACCCATGGCCCGTGGCGGCGGCCATCGTGTCGGTGGCGATGCTGTCGGTGGGCCTCTTCGTGACCGACCGTCAGCGGCGGATTTCGGAACGTCGCTTTCAGCAGTTGCGTCAGCTGTCAGGGCAGGCCTTCGCGCTCGACGCGCGCCTCAACTACGTGCCCGGCACGACCCAGGCCAGAGAAGTGCTGGTGGCAGCATCGCTCCAGTATCTCGAGGGCCTTTCGGCCGCCGCGCAATCGGACTCCGATCTGGCGTATGAAGTCGCCGACGGCTACTTGAGCATGGCCAGGATTCAGGGCGTGCCAACCGGGCCGACACTGGGACACTTCGACCAGGCCGAGGCGAGCCTCCTCAAAGCCCACACCTTGATCGAGATGCTGCTGGCCGCCCGGCCCCGCGACCTGCGTGCCCTCATGCTGTCGGTCGACATTCGCCACGACCGCATGATCGTCGCCGACTCCGTGCACCGTGTCGCCGACGCAATCGTGCATGCCACAGGCGCCGCGGCCCGCATCGAGCAAGTGGTGAACGACGACCGCGCGACGCTCGAGCAGCGCCAGTTCGTGATCGCGAGGTACACGAACGTCGCACTCGCGAACGTCAACTTGCGCCGCTACAACGAGGCCGTCCGACTCGCCAGGCGGCAAGCGGACCTGGCCCGATCGATTGGCGTGGGCCCGAGTGACCTCAGCGGTTCGTTGAGCGTGCTGGCCAACGCGCTCCGACTCCAGGGCGATCTCGATGGCGCGCTCGAAGCGATTCGCGAGTCGCGGGCCTATGCTGACCAGACGTCGAACACAGACGCGGGCCTCATGATGCAGCGGTATGGACCGCTGCTGCGCGAGGGGTTCATTCTCGGTGAAGACCGGAGCGTGAGTCTGGAGCGCCCGATTGAGGCGATCGTGCCCCTCCGCGAAGCCTTTGAACTCGTGGAGGGGGGCGCGCGCCGCGATCCGGGCGACTACACGAGTCGCAGCCGCGTCGGCACGGTGGGCCGGGAGCTGGGCGACATTCTGCGGTGGAGCGATCCGCGAGCGGCGCTCGCGATCTACGACGTGGCCCTCGGCCGACTCGGCGAAATCGAGAACAACGTGCGTGCGCGCCGAGACAGTGCCCTCATCCTGGCCGGCTCGGCCTACGCCCTGCGCCGCCTCGACCGCGTGGCCGAGGCGAAACAGCGAATCGAGAAGGCACTCGCCATGCTCACGGACACGAAGGACTATCCGGTCCAGACGATGGCCTTCGACGACGCGGCGTTCAGTGTGTTGCTGGCCCGCGCGGATCAGCTCGCCGACGAGGGCCATCCGGCGCCAGCGATTGCCGCGTACCGCACGCTGCTCACGCAGGTGTCACAGACCAAGTCCGACTTCGACCACGACCTGAGAGACGCCAACAGTCTCTCCTTGCTGTACGAGGGTCTCGCGCGGCTATGCCGAGGGTCCGGCGACGCCGGTGAGGCCGGCGCGCTCGACGCGAAGCGTCTCGCGCTCTGGCGGCACTGGGACCGCACGCTGCCGAACAACCCGTTCGTCCAGCGCCGGCTCGCGTCGCTTCAGCCGTAGCCGGGGGCGGCTCACCGCGCTCGTGCCCCTTCGCTCGAAACGAAAACTCGCCGGGCAGCGCGAGGCCACCCGGCGAGATTCCGGCCGTCCGTGGCGAGTCGCCGCTATGGCACGACGACCTGCAGTTCAGCCGAGGCCGCACCCAGGCCCGCGCCGTTCACGGCGCGCACTCGCACGAAGTACGCGCCCGAAGGCAGGTTGGGCACCGTCACCGACGTGCCCGCCACCGGCGCGCGCGCCAGGTCGTCGAGGCCAGGCCCTGACCCCGCCTCGATCACATAGCCCGCGGCGGCACCGCCCGTGAGCGGTGAAGTCCACGAGAACGTGACGGCGCGACCGTTCACGACCGTGGCGAAGTCCTCGGGCGCACCCGGCGGCATCAGGGCGCCGCCGATGCCGAGCACGACCTCGTTCGACGCCGCGCTCACGCCGCACGCGCTCACCGCGCGCACGCGCACCACGAACACGCCGGGCGGCGCAGGCGCCGTGACGGTGGTCGTGCCCGCGGACACGAGCGTCGTGAAGAACGCGCCGGCCCCGAAGGGATTGGCGACGAGGCGATAGCCGGTCACGCCCGGCGTCGTGCTTTCGGTCCACGTAACCGTCACGGTGCCGCCGCTCACGACCGCGTCGAGATCGGTCGGCGCCTCAGGCCGCGCCGCACATCCGTTCGGCCCCACGACCAGTTCCACTTCGTCCGACGCTGGACCGACGCCGCCCGCGGATACCGCGCGGATGCGCATGTAGTAGGTGCCCGGCGGCACGCCGCTCGCGTCGAAGAACGTGTCGGCACCCACCGGGAAGCCATTCGCGATGGTGCTCGTGCCCGGTGACGGACCCACGTCGATCACGTAGAAGCGCGGGTCGGCGCCGTGCAACGGCGGGCCCCATTCGATCGCCACCTGGCTGCCGTTCGTGACGGTGTGCGGATCGGTCGGCGCCCCAGGACGCCCGGGCACGCCGGCCCGCGGATAGAACGCCAGCCGTCCCACCGGGTCCACTTCCTGGTCGTCGAGATCGGGCAGCGCCTCGCCGCCGGCGAGCACGCCTTCGAGGCGCGCGTCGAGCGCGTGCACGACGCCGTACCACCGCGGGCGCCAGGGCAGTAGGTAGGGCCCCGCGCCCGTGGCCGCCGAGCGCACCGATGCCAGGCGCGGCCGGACGACGCCGTCCACTCTGCTGAACGCGCCGCCGAGGAACACGTACGGGCCGTCGCGATCGATGGCATGCACGGCGCGATCGGGATTCGGCTGCCAGCCGGTGACGGCCGCCGGCGCGGCGACGGTGAGCGCCGCCACGTTCGCGCGCGTCGATCCAGCCATGATCGCGAAGGCGCCGCCGGCGTAGACGGTCTGGGGCGCCAGATTGAGGGCTCGCACCACGCCATCGGGTGCAGGGGCCCACGTGCCGTCGGTCGCGCCGGTGAGCCGATCGACGCGTCCGAGGTAGGGTGTGGTGGCGCCGCCGAGGGCGGTGAAGCTGCCGCCCGCATACACGTGCGTGGCGTCGGCCTCGAGCGCCAGCACGGCGTCGTCGGTGGCGCCGGGCAGGAAGCCGGCCAGGGCGAGTCCGCTGGCGCCGCCAATCGCGGCGAGGTGACTACGAGGCTGTCCGCCGGCAATCGCGAAGTCGCCGCCCGCGTAGATGGTGGTGGTGCCGGTGGCGCCCGACGAGTCCGTGAACGCGGCGAGCGCACGCACAGTGGCATCGGCGCCGGGATTCCACGACGCGAGTGCGCGGGTCGCCAGGTCGAAGGCCGCAAGGTGGTCACGCGCCTGACCGGCGATGGTCGTGAACGCGCCGCCCACATAGAGACGTCGATCGCGCGCGAGGGCCAGCGCCAGCACGGCGCCGTCTGGGCGCGGGCTCCACGGCAGCAGTTGGCCGGTGTCGAGATCGATGGCCGCCAGGTTCTTGCGCAGGTGACCGCCGAGTGCTTCGAACGAGCCACCGAGGGCGACGCGCTCGGCCGACGCGGCGACGACGCGCACCGGGTCGTTGGTGGCGGGGTGCCAGGCAGTCAAGGCGCCGGTGGTCAGGTCGACGGCCGCGGCATGCAGCCGCACGCGTCCGCCGACGTTCAGGAATTCGCCCCCGAGGTAGATCGTGGTGCTCACGATCGACAGGGCGAGCACCGCGTCATCGGCAGTCGGATCCCACGGCAGCACGGCGCCGGTCGCCGCGTGCACCGCGCCGGCGTGGCCACGCGCGCTCCCGGCCAGTTGGGTGAAGCGGCCGCCGGCATAGACCGTCGTGCCGGCGAGCGCCAGCGTGGTGACGGCGTCGTTGGCGCCGGGGTTCCACGACGTGGCCGCCGCGGTGCTCGCATCGATCTGCGCGAGGAAGGCGCGTGCCGCGCCACCTGCCGTGGCAAAGGCGCCACCGACGTAGACCGTGCTGCCGTCGGCCGACGGCAGCAGCGCGCGCACCGTCGCATCCGCCGACGGATTCCAGAGCGTCACGGTGCCACTCTGGGTGTCGTAGGCGGCCAGGCGCGCACGGGCCGCGCCGCCGAAGGTAGCGAAGTCGCCACCGACATACAGCGTGGGGCCCGCCGCTGCCAGCGCCACGACCACGCCGTCAGCGCCGTTGGTGGGGCCCGACTGCACCGCGCCGTCGGCCGCCGCGAACGCCGCGACGTTGGCGCGCGCACTCGGCAGGGCGGCTCCCGGGCCGTCGCCCGCATGCGTGAACTCGCCGCCCACGTAGAGCGTGCCGCCCGCGAGCGCCAGCGCGACCACGCGGCCGTTGACCCGTCCCGTCCAGGCCGGGTCGACGCGGCCATCGGCGAGGATGTGCGCCACCTGCGGCTGGCGCTGCTGGCCCACGAAGGTGAAATTGCCGCCCACGAACCAGCCGCCGCTGCCGTCGGCAACGATGGCGTTCACGTTGCCGTGCACGCGCGCGGCCCGAAGGGCGCGCTGGCTCGTCAGGGGCGAGGCCACGGCGAAGCCGCCGGTGACGTTATGGCGCGCCGCCACGGCGTTGAAGCGCCCGCCCACGAAGGCCACATGTCCGGCGCGTGCCACCGTGTGCACGGCGCCGCCAAAGGCCCAGTTCAATGCCGATACCGGCCGGTGCTGCGCTCCTGCCGCGGTTGCGGTCATGAGCAGCGCCGCCGTCAGGGCACACGTCCACCATCCTCGCCGTCCGTACATATCGCCTCCTCCAGTTGGGTGCGGCCCGGCGGGGAGATCACCGGCGCGTCCGATGACTTAGACCAGGCGCGCGGGAAAGGGTTGAAGCGTTCGCCCGTTCTGTAATCGGTCGCGCCGCGGCTCTTGCGACGTCGATACAGAAATCTGTATCATGGCATCGTGAAGACCACGCTCGACATCAACGACCAGCTCCTCGCCGACGCCAAAGCCCTGGCCGCCCAGCAGCGGACGAGTCTGACGCGAGTGATTGAAGAAGGGCTGCAGCTGCGCCTTCGCGCCAAGGCTGCTGCCGCACAGCAGGGGCGGGTCCGGCTGCCCGTGTTCAAGGGTCGCGGAGGACTGGTGAAGGGCGTGGACCCGCTGAGCAACACGTCCCTGCTCGAGGCCCTGGGCGATGACGCCTGACGTCAACGTGCTGGTCGCCGCCTCGCGCACCGATCATCCGCATCACGCCGTGGCCCTGGCCTGGATCGACGAAGCGGTCACCGCAGCCGGCGCGGGTGCGGCGTTTACGCTGATGCCGATGGTGCTGGCCAGCTTTCTGCGGCTGGTCACCAGCCCGAAGATATTCCAGCAGGCGACGCCGATCGAAGCTGCCGTGGCCTTCGTCGATGCGCTGTTGGCTTCGCCCGGCGTACAGCTGGCTCCCGTGGGCCCGGAGTGGCCACGACTCCGGAAACTCTGCCTGGACAAGCACCTGGGCGGCAATGCGCTGCCGGACGCGTGGCTGGCCGCTGCCGTGGCTCACCTGGGCGAGCACCTCGTCAGCTTCGATCGAGGCTTCAGGATGTTGCTGGGTCGCAGTCAGTTCACCCTGCTCGCACCCGCATAGTGGCCGTGGGTGGCCCGGAGACGGGCCACTGGCCCGCGACAGGGCTACAGCTCGCGCAAGGCCGCCGGAATCGGCAGCCGCGCCGCGCGCAGCGCCGGGAACAGCCCGCCGACGAGCCCCATCAGCAGCGCGTAGATCAAGCCGAGCGCGAGCAGCGCCGGCGTGACGCGGAAGGCGAAGGCCACCTGGCTGAACGTCTGGAAGTTCATCGTGGAGGTCTGATAGCCGTTGAAGGCGAGATACGCGAGCACGCCGCCGATCACGCCGCCGATGGCCGCCAGCGCCAACGACTCGACCATCACCGACACCACCACCGAGCTGGCATCGAAGCCGAGCGCGCGCAGGGTGGCGATTTCGCGCGAGCGCGTCGACACGGCGGTGTACATCGTGAGGATGGCGCCAAACACCGCGCCGATGCCCATCAGCGCGGCGATGCCGAAGCCGACGCCGCGGATGAGGCCGCTCAGCGCCCGTGACTGCTGCGCGTAGTATTCGGTTTCGCGTCGCACCTGCACGTTCAACTGCGGGTTGGCGGTGAGCCAGTCGCGAAAGGTGTCGAAGGTGTCGGAGGAATCGAGCTTCGCCACTACCAGCTGGTAGCTGTTGCCGCGCCGGTAGGCGCCCTGCAGCACGCGCGCGTCACACCAGATCTCGGTTTCCGACACGCCGCCGCCGGCATCGAAGATGCCCACCACTTTCCACGTGTTCTGACCCGAACGTACTTCGCTGCCGAGCGTGAGCCCGCTGAACTGCGCGCTGGCCCCGCGTCCCACCACGATCTCGTTGGTGCCGAACTCGAGCATGCGGCCCTCGACGAGGGTGGTGTTGTCGCGCACGGCGAGGGTCTGCGGACCGATGCCGCGCATCGGCACGTTGGCCGCCGATCCGGTGCTGATCTTCGGCAGGTCGATGATCACGTAGAGTTCGGCCGACGCCAGCGCGGTTTGCCCGTCGCGGCGCAGCCCTGGTGCCTGGCGGATGAGATCGGCCTCGGTGCCGCTGACGCCGCTCGTCATCTCGCTGTCGGCGCCGTTGCGCATCACCAGCGCGCGCGTGGGCGAGCCCGAGTTCTGCATGGCGGCGGTGAAGCCGGCGGCAATCGACAGCACCGACACCAGCACCACGACCACGCCGGCGATGCCGATGATGGCCACCCCCGACGAACTCAGGCGTTGGGGAATGGTGCGCAGGTTGAGCGCGGTGATGGCGATGGTTTGACTGGTCCAGTGCAGCATCTCAGCCTCGTCCTCAACCGCGCCGCAAGGCGTCGGTGATCTTCAGGTTCATGGCGGTGGCGGCCGGCAGCGCGCCGGCGACGAGTCCGAGGAGCACGACCAGGCCCGCGCCGATCGCCACGTCACGTCCCGACAGCACGAAGATCGGCAGCATGCCGCCGGTGGGATCGCCCTGCTGCACGATGAACCACGCCGTGCCCAGTCCAGCCGCGCCGCCGAGCAGCGCGATCAGCACGGATTCGCCGAGCACCAGGCCCAGAATCGATCCGTTCGAGAAGCCGAGCGTCTTCAGCACACCCACTTCGCTCGTGCGCTCGCGCACCGACTGCGCCATCGTGTTGGCGGCCACGAGCAGCATGGTGAAGAGCACCGCAATCAGGATCGCCACCATGATTGCGCCGATGTCACCGACCTGCTTGGCGAAGCCCTCGACGAAGCCCTTCTCGGTCGTGGTCTTGGTTTCGGCCGAGGAGTTGGCGAACATCTCGTCGAACGTGGCGCCCATGGCCTGCGCCCGCCCCGGATCGGCAATCTTCACGATGTACCACCCCACCTGCCCCTGCCCGCCTCGGCGATTTTCGTTCAGGTAGTCGTAGCGGAAGAAGAACTGGGTCTTGTCGATGCCCGGCTCGCCGTCGTACATCCCGGCGATGTTGAACTCCCACACCTGGCCCTCTTTGGGCTGCCAGATGGTGCCCAGGATCGGCACGCGGTCACCCACCTTCCAGCCAAACCGCCTGGCCAGATCCACGCCCACCATCACGCCCTGGCGATCGGCGAGCCACGCCGCCATCTGGTCCGGCGGCACCCGGTACTCCGGATAGAGCTTCATGAACGGCTCGGGTTCGACGCCGATCTGGGCGAAGAAGTTCGACGGGTCCTGGTAGACGCCGCCGAACCACGTGTTGTGCGTGGCCATCGTGACCCCTTCGGTGGCCCGCAGGCGTTCGAGGTAACTGACCGGCAGCGACATGATCAGGCTCACCTTGTGGATGAGCACCAGGCGATCGAGGCCGGCGATCTCCACGCCGAAGCTGAAGGCCGTGCGGATCGTCATCAGCAGGCCGAACAGCAGGAAGGCGATGAAGATCGACAGCAGCGTGAAGACGGTGCGCACCTTCTTGCGCCACAGGCTGCTCCACAGCAGGGGCAGGTACTTCATGCGACCTCTCCGAGCAGCACGCCCTTCTCGAGGTGCAGCGTGCGCTTGGCGCGCCCTGCCGCGCGCGGGTCGTGGGTGACCATCACGATGGTCTTGCCGTGCTTCTCGTTGAGCGCCGAGAGCAGGTCGAGGATCTCGTCGCCCGACTTGCGATCGAGGTCGCCGGTGGGCTCGTCGGCGAGCAGCAGCGTGGGGTCGGTGACGATGGCCCTGGCGATGCCCACGCGCTGCTCCTGGCCGCCCGACAACTGACGCGGATAGTGCTTGGCGCGGTCGGCGAGCCCGACCACGTTCAACGCGATGGCCACCCGCTTCTTGCGCTCCGCCTTCGACAGGTTGGTGAGCAGCAGCGGCAGGTCGACGTTGCGTTCGGCGGTCAGCACCGGCAGCAGGTTGTAGAGCTGGAATACGAAGCCGATGTGATGGGCGCGCCAGCGCGAGAGCTGGCCGCCGCCGAGCGCCGCGATGTTGGTGCCGGCCACCTCCACCGACCCGCCCGAGGGCGCATCGAGCCCGCCCAGCAGGTTGAGCAGCGTCGTCTTGCCCGAACCGGACGGGCCCATCAACGCCACGAAGTCGCCTTGGGGAATCTCGAGGTTCACGCCCTTCAGCACGTCGATGCGTTCGTTGCCGCGGGTGAAGTACTTGTGGACGCCGGTGACCTGTACGAGTGCGCTCATGCGACCTGCTGCTCCTTACTTGACGACGATCGCCGTGCCTTCGGCGACGCCAGCGGGCGGCGCCACCACCACGCGGTCACCGGCCGACAGACCCGCCGTCACTTCCAGCCGGTCGCCGTCGGTGCCCGCCGTCTGCACGGCGCGCCGTGCCACGGTGTTCTGCTTCACGAGGAAGACATAGCTCGCGCCGCCCTCGGTGCGCACCGCGCTCTTGGGCACGAGCGCCACGGGCCGGGCGGCTGGCGCGCTGCCTTCGGCGGCTTCGCGCAGGAACGTCACCTTCACGCCCATGTCGGGGAGGATGCGGGGATCGAGCGCGTTGAAGCCGATGCGCACGAGCACGGTGGCCTTCTGGCGGTCGGCCGTGGGCACCACCGCAATCACCTTGGCCGGGATCGCGAAGTCGGGATAGGCGTCGAGCACGGCCGTCACGGGCTGACCGGCCGTGACGCGGTTGATGTAGCTCTCGTTCACGTCCACTTCCACTTCGAGCGAGCGCATGTCGACGATGGTGCTGATGCCGGTGCGCGTGAAGCCGCCGCCAGCCGACACCGGCGACACCATCTCGCCCGGCTGCGCGTCCTTCGAAATCGCCACGCCGCTGAACGGCGCGCGAATCACCATGTCGTCGATGCTCGTCTGCTGCAACGCCACCTGCCGCTCGGCCACGGTGATCTGCTCGCGCTGTGACCCGATCCGGGCGATGAGCGAGTTGACCTCGGCCTCGGCCTGTTCGAGATCGGCGGCCGTGGCCAGGCCTTCCTTCGACAGTCGCGTGCGGCGGTTGAGCGTCAGGCGCGCCTCCTCCAGCCGTACTTCCACTTCGGGCACCGAGCGCCGGGCGGCCTCGAGTTGCGCGCGGGCCAGTTCGAGCGCGGCACGCATGGTGGAGTCGTCGAGCCGGGCCAGCACCTGACCTTCGCGCACGGCCATCCCTTCCTCGACGTTCACCTCGATCACTTTTCCAGTGACCTTCGACGACACGGTGGCGCGGCGTCGGGCGGTGACGTAGCCGGAGGCGTTCAACACGGAGGCCTGAGCGCCTACGGCCCGCTGACTGACCTGCGCCACCTCCACCTCGATGGGCACCACGCGCTGCGACCACCACCAGACGCCGGCACCGGCGCCCCCGAGCAGCAACAGCAGCACGACCCACCGGCCCCAGCGGCGCGAGGGTGCGGACAAGGGCGCGCGCTCGATGCGCAGCGAAGACAGGTCGTCAATCGGATCAGGCACGAGGGTTCCTCTGGAACGTTCTGCTACCTATCGAGGACGGGCGTCCCGTGCGGATCGTTCGCTGAGGCGTCGCCAGCGGTCGAACCGCC